>JAABUW010001504.1_pt1 | contig 38647 bp, 40 predicted proteins | sample 5560081 | NCBI WGS metagenome assembly JAABUW01 (sample SAMN10711882, study PRJNA513363) | rock metagenome | isolation source: Antarctica rocks | place: Antarctica: Victoria Land, Knobhead sud | reverse complement strand
TTGGCATCCAATCGTGCCGAAAGCAGAACCATGATCAGATATTTCTCATCAGCTTCATTGGCTACATGCTGGTCGGAAGTGGAAGCTTCATGTTCCATGCCACCCTGAAATGTACGTTACAAAACGCGAATCCTTTCTTTATACTCCTCAATCACTCTCTCACAACCTCCACTGACACGCTTCCACCACCCCTGACAGACCCAATGCAACTCGTTGACGAACTATCCATGATCTACACAACCTGCCTAATGTGCTACGCAACTTTCTCCTACTCTCGCTCCCGCCTCTTCAGTTTCATCCTCGCCCTCTTCCTGATCTCTCTTGCAATATTCATAACGCTCTACTACCATTACCTGCAAGACCCGGCCTTCCACCAAAACGCTTACGCCGTACTCACAATCGTGGTCCTCTTACGCGCGATGTGGGTGATGGAATTCACCCTCAGGCCTAGCTTGAAGCAGAGTGAGGATCAGTATAGGTTACAGCATGGGGGGAGGAGTATGAACAAGGAGCAGCAGGAGATCAGTAGGTGGAAGGATCGGAGGGATAGGAGGATTTTGGGAACCATGTGGATTATGATTGCCTGTGGGCTGTCTACGTTTTCTGGGGGATTCGCTATCTGGGGTTTGGATAATGTTTACTGCTCGAAATTGCGGATGTGGCGGAGAGAGGTTGGGCTGCCGTGGGGAATTTTGTTGGAGGGTCATGGGTGGTGGTAAGATGCATAAATTCTCATCAAAGAGTGAAGGTGAATTTGCGTGCTGATTTGGGATTTTAGGCATCTGATGACCGGTACGGGGGCCTACTTCTATATCACATGGGGGATATGGTTGAGGCATTGTCTGAATGGCAAGCAGGAGGACTATGACCTGCGTTGGCCGAGCCTCTTCTCGCTACCCGAGGTGGTGAAATCGAATCAGGTGAATAGAGATGCGCAGCAAGATTCCGCGAAAAAGGAAACATGACGAAATATCACGTCACCCATTAGATATAAACTACCTTGAGCATTCTGCTACCGACCCTTCCGTCATCCTCTTGATCTGTCGCACAACTGGTGATTCCTAGCTAACGTATCATACTCTTTCTACTTTCGTTTCACATGATCATCTCTCATAACCCGCTGAGCTCTGCCGAGCTGCCGATTTCGGTAGCAAGATAGAAGAGCCAAGGTCGCCACGCCACGCTATGCAAGTGTCCCCTTCCTACCACGGTCGATATGAAAAGGACAGCGTAAAAGCTGCTTAGAGTTTCTGCAGGGACTTTGCTCTTGGATCACCTCCAATATTCTTAACCCATTCTTCACCAAACGTCATCTTCTCCATCCTCTCTTTACTCTCCCACTGCCTCCTCCACTCTGCTTCTTCTTTCCTCCATCGCTCCAGGTTAGCTGCCAAGAAATCCGCTGCGGCATCAGCACTCTTTTGCGGAGCGATCATTGGCACTAGATGGCCGACGCCCTCAAGCACAACCTCCTTCACCCTACCTTCTTTACAGCCTCCGCTACCACCGATGCCGGTACCTGTTCTGGCAACCTTCTGCTTTCGCAAATCCGGTGTTGATAACTCGGATGTACCACCAAATAGGTAGAGTGCGCTCGGGCGAAGATGTGGCAGGGCTTTGAAGACGACCGGTGGTGTTGGAGCATAGAATGGGTATGTTTCTGTAGTACTCAAGTCGATATCCGGGTGGGTCTGACGGTTGACAACCAGATTCCCGTTTCGATCTTTCCCGTCGAAATTAGGGCGGAGGAACATAAAAACCTCCTGATGCTTGTTGGTGGCTAAAGTGACGGGACCTTCTTCTGCATCAACATCTTTCGGGCCTCGGAATTCCTTGGGATAGATTGCTGTTGGGAGTTTCCGCAAACCGTACTTGATCCAGAGATCTAACACGCGGGGATCCCAGGTCTGATAGAATTTGGACTTCTTGAACGACTCAGCGACTTCTGCTCGCGAAGGCCAGCGGTCCCGGCGAAAAGTCGAGGAACGTGCATAGCTAGCGTCCGGTTTGAAGGCTTCAGGCGCTCCTGAGGCGTTTTGAATGACTGGATCTATAAGGACGAGGGAAGTAAGGAGTCGAGGATGGATGTATGACAATTGGCAGCTTTTTGCCTTAGCAATAAGTTCTCACAGCAAGAGGGATGACTCACAGATGGGAACCACCCAGACTATGGCCTATGCCGACTAGAGGCCTCGGCATCTCTTTCCGGAAGTGGTTGATCATGTGAAGAAGATCTCGTGGGTGGTCATTCCATGATGCTACATTGTGGCATCTATCATCAGTAACGGGGTATTTTCTCCATCGTTCGCTCAGCCTACTTACGGTCATTGCCTAGCTTGGTTTCATTGAGTATCCCACTCACACCCTGGGTAGCAATGTCCGCGATCCAGATACTTCTGATCGCTTGTCCTCGCGCTTTCAGTGCTTGGTACAACTCGTCCCAAAAGGGTTCATAAAGTTCCTGTCTGTGTCAAACGCAAATACCCGGCATTCAATTCACGATCAGACCCACCTTGGGAAAGCCATTGGCGTGGGCACCGATTATGGTAACAGCTCCCGGCTGACTGTGGGACTGATCTTTTGGCTTGTATTGCTTTATGTGCAGATACAGTGTGTCTTCCTGATCATCCAACGTTGCACCCGGGTACTCTCGAATGTACTGGCACGGAAGAATATGCTCTTCGACAATGAAATGAAGAGGAGACATGACAGGACTCGTTCCAGAAGTGGAATTGTGCAGCAACTAAGGGGGTGATCCACGGGGAATAGGCGTAGCAGTGCTACGGTACAAGTGACGAGGATTGTGCAACCATGGGGGGAGGAAGGGTTCACCTAATCCTAGGTTACATCTCCACAATTATAGAATTTGATGATCTACTTTCGCGTACAACACTGTAGTGCTTACGGGACTGTACAAATTTATTGGAAGATGACTGACACCCTGACGGAGGGTCGGTGTCAAAAGTCGTTGCCGACTTTCTCCCTGAATTAGGCCGAGAAAGCCGGGCAACGACTTTTGACACCCTCACACCGACCCTCGGACTAGTGAAAAAGCTTAGCGTCAAGCGTCCTTGATAGCGGCAAAGCACATCGAGACCGGTGCTTAAAAGTACTTTGACGTACTGTTTGCTTGGGACAAACTTTTGCCTCTTCTTGGCGTGTGCTGCAAGCAAATCCCTCATATCCGTTGATCATGTATTAGGTGGTTTTCGGATGGGGTGTTGACTCCAATGCAGTCACGTGATCAGGCATCTCCAGACATGGGGTCCGGTACTTTAGATTAGCGCCAATAAGCGCGTTCGCGAACAACGCGACTTCCAAGATCAACAGCTTCAAGGTCAAAACCCATCGCATTCGGCAGTCGTCGTCAGCACGACTTGCAAGTTGCGAACACTGTTATGGCAACCATGGATATCGACGCTGGCTCCGAGAGCAAAGCACTTTTCGCGCAAGTTCAATTTTACATCGTGCTGACTGACACTATTGGAGTGGATCAAGCAGAAGCCGTAAGTTTTCGACGTGTTCCCAATGAATCTAAGGCTAATTTTCTACACATAGCTTGCGAAAGTGCTCAAAGAGAATGGTGCACAGGAAGTACCACGGGTGCCCTCAGGAGGAAGGATACCTTTGGACGATGTCACTCATGTCATTTCCAAGACCATCGACTTCCCTGGCTACGATGCCGCAGGCGATTCGCTCAAATCTGTGGTCAAGCCTGACTGGGTGAGCGCGTCGATCACAAAGGGTCGACTGGCCAATCCCAGACAGTACAGCCCCGATCCAAGACTCTTCTTCTCTGGTCTCATCGTCTGCTGTGCCGACCTACCAAGCGGCGATTCCGATGCGATCATTGGGGGTGTTCTCGCCATGGGGGGTCTATATTCTAGTTCTGTGTCGAAGATGGTCACTCACATTGTGGCTCTGACTATGGACTCTCACAAGTGTCAGACTGCGCTGACCAAGAATCTCAAGTGCAAGATACTGCTGCCACACTGGTAATGACAGACTTTGAGAAGATATCAGACAATCAATTGACGTATGGCCAGGTTTGACGACTGCTTGAAATTAGGCAAGCGAATTGACGAAGGCCCATATTGCCTACCCGATCCTGAGATCCTCCGCAAACGTCCAGAAGACCGCATACCTGAGGCAAGCAGAACAGACCTGCTGGGTGCATCCTCGCCCAAGCCTGATCGCCTTCCTACTCCTTCTAGCTCACCTAGCGCCAGCCGTCGTGAGCTCACAGTTTTTCGGAATAAAAAGATCATGCTTTCCAACGATCTAGAACTCGGTAGTCGGCTTCTGGAGACTATTGAAGATTTGATTATTAGTGGAGGAGGTAGTGTTACGGGTGCTGTTCATAGGGCGGATATCTTTATATGCCACTATCGCGAGAACCTCAATTACCGCATTGCCTCGAGAGCAGGGAAGGATGTAGGGAACCTTGCGTGGCTGTACCACCTTATTACGCACAACAGTTGGACTTCGCCACTACGCCGATTGCTGCATTACCCCATAGCCCGTCAGGGTCTTCCTGGTTTCAACCGCTTCCGTATCAGTCTTTCCAATTACAATGGCGAAGCGCGTGTTTACTTGGAAAATCTTGCCAAAGCCGCTGGTGGAGAATTTACCAAAACCATGAAGGAAGACAATACTCATCTAATCACGGCTCACATGGTCAGCGAAAAGTGTGATGCAGCGAAAGAATGGAACATCCACACAGTCAATCATTTATGGCTTGAAGAAAGCTACGCCAAATGGTCGATCCAAACCGTATCCAATCCGCGCTATTCCCATTTTCCATCACGTACCAACTTAGGCGAGGTCGTCGGTCAGACACCAATTGACAAGCAATCAGTTGAGCGCGTCTTCTTCCCACAAGGGTCGGACGTCGATGCTTCGGTCGAGGGTGAAAATGTCCCAAAACCAATGTCTACTCGAGATCAGAACGCTGCACCTTCCCGACCAACGAAAGCCGGTAGTACTCGCCCTTCGGTCTCCGCAAGAGGATCAGAGATTCCCTTACGTGCTTCCCAGACTAATGATGCTACTCCCAAGGCCTCAAAAGAGAACAGAAGGCATACTGATGGCGCTATCCGAACGCCTGCACCATCTCGCTTCGTAGGTGGAGGCAAAGAAAATGAGACACCGTCCACCACAGGCAGCCGCAGTGCCAAGGACAAGGCAGTTGCGAAGTTGCACGACCTTGCTCCTGATATTGCGCTCTTTGAAAAAGAGAGAAAACGAGTAGGTGGGGTCATTCATGGCAGAGACCGGAAATCAAGTGAAGATAAAGCTTCGGAAGATAGTAGAAAGCGTTCTATCTCCCAAGATGACGAAACCGACGCAGAAGCAGATGAGGCTAGGGGAGCCAAGAGAGCCAAAACCTCAAAAATACTGGCACCTGTAACTATGCGCTTGGCTCTTACTGGGAATAAGAGATGGGTAGGCGCCGCAAAGAAAGAGGGTGAAGAGCGCGTAAGTCCATGTTTGATTTGATCTACCCCAATACATCTGATGTGATATAGGCACGGCTCCGAGAGGTGGGTATTCTGATAACCCAGGACTTTGCCAGCTGCACGCATCTTGCTTCTCCTAGGATCGTCCGCACCCAGAAGTTTGTTTGTGCCCTTGCACACGGTCCTGTCGTCATATCCGACAGATTCATCGACGACTGTCTTGCGAATGGAGGTCACCTCGACCCGGAAGACTACCTCTTAGAAGATAAAGAGTTTGAGAAAAAGGTTGGATACAAGCTCTCCGGTGCCTTGCTGAGGGCAAAGGAGAATAAAGGACGGCTTCTGCGAGGCCATTCCATCTATGTCACTGAAGCCGTCCGTGGTGGCTTTGAGACATACAGATCCATCATCGAAGTGAATGGTGGGAAATGCCTGATGTACCGCGCTCGTGCAGCCACTAGTCTTCGCGCAGGTGTGGACGAAGATACCGATGGATCCGAGTCTGGTCAACCTGAGTTTGTATACCTCGTCAGTGGCCAAACTCACGAAGAGGCGAAACTGTGGCCAAAATTCAAGCAAATGGTGGAGGCCGCAGGGAAGAATCCCCGTATCGTGAGAAATGATTGGTTGCTCAATACGGCACTGTCACAGCAGCATCACTGGCAAGACTTCTACGCTCTGACAGACAAGGACATTGGTACTCCACCACCTTGAGGTTGTGGCGTGTAATCGAGCATCGAGCGAGGCGTTCCGTTGGTGACTTAGCTTCAGTTGTGGATGAGACCATTGTAGCTAGGGTTCGAAGAGTGCGATGCCATGACGATCTTCTTTCTGCTCTCCAGAGCCTGGACGCGCAATGAACCTGTACTCCTCCCATTCCCAGTTTCAAAAGAATTTGACGCCCTGCTGATCTTCACTCCCAAACACCTGCGCCTTGCCCCTCTTCACGAGCACATTCAAACTCCGACGTAACAACTCCGCATCCATACCATGGAAGTCCTGCCCCACACTCACCTCCCCACTCATGAGTTCATACAGCGTGAGCACCGTATTCTTCTGCCCCTTCTCTTCCACCCACTCCATAACCACATCCGCCCACTCCTCCGGCCTTTTCCAAAAGACCCAAAACACACCTCCCTCCTTCCCACCTCCCTTCGCGTCCGCGCCAGCGATCCATTCCGCTCGCCGCCCTCCCTCTTCACTAGTCATCCACTCTACGACTTCGCGTGCATCGTGGACCGATAGACGCTTGCGCAGGGATGTGTTTTTGAAGAGCTCGCTTTCGAGCGAGGTGCTGAGGGAGAGCTTGAAGATGTGGTGGTGGCGGCTGTAGCGTTGGATGAGGCCGGACCATTTGCGGAGCTGGGAGGTGCGGGTTGAGAGGTTGGGTTGGAGGGTGAAGAAGGGGGGGAAGGTGTAGAGGGTGGGGAAGTGGAAGGGTGGGGTGGAGGTCATGGATTTGCTGGGGAAATGGGGATGATGGTCTGAGGACGAGGGTAATTGAGCGAGAAGTTTGTATCGAATCAACGAGTCCCTGTTGGTCTATACCCAGATAGGTATAGACTAGCCTGAGTACTCCCGTCCAGCTCGAACCATTCGTTCTCTTTGACTGATGAATTTGTCTCATCTACACACTCAGAAATATGGAATCAAGGCCTTGTGCCTAATTACCATGTTATATTGACCTACGCCAAATTCCCTCCTAATATTACCAGTCAACCTTTGCCATGTCGATCCCAAACGAAGCTCTTCAAAGAGTTAGTTCAAGTAGTGTCTCTGTCAGCTGCACACTATGTCTGATCAATCACCTAGCTCGCGCAAGAGATAGAATCACAAGCTATCACCGCTCAGCGGGAGATTAATATCGTCAAGACGGCAGTAGCGGGAAAGCAGCGAGATATCCGGATGCTAGAGCTCACGTCCTCCGAGGTGAAAGGATTGGACAAGAACACCAAAGTCTATCAGGGTGTGGGAAAGATGTAAGTCTCCCAATCAAACGGGGTTGAAAGGAAGCTCATCTGATGCGTATGCTGCAGGTTTGTGTTCAGTCCAATGGACCAAGTGCAGAAGCGGCTCTCGTCCGAGACGGCGGAGCTGAAATCGGATATTGCAAATCTTAACAAGAAGCTGCACTACCTGGAGACGACGCATAAGAATAGCCGAGAGCATATTGACAAGATCATCAAGTCGGGTGGGAAGTCTTGAAGGGAGCACTTTGCCCGAAATCAGGACGCAGGAGCTCGGCATGTCACAATCATGGCGTGTGAGGTAATTCTCTCATTCCACGCCGAGGACCGCTCTATGAACGAGGGTCTCCCGCCCCACGTATCTGTGAGATGCAAAAGGCACACGCTGCACGAGACAGTGGCTCATACCTACAGCTGGTTTTGTCAGACCCAAGCCATGAGTAGTTGGCTTCTGGCGGACGCGTAAGAGTGCGACGAGCAGTAGCCGCGCAGAAATGCTACCTACTTTATGAGATTCTGAGAACGACTTTGTTTGTGAAGGGTGCATGTTCCATCGAGGAGGCCTTCATTTCTTCGAATTTAGGGCCACACCTTTCCCAGTCGAAGTTTGGGTCAAGTTCTGGTATGCCAGCGCAGTCAACGTCATCTTATCAACGGAAACGTTAAACGAATTGTTACGTTGTCGTTCCGCAACAGTAGCATTTAATCAGCTTTCTACATTTACATCAAGAATCGGTATCTCTCAGCCGCAGCCGCAGCAACACCCCCACCACACTTAGCTCGTGTCTTAACTTCAGCCTCCAGTCTGACCCGTACCATTGATATATTCACCTTTGCTAATACCTAAGCTCAACCCCAGAGTGATTTTCTTTTGCTACCTCTAGCTATCCGACAGAATTTCGCTCCTGCGCTGTCCGTATTGCGAGCTACCTATACACCTGTATGATCACTTCCTGCTCTCACTAAAATCCCCGCCCAGTACGCTCACATCCTCCCAGATGATGACCAGAAACGACCCACCACCTCCATACTCTGGTCCCGTTGTTACTCCCGCCACCCCCTCTCGCTCCTGGCCTTGGTCGCTCTTCAGCCAAAGCAGTACAACCACCAGTACAATAACAACAACCCACGACAACACCGCATCAGGTAGCAGTGGAGGCAATCGCAACTGCACCAACACCACCGGCGATAACAACCGGAACTGTACCAATTGCGTAAACTGCTACAATTGTCGAAATTGCACGAATTGCTCGAACTGTAATGATTGTAGGAACTGTACGGACTGTACGGACTGCAAGGACTGCAGGAATTGCAGTGGTGCTAGGGGGTTAAGGAACGGGAGGAATGTGCGTGGGTAGAGAGTCTGTGGCTGGGGCTATCAAATCAACCGCGATGCGAGGTTCAGGTGAGATAAGGAGCGATGGGATTCGGCAGTGAATGGTAGGAGCATGAAGCAAAGCTCGAGGAATCTGTTTTCTGGGCTTAGGAGCTGGTAAGGAACGTAGGGACGACGTGAACGTGAAGTCGTCTCATTTGGATAGGGAAACATCACGAATGCAGGGATGAAATTGGCAAGGTCCATGAAAAAGGGTTGATGATAGTGGCATAAACCTCTCAATGATGTTCTGTAGCTTGTACCATGTGGCTTTATTGGATTAAGATGAAACTATGCGTACCTTGCAAACTTATTCCAGAGAAGGGCTAGTTGAGTTTTGAGCCTCAGCATTTGACATTGGCCATTGATCGGTAGAGCTTTTGGATATCGCGTGCTTCCCCAGAAAGTAAGATGTGGGGTCACTAGCGTCGTTTCCCTGGATCACATGAGAACCCCGCACAGCAGTATTACCGCTTGGTCAGACTCACCATTGCTCTCGTTCCTGAACCATTCATCTCCCCTCGTCTGATCAAACGATCTATACTTCCACAGCTTTCATCAATTGGAAATCGAAGCCTTCTTACCAAGCTCCGATAGCTCAATCAACAGCAACAATGTCCGCCGATACAGTAGAACCCCTCACCAAGGTCGACTCAGCCATCTCTGGCTTGTCATCATCTCCTCCGGAAGACAAGGGAATGGTCAAAGGACACCGGAGAGCGAGCTCGAGCGCTGCTGGAGTGTACAATATCAATGACTTAGGTAAGTCGATAAGACCGAGCTGGTCCTGACGATCGAAAGATGCTTGGTGTCATGTAGCGTACGCAAGACTGACAATCGCATAGAGAAGGAAGGCAAGGAGCTGAAGATAGCACCAGAAACACAAAAGTTGAATTGGTAAGCAATGCAAAACCCACTGTCGATGGCCTGACCGTTGTGTCAAGCTCATCACAGTGCTGTAGTATCCTCAGCGATCAGCCATACTGACGTACTTCCTAGGCGGCTCAACAAATCACCGGCAACACTGGATGAGCCGAGCGTGCTCAAGAAGATGCTCACAGAGCCTCCAGTCAAGAAGATCGACCTGCACTTCCCACTTGGGCTCGAGGTGACTGCACGGAACCTGAAGGGTGTCACCATCAAGGATGCACTGGATGCTATCCATAAGCAATTCAAGAAGAAGGTATGATGATGCTTTTAGGTGCTCACAGTAACGGAGGATGTTTTGTATCGCGGACATTATCCGCGGCAAAGAATGAGACAACTTACAGGGTCGGAGGCGTCCATACTCTGAGTCCATCACTGCGTACATTTGCATTACTAGTGTACTTGGTTGTATTTGCTCGCGTTAGGGACCAGTTGTACAGACGTCAAGCTGACAATTAGTGATGCTTAGGCGGACGACGAGCTGGAACTACCTGTACTCGCAGGCTTCGAATGGGACAAGGAAGAGTCATGGACTCGTTTGATTGTGCACCAGAAGAAGGAGGGCCAAGCGATGAGCAGCACCAAGAAGAAAGGCAAGAAGGGCAAGGATGGTGATGAGGAATAAAACCTCAACGAACGGCCTCCTTAAGACATAACAGCAGGTTCAACGGCCACAGTGGCGAATTCGTGAAGGCAAATACAGGCGTAGGAATGTACGAACAGGCGGAGCTGGAGTTAGAGGACAGCAAAGCGACACTGGCTGGTGTAACTATGCAGATACCTTAGCTACAACACCTCTGCTCTGGAGGGCTAGGGCTGGTGTTTCATTCATTAACAGAGCCCGTTCAATAGTCCGATGAAGTTGTACGGCATGCAGAATGAGGTGCGTGCATCAAATTGGTGAAGTTGAAGATGGTCTGCGGTGGTAATGGAATGATTGAAGAAAACCGCGAGGCAAATTTGTGCGGCTCATGACTCAAGCTAGTCCTCAGTAGGAAGGTTTCACCACCGCACTCCAATCGCCTCTGAAAGGGCCTACATTTCGGCATCTTTGGCCGATAAGGTCGGCCTATCCGTGGCCTTGCGGTGAGGTCCATCGGCCTCTCAATCTCTATAATGAAACACTTACCATACTGTTGCGGCACTGCAAGCTTCTATCCCCTTGGAACTATCAACCTCTAGCAAGTCACGGCAATGGAGGAAAGAGCTTCGATTCCTCCAGGGCTACCTCCGCTAAATCCCACGATCTCTTACTGGCATAATGCGCCCTTAGGGCTAGCCAATCATCGAACCACCACCGAGGTTCCCACGAGTATAGATGTTCTCATCATTGGCTCCGGCATTACTGGTGCCAGCCTCGCCTACAACATCCTCAGCCAACCCATCGCACCTTCGGTCCTCATGCTCGAAGCGCGAACCGCCTGTTCAGGTGCAACAGGCAGGAACGGAGGGCACACGAAGCACGCAGCCTACCGCGAATTTTTGGATAATATGAGATCTCTTGGTGAAGAGGAGGCCGCTAAAATAGTCAGGTTCAAAACTAATTGTATGAGAGCTGTTCATGCATTCGCAAGAGCCCATGATATCGAGTGTGATAGCTGGCAAGGAGATACAGTGGATGTTTTCTATCACCAAGGCCAAATGGAAAGGGCAAAGAAAGCTGTGGGTGAAATCAAGCGCGTACTTGGCGAGGAGGATCCTGCTGCACGATACGAATTTTGGGACGTTGAAGAGGCCAAGAGAGAATTCTTGGTTGAGGGTTCTCACGGCGCGGTGTCCTACGAAGCTGGAAGTCTATGGCCTTACAAATTTGTGACTGGGCTGTTGCGGCTGGCCATCAAGCAAGGTCTGAACTTGCAGACAGAGACTCCTGCTTGGAAGATCATCAAGCGCGAAGATGGACAGCGCGGTTGGATCGTGCATACGTCACGTGGAGACGTAGAAGCAAGCAAGGTGCTACTGGCGACGAATGGGTACACAGCGCATTTGTGCCCTGCACTCCAGGGCATCATCGTCCCATTAAGAGGCCACATGACCGCCCAAAGACCCGGGTCGGGGCTACCCAATGATGGACTTAGAACCACATATTCGTTTATCTACGATGATGGCTATGAGTACATGATATCACGTCCACAAGGCACGAAGCACGCTGGGGACATAATGATTGGCGGCGGTTCCACCATGACGGAGGACAAGGGTATCCGAGAATTTGGTACCACAGATGACACCACCACAGACCCCACCATCCTTGACTATCTAGAACATAGTGCGAAAATACGCTTTGGATCCAATTGGGGTAAGGATAGCCCCGACGGTCGATTACGCAATGCTTGGACAGGCATCATGGGATACTCTGCCGACAGCTTTCCTATTGTTGGGGAACTACAGGACGATCTCTACATCTCTGCAGCCTTTCAGGGTCTGGGCATGGTGCTATGCTTCGATTCAGCAAAAGCTTTGATCAGCATGATGAATCGAGAAGACGAAGCAGATTTAGACCGGTGGTTCCCAAAAGCTTTTCGCATGGTAGCTAATAGGACAAAATACAGATTTCAAGGGCGGCTGCACACTACAGTCGTGCCAATGGATCTTGAAGTCAAGAGTCAGGCCTAATATCCGACGGAGCCATATACATTGCTGCCGGGGGTTCGGAAGCAAAGAGTAGCTCAACAGATGCAGTCGCTTCTGAAGCACGAGGCCGTTACCATGTTACTAACGAATTAAATAAAGCTAAGTGACATTGCTGTGGATCACAAAGCTACTCAAGAGGATGATTTGCTCGCCGGGACGAAGCCATCCCAAAAATGTGTAAGCGATAGCAGGCCCACAGTAATGGCACGATCCCGGAATATGGGGCCCTGGAAAGATTTGGCCATGAGCCGTGAGGTAGCGATGCTCTGTGCAAGATGGCATTCCCAGTGATTTTCTCTCGATTTGGAGGAAACAGGGTCTCTTTGTTGCGCTAGGCAAAGTTTCCGCTGAGCTCAACGGGTCTATCTCAAGTCTACATCTCCCGGACTCGCCCCGAAAATCAAACAGAATAAAGAGACCATATCAGCAAGAACGCGAAATCCAATATCAATGCTTAGCGACAGACAATCTACAGACACGCCATATGGAAACACACAGAAATCTTTCAAGGTATCCACCCATCAAGCTCGAAGACAAATGCCTATCATGCTGCCTCATGGCGCATTAGCAAGGCTACGCACTACCAGGATGCACGTGTCTACCTCGGTCCCTGCAGAGGCTAAATAAGCTTAGCCTCTACGCTTATCTCCCGGACTTGTTGCGCTATTCCCTGTGCTCTCGCGAATCCGAGCTGGTGTGCGCATTCCGGAAGATCTGTCTGAGGCTCTACGTTCCTGCCTGCGCTCTTGTGAATCTCTGCCGCTAGCAATGTTCCTGGAGCTGCTGCTTGAGGTATTGAGCTCTTGCCTGCGCTCGTTTTGATCGAAATTTTCCGTTATCGTCGTCGGATATCTATATGAGCTGCTTGGCGCTGTTCCGCGATCCTGTGGATCCAGGTTGGAAGTAACGGAACCAAGGTATTGTCCTGTTCGGGCTTGGATCTGGCTTAAGCTGGCTTGCTGCTGTGACAATGCTGCGATGTTGCGATGGTCGGCGCTGCGGATAGCTGCCAGGGTTCTCGATGATGGAGGAGGAGTGGCTGGGCCGGTGGAAAATGCTCGGTACTGGCCATGTTGGTATCCATTACCAGAATATCCACCGTTGTGGTATCCGCCGCTTTGGTATTCAGCACCTTGATAGCCTCCACCCTGGTATTGACCATCTTGATATTGACTGCTTTGGTGCTGTCCGCTCTCGTATTCCCTTTGGGATTGATTATCTTCGAAAGATCTTGCCCTAATATAAACAACAACTGTAAGCGAAGATCTCTTGGATGTAAAAAATTGAAGTTCCGGGCATTCTCACGGCATGATGATTCAAGGCGAATGCAGTCTGCTCAGAGAGTGTCTGGCAAACTTGGATGCTAGGAGATGATCAATATATGTCAAATGTGTAAGAAGGAAATCGAGAAGTGGATATGAGAGAATGTGTTGGATGTCCAGAGGAAGGGTTCAAGGAGAAGCGACGCTCTTTATACTATGATACCCGGAGTCTCTCATCTCGACACTCGCCTCATTCGGACTTCATGGAGATGGTGGGTAGACAAAGTGTGCATGCAACTAAAGATGATGGTGTGTAAGGTCGCAGTATCGAGGGAACTCTTCGCAAGGCTTAGTCCCACCGGCTACCATACATCGTTTCATCATCAGTCGAGTGCGCCTTGCTCGATACAATCATGTCACATGCAATGTTCACAGATTACGTACGCATTTAAGCTGCTTCGATTGATCTTTCCCAGAAGCACTGGAGCGGCTAAAGTAAACGCTCAGGATGATCAGCTACATGATAGTGTGCATATCAGGAATTTTCACAGCGAAAGTATCATGGGAAAGCATCCCACAAGCTTGATCGGGCCAACCGGAGTGGTGTTGCCTCTTTCTAGATGTCACCGAGAAGCTGTAGCAAAGGTGGCCATGAAGGCATCAGCCCCTTCGTCAAGCCATGGTCTTGTAGACGTTCCAGGCTTGCATTATGTGATGGCAAGATGTGGGTGCAATGCCCTGAAGCTCCTGTACAGAGCTTCTTTGGCAGCCTCCGAACGAAACATTTGTTCGGGAATCCAGCAAAAGCTGGCCTCATCCGAATTTCGATCGTTGAGCCCTCGGAGACTGAAATTGAATCCTGGTGAGATTGGAGATTGCTGACTGCGATGGGTCGCATGCGGACGGTCAGGCCCAGCAAACCAGGTATTCATATCTCGCAAAATAAGCGCATCTCTCGTCAGGTTGAAGCCATTTCTCTATTCTCCATAAACTGCCGCAATCTTCATCTTTAGTTGCAGGAAATATTGTTGCTGAATTTACTTTATTGTCGGAGCTAATTACCTAATTTGATCGACTTAATCACCGCCCTGTACAACGCAAGCCTCGTGCCCTGACCTACACATTTTGTAATTCATCACGGCGGCTACGGGGATTCGGAAAGGGAGAAGTCTGTATGGGAATTCTGCACCCCAAAAATCCGTCACCTGGATTTTGGGGGCCGAACTCAGGCTACGTGGGAACTGAAACTGCCTACGAACCTTCCGCGCCACCCAAGTTGCGCTCCAGGTCTGAAAGCGGTCGGATCAATACTCGATGCTGTCTCCCAATTGATGGAACACCAGGACAGAGCCCCACAATATCAGTGGCTCAGCTCGGGGTATTAGAATCAAGCATCATCCCAGCCTCCACTATTCCTGGACACGCACCCTCACATGGTCGCATGCATGAAGGATCGTACCAAGCACACTTACAATGACCTAAAATATCGACGGTCAATGAGACGAAGCTTCGGATCATCCATAGGTAGATTGGCTTGCGCAAGTAAGCTTTCAATGTTGTCAGAAAAGTCTGACATAGCCATCAGAGAATTCCGTGCCGCCGGCACAGGTTGTGCTGGGGCTTAGCGACGTTGAAGAAGCTCAGTAACATCTGGACACGTCCCACGTCAAAACTGTTGAACTGTAGTATGATGGAGTACTTCGTTGGCTGCGCCGAGAAAGTGGACCTCGCGAGAAGCATTCTCCATTGGATATCGTGATGGCCAAAAGTTCTAGGCAGTGTGCTTGGCAGATCGATGCAGCGGACTGACTTGCATGAATCCTCTGACAAGACATCCTCTGCTGTGTAAACAGAACCCTACAATGGCAGAGCAAAGTACATGCACCGCTTTGCAGCGAAGTTCCACCATCATCGCCCACAATGACTGCGAAATAGGGCACTGATGATTGGCACGCGTCAGCTCGCAGCGTATCTGGAAGGATAATATCGCCGTGAAGCTTATGATACCGAGATCAAATTTCCCCGGGAACAGCTAATCATTTCAGTTCATTTGTGGCATCACTCGTCACGGACTAGAGGCTTTGGACTGCATTTCAAGATCTCTTGCCTCACGGGCCCTATTGCATAGCCTTGAGTCACAGTGTATTTCGGCTGCATTAAAATGCCTTTACAAACGCCGACGGATCGGAGCGAGAACTCCAACTTATAGCATAGCCCTTGGTTCGGAAATTGGCTGTCATGTGCTCCAAGGAAATAGGAAAGGCTCTCTATGTCCTGCGCGGTGACCTCACCTCTTCACAATGTCATTCTGCCTTGGTACTCAACGACTCGGTCTGCCGAATTTTCCGCAGGCGTTCTAATGAACGTACTCCCTCTCGGTAGTTTGATTCCTGAGTGTCCTGCTCAGTTTGGATATATAGCTCAAGCGCACTAGCCTTCTGCCAGCAGACGTTGCAATGCGTACTTGCTGCGCATTCTACGGAGGTACACGGCAAGCCTAGGGTCTGATAAGGCAGGGATATATTCGCTTGGTAATGATCAAGTGAAGCCTGCGGTGATTTACCGCCAGCGTTGACAATGAACATCGAACATGGGACATCTCTTGCACGCCATTAGCTATCAGCAACAGAATGAATGCATGGACGGTGACATGCGCTTACCATCGAGTGACCTTGTCCCAGCAGGCTCGGTGCCAATACAAGCACCGAGAAAACAGATACGACTTCTTTTCCCCACAACCTACGCCTTGTTGGCTGGCTGTATCCCATGTCCTGGCAAGACACTTGTTCCAGGGGTTTCTGCCAAGGTCTAGCCGAGACGAGTGCCAAAGTTGCCAGGATATGGGATGTTGTTGGCCAACGGCACAACCGTCCCTACCATACAACAATCAGGGCCAGCAAAGTGCTACATTCCTGCATCAAGTACCTACTATTGGTTCAGGACTTCTTGGGAGGGATCTTCTCCAATCTGTCGTCCCATTTCTTGGACTCTTGATCGACTGATCTGATCCTATCGGACTTCTCTCCAGTGGCGGTAAACTTCTTCCATGTATCTTTTTCATGAATGTAGCGGTCAATGGCGACGCTCTTGCCGTCTGCCTCGGTCCTCTGCTTGCGGGTGCCACTGAATGAGCTTTCGTCATCCGATTTTCGGTTCGAGTCGCTGCTAGGGACACCTCATTAGCAATAGAGACAAACGAGTGTGACTAGGGAGTGGTTGGAGACTCACGTCATGGTCAAGATACTGTTGATGAGGATCTGTGACCAAGGTACACAAGGGGTATTCGAGTATGGGATGCTGCAAATTATCCAATAAATACGAAGGGATGAGCCCATCATGAAATGCAAAAGGAGCCACATCCTCGTCTTCGAACCAAAAATTGAAACGAGCTAAGGGGCAAGGCATATGTCGTTTTCTCATTGCTAGGGAGTATACTGCCGCACGAAATACACGAAGTCAGGCAAGTCATGCTCACTTTTGCAGCGGCAGAAGACATTCCATGCATGGCTACAGATATGCCGGCTGCGCTTAATGGTGAATCTGGGAGGGGGAGATTTGCTGCACTTTACAGGTGGAACTTCATGCCTATGGATGCTATCTTTCTCATACTACTAAAAATTCGGCCGGCAACCCCGATATGATCCTGCAGAGCGATCTTCCAACCGTCGAAGCAGGCGAATGCCCCTCGATAAGCCTCGAATACTGTTAAAGCTTCAGCATTCTCAGTCCGAGGGTTGGATAGTGTATAGGAGTGTGAGTTGGTCTCTTCGACATGCTGACTGGTCAGCGACTCAATGAAACCCAGCCGTGTGGGCCATCTGCGTACCGTACGATGGCAATATGTAGGGGGAACATTCCTCGAAACGCGCCAATAGTACAAGCAGCCCAACCTCCAAGTCGCATAGCAAAATCCATCATGATTCTGATCTCATGATGCTGCTTAGAACCTGCATGGAAAGCTGCAGCTTTATCCAATCTTCCTGGGCTGTTGCGACATCTGATACCATTTTGAGAGCAATGATTGGCCTGGAAATATTCCGCGACGATTTTGACAATCCTCCGACCGAGTTCCTCCCCAGTCCCGCGAGAAGGGCGCCCAATTGAAGCAATTGCTCAACAATCAGCGCCAGTACTGTTGAACATTCCGGTCCAGATCTTCAATGGATGACAAGACATGACTCGTGATACGTTGACGTCGCATGGTCAAAGCTTACTAAGTCGAGTTATCCGACGGTCGATGACCTTGGTTCTCCAAAGGTAGTCGATGTCCTCCTCGATAGATGTACGATACCTTTGATTACATCATACGAATCAGCGCATGACGGAGCTTTCCCTTGCAGCATCCTACAGGGCAGGCCGGTGCAGGTACTGCGTTTCATTAGCTTTGCGGATCTTCGAGTCTCGTTTCGTCCTCTGGATCGCTGGGTCGTTGGCTGTCAGCTGCAAGGGTGCAGGCTCTCCAGATGGCTCTCTGTCTCACTCAGCGCTTAACGCTATTGATACTGCGGGCCAATGTTCAGCACTGGCAACAGCAGCTGTCAGCGGTCCTCCGATGCAACCAAGACACGTGTTACCTTCCCATCGTGACGACTTGCTCAATGACTTAGTATGTCTTCGGCTACAACTGTGTTCACTGCGTCCTCTTGCATCAGCTATCTAGTTGATTGCATGTCATGAAACACGAATGCGGTTCTGTAGCGCGATGATTTGGGTCTGGCCAGGGTTTGATACCTGTACAACGTGTCAAGCCTCTGGGTTCATACTGTAGCTCATGATGTGCAGTGATGTAGGGGCAACGTGCCATAACAGCCGAAGCGAACCGTCCACCCAAGTAAGACCAGCCACATCACAATCCTTTTGGGAAACGCTTTGCATGGCAACAACATGGCACTGTTGGCAGTCCAATGACTGGGAACAGCACACTGCCCAAGATGCAGCTCCACCTCGGTGAGTATCAGAACGTCATGTCTACAGGCCCCATGCGGCAATGGACTACACGATCCCAAAACCCAGAGCCCAAAAGAATATACGTCAACTAAGTGGCTGTAGTCTCACGCTATGCGCGCAGGAGGTACGGCTATGCTTGTACACGTATTTCTACCACGGAATCCCACAAGGCTCACCGAGACTCGAACTCATGACGCGCGTACAAGCTGGACTTTGGGAACGGCGACATGTTGCAAGACCCGAGATCTAGCAAGGCGTCCAGAAATATCTTGGACTGCCTGCATATGAGCTGCATAGCGCCGCACTGATATGCACTTCGCAGTCGAATCTGTTGGCTGCAGAATCGTCGCTTCGCCCCCAGATTTGGATGTTTCAGACTAGACGCCGTGTCATTGGCATCCTATGATCTTCTTTACAAGGGCAGCTTTTGGTGATCTGGGAATTCGGGATCTATAGGTTATCGCAATGTATGTATTAAATTCCATGCATAGCCTCTGTCAAGCAATCCTAACTGACTAACACGCGCTAATTGGCACTACGGATGCAGATTCCACCATCCCCAGGCGAGTTGCTACCTTCTATGCCGCCGAAGATGCCGCAAGATCTCCTGGGTGCCAATTATTAAGTCCCTTAGTGGGAGGGTGTACATCTCTATTCTGATTGACCTTCTCCTCCGAACAATTGCCCAAGCGCAATTGACCACCGCGTTTCGCCATTATCTCCAACCGTTGTAGGATATCCGGCGTTGTCCAAATACAAACGTCTTTCTATCAAGAGACCTAGCCTAGCACAGGAAGCAGAGGGTTGCGTCCAGCCAATCGAAAGACCTTTAAGTCTCGAAGCAGAGCATCAAGCGGTGACTTGGTGTGGTCTTGCTCGCTTCTCAAGTCCTGTCCACAGCCTGAGATTGGCTAAGACGTTCGGACCAACATCTAGACCATTCAGAGACCCTCTCCACTGTCCTCAACAGTATCCTGGAAACCGACTCTTCGACATGCCCAAATCTCTAAAACAGTCAGCAGCGACAAGGCCGAGCATATGCCTTCAATTAATCCACCAACACGGTTGCGGCCATTCGAAGATAGATGAAATCCACTGCGCGGCTAGCAAGAGCGAAATCTGCCACACCATCAAATCGCGCGTCGTGAAAGACGAAGAGGTGTACATTATGGTACTGCAGGCTCTTTGACTGGTTTCCTTGCCCGCATCTGGCGTCGGTTTCGCTCTACCAGTATGTACACCATCACCCCAAGAGAAACCCCCTTTAAGCCATAACAAGCGGGACCACCCCCCTCGAACCAAGACCGTTCCTCCAAGATCTAGGATCTCAAGAATTCCCCAATCAACAATACGTGAAACCTATTGAGCTGACTTGAAAGGACTTTCCTGGTCCGTTCCGTAGAATAGCCTCGAGCCGCTTTGCCAGATACCTACCAAGGCTGAATTATAATAGCTTTTCAAATGCCGTAATATACCACAAATAGTCGTCCAACTGTGGAGCTTGGTAGCTGAAGAGACCGAATGGCTTCCTAATACTGGCGCTTGGGGTTATCTTGCAAGTGTATCGTGCCCTGTTTCTTGTGCTGATATGACAGCGTTTTGGGCACCGGTAACCGTTACTCCAGACGTGCGTACTTGTGACCAGGCGTTTCCTGCGTACACTACATCCAAATGCATGAATACATGGCCTACTTTGGTTCGAATTCGATACTTGCGATATCGAACAGCTTTCCGCCCAAAAGAAGGCTTTATGAGCTACCGCAGTTTATTTCCTCGTCCTGTCCATTATATCCACATCTCATCACCCCTCCCCAATTTACAACGTCTTCAACACCGTCCCTCAAGGATAGAACCTACCCATCTCAGCATTCCAGATCGACAGAAGATCGATATCATTCCTACCCTAACTCCCTCCTCATTCAGACACCGCACTCCTACACCAGGGTCGTGAGATCGAATATCGGCTCTTAGAGCTTGTTTTAGACTGGTTGTGTTTTCTCAATTGATGGGGATGTGGAAGAGGCCGGGAAATGGGATTATGTGATGTGGTAGTGGACGGCATGATTAGGTTGAGTGGGTATATGTTGAGTTTTGTGGTTCGTGCAACAGCATATCAAGATGGAAGACTGGACTTGTAGAATCTGTTGATTTAGATTGATCACGATCGAAAGTTGCGGGTTTGGATGGTACAGGGTGTTTAATTCTCTGATAGGGACTGCTATCTGGACCACCATCTGCTCGTTGGCATTTCTTGTGACGGGGTATGATGCCCCTAGCTAGAGCCGCTCAGCGTCGAGGATGAACGTCCATCGCCTTCTGCGTTTGGATTGATGGTTGAAGTGCTGCATCAGCGTGATGGTATAGATAGCTAGTGATAGATCCACACATGGTGAGTTGTCCACATTGGACTATATACGAAGTCGTCCCGATGCATGGTATATAGAACACAAAGAAAACCACACTTTTAGCCTTGTCAATGTTGAATCGACATTTCCCCCCTCCAATCTGATGGCCTGCGTCTCAGCCACCTGCACTCCATTGCAACCCACACTCCCCCTTCACTTCACCTTCTTCCCCTCCCCCCTCTTCCGCTCCTCATCCCTCTTCCGATAAATCATCGCCGTAAAAGGATCCTCATACATCAACGCCAAAGCATAAACCCCCAACACCTCCGCACTCAACAGCACCCCCGCCGGCCGTCCATACAGCAGCGCAGTCCCCAAAAAGCTCATCGTGCTCCCCCAATACATAGGCGCGCCCGTGACGCTGAAGGGGAACCCCGTTACAGGCGCGTCCATGAGGATGCCAAAGTAGTCGCCGAGGAAGGTGCCGGTGATGCCGAGGGCGTAGTAGGAGGTTAGGACTAGGGTGTTGCCGGTGAGGAGGAGGGCGTAGGCTATGTAGGGGTGGGTGAAGGCGGGGTGGGGGGGTTGGTGGCGGAGGGCGCGTTCGTATCTGGGGGGAGGGGGGGAGGTTAGTGGGGAGGTGGGAAGATAGGAGGGGGGGAGGGCTACAAGGCATCGCGGAAGAGACCGAGGGAGAAGATGGCGAGGGCGAGGGCGTAGCAGGCTCGAAGGGAATTGCCGTTGAAGAGGCGGGTGAGCGTTTTGTTGTGGTATTCTGCGATTGACGGTCAGGTCAGTGGACTCCGCTCAGGATCGAAAGATATAAAGCTAAATACCACTACGGGCGACGATGCTGGGGGACTATGTTAGCAAGAGCACCTGGATTGCCAATGTGAGAGAAGTTTATTGGGCCTCGACTTACTTCCAGAATGTGGGGTTGAATGCAATGGCAAGAGCAGAGACTACGAGGGAGCTTTAGCAGTCTGAGACGGGTGACAAGCACTTCATGACTTACAGAGAAGAGATTTCTGAGAAAAGTCAATCGGGATTCCTGCTATTTGATACATCTTGGGCAAGTTGAAGTGTTCAGTTGAGGCAAGGAATTGGCTTTGGATACTTTATCAATTTGCACGTTTTTTTCTCAGGCTGAGATTTCGGCGCGCGATGACGTCGAAATGCATCATTTTCCGAACGGCAGTAAAGTAGTAACAAGGGGTTTGATGCATTCATACCCAGATCAATGCTTGGACTAGCTGTTCTCGTGGGTATCATATCGTGTAGTACATGTCCTTCCCTTGGGACCCATTGATCATGCCCTTCTCCTCGGTTTCCTCCCTTGGTTCGCGTTGTTATCCCCTTCCTCGTCGTTGTGTCCTTTCTCAAGGTCCTCCTCAAGGCCCCATTCTTCCTTATCATACCAATCCTCACCATCGCTCATCTCGCCGACATGACCCTCTGCATTGCACCACTTGAGGATTGTGCTCCTCTGCCGATCTGCCCGCAGTAACCCTTCGTACAGCTTTTCTGCGCCACGACAGACTTCTTCTTGCTTTTGTACGTACATGGTGAGGAGGCGACGTGTCTCATCGGCTTCGTCGGGCGGGAGGCCAAATTCTTTGTCTGGAGTGGCTAGTTCTGGTATCTTGAACAGAGGGTGGACCTCGCGAGGGACGGAATCTGGAGACTCGGTGCGTGAAGATGCTGTTGGCTCGGAAGCCGCTTGGGCTTGCGCTCGCGTTCGCATACGACGAGGTTCAGGTTTGACTGCATCTGTCTCTTCGATGCCGTCCATCGCCTCCTCTTCTCCAGGTTCTTCTGCATCTAAGCTCTCAACGAGGTTGGTAGGATCACTTTCAGCAGTTATTTCGGGCTTAGGACCATGTCTAATACTGCGATCATTTCGTATTGGGGATGGAGCTGCATCGCCGTCAAGGTTTTGCCCCTTGACCGTAGCTTCTCCTTTGTCTTGTTGCACGTAGACTTCTGATGGACGTTTGCCCGAGATTGAAATCGTGCCATTCACTCTATCTCTTATCTCGCCGTCAAGAGCTTGGGTCGTTGCCGCTGGCACCTCTGGCATCCCTTCTGACGGATCCCCTACCGCTACGTTGCCGTCTACCGTATCTGTCTCAGACGTGTCGTTTGCTTCTTTGCCTCCCATCTCTTTCAGCCTATTCCCTAAGGGTTCTCCTGGGGGCACGGTCCCGTTGGTGTTTGCGTTTCGAGCACCATTCGTGACCTCCATAACAGAATCTTCATGGGTTTCGGTAATGGTCTCACTGGCAGACCCAAGCTCCATTCCACTTGAAGAGCTTTTTGAAGAACCTGACAAGCTAGCATCATTCGTTTTGTGGTTGACCAGACTCCGTGCGGCGACTCCATTAGACCTGGGGACCGTTACTTTCAATGCGAGACCATTGTAAAGCTTCTCTGTATCGAACATTGCCTCGTCTCTTCGAGAATACATCGATTCACACGGTATCCAAGTTTCATCTCCTCGTAGCTTTGTCATCAAACGCTTTGCACTGGCCAAAGTCTTTCTCTCACGTTGCACCATTCCGCAGGCGTGCTGTGCCATATCGGTTAAAGTGGACGAGGTGTATGCAATAGATGACGAGGGGTGCTTTGGAAGCCTTGCTGGAGAGGTCAAGGGCATGAGTAAGTCTGAGGACCACTCGATTAGCAAAGAGCTCGGGTCGATTATGGTGATTGTTTCTCACTTTCTAGGTGGATCTCAGCGTAGGGGTTTTCTTCCACAGCTCGTGCATCGGCATCTTCATCTACGTCACTATCGGCAAGCTCGTCTCCATCTTCGTCGTAGCGCTTGGGGTTTCGTCGTAGTATGTCCCTATAGAAGCCAGCGTGCTCAACGCTCTGCCAGGTGTGTGTCAGTGTGTTCATCCACTGTTATGGGTGAGAGAGGATGTCTCACCCTCTTATGTAATTTGGGCCCCTTTGTTCTGTCAGTGTAGCCGTCTTGTATATCATGCACCTTGCGCTTGAGCTTGTTTCCACGGTTCGAAGGTTGTAGGTACGGTTCGTCTGAATCGGAGGCTGCGGCGAGCAGAGGATGAGTCCCACGTATGTCATAATGCCTTTGTAGACAATGCTTACAGTCTTGGTATTTGGCAAGGGCCTGCTTCATGCCAGCGATGGTGTCCGCAATCAAGGCAGCTTGAGCGGCCATCTTGAAGCGCGGCGGCCAGAAGCCACTACAAGGGTTTAGAGGTTCCGTAGTTTCCAGCAGTTGCTTTGAAAGGTGCCAGCGAGTCTTTAGCTCCTAATTATCATGTGAATTCTGGTGGAGTAAGGTTGGATGGACAAGGGAGGTCGGAGGTGGGCAATCCAACAGATCCAACGTGCAAATTGGCTGGAGCGTGCACTAGTAGCCGATTGGTCTTTGCTTCCCTAGCTTATATGTGGCTCTTATGACCCTGCAAGAACAAAGGTGGTAATTGGGGTAGTAGGTGTGGGTGGGAGGTTGCTGTGTCAATTGGGCGCTCGAGTCGCGGATCTAGAGGTGCTCAAGTGTGTATCCTACGGTTGACTATTCTACTCTACGGCACGGCGGGAAGCCTAAGGCAGACCACCAGGATAGCGTCAAAAAGTCTAAATCGAGCACTTCCAAAACTCAGGCTAACCTACCTAGGCAAAGACCGATCTCGCTTTCCTCCCTCATAAACACACTTTCGCCTCGTGAATTGTATGTACATGTCAAAAATGCCATCGACTTGCCCGCAGTATTTCTTGGACAAAGGTCGTCGCCGAGAAGATATGATGGGAGCAAGTGTATGAGTCAATACTTAGATAAGTAGAGACTGCCCGATTTGCCCAAATATTGAAAACTCAGCCTGAGTAATGTCGACTCCATCACTCGATTCTAGACTATCGCAGTCACAAGTCCCCCTGTCTTTCAGTCCTCCACTCACGAACGATCCACTGAGCTTCGGATTTCGGCCACAAATAAAGAGCGAGAGACTTTATGATTGAGTCATGTTAAGCTCAAGCAAGCCACGACATTACAATGCTCAAATCTGATGCCCACGGGATATCATCAACAAGAACCACACGATCTGCTTCTGGGGGTGTGTACGATAAAGTATCATTGGTAGGGAAACATGTGGGTACGAAATGTGCCCGCTATTTCTAAGTAGCATAATGGGAAAGTTCAGTTTGAGGCGGAGAGACCCATGGTTCTGGGAGCCACGGCTGACGGTCTCCGAACGAATCAACGTCCGTGTCCGTAGTGAATGATAACCTGGACAACTCGAAGCGAAGGGCTGTGGGGAATCCTTGGAAATGAGCAAGTCGACTTTTGCAATCGAAAATCAACTTATTGCCACGCCGTGAGCGTTATGACTCGAGGCAATGGCTTTTTGAGATTGTTTGGGGCAAGTTCAACGTCTTTGGCCTAGCGTGGCCGCTCACATTCCGGGCCAAATTCTCCCAGACGTAAAGTCTTGCCGCGCTATGGTGATCTAGAGGCCCGGACCTGGTAACGGCTTCTCGTGGGCCATCAAGCGAACATGATCTGCCTGTCAGATCAATCAGCTGCCTCCGTTTATGGCCAACCAAACATTTGATTTGGAATTGACGACGTTGACTCCACATTGGCGTAACGACGCCGCACAGTAAATCCTGGACTTGAGTCAGAAGCTCTCATGAGATCGCCATGGTCGAGGGAGGGTGGTCTAAAGTGCACATCGGACGTCCAAATAGCCATGCGCCATCCTGGGACGTCTAGACCAAACCTGCTAACATCCGCTTTGGACCCTGTCTCAGTTCGCATACTTGCAGTAGCGGATAGAATACCCGGTAATTGCCAGCGCTAGGGCGGCTTGCTCAGCGTATCGGAGATTTTCCCCAGCTGCTTTCAGACTTTAGATCTCCTGTAGGCGCCGCAAAGGCGAACTGCGCTATCATTCGCAATAAGACGCTAGGAATGTGCACGCTTTGACGCCAACACGCAAAAGGGCTTGATAGACTACCTATGGCTGCATCAAGATTCACCCCACAAGTAGTCCCAAGAGTATCACAGCTTGTTAGGTCTCGGTACGAGAGACATGAGGAAGCGCTCATTAGCTCTCCTCATCTTCCCTCTGCAAACGATGGGGCTTGTTGTAGGGATGAGCCCCAACATGAGTCCAGTGTGAGCGGCTAGCGCGACACTAGTAGAGTAGGGCTCCGTTCTGGGTCACCCCAACCCAGAAGCGAGTACCAACGTACTCACCGCTAAATGCGGTGATTGGATGATGTCTTCCTTGAACTTTGGCTCCTGATCTCCCCTGGCCATCGTCAGATGGAGGATGATTGGTCCGAGATCGGGTTATAATGGTGTAGTAGACCAGCAAGAAGTTGTGCTCTATCAGTGCAACATATCCTTTCAATGTACTGACTGTATACCTCTGACCTTCGCTAGCTCTGCTAATCACAGTTTGCTGATGGACAAAGAGATACTACCCAAGCCATCAGGGAACTTAATTGCGTTCTTTCTGCTGCAAGCCAGCAACGGCGGCATCAGACAAAGGGATCACTTTATAGGAAACATCGCCGTTCTGGGATTGCAAACTTCTAGAATTCCCTTTGCAGGTCTTACTGTGGTCTGAAGCTGCAGCTTCCTGGTTCCGCAATTGGAAATTATTGGAGGTGAGACCAAACCTGAGTCGCTGCATTGGGAGCAGTCGCTCCATGGTCACTTCATGAGGAGGCTGCTACCGCGCCAGCCCCTCTTGTTTCTCTTCTGGAACCCAGGTTCTCACACTGTGTCACATCGGCATACCCTAGAATTCTCCTAGAAGCCAGGTAGTAAGCGCGGTGCCCGAATTCACAATCATTCAGCAACAAGGTCCAACTTTGTAAGACCGCGAGCCAGGGGACAATAAGATAGGACCACTGGTCATTGAGCTCCTAGCTTTGATCTCAGCACAACAGACAAGTTCGTCCGTCAGCAACATACATTAAACAAAGCCACACACCTCGGCAACGAATTGTTGGACCTCACCGCTTGTCGCAGCGTCACAAGCGAAGCAGCTCTTTAAGGCTGGCAACAAGACGAATATGTCTTTTGGAAAGATGGCACCTCCTACACCTCCAGATGTTGATGGTACCGAACTGCAAGATGGCTTTCATCAGTTACTTCAACACAACGCTGGGAGCCAACCTCAACCAGGAGCACAGGCATTGGGGAACAGCCCATATATGCAGTCCAGGCCCACGGTATTATACGATACTCCAGAGCCAGAATCAGAAGGTCAATGGTACCTTGACCAATATGGCGAGAAACGATTAGTGTATAATGACCAGGGCAACCTAGTTGAGGAAGTACAATATGTGAGTCAGCTATGTGTCCGAGACATTCAATTCCTGATACTGACGGGTACGAGAACGGATATGGTCAACCAGTCCTGAACCCTTACCATGGCGGTCCTTACCAAGGCCATCATCTTCCACAGCAGCAGCAGCAGCAGCACGTGAGTTCTTAGCAAATACGCCTTGCTGGCACAGCGATTAATCTCTAGACAGTATTATCCGAATCCTGCATTCTACAGTGCCACTCCTCCTCCTATCAAATCCGATCAAGACACACCGATAAGGCGAGGGGTAAGGCAAAGTCGTTTGGCGACCAACACCAGTTCCCGCCATAGTTCCCCGAAGCCGAAAAGGAAAGCTGCAAAGGGTACGAAGCCGAGAACACTCAGCGGACCATTGAGCGAGCTTACAAAAGATATGGACAACATCCCAGTCAAGGACACGGAAGCCTGGGTGAATAGATCATTGGAAGTGAGGCGACAAGAAGCAGCAAAGGACCAATTCGTGAAACGTCCTTCGAACTCGTTCATTCTGTACCGGTCCGCGTACGCTGACAGAGCCAGAAATTTCCAAAAGTCTGCCAATCACCAGATTGTATCATCTCTGGCTGGCGAGAGCTGGGCAATGGAGCCACCTGAGATCCGCAAACAGTATGATGCGTGGGCGAAACTTGAAAGAGAAAATCATGCGAAAGCATTTCCAGAGTATAAGTTCCAACCGCAGACAAACAAAGCTTCGGCTCGCAAACGCAAAGGAAGAGCCGAAGACTCGGAGGAAGACGAAAGCGACCTTGAATCAGACTATGCGTATAATTCAAGGGCGTCCAGTCGCCCACTCAAGTCAAAGAAAGCGAAGTCAACTTACCGTGAGAGTAGCTATACCCCCAGTGGTACATCGCTCGATGAGTATGACGCTCCAAATATATACCATCAGTCATCGCACCAGATGGTGAATCCTGGAAAGCCACTGCCCGCCGGCCTGAACCAGTTAGGGGGAGCCCAGTACTACCAGACGACGAACCAGAGATATTCTGGCCATGGTTATGTCGAGGATGTGTTCGTGCACCCAACAGACGTTCCAGCCGGTTATCATCAACCCGGCGCACCTGTCATTGGTATTCCAGGAGCCTATCACCACGAACTTCAAGGTGACAATGGTGAGCTGCCTATGGGTGCGGTGTCAATGCCCACTCAAATAGATCCGATGTTAGCCAGCTATGACCAGAGCCAACACAGCCTATCCCATGCTGGTGGCCACGCTACTGAAGCCCAGGAGGTGTCATCGGCGCCGCACTCGGCGGGGTTTCCACTTGGACACTATTCACTGGAATTGAACGATTTCGAGGACGGACTTGGAGGTGCTGACATGGGTTCTGACGAATGGTGGGATCAGAACAAGGATCGATAGTAAAAGGATGTTCACCTACGTTGGGCGCGGGTATTGCTGGAGCTTTGGAATAGTTGCCTATGATGAGATATTTTGGCCGGAGGGAGAGATACCCTGTTGTTGGTCTGCTTTTAGAATGCATCGTTGCTAACATGAGTCTCGACTCTTCTCCCTTCCGTATTTCTGTTGTACCTGAAAGCGCCACAATAGTTGCATCAGAGCTTAAGAATCGTTGTGTACTCTCTTATCGTTGAACAAAGTCTGATGTCAATTGATTTGCCTACTGGCTGGGATATTTTGTTCTCTGGCTTGTGGCGTCCTCAACAATGGCCGCATAGAATCTGGCTGTTAACCAGAACAGTCCACACAGTCTGACTTCAGATGAGACAGTGCTAGCTCCTGCTGTCGAGTTCACTCTCCCAGAGGTCGTGGTGTCCGTATAAACCTCTTCCAATTACTGTCTACAGGCGTTCACCGCCACCATGCCAGTAACCATAGATAACCAAGACAATGGGTTTGGGGCTGCATTTCCCCGGGTTGAAATCGTGCGGACTTTCGCTTTCGGGGGGGAGAAGGCCCGAGGTCTTGGCATGGCCTCGGCGGCGCTGTGAGATCTTCCGAGGTTCAGTCAGTGGAATCGTTTTCGATTTGTGGAAACGGCGATATTCCCGCCAATGTATGGTGATTTGGGCTATAAGCTTGTGAGTATTTACAACGTTTGGCCAAGCACACAATTCTCACAATAATGGTCGCCATCCAGGTCCAACATGCGAAAAGGACACAGGCTCTCAATCATCTCCCACCCTACCAAGTTGAGATAGTCCGCGCATTGACACGTGAAGTCCGCGATCTAGACAAAGACTTTTCGAATATTCTTGCCCCCTTCTCAGGATCCTTCAACCCCTCTGTCGAACCGGCGACCGCGTGCTCCGTCCTCGTCAACCACCTTTGCACGCGCCGAAATAAACGCTGTTTACTTGCCTACCATCGCGTCCGCTCAGGCAAGCTTGAAGCAATGTGCTGGAGCGGAAAAGACGTGTTCGACTTGGAGCAGGAAGAGGGGGCCAGGCAGGCGAACGGAGAGGGATTTGGCATGGCGAGTGAGGCTGGGAACCAAAGCTCGCTGAGTCCGGAAGAGGAAGAATATGTAAGGCTGTATGGAGATATGCTTGCCGCGTATAAGGGGCAATGGACGGATATCGATTTGACGGGAAGCCTGGAGCCGCCCAAAGACCTCTTCATTGACGTAAGGGTGCTGAAAGATGCTGGGGAAATTCAGACAGAGTATGGGTATGGATCTATGTTGTGGCCTCTCTGGCTGGAAAGCTAATGGACTACGGCAGGGCGATCACATTGACGAAGAACAGTCAATTTTATGTTAGGCAAGGGGATGTGGAACGATTGATCTCTCAGGGATACTTGCAGAAGTTGAACACTTGACAACTACGCCACAATATAGATAGTTCTCTGTCTGACGCTGGCGTACTCTACTCGTTACTGAAGCACCCGATCGATGATGGAGGAATCAGCTTACGCAACCAAGGCTCGCTCATACCATACGCAGAACAGAGGCACGTCGAAGCACATTTGGCCAAATCTTGGTCTAACGCGTACCAAGGCGAGGGTACATAGATTAGTACTACAAGTGAGTCTGCTCTGAGATATTACGGAAGGCAGAGCCCGTGCTGCCTCGCAACGGCTAATCTTAGTTTCCATAGACGACTCGGCATCCTTATGCAGATACTCCCATGAATTATGCGTATTAGGGAGAAATGCAAGGGATGAGAAATCCTATAGTGAGGAGCTAGGCATGGTGGCATGGAGAGCATGTAAGGGTAGATCCGCGCCAAAGCCGACATCGAGCACAGGCTTTCAGTCCTCCACCTTTGAATTGGGAGCCCTGGTCGAAATTGCGTGCGGGATCCTTGGATGGTTTTGGTCGTCGACGGAGTAGCCCGGAAACCGAGCTCTAATATGTGGAGGGTTCACTCCGCGGTGACGTTAGAGACGTTAGACAGGAATCGCATCATTCTTGTCCAATAGATCTGGAGTGCAGGACATATTCATCATCGACACTAATGCAATGCCCTGCAATGGAGACCGTCTTGAAATAGTGTGGTGCATCAATAGTCCAGCCTTCCCCGCATCTATCATCCGTCGCCGCTGTCGCCGCTTGAGTTTTGCTTGGCTTTAACGCGATCAAGCTAGATAAGACCCCCACCAAAGCTTGCTAGCCTAAAGCTACGGTTCCCCAGTGTTTGGTACGGACTATGGAGGCACACTTTTCTTTTCTTCCTTCACACTCTTTTGGCATCTTGGATTAATTGCTTCCCGTTTTTAGGTTCTCATGTCGAGTCCCACGGCTCGCTCTTTCGAACGCCCTGCAGTTGCTCTCACAGTCTTTCGACATGTACAGTTGAGCTTCCCGAATCAGTCGGGCTGCTTCGAGGCCCAGATAGGCTGGGTAGCCCGTATAGACATTCGATATGGGAGGTGGTCAACCTGGCGTTGATAGAGGAGCTACGAGCGGTTCGCAATTTGCTCGAGTTCGTGGCCAAGAACATGTGCGGTCAAAAAGCGATGTTGGGGAATATAATGGCTGGTTTCAACACCGAACGGAAGCTTCACTGTCAAGGATGTCCTTTTCCTCTTCGATCAACCAGAAAACACCCGCCAGATCCTATTTCCAACATCCAATTCAAGAATCACGTCATGGTGGGGCAAATAGCACAATAAATCATTATCCACCATGTGCTTACAGTACATAGCTCCTGTCGATATCTCACGTAGTGCCTCTCAAGGCGTACGTGAAGACACTGCTGAGCTCGCTTCACTAGCATTGTCCGAAGTAACCAACAGTCGTAGCGAGCACTCGCCTGCCCGGCATCATACCTCGTCGGCAGCACGTCGGAGGAGCGACGCATACTTTGGAGGCCACTCAGAGCAAGGCGATCTCACTCCTCGAAAATCAAGTGAATCATCGAGACCGGGTCGTATTGAGGAGGTGTCGGAGCTGTCAATTCCACATAGCTCACACTCTTCTCAACAATCCCACTGTCAATCCGCTCTGACCGAAATGATCAAGAAATTTTCCCCAACGGAGGAGGATAGCTCTGACACCGATGATGAAGAACCACTAGGTACTGCAGCTATTCCCCCTGTCACTGTCCGTGAAGGAATCATCTCTCAGCCAGGCGAACGGACGGGGTTGCTGGGGCAGCGAACAGCCTATGGCTCCATCAAAGACATTGAGAATCAGAAGACGTATAATGAGGTCCAAAGAAGCAAAGGAAGTATACTTCTCCAGCAGTTCATGAAATGTATCTCTGGTGCCACGAGAGTCGCAATGTCTCCTAAGAGTTGGAGCAGGCATTATCTATGGGAGTATGGCATCCGTCAGCCTGCGAACCTGTTGCCCCCAGTCATCCTTGGGCTGCTACTTAACATCCTTGATGCGCTATCTTACGGTATTATGAAGTCTGGAACTTGCATCTGACTAGCTGACATCACGTAGGGATGATTTTGTTCCCTCTCGGCGATTCAATCTTCGAGGACCTCGGCCCTGATGGAATAGCCATGTTCTATGTTAGTTGTATCGTGTCGCAGCTGACATACTCGCTTGGTGGTAGCGGCTTTCGAGGAGCGATAGGTTCTGAGATGGTAAGCATAACGGGAAATAAACCAAGGCAGCTGCTAATGATGCATAGATCGAAGTTGTTCCGTTCTTCCACAAAATGGCATACACTATCGCTGATCATGTAGGTCGGGACACAGAAGATCACAAAAACATAATCCGTGCCAGTGTCATAATGGCCTATACAATAAGTACACTCATCACAGGGGTTACCTTCCTCGTTTTAGGCAAATGCAAACTCGGATCGTTGATCGGGTTCTTCCCGCAACATATTTTAGTAGGCTGTATCGGTGGTGTTGGATGGTTCCTTGTTGCAACTGGCTTAGAGGTGTCTGCAAGACTACCAGGCAAGCTACAACTCGACTCATCGACTCTGCAACATCTTATACGGGCCGATACACTCCCCTTGTGGTTCATACCCTTGGTCCTGGCTCTTATACTCTTCGTTGTGAAGTACCGAGTGAAACATCCTTTGACGGACTCTGTTTACTTCTTGTCCATAATTGCCATTTTCTGGTTCTTCATTGCTGCAATACCGGAGCTCAAGGTGCCAGAGCTTCGAGCGAAGGGCTGGGTCTTCGAGGCACCAGAAGCTGGCGTGCCGTGGTATCACTTTTACACGCTTTACAAGTTTGGGATCATGGATTGGAGGGCCATCGGAGCCACTGTACCTGCTATGCTTGCTTTGACCTTCTTTGCGATCCTACACGTGCCTATCAATATTCCGGCTTTGGGCATGCAAACTGGAGACGATGGTGTCAATCTTGACCGGGAGCTTACGGCGCATGGCATCTCTAATCTCCTTTCGGGTGTCTGTGGGAGTATCCAGGTCAGTGATTACAGTGATCGTGGGAGACAGCTAGCTAGTATTAACGCGAATCCAGAACTACTTGGTTTTCGCAAACACTGTTTTATTCATGCGGAGCGGAGGCGATAGTCGTGCGGCTGGTGTAATGTTAGCAGCCGCAACATTTATTGTCATGGCGGCTGCGCAGGGTATCCTTGGCGTTATTCCCGTTATGGTTGTAGGCTCTCTCATCTACTTCCTGGGATTCGAACTCCTGAAAGAAGCTTTATATGGGACATGGGGAAAGACTAATCGTCTGGAATATCTCACTGTAGGTTGGATCTCCATTCTTCAAATTTAACTTCTCATGCTCATCGTCCGCAGGTTGTCATCATCGTTATAATTATGGGGGCTTGGGACTTTGTTTCCGGAATAGCAGCCGGCATTGTCCTGGCCTGCGTTAGCTTCGTTCTTCAAACAGCGCAGATTTCTGCTGTTCGAGGGAAGCTTTACGGTGGTGTTGCCAACTCGACCGTCCGAAGGCATCCAATCCAGCATCGCTTCTTGGAAGAAGCTGGGAAGCAGATTTATGTTATGAAGCTTGCAGGGTTCATCTTCTTTGGCACCATCGTGGACGTCGAGAAACAAACACGAGCTGTGGTGGACGAATCTTTCCGGCGACGAGAACCTATCCGGTATCTGGTGTTAGACCTTTACAATGTGGACGGCGTTGATTTTTCCGCATCCGAAACCTTCGCACGCATCCAAAGGGTGTTGAACAAACGCGACGTCCAGCTCGTTATTTGTGGTGTATCATCCTTGGACAGCCAGGTCGGTAAACGCTTATGCAGCGCTGGATTGTTTGATGAGGACGATGGTATCAAATACTTTCAGAGCCTGAACATAGCTTTGGAATTTTGTGAGAACCAGCTTCTGAAACCTTTCTATCATGAACAAGTTTCGGAGGTAGCGTTTGGATCGAGCCCTACCTTTCTTGGTATGTCTGCTCTTGATCGGGCTCTAGTCCAGGCTACTGACATGTATGCAGAAGTCCCAAAATCTGAGCAGGGAAACACGTGCTTGTCTCCAAAGACTATGTACAACTCCCCGCGGATGCATCATCTACATCAGGTTGCTATTACCACCCTAAGTGAACAAGGACCTGCACCGCTCTCAAGATGGCAAGACCACGTACAACCTCTTCGGTTGATCCTCCAGACATTTTCCACTGTTTCTGGGAAGCCTGATGAATTCTGGGAACGGACAGTGCCCCTCTATACCCGCAGACAACATGCCGCCGGGACGATACTTTACGAAACAGGAGAGGACCCTGGTGGTTTCTATCTGCTCGAAAGCGGCACGCTGAAGGCGAAATACGAGTATCCACAAGGCAAATATTCGGAGCTTATTGTCGCTGGCACGACATGCGGAGAGCTTCCCTTCTTCTCCGATACGAAAAGGACAGCAACCACAACTGCAGATACAGATTGTGTTACGTGGATGTTGGATGCTCAAAATTGGGAAGAACTGCAAGCCAAGCAGCCGGATGTCGCATCTGAATTGCTCAAGATAACTCTGAAGCTTACGGCCGAGAGAATGGATGCGATCACAAAGTAAGCGAGGAGACCTGACTCCTGATCTCTGCTAACGCAGTCCCAGGTATATGCTGCTCACGAGCGGGTGAGAGACGAATGATGAGTCCTTTGAAGACGATCTTCATTGTACAAATTTCTTGATGGGGTATTTGCGCAATCAAAGCCTTGATAATAGCATAGCGATGGTGTCAGGAGTGTGGCGAAGAGCATTGTGTATGAACATTTGGCTGAGGTCTGAGCTGGGCCATGTATTGGCAGATCCAAAAAGCTTAGAACCGCGTGAGAGATAGAACTGTGGTCCGTTGTGGCTGTCCGCAGTCTTTCATGCTCTCAACGCGATGTACGATGATATCAAGGAGATGGGAAGACGGCTAGAGTAGGATAGCAGAATAGACGCAATCGCCTCGTCCGTACTAAGTACGATAGTCTGCAAAGCACGACAGATTGAGCTAGAGGAAGGCAACGGCTGGAAAGAGGAAAGAAGATAATTGGAAGGAGGAGCATGTCACATGCGTACCACATTGCACTACTGTAAAGCGGCCATGCATGTCAGAAACATGATGTGCTCCACGAGCTGGTCATGCGACCAAAGTAGTCCCTGGGCACATTCTATCCGAGTCTCAGTCTAGGCGCTTTCATATCTGCGATGGACAAAGCACGTAAACGTCTGGCCCGATAGTGACCGATATTTTCGATTGTACTGTATTGCTGGGAGGCTGTGGGTGGCTGGCCAATAAGCAGTATCGCGAGTGCCCACCAGCAAGGAGAGAGGGAGATTGTTCATGCTCTAACCGATATTGCTAGTCCTTACTCCGTACTAGCGCCGTTTCCCGGTTGATTGCAGAGGAAAGTTTCCCATCCATCTTTGTGCTTTGTGACATTATCTCCCTCCAGCTTCATCACAGGTGCATCTGCTTCGCTTTCATACAGTCTCTTCTCATAGACATCGTATCCCAGAGATACTGCTGTCTACCTTGATATTCGTCACGTACACAAGCTTCAGCGTGTGTAAACAGAGGACGCGCACTGAACATCCCAGGGGCATCCGTCACTTGTATTCCTGCACGACCAACCATCCCTATCAGAGCCATGTCTGAACTTCAGCAAACTACGCAGCACACTCCTGCGGTAGTCCCGACGTCTGAGCACAATGCCGCTGTAACGAGTGCTACCGATGCTTCCGCCGACCCCATAAGGTCTCAGGAGACTTCTGAATTGTCACCCGAGAGTCGACCAGAACTCGGCAAATCCGGAATCACTGATGGTACAACTGCTGCCGCCCCTACAGGTCCTAATGTCACAAATGTCCCCAAGGAGGAGAAAGTAGGCAATGGGGAGGTGATGGTTGAGTCCCACACCATCAACGAGGGCGTCTTGAACTACAAGGGACCTGGCCTGAAGTGAGTTTTATGCTTTTTTTATTGACAATATCTGGGGCTAATAAAGGACTCTCGCTTAGGGGCCTCATCTTCACGAAGAAGTACTTCTGGTTCAGCGACGCCCCTCTGGAGCACAAGCACCTCTCTGCATACCTCGGCAACGAGAAGTCTAAAGACATCGCCCATCCCAACGCCGCACACGCACAACAGACAGGGAAGGGTCTACTCTTCTTCGCTAAGCGTGCTGAGGACAAGGACCATCCGCAAGGCATCTTCAACTTGGTGAGGACTTATGGCGTCTCACAGGTCACTAATTGAATGCTGATATACAATCTCTATAATAGGGTCATATAACCGACGTGGTTAAGGGCAACTTCAACGACTTTGGCTTCAGTCTCCACGGCCACAAGCACAACTTTCAAGCCGTGACCAAAGCAGAGAAAGATGCCTGGATCGTCACCCTCGAGACCAAGGCAGCTGAAGCCAAGACTTCGCATGAGGGCATTATTGGTAGCTCGGGCTACAAGAGCGCTCTTGAGAGCTATGGTGGGTCTCAACGATGATCACTTTCTGTCTGTATGCTACAAATGCTCATGTCTTCATACTAGGCACCCCCGTAGCTGCTGCCACCACTGGGACATCAAGATCTTTGTCCCGGCCAGGGAAGAAGGCTAGCAAATCTCGTGAGCGTAAGGTTGGCACCAAGACCGATAACATCAACCCAGCAGTGGCCGACACGAATACGACCACACCTACTGGCATCACTACTGAGAGCACACCTGAGACGATCGCGGACCACCCTACTGGTACCGCTACTGGCCACCATGCGGGCGAGGTTGCCGCTGGTGGAGCTGCTGTCGGTGCTGCTGCCGGTGCTGGGTCAAGTCACTTTGGATCTCCATCTGATGAGGATGAGAAGACAAAGAAAAGCCGCTCGCAATCGCGCAACAAGCGTGGTAGTCTTTTCGGGAATCTTTTGGCCAAGAAGGAGGACCACGATGCTAAGAAGGAGATCAAAAAAGAGGAGAAAGAGGAGAAGAAAGAGGAAAAAGCTGAAGAGAAGGACATCAAGAAGGCCATCAAGAAGGAAGATAAGCTCGAGCAGAAAGAGGAGAAGGCCGAGTTGAAAGCGGAGAAGAAAGAATTGAAAGACGAGGCTAAAGAGGAGAAGATGCTCGAGAAAGCCGGCGACCCCTTGAGCACTGGCCAGACTCCAGGTTTCAACGCTCACGCTGTTGGTGAGTGGCTTGGCTTCCTACAGATCTAATCTTTGCTAATATCTACAGCTGCTCGTGTCGTTGGTGAGCCAGCTCTTCCTGCTGGAGGGAATTCCACTGCAGTCGACGACATCTCACCCGCCGCTACCGCTGCCGAGTCCGGTGCTGCAGCACCCATCGCTGCCGAGACGACTCCCACATCAACTACTCGTGAGACTGCTCCGAAGCCAAACAAGCGCGCCTCAATCTTTGGAGGTCTATTCGGCAAGAAAGAGGCAGCAAGCCCCGCAGCGACAGAAACTGCTCCCGCCGTTCCAGCAAAAGATGAGACTTCAGCGATCTCGTCCACCGCACCACAGCTTGATAGCCCTGTGACTCAGCCCACAACGGAGCCTCTTACAGGGACCGTGGCCAATGGAACTTCTGCCGCAGCGACTGAGTCGACCAGACCAGGCGCCGCAACCACTGGAACGACTGAGAGGCGTCGCTCCTCATTCTTCAATACCTTGGGCACCAAAAAGGAGCGACGAACCGGCACAACTTCCGGCGACGAATTGACGGACGGCGAGGGCAAGAAGCAGCCTTCGGGCGGATTTGGTGGTCTCCTTCGAAAGGCCAGCCGGGCCCAGAAGGGCAGCAGCTCAGCTCCTAAGGACGCTGCTGACGTTCCTCTCCCCAAGGAGACCCCCGCTGCTGCTACAACGCTTGACAGTGCAGCCGAGGAAAAGCCAGCATTGTCTGAAGGCGAAGTTGGTTCTAACGCCATCAACGGTGCGCACGAGCAGACCCCCGTGTCCGCTGCCGCCTAAGCCCCCGATATACCCGTTGATCCATCAGATGCGTCCCCCAGAATGGACAGTTTTGGACAACATCGTTCTCTTTCACGACATGTTAGCCTCGTTGCATTGGTCACTCGCTCATTATCAAATTGGCAATACCCCATTATTTCCTTATGTGTGTTGTTGTGTGAGCGCGTGGACTAGATTGATACCAGATACCATCCTCTGCGCTGATTGTAGCCGTTCAATACCCAGCTCCTTGTGTTCCGATACCCGCGGCAGTCGTCTTATTGGGAGACTGGACGCTCGGCCGTAAGGGCAAATGATCATGCAGATAGCATCTAATACCTAATGAAATTCGTTCTGTCTCATGCGTGAACCCCGGGAGCAGTGACGTCCCTCTATACATCTACATCAGCCTTGAATCATGCCAATCTCCGTTCACTCGTGGCAGGAGCAGTGGCTTCCATTAAGAAATCAGCACTAGCATTCTTGAGGCATAGAGCCTTCTTTGTCGCCGTTTGCGGCAGGTTTAGCTGCAGGGCCAAGGATGCGGTGAGGATTCAGGCGCGTCAGATTTCTAAGCAAGAACGACTGTGAGTCACATTTGAAAGTCAATTGCAGCAGTCTTTTGGTGAAGCAGTAAAA
>JAABUW010001499.1_pt1 | contig 38672 bp, 32 predicted proteins | sample 5560081 | NCBI WGS metagenome assembly JAABUW01 (sample SAMN10711882, study PRJNA513363) | rock metagenome | isolation source: Antarctica rocks | place: Antarctica: Victoria Land, Knobhead sud | reverse complement strand
ACACGATTGAGCGAGAATTAGCAAAAGTTATGCTAAATTCTGAGCAAAAAGTTATTATCGTCGAAGACTTTAATGCACATCATAGCTGGTGAAACGCAAAAATTTCAAACTCTATTAGAATGAAAGCGTTAATAAAGTGGGTAAATTTACATAAATGCGACCTGATTAACACTTCTGATATAGACACATATCACAGCTATTCAGATCAGTCAAGCTCAGTACTTGATTTAGCATTCGCATCAAAGAATATGCGCAATCATATCAAGAATTGACATATAGACAAGAATGCAGACACAGAATTCAATCATGAAGTAATTCTATTTACAATAGTTACGAAAAAAGTGAAGTTGGTCGAAAATTCGCTGAACGCGTCATACAATCTGCAAAAAGTCGACTGAAAAGACTTTGATGAGCATTTGCAAAAGACGAAAGACAAAATGATAGTCAAGATGCAAAGAATCACGAGTTTAGAAGCAAAAGCCATTTATTTGACTGAATGCATCAAGAATACAGTAGAATTATTCGTATTTAAACAGCGAATATGCGCAAAATCAAAACTTTGGTGAAACAATGAGCTCATCGAAATGCGAAAGGCGCTGTCGTCAAAAAAGCGAACCTGAAAAAGATGCAGAAATGACGACGCATGAGCAGAGGTAGTGCAAATGCGAAATTCGTACCATGATGCAATAAAGCTGGTCAAAAACCAATTCTGAACCAATTTTTTGAACAACGTCGAAGAGAAAGAAGTGTTTCAGATCTACAAGTTCACTAAATCACGTCTAATCGAGAAGCTACTCTCGATACAAAACTCGCAAAAAGAATTGAAGATCAAATTCAATGAAAAGTGCGAGACATTTCTGAAAGCAATGTACTCATCATCATCGAAAATTCAAATCAATAAAGAATTACTATCGAACGAAAGTATACAGTGGTCAAGAGTTACTGAAGGGAAAACCAAGCACGCTATTAACTTCTCAGCATTCAGAAAAGCACTTGAACCAGATGATATGTCATTCGCAATCATACAGCGAGCGTACAAAACTATATTGAAAATCTTCAATTTAATGTACTCAGATTTGATCGAAAACGACTATCATTCGAAGATATGACGCGAAGGCACGAGAATTATTCTGAAAAAACCAGACAAATCGAATTATTCAATTTTGAAGGCATACAGAATTATTACGCTGCTAAACTGTTTAGACAAAGTAGCAGAAAAAATAATAGCAGTGCAACTGTCTTACACAGCTGAAATTAACGATAAACTGCTGAATTTTGATCAAATGAGAGGCAGAAAACAAAGATCAGCTATAGACGCAGTACTAAACCTAGTACATGATGCGCAAATGGCGAAAAGTCGAGAAAACACGCTTATCTGCCTACTTCTAGATGTCAAAGAAGTCTTTGACCATGTTGCGTTGAAACAGCTGGTCAAAATATTGATTAAATTGAAAATATCAGTCAATTTAATCAATTGAGTAAAATGTTTCTTACAAAATCGAGTTATTGGCTTAGCATTTGACGGCGAACGTCAGAAATCAAAGGAAATAAGCACAGAAATATCACAAGATTCATCTATCTCGTTCATTTTATTTCTAATTTATATTCGATACCTGTTTTCAAAGATTCGCGCAAAGTTCGAAAATTTACAGTCATTCAGCTATATTGACGACGTGACGCTATACATTGAGGAAAGAAATATTGACAAGAATGTGAAAATACTGAAAAACGCAGCAAAAATCGCTTTCACATGAGCTGAGAACAACGCAGTGCAATTTGATGACTCGAAATCTGAATTGATACACTTTGAAAGTCACAAGACGACATTCAACCAAATGATTATTCTACTCAATAACATGATCATAAAATCAAAGACATGCGTACGATGACTAGAAGTCTGACTGAATCGAAAGCTCAACTTCAAAGTTCATGTGCAAACGAAAATCGCGACAGTCACAAGAACGCTACACTCGTTATTTAGATTAATGAATAGCGAGTGAGAACTAAATGCTAAATCAGGAAAGCAGTTATACCTGACATGCGTCACGTCTATTAGCGATTATGACGTCGAAATATGGTGAAATAATCAAAAAAGCTACTTAGTCAAATTTCGCAAACTGCAAAACGCTGCATTACGAAAAATTCTGAGTGTGTTTCAAACATCATCGATAGAGACTATGCAAATAGAAGTCGAAATCTCGTCGATGAAGATGCAATTAGATCAAAAGTGCAAGAACTATGCAATTCAAATAGTTGAGTTATTGAAAAAACACTCTATCAGAAAAAGAACATCTATTTCGTACTCATCTCAATACTCTATCGAATTGAATTTAGATCTGAACGCATCGAAATACCTGAACTGAAACGAGACGAAGAAGAACTTACCTTGAAAAGTCAAGAAGTGCAAAGACAGACTCATGCAGATATATCGAATATTGAACAAAGTGCAAAAAACACTGAATTCAATAAAAGAAATCGAAATTTCTCACTTCAAGAAATCGTGAGGTCAAGAAATTGAGCATTTAGCAAGAATTCAAACCGAATTTGCAAAAAGCGAAACTTGCGAAACGATCAATTCGCACTACAAGAAATTAGAAAGAATTATCAAAAAGGCGAAAAACATAGTGATGTATATCGACGCATCGCAAATTCGAAAAAAGATAGCAGAGGTCGAAACAGAAACTGAAACAACAGTGATATTCACGCATGAACTCGTCAGATACAGCAAAGCGACAAGCGTTTACGACAAAATAATCACAACGAAAGCGAAACTGCAAGCTATTAGCGATGCAATTGCAATATGCAGCGAAAAAGCACTCAAAAACAGCGAAATTTGAGTGTACATGAACAGTCAAATGACTTTGCAAAGACTAAACGCAAAGAGCAACGTCAATGCAAAGTTATTCAATGACATACGACAAAACTTGACCAATTTACGTCAGAATCAGTGTCAAATTTGCATACAGTGAATATCGAGTCGCAAGAGCATTATTGGGAACGAAAAAGCAGATCAATTGGTCAAAAGCGCTGCTCAAGAATTACCAGTTATCGACAACACGAAAGCAATCATCATAAGCTTCGTCAAAAAGCAAATTTGCAAAGAGGCGAAATTACAATGGTTAAATGCCTGGAAAAGCAGCATCAAGAAGGGAAATCAGTATCAAAAGCACATATCGAATGTGAATTTAAGTCATAAATCACTAAAAAAGATGAGGAAAATCGATAGACTAACGTTTTCAACCTTTATTCAGCTGAAAATGAAACATGGCTATTTCAAGAGCTATTTGCATAGATTATCAGAGAATAATTCGAACAAATGCTATGAAATATGCAATGCGAGGCAAACATCGAAGCATTTACTGCTGAACTGCAGGCATTATAGAGCAGAGCAGATAAAGCTTAAGAAAAAAGCTCAGCTCAAAAACACAGACACTATATTGACACTGTTCATCATCAAAATTGAAAGAATCACAACACTAGAGTATTTGAAAAATACTCGAATTGCAACGAGAAAATGACTATTAGAAACGAAAGAGTAGAACGCGAAGAGTGCAAAAGAACAAAGAAAAACGAGAGTACGATGACGAGGGTTGAGAAAGAGCGCTTGTATGCGCAAACTATCGATGTGATTGATTAACGAAAAGATATAAAGCAGCGACTTTGACCAGGTTACATGTAACTTAGCATACATACAGCGTCTAGACAATGTCATAGTCATAGGCTGCATGCACTTAATGAAGAAATAAAAAAATAAAATAAAAAATCTTCATGTTTTTCTTTATGTTTTTCTTTATGTTTCTCTTTATGACTCTTTATCAAACAATCTTCATGTTTTCTCTTCATGACTTTCTATCAAAAAAATAATGCAAAAAGATAATGTAAAAGTCGGGAAAATTTCTATATTTAGTTTTCTTGATGTCAAGCTTAAGTTCTTGACGAGTCGAGTTGAATTGACTCAATTCTCAGTTGAGTTGAATCATGTTAAGTTGAAAATATGCTCAATTCAACTTAAGTTGAGTTGAGAATGTAAGTAATTCAACTTCAAATTGAGTTGAATTCAAAATGTCAACTTGAAACTCAACTTAATGATCAATCTAGACTCAACTGTCTTTACTGTTCACTGATTGAGTCTTAAGCATTTGTTAACATATATGCATGTTCTTGACTGAGATAATGAGTTTTTCACTAAATAAAAGAAGTTGTGAGCTGAACTAAATGATTGCAAGTTGTTAATGTTGCATTCTTGCTTCTGTATGACTATTATGTTGAATTTGTGAATTTCTCTGTCGATTAAGAATGATTCTTGAATCTTTACTGACTTTCTGATGTTGTACTGTAGAATTTGTAGAAAGAATTGTTTTATCATAAAGTTATTTGTAGCTGTTGTTGACTCTGCGTTGAAAAGACTTTTTATATGCTTTCAATCATTGAAAGTCTTTTGCACTTTCTGATTAAGCGTTTCTGAGTCTGCTCAGATGTTATCTCATCTGAATCACTAGTCATGCATGAAAAGAAATTGACTCATCTTTTCTTGACTTCTATCATTTATCATGTCGATTCAACGTCTCGATTGTATCATGATGAATTGATATATAGAAGTTAAATCAGAGACTAAGTCGAAAATCAGATCTGAATTAGCTTTGAAACTTTATGACTTTGTCAAGACATTGTTTAGACTACGTCATATCTGATCAACAACAAGATTCATCTGTACATGATGTTAACTATGAATCTTTTGATTCTATTCTGTGTTTGAATATAAGTCAGAAGAATTAAGAGATTTCAATTCAACGCAGTTTGAATGATGTTAAAACGTTGCATGATCAGAAAAGTCATCATGCAAAGTTTTCACTCATGCAACAATCTTTCTTCTAACAGTTACAATTGATTTACGAAGAAGATTAATGACATGTCAATGTCAGTAAAAGATGAAAAGATACTGCTAATGATTAGACAACTCAGATGAAGAGTCTGAGAGTTGTGATTACAAGTGATTGATGAATTTGCGATTCATTAACTGCATTGATATCAAAACATCTTCATCACATCGACAATGTTGTTAAGTAATTGATGAAAAGATATCAGATAGAATAGTCATTTCAAGTATTGAGAGTCGTGATTACAGTGTTCAAAGAAGTAGTGATTTGTCAATCATGCTGATATACTGAAGAAACTTGAACTCATCTTCTTTACTTGATGTCAAATCATTCATTTATCTATGTGAAGAATCAAGAGCTTAAGAGAATGATCAGAATGCATTCTCTTTCATTGATTAAAGTTAAACATCAAATGATTGCAATTGCACATTTATACTAACAATTCATTCAAAGTCTACGTGACATAAGTCAAATCAAGAAAAGAAAAGAGTTACTCAGTACAATCATACTCTATCTTCTCATTATGTACATCTTTCTTTCATCACATATTTCTCTGCTCAATAAATGACAATCATTAAGTAAGAGAACGTAACTTTATGTATGTTACAATTACAAGTATCATGAATGCAAAGAAAATGTCTTTCATCTTTGAATTGAAGATTAAATCAAAACATCATTGTATAAAATATCATCAATGAAGAGCAGAGCAAAGACGATGCATCATAATTAAATAATACAGACACTCATTAAGAGTTTACTTGAGCATCACACGTTGAATAAAAGCTATAGATTCATTACTTAATAACATAATGTCAATCTTATTGTTTCAACTGCGCAAAACAGTTGTATAAATGACAAGTAATTTTCTTTCTCAGAGAGTTTTGTTCACTCAATATAAATAGCATAGAGTTTCTCATGAGTTAAGTCTAAATTGATGTTACAAGAGTGTATGAATTACAATTACAATTACTACGTCATATCTTTGACTTAATATGTCATGAGTTATGTCATGCTTAACTTGACAATGCTTGACAAACTTTCTATAGTTAATCGATCTTCTTGAGTTATCGAGAGCTTCTTAATGATTAGCTTTATCATAATATATATTCATTCTGTGTCTGCTTAGAATATCACTTTGTCATATCACTTTTATAAATCTCATTTATTCATTTAGTAAACTCAATCATCACAGTTCTAATTATTTCAAACTCTTCTTAAAGATGATGATTTGATATTCAAGCATGATAACAGTAACGCAGTTGTAACAAAGTTGAAATGATGATATCTTGATCTTGCAAGACATCATATCAGAAAACAAACGTTGCATAATTGAATTAGAAAGCAAAGAAACAAAGAATGAACTTTCTCTTGATATTAATGAACAGTTGACATAAGTAATGCTTCAACATGATGAACTGCAAAAGAAACAGAAGCTAACAGTTATTTAATCAAAGATTGAGATTCTGCAAATCATTGAAACAACGAAGAAAAGTCATCAAGCTTTCACTTGAGCTTTCACAAAGAACTTAAATGATCTACGCATCATCTTCATAATGTCAATGATGATGAAATGAAATTATCATAAAATCATCTTGCAAAAGCAAAGATTCTTAATGTCTTTGAAGAAGTATTATGACAAAATCATAAAAGAACATAAAAAGTGAATTCATGATGTTAAAATCTCATTTTGAAAAATTTTTTTTTTTTTTTTTTTTTTTGACATTTTGAAAGTGAACTGACAACAAGATTCACCTGTTCATGATGTTGACTACGAATCTTTTGATTCTATTCTGTGTTCGAATAGAAGTCAGAAGAGTCAAGAGATCTCAATTCAACGCAATTCAAACGATGTTAGAATGTTGTGTAAGCAAGAAAGTTGATCATGCAGAGTTTTCATCTACGCGACAACACTCTTTCTAACAGTCACAATCAATCTACAAAGAAGATTAATGACATGTCAATGTCAGTAAAAGATGAAAAGATATTTAGTGAAAAAGTTGATCTCAGTATGAGAGTCGTGACTACAAGTGGTCGAAGAATTTGCAACTCGTCAATCGCGTTGATATACTGAAACGTCTTCATCACATCGACAGTGTCATTGAGTAATTGATGAAAAGATATCAGGTAGAATAATCGATCTCAGTCTGAGAGTCGTGACTACAGTGCTCGAAGAAGTAGTGACTCGTCGATCACGCTGATATACTGAAAGAGCTTGAGCTCATCTTCTTTACTTGACGTCAAGTCATATATCTGTCTACATGAAAAATCGAGAGCTCAAGAGAACGATCAGAACGCATTCTCTTTCATTGATCAGAGTCAAACATCGAACGATTGCGATCGCACGTCTATACTAACAATTCATTCAACGTCTACGTGACATAAGTCAAATCAAGAGAAGAAAAGAATTACTCAATACAATCACACTTTACCTTCTCATCGTGTGCATCTCTCTTTCATCACATGTTTCTCTGCGCAATGAATGACAATCATTGAGCAAGAGAACGCAGCTCTACGTATGTTACAATCACAAGCATCACAAGTGCAAAGAAAACATCTTTCATCTTTGAATCGAGAATTGAATCGAAACATCGTTGTATAGAATATCATCAATGAAGAGCAGAGCAAAGACGATGCGTCATAAATGAACAATACAGACACTCATTAAGAGTTTACTTAAGCATCACACGCTGAATAGAAGCTATAGATTCATTACTTGGTAACACAGTGTCAATCTTATTGTTTCGACTGCATGAAGCAGTTGTATAGATGACGAGTGATTTTCTTTCTCAGAGAGTTTTGTTCACTCGATATAAATAGCATAGAATCTCTCATGAGTTGAGTCTAAATCGATGTCACAAGAATGTATGAATTACAATTACAATTACAATTACAATTACATTTTGAAAGTGATGAGAAAAAGATTTTGTACTGCATGATTTATGATTGACAACGAGATTCATCTGTACATGATGTTGACTACGAATCTTTTGATTCTATTCTGTGTTTGAATAAAAGTCAAAAGAGTCAAGAGATCTCAATTCAACGCAGTTTGAATGATGTTAAAACGTTACGTGATCAGAAAAGTCATCATGCAGAGTTTTCACTCATGCAACAACATTCTCTCTAACAGTCACAATTGATCTACGAAGAAGATTAATGACATGTCGATGTCAGTAAGAGATGAAAAGATACTACTAGTGAAAAAGACAACTCAGATGAAGAGTTTGCGAGTTATGACTACAAATGATCGAAGAATTTGCAACTTGTTGACTGCGTTGATATTGAAACATCTTCATCACATTGATAGTATCATTGAGTAATTGATGAAAAGATATCAGGTAGAATAGTCGTTTCAAGTATTGAGAGACGTGACTACAGTGCTCAAAGAAGTAGTGACTTGTTGATCACGCTGATATACTGAGAAAACTTGAGCTCATCTTCTTTACTTGACGTCAAGTCATTCATCTATTCACATGAAAAATCGAGAGCTCAAGAGAATGATCAGAATGCCTTCTCTTTCATTGATCAGAGTCAAACATTGAACGATTGCAATTGCATGTCTATACTAACAATTCATTCAACGTCTACGTGACATAAGTCAAATCAAGAGAAGAAAAGAATTACTCAGTACAATCACACTTTATCTTCTCATCGTGTGCATCTCTCTTTTATCACATATTTCTCTGCTCAATGAATGACAATCATTGAGTAAGAGAACACAGCTCTACGTACGTTACAATCATGAGCATCACGAATGCAAAGAAAACATCTTTCGTCTTTGAATCAAGAATTGAATCGAAACATCGTTGTATAGAATATCATCAATGAAGAGCAGAGCAAAGATGATGCATCATAATCAAACAGCACAGACACTCTCATCAAGAGTTTACTCAAGCATCACACGCTGAATAGAAGCTATAAATTCATTACTTGGTAACACAGTGTCAATCTCATTGTTTCAACTGCGTGAAGCAGTTGTATAAACAACGAGTGATTTTCTTTCTCAGAGAGTTTTGTTCACTTGATATAAATAGCATAAAGTCTCTCATGAGTTGAGTCTAAATCGATGTCACAAGAATGTATGAATTACAATTACAATTACTGCATGATTTATCTAAAGAGTGAATCAAAGAAACTTTGATTCAATCATGAAGAAACTATGTCTGCAGCTCAGCAAATGTGATTTGATTTTATTGACTTTCTTCTGAATTTAATTGAAAACTTGATGAATCGAGACATAAATGTGACTCAGCAATACATGAATGCATTGCAACATTTAAATCAGATGATACAAACGTTTGCAACTCATCTGAGCACTCTGAAACATCAACTTTCATTGTATAGTGATGAGTATAAGTGAACTCATTTATTCATCAAGTTGAGATCTGAGCTGCATGTGATCATTACTAATGTGCAGTTGATTTTTATCACATGAGATGTGTTAATTGATCTTGTCACTCAATTGAAAACAAATCTGCGAAAAGAATACATCTTGTCATTGAAATAATTTCAAGACGAGAACTTGCATGATCAAGATAAAATCAACAAGAAAACTCATTCAAAGTGAAAGAAATCTCATTGATCAATCAGATTTGATTCTTCATCAAAGACAAGTTCACATGCTTCGTCATATTATAGCAAGAATTTGTTCAACATAATGTACTACATATGCAATCAAAAGAATCATTACTTTATTGATTGTAAAGACGAAAAGATCAAGAATAAATTAAAAAAATCTGATGCAAATTGAGTATTCATCGATTTAATGTTGCATATAAGTCGTTTCAAGATTTCAAGAAAAGACAAGTTCTTGATGAACACTTCAAATCATCAAGAAAAAAACAAGAAGTTCTTTTCATAAAGATTCTTATATATAAAAAGCATGTAATTCAGAAAGATCAAAAGACAGAAATGAAGATTCACATGAATATTGATGTTAAGATGAACATGATTAGTTAACATTTTATCATCAAGCAAAACATGTCATTATTGAATGTTAATCTCTCAAGATTTATCTGAATAAATGATCAGAGTGTTTATTGTTATGACGTTTATATTTTTTATATTTTTATATTTTTATATTTCTTCATTAAGTGCATGCAGTCTATGACTATGACACTATTTAAGCGCTGTGTGTATGCTAAATTACATGTAATTTAGTCAAAATCGCTGCAGTGTATCTTCTCATTGATTAATCACATCGATAGTTTGCGCAAACGAGCGCGTAAGCTGTCTATATAATCAAGTGATCATATAAACAATCTCAGATTGTGAAAGCTGATTACTTCAACGTAAGCTTTCAACTTGTTTGTATGATCATCAAGCTAAGCGAGCTAGATGAGCTTTGATCTATGTAGATGAAAGCTGATCACTTCGACGTGTATCTTCAAGTTCGCTGTATAATCATTCAGCTGAATGAACTAAATGAGTTTTGATCTATGTATTTGCAATGCGTGTAAATCGATCAGAAAATCGAAATTGATCAATTTACTGCGTTGCACAGATGTGTATGTGTGCAAAAGCTGAGTCGTGTCTTTGTAATGTATGTGTATGTGATGTATATGAGTTGCAGCGCGTGCGCAAAGACGTTGCTGTCATTCTGTGTATATGAGCAAAGACTATGTCATGTCTTTGCAATGTATGTGATTGCAACGTATGTAAATTGATCAGAAAATCGAAATCAATTGATTTACTGCGTTGCACAGATGTGTATATGTGCAAAAGTTGAGTTGTGTCTTTGCAATGTGTGTATGTGTGATGTATATGAGTTGTAGCACATGCGCAAAGACGTTGCTGTCGTTCTGTATATATGAGCAAAGATTGTGTTGTATCTTTGCAATGTATGTGATTGCAACGCATGTAAATCGATCAGAAAATCGAAATTGATCAATTTACTGCGTTGCACAGATGTGTATATGCGCAAAAGCTGAGTCGTGTCTTCGCAATGTATGTGTGTGTGATGTATATGAGTTGCAGCGTGTGTGCAAAAACGTTGCTGTCGTTCTGTGTATATGAGCAAAGACTGTGTCGTGTCTTTGCAGTATATGTGATTGCAATGCATGTAAATCGATCTGATAAAGCGAAAAATCGATCAATTTACTGCATCACGCAAGTCTGTAGATGCACAAAAGCTGAGTCGTGCCTTCGCAATGTATATGTGTGTAATGTATATGAGTTGCAGCACATGCGCAGAGACGTTGCTGTTGTTCTGTGTATATAAGCAAAGACTGTGTCGTGTCTTCGTTATGTATATGATTGCAATGCATGTAAATTGATCTGATAAAGCAAAAAATCGATCGATTTACTGCATCATGCAGACGTGTAGATGTGCAAAAGCTGAATCGTGTCTTCGCAGTATGTGTGTATATATCATATATGAGTTCAACATGTGAATAAAGCGCTGTTACTGCTTTGTATGTGATTGCGCTGCATGTAAATCGATCTGAAAATGCGAAAAATCGATCAATTTACTGCATCACGCCTGTCTTTATGTGCGCAAAAGCTGAATCATGTCTTCGCAGTATATGTATATATGTTGTATATGAGCTCAACGTGTGAATAAAGCGTTGTTACTGCTCTGTGTGTGATTGCACTGCATGTAAATCGGTCTGAAAATGCGAAAAATTGATCGATTTACTGCATCACGTCTGTCTGTATGTGCGCAAAAGCTGAGTCGTGTCTTCGCAGTATATGTGTATATGTTGTATATGAATTGCAACATGTATGCAAAGATGTTGCTGTTCTTCTGTGTATATGCAAGCTTCAATGCGTTGATGACTGCATTGTTATTATCTCACTTTTCAACTGTGTGTGAGCTCAACGCATGAGTAAAGCGCTGTTACTGCTCTGTCAATGTTGATGAAATTGTTCAGCTCTTTTGACAAGCATAGCTTGCAGAAGATTCGTAGTCAGCATCTCATACAGGTAAATCTCGTTGTCAATCTATGATGTTTATAAGATGTATTATCAATTGAGAAACAGCTGAAACATAGAGAAAAAAGATATAAGTATCTTTTATGCTATTGACAAGAAAGAATCTTTCTTGATTTTAAGTATGCTGAGTATGCAATTCAAGTGTATTCAAATAAACATGATTGCAAGAACATGATGTTTCATCATGAATGAATACACATTTGAGTTGTTCTTTGCACAAGCATTTGCAAAAGTTCTACAAGATGAGTCTACTGTGTATGCTTTTGTCATGATTAATGTCATCAAAGAGTCAATCATTGAACATTAAGTGAAAGCAATGAATAATGCAACGAGTTATATCACAAACGCATTTAAAATGCAGACTTTATTCATTGAATTGAAAGAGTACAAAGATGTATTCTCAACAGAAAGTGCAAACAAACTGTCTTTGCATGAAGATTATGATCATGCAATCAAAATCACTGCAGAGTCATCATATAAATCATTGTATAATTTGTTGAACACAGAGTTAGCAACTCTGAGACAGTATTTAAACAATGTTTTAGTGAAAGAATGAATTAAGCACTTCGTCAGCTCAATTGATGCATCTATTCTATTCATTCTTAAAAAGAATGATAGTTTTCATTTATGCATAAACTATTGAGATTTAAATAAGATCACTGTCAAAAATCATTATTTGCTGTCTTTAATTAGTGAAACTCTAGACAGACTTAATAAAGTCAAGCAGTTCATTAAATTAAATCTGAAGAATGTTTATCATTGTCTCAGAATTCAATGTGAAGATGAGTGAAAGATGATGTTTCATACTCATTATGATCACTTTAAATATATGATCATGTCATTTGATTTAATTAATGCATCTGTCATCTTTCAAACTTATATTAATAAGATCTTGACAGAGCTTTTAAATGACTTTTGTGTTGTTTATCTGAATAACATTCTAATCTTCTTCGTAGAAAAGACTGATCACATAGATCACGTGAAGCAGATTCTGAAGAGACTAAGAAAGTTCAAGCTATATGCTAGCTTGAAGAAGTGTGCATTCTTCATCACTAAAGTGAACTTTCTAAAATTTGTTATATTCACAGAGAAAATTTTGATGAATCTAAGTAAAGTAGACATCATCAAAACGTGGTTCAGATCAAAGATGTATCAAGAAATACAAGTTTTTCTGAGATTCATCAATTTCTATCAACGTTTTATACATCACTACTTTCAGATAGCAGAGTTTTTAACAGAATTGCTGAAAGATAGTGTAAAAGATGTAAAAATGAATTCATTCATATGATTAAACGAAGTGAAACAAGCTTTTAATCAGCTTTGCAACGTCTTTATGAAGACATTTATTCTAAGACATTTTGACTCAAAGCAACATATACACATCGAGATCAACGCGTTTGATTATGCAGTCGCAAGTATTTTATCTCAGTCAAATGATGAAGATCAGTGACATTCAATTGCATTTTGATTCACAATGATGATAAACGTTGAAAGAAACTATGAAATACATGATCAAAAACTTCTAATCATAGTAGCGATGTTTAAACACTGATGACACTATGTGAAAGACAGTTATCATACTATCAAAGTTTTGACTGATCATAATAATCTGAAAAGTTTTATGAATGTTTGAAAGTTAAACGAAAGACAAGTCAAATGAATCATGAAATTGTTGATTTGCAACTTTGAAATAGCACATAAATCAGAAAAGACAAACTCAATCAATGCATCATCAAGACAATTTAACTATAAGAATGAGAATATCTTTGCAAATCATTTGCTGCTCACTTTGCAGCAAAAGCTGACTAGAATAGAAAGCTTAAATAGCTTTATATTCATAGCAATTAAAGAACTATACTGTATATGAATGATTAATGATGTCGAGAAGATGTTTGTTCACAGTATAAGTATGAACAGATATTCAGCAGAACATGTCGAAAGCAGACTGCAAGATGAAACTCATTGATGAACATAAGTCATTAATGATGTCAAGAAGATGTTCATTCACAGTGTTAGTGAAAGAAGATATTCAGCGAAACATGTTGAAAGCAGATTGCAAGATAAAATCTACTATACATAAGTGATTAATGAAGTTGAGAAGATATCTGTTCACAATGTCAGTGAAAACACAAGTACATGTTCAGCAATGCATGTCAAAAGTATGCTGCTGAGAATTATGATTTTAACAATGTGAGAAATGCATTTAAATGAAGTACATTTCTCAAGAAGTAGAATCTTTCAACTTGAATCAACAACTTCAAGAAGCATAAACATCAAAACATCAATTCATAAAAATTGCAATGTAGTTAAGAAACAGCTTAATTCTGTTGCTGAAACTGTTGATTGCAAACAACTTATTTCACATGCAATTGTCAGAGTATTGACAATTCATAAAATGATATACAACTTCAATAGTAAATTCATAATTGAACTCATCAAGATCTTACAGCAAGAAGATGAATTTACTGTGAGATTAAAAGCAAATGAAATGATGAATATATAAAAGAATGACGTCGAAGCTTGAACATTGAATAATCAAGAAATGATAAAGTACAACAAATCATTGTATGTTTCAGAAGATCTTTCTGTCAGAAAAGAGCTGTTGAAACGTCATCATGATGATTTATTAGCAAGACATTTTGATGCTGACAAGATCAGTGAGCTATTAGATTGCAAATATTACTGAAAAAGTATGATCAAGAATGTCAAAAAGTATATAAATACTTGTGACATTTGTCAAAGAGTAAAGATGAAATGTCATCTATCATATGATGAGTTGAAGTCGTTATCTCAATTCACAAATTCATGAAAAGAAATCACTATGAATTTCATAACAGATCTGTTGCTTAGTAAATGAAAAGAAGTTGTGTATGACTTAATTCTCATGATAGTTGATTGCTACATGAAGATGATGTATTATCTGTTTACAAAGAAAACTCTGACTGTTGTAGAGTTAACAAAGTTGTTCTTTGAGAAGATTGCTTTAAGATATGAAATATCAAATGATATAATTATTGATAAAGATAGTTTATTTATCAATGTGTTCTGATCAGAGATTTGCTATCATGTCAAGATGAAACAACGACTAAGCATTATTTTTTATTTGCAAACAGATGATCAGACAGAACAACAGAATCAAACGCTGAAACATTATTTATGAGTATATTGTTCAGAAAAGCAAGATAACTGAGCTATGCTTCTACTCATAGTTGAGTTTATGTATCATCAGATGAAACATTCTTCATTGAACTGTAGTTTCTTTAAAGTCATGTATGACTATGAATCAATCTTTGACATACACATCAAGAACAATGTTATGAAAGAAGAAATGTCAGCAGCAAAAGAATGTATTGAAATGCTGCAAGATGTGTAAAACACGTTGATGCAATGATGATAAAATGTGATCAATGCTCAGATAAAGTACTATAATTGAAAACATAAGTTTAAGTTTTTTAATGTTGATGATTTAGTCATGCTATCAGCAAAAAACCTGAAGCAGAAGAAGTCAAGTAAAAAGTTATTAAATAAGATGATAGAATTCTTTTGTATACAGAAACTCATAAATAAGCAGATATATCATCTTGATCTTTTAATCATTTATAAAGTTTATTTTGTCTTTCATGTATTTCTTTTAAAGTTGTATAATTGTAATTGTAATTGTAATTCATACACTCTTGTGACATCGATTTAGACTCGACTCATGAGAAACTCTATGCTATTTATATCGAGTGAACAAAACTCTCTGAAAGAGAAAATCACTCATCGTTTATACAACTGCTTCACGCAGTCGAAACAATGAGATTGACACTGTGTTACCAAGTAATGAATCTATAGCTTTTATTCAGCGCATGACGCTTGAGTAAACTCTTAATGAGAGTGTCTGTGCTGTTTGATTATGACGCATCGTCTTTACTCTGCTCTTCATTGACGATATTCTATACAACGATGTTTCGATTCGATTTTTGATTCAAAGACGAAAGACGTTTTCTTTGCACTTGTGATGCTCGTGATTGTAACGTACGTAGAGCTGTGTTCTCTTACTCAATGATTATCATTCATTGAGCAGAGAAATATGTGATGAAAGAGAGACGCACATGATGAAAAGATAAAGTGTGATTGTACTGAGTAATTCTTTTCTTCTCTTGATTTGACTTATGTCACATAGACGTTGAATGAATTGTTAGTATAAACGTGCGATCGCAATCGTTCGATGTTTAACTCTGATCGATGAAAGAGAATGCGTTCTGATCGTTCTCTTGAGCTCTCGATTTTTCATGTGAATAGATGAATGACTTGACGTCAAGTAAAGAAGATGAGCTCAAGCTCTTTCAGTATATCAGCGTGATCAACGAGTCACTACTTCTTCGAGCATTGTAGTCACGTCTCTCAATACTTGAAACGACTATTCTACCTGATATCTTTTCATCAATTACTCAACGACACTGTCGATGTGATGAAGACATTTCGATATCGACGCAGTCGACGAGTTGCAAATTCTTCAATCACTTGTAGTCACAACTTGCAGACTCTTCATCTGAATTGTCTTTTTCACTAGTAGTATCTTTTCATCTCTTACTGACATCGACATGTCATTAATCTTCTTCGTAGATCGATTGTGACTGTTAGAAAGAATGTTGTCGCGTGAGTGAAAACTTTGCATGATGACTTTTCTGATCACGCAACGTTTTAACATCATTTGAACTGCGTCGAATTGAGATCTCTTGACTCTTTTGACTTCTATTCGAACACAGAATAGAATCAAAAGATTCATAATTGACATCACGTACAGATGAATCTCATTGTCAATCAAAGTTGTATAATTGTAAACTAAACAATGATTCTATATTTAATTATCTTGTACTTAAGTTTATTGATGATGAGTAAGAATGAAAGATAGAAAAGATTCTATAAAAGCAAAAAAGAAAGAGAATTTTATATTATAAAATACAATGAAAAGAATATCTCATTGAATATAATTAATGAATATCAAGCAAAGATATGAAAGATATCTTAAAGCTTATAGAAGCTTTCAAAACAAGATTGAAGCATGAGTGAAAAGCATAATCACTCACTTTCAAGCATAAACTCATTATTAGAAAAGAAGAATTACTGTATTATGATAGTTTCACTCTTTAATGAGATGATCACATATGTAAATCAACAGACAGAAGAAAAAAGCGCAAAGATGCTCAAATGCACTCAATAAGAAAGCATAATCATCATGATACAATAAACATCATGCAATCATCACTTCATCAAACATCTTTCACACAAGACAAGATTGCAAACTTCTTCTTCTTTCTCATTGTTAAATTTATACTAAGACATAAAGACAGAGATTTGAAAGACAACAAATTGTACTAAAATATATCAGAATAATTAGAAACATTGATAAAACAATATATAATTGAAATTGAACATATTGCAAAGCACTTTACATTCAGAATTTCTTTAACAATATCATTAACAATCATTATTTCTTTGAGAATGAGTTTTTGAATCTTTAGAAATTCAAGTTTATGAATCTTCTCAAGATGATTCTTTACATAAGTTGCTGTTATCAATTTCTTATAAAGAATTTTCTGATGAGCAATGAATGTTTTCAAAGTGACATTCTCTTCTTCATTCTCAATTGCACTATCATGAATATTTTGCAGATGAAAGAATTCATTGACAGTCAAAATGCAAATATCAAAAATTTAAACATTGAATCATGAGTGTTTAGCAAATGTATCAGATAAGTATATTTATTGTGATACAGAAATTCTTATTATTTGCACAGCAAGTACACTTCTTGTACATTGTTTTTCTTTGAAAGATGATGTCACACAGCGATGCTTTATTCTCAATGTGTAAAACTCAAGCATACTTTATACAAATTATTTTATTTAAAGTTTCAAAATCAGCAATGCTTCTTTCACTTATTCTCACAATTGACAGCTGAAAAGCATCAGTAATGACATCAAGAAGTGAAATAAGTGAATCTCATTATTGTTCTTTAATTTCGCGAAGTTTGTGAATTTAACAAAATCATCAACAAAGCATTAATGATTATTTCTTTTCTCATCATCTCTTGAATTTTCTCTTTGATAGTTGAAATGTACTTAAAAGTTTGAATAGTAAAAGTAATGAGCTTCAAATCAGAATTTGATGACATCTGCATCATCATGAGTGATTCAGCATCAGTAACATCATGATTATCACATCTGATCAATGTCTTTTGAGCAGACTTATAATACTGTTAATTACAGTAATAGTCGTGAAACTTCAAGTTGTGACATCACTTACTTTCATAATAGTTTTGACTTAATCATCAGTCAACTTCATTATTTTACGACTCTCTTTGAATGTTGCTGCACATTCACAACTCATAATTTAAATCTCTTACTTTTATGATATAAATATACTTAAAGTTTGTCAAAAGTAATCATACAATGATAAAAATATAATCATGATTGAAAAAAGATGAAGTTGAAGAAAATGAAAAGTTGAAAGAAACTGAAAGAGCAATAAACAAATCAACAATTATTATTCACTCTTGTTTATATTTTATCATTTTAACAATCATTTACTCAAAAGATAAACAATGTTTATGTGCTATTTACACGTCATCATTGCTGTCATTTACATCAACTACATATCACATATACTATTTATAATGTCATTTATACACATTATAATTGAAGATAAATCATCATTTAATCGAAAGTTTCTTTTTTTCTTATTTTCTCACAGAGATTTGAAGATTTTTATTGAGAGCTTTTAAAGTGAATCAATGAGTGCACATCATCATTTATTAAAGTAAACAAAGACATTAATTATTGAGATTGAGAATGAATTCACTTAGAAGAAAAGACAATTGTCATGATGAATTGACACATAAAGATTAAATCAGAAACTGAGTCAAAGATCAGATTTGAGTTAGCTTTGAAACTTTATGACTTTGTCAAGACATTATTTAAACTACGTCATATCTTCAACTTAATATATCATGAGTTATGTCATGCTCAACTTGACAATGTTTGATAAACTCTTTATAATTGATTGATTTTCTTGAGTTATCAAAAACTTCTTAATAATTAGCTTTATCATAATATATACTCATTTTGTGTCTGTTTAAAATATCACATTGTCATATCATTCTTATAGATCTCGTTTATTCATTTAGTAGACTTAATCATCACAGACTGCGTATTTTCAACATGATGCTTGTTTAAACTGATCATCAAGTTGAGTTTTGAGTTGACATTTTGAATTCAACTTAATTTGAAGTTGAGTTGCTCACATTCTTAACTCAATTCAATGCAATTTAATTTGACTGAGAATTGAGTCAATTCAACTCGATTTGTCAAGAACTTGAGCTTGATGTCAAGAGAATTAAATATAGAAATTTTCTTGACTTTTGCATTATCTTTTTGCATTATCTTTTTGATAGAAAGTCATGAAGAAAAAACATGAAGATCATTTGATAGAGAGTCATAAAGAGAAACATAAAGAGAAACATGAAGAAGAACATGAAGAAAAACATGAAGAGAAACATGAAGAAAAACATGAAGAAGAACATGAAGAAAAACATGAAGATAAATATAAAGAAGAACATGAAGAGAAACATCAAGAGAAACATCAAGAGAAACATCAAGATTGTTTGATAGAAAGTCATGACAAAAAAACATGATAGAAAGTCATGAAGAAAAATTATATAAACTGTTCAATCAAGCTATTTACATTTATTTAATATCTTGTTGAATTGAGTCGAGTTTTTGAGTTGAGTTGTTGAATCAAGCTTCTCAACTCAATTTGAGTTCTTGAATTCAACTTCTCAATTCAACTCAACACTTTTTTCAAAAAAATTTCAACTCAATTCAACACTTTTCAAGTCAAGTACTTGACTTGAACTCAAGTACTCGACTTGACACAATCAGTCTATGCTTGTTGAGCTTAAAGAGTTTGTTGAATCTACAAAGTCTGTTGAGTTCAACAAATTCATTGAGTTTAGAGAGTTCAGAAACAGCAAGAGAGATGTGTGATTGTATTTTGACATTTTCAAATATTTGATCAATTTGTTTCTGTAGATTTCTGACGTCTGTTTCATCTGTTATTATCATTTGAGACAGATGTGTCTTCAGAGTTCGTGATCTTCGTTGCAGTTGATGCAACATCTTTTATTCAAAGACATCATGCACTCTTTAATGTGATGTTTGTCTGCGCATTTTGCACAACGTTGTTTCTTCTTGCAGAATCTGATCATATGATCAAATTCAAAGCATCTGTAATATTGAGTAATGCAACAGTTCTTTTCAAACAGCTTGCATAAACATTCTTGATACAAGTTTAGCATGTTCTTGTTCATTAATTGATTCATCATTGCTTCAATTGCAATCTTTATGATGAGCAATGAGTGAATCTTTTCACTTTTGACTACTTTCTTAAGTCAGACTATTCTTAAAATCTTTAGATTTTCATGAAGTTTTGCATTATCTTTTATCAGACTTTTAATGATCACTTTCTGATTGCTTGTATCTATTATGATGCATATTTCATGTGCTAGCACAGCAAAGATTCAACACATTATACATGTTAAGTTCATGATTTCTTTTGCTCATGTTTGAAATCTTTTCAGATTTGCTTGAGTCTTTGAACTCATTGCGTGAAGTGTGATGTCTTCGCTTTCAAGCTTTCAAAAAAACATAATTGAATTTCTTTGAGCTGTCAACAGATTTGTGATTTCTTGAAGAATTTATTCAATAAATTTCTTTTGTATCTTTTTTATTTTCTTTCTTTCTGCTATCTTCATCATGACTTCTCATCTCTTGCGAAGTGATGACAATTCATCTCTGAGACGTTGCTTTCTCATTGTTACTTCTTCTTTTATCATGTTTGCTCATGACATGATTCTTGATGAGAAGCGCATGCTATCTTGTGTTTGCATGCTATCTTGTATCTGTAGCTGCTTGCTAAGCAGTTGTACAAATGTCTTCAATTTCTATACATTCTTCGTAATGAATGCATTTTGATTCTTATTGTTTCTTTCTTCTGAATCGTTTTGAAGATGTTGCATCAACTTCACTGTTACTTCATTTCATGAATGATTTTTGCTCTTCTCTTTCTCTAACGTTGATGTCTGTATTAAAAGATCAATAATGTTAGCAACATACTTCTTGTTGTTACATGAACTTTTCAACTTCACGTTGCTGTTTCTTCGCGACAAGTCAACGTTGTTAAACTGATCATTAAGTTGAGTTTCAATATTAATCTTCTGATTCAACTCAAGTACTCAATATCAATCTTCTGACTTGACTTAAATACTCGATTTCAACATTCTGACTCAATCTGATATTGATCTCGAGTCAATACTCGATTCAAGTTCTCAACTCGACTCGTCAAGAAATCGAAAATGACGTCAAGAGAGCTAAATATAGAAATTTTTCCGGTTTTTCGCCTTTGCATTACCTTTTTGCATTATCTTTTTGATAGAAAGTCATAAAGAAAAACATGAAGATTATTTGATAGAAAGCTTTGATAGAAAGCTATGATAGAAAGCTATGGTAGAAAGTCATGACGGGAAACTATGAAGACTGTTTGATAGAGAGTCATGAAGAAAAGTCATGAAGAGAAGTCATGAAGAAGAGCTATGATAGAGAAACATGAAGACTATTTGATAGAAAGTCATAATAGAAAGTCATAATAGAAAGTCATAATAGAATATCTATCTATTTATCTTCATGTCTTGACGAGTCGAATCGAAAATTTTGAGTCAATACTCAATTTCAACTCTTTAACTCAACTCAATTACTTGAGTTGAATCTTCTGACTCAACTCAAATACTTGAGTCAAGAATTCTGATTTGAATCAAGTCTTGATGAATTGAGTACTTGACTTGAACTCAAGTACTTGATTCAACATGATCAGTTTAAACATTGTTTGCAATCATCTTTGAATCAGCATTGCTGCAGTTCATGCAATTCATCATCATTTATTCATCTTTTAAATTCATTTTGCTTTGATTGTATTGCTCTTTTCAAAAATTTGCTTTGCATGCATTGTGATTGTTTCATAAAATAATAATAATATTATTATTTTACTTATTTTGTTGCAACGTTATAAAACTATAAAATGTACAAATTTAAATGTAAAATCAAAACATTGATTAGTTACTTATTATAAAGCATGATGAATTATGTTCTTGAAATATTAAAATTAAGTTACATTGTAATTTACATGTAATTTAGTATTAATGCTTGAAGATAAATAAGTTTAATAATATTAATTTGAAGATTAACAACGAGATTCATCTGTACATGATGTTAACTACAAATCTTTTGATTCTATTCTGTGTTTGAATAAAAGTCAGAAGAATCAAGAGATTTCAATTCGACGCAGTTTGAATGATGTTAGAACATTGCGTGATCAGAAAAGTCATCATGCAGAGTTTTCACTCATGTGACAATCTCTCTTCTAACAGTCACAATTGATCTACAAAGAAGATTAATGACATGTCAATATCAGTAGACTGATCGCGTTGAGTTGAGTATTCAAGTTTGAGTCGAGTACTCAATTTGAAAAGTGTTGAGTTGAATTGAATTTTTTTTGAAAAAGTGTTGAGTTGAGTTGAGAAGTTAAATTCAAGAACTCGAATCGAGTTGAAAAGCTTGACTCAACAACTCAACTCAACAATTCAACTCAACAATTCAACTCAACAATTCAACTCAACAATTCAACTCAACAATTCAACTCAACAATTCAACTCAACTCGACAAGATATTAAATAAATGTAAATAGCTTGATTGAACAGTCTACATGATTTTTCTTCATGACTTTCTATCATGTTTTTTCATCATGACTTTCTATCAAAGTCAAACAATCTTCATGTTTTCTCGTCATGATTCTCTATCAAACGATCTTCATGTTTCTCTTCATGTTTCTCTTCATGTTTCTCTTTATGTTTTTCATCATGTTTCTCTTCATGACTTTCTATCAAAAAGATAATGCAAAAAGGTAATGTAAAAGCAAAAAACCGGAAAAATTTCTATATTTAACTCTCTTGACGTCAAGCTCAAGTTCTTGATGAGTTGAGTCAAGTTGACTCGATTTCTAGTTGAGTTGAGTCGCGTCAAGTTGAAAATATGCTCAACTCAACTTGAATCGAGTTGAAAATGTGAGCAATTCAACTTCAAATTGAGTTGAATTCAAAATGTCAATTTGAAACTCAACTTGATGATCAGTCTAGATATCAGTAAGAGATGAAAAGATACTGCTAGTGATTAAACAATTCAGATGAAGAGTTTGAGAGTTGTGATTACAAGTGATTGAAGAATTTGCAATTTATCAACTGCGTTGATATTGAAACATCTTCATCACATCAACAATGTTGTTGAGTAATTGATAAAAAGATATCAGATAAAATAGTCATTTCAAGTATTGAGAGTCATGACTACAATGTTCAAAGAAGTAGTAACTCATTGATCATGCTGATATACTGAAAAAACTTGAACTCATCTTCTTTACTTGACATCAGATCATTCATTTATCTACGTGAAGAATTGAGAGCTCAAGAGAATGATCAGAATGCATTCTCTTTCATTAATCAAAATCAAACATTGAATGATTGCAATTACACATTTATACTAACAATTCATTCAACGTCTACATGACATAAGTCAAATCAAAAGAAGAAAAGAGTTACTCAGTACAATCACACTCTATCTTCTCATCATGTGCATCTCTCTTTCATCACATATTTCTCTGCTCAATGAATGACAATCATTGAGTAAGAGAACATAATTCTACGTACGTTACAATCATAAACATCACAAATGCAAAGAAAACGTCTTTCATCTTTGAATTGAAAATCAAATCAAGACATCATTGTATAAAATATCGTCAATGAAGAGTAAAGCAAAGATGATGCATCATAATTGAACAACACAGACACTCATTAAGAGTTTACTTGAGCATCACACGTTGAATAGAAGCTATAGATTCATTACTTGATAACACAGTGTTAATCTTATTGTTTCAACTGCATGAAGCAATTGTATAAACAATAAGTGATTTTCTTTCTTAAAGAGTTTTGTTCACTCAATATAAATAGCATAAAGTTTCTCATGAGTTGAGTCTAAATTGATGTCACAAGAGTGTATGAATTACAATTACAATTACAATTACAATTACAATTACAATATCAATTTGAAACTTAAATCTTTCATTTGCAATTATCTTATTATAATAATAATAATAATAAATTCATACATTTTTGTAACATTGATTAAATCAACTTATGAAAGACTTTATGCTATTTGTATTGAGTGAACAAAACTTTCTGAGATAGAAAATCACTTGCAGTTTATACAACTGCTTCATGCAGTTGAAACAGTGAGTTTTGAGACTATGTATCAAATTTGTTCACGTTGATTGCACGTTAAAGAATGAGTGTTCTAGTCACTTTAAATTGCTTCAAGAGCTTCGTTTTCATCATCATCTTCGCTACTGCTCTGAGACTTTTCGTGATGATGATGATTATTTAATAGTTCAAGAAGTCAGCATCTTGTAGCATTCTTGATTGCAAATGCAATCAGTTCAAGCAATGCATGAATACATGCTTTGCTATCTGATGACTTTATTTGCAGTCACATTGCAAGCTATTCATGTCTGAAACATTTTTAAAGTGCAGATAAACATTCAAATCTATGCATTCAATTTTGATGTACATTGCAAGAATGCTTTCTGCTTTCTGAAGATTATTATGCATCTTTATCATCTTATTGCTCAGATGCAATCTTTGTGCTGAGATTGCATTGATGTTTGCAACGCGTTCTCTGTACTTTTCTCATCATTGATGTAATGATTGTCTCTTTAACAACACAAGATATAAACAGAGATCAGTATAGTAACAAACTAATCATCTAGACTGAAGATCTGAGAATAACTAAGACAATAGACTGTATTGACTATTACATAAGTTGAGCACAAAGCTTCTATCTAAGAGAATGATCATCGTTATATAGATATAAAAGAATCATGTCAAGTCATTTCTGCTCTGAATGATCACTCTGATCATTCTTGAGCAAGATGAGCATTTATGCTCATCATGCTCACTGTGATCACTTCTGATTCAAGTGATCAGAGTGATCACTTTCAAGACTCTGATTACTCAATGATTATTTAATCATTGCTGTTACATAATTTCATTGCAAAAAAGTTTTAACACTAGATTCTCTTTTAAGATTTTCGTTTTGAAAATCACTTTTTCTTCATGTTTTCTCATCATACAACAAAAAACTCTATCTTGCGTTGCAAAAATCTTCTTGAGCGTACAAGTTCTGAGCATGCTGTCATGCGTTCTTATAAACACTGCAGTTGCTTGCAAAAGAAATGTTGTATTGACAATGAATTCAATCATTGCGTCGAGTGCATGCATCTTGATCGCAAATGCAATCTTACTTTCTTGATGATGAAGTGAAAAAGAGTAAAGACAGAATGCAATTGCATTCTTCATGAGTTGCTGAATGCTCACAAGCAGATGCAAAAGATCTTCGCAAGAACTACTCATCTGCAAAATCAATTTGAGTTTCTGAAGAACAAGAAACAAATGATGATTGAATGAAAGCTTCAAAACATCATTAAGCTTGAGAAAGATGAGAGAAAGACTAGCGAGTCATCGCTGAATGATCTTCTTTTTGACGTGTCTTTCGAGCAGATTGAGATTTCATCAAACTTTGACTAACTGAATTTCTCAACTGAAACTGTCACAGAAGCGTCTGACAATTCTTGAGATTTTTCTTCAATTTTCAAGTGTTCTTAATATGTTCATAATCTTTTCACTTGATTAATCAATAAGATTGATCTTTGATATTCTGTTGATTTAGAATGTTCTTTACTTCATATTTGACATTCTGACTCTTTGAATCAATTTCTGAAGATTCTGTTTGAATTGATGTATTTGAGTCTGCAGACTTCAAAAGAGAGATATGAAATATTGAATGTATTTTCATAAATGTTGAAAGATTCAACTTATAGTTAATTGATTTCTTTTCTTCTAGAATTTCAAATGATTCTAGTTTTATATGATTCAACTTGTTACTTGATCTTTTTGTCTTGATATTTCGTCTTAGTAGATAAACTTTGTCTCTCTTTTTAAGAGTAGATTTTCTATCTCTTTTCTTATTTGCATACAGAGTCATGCACTTGCTTAGAAACTGAATGTTTTTTTGCAGCTCTTTGTGCAACAAATGTATTTATTCAATCTGTATCGTAGCTTTCTGAGCTAATTACGCAAATTCACGCGATTTCTTAAGAGTTTTTGACTTGAACTCATAGTTTGCAAAGAATGATGACATGCTGATTACTTTCGTTGTTACACTATTAAAAGTCAACTGTGTTACTGATAGTAGCTGTACTCAATCGTTCTGTCTATAGTTGATATAGCATCTAAGATACTGTTTCAGTGTCTGATTCATTCTTTTCATTTGTTCATTCATCTGTAAATGATAAGCTGTTAACAGCTTATGATGAATTTCTAGTTGATTCACTAATGATTTTCAGAATTTTGATGTAAACAGCTTGTTTCTATTTGAAATTATCTCATCTGATAAATCATGATTTGCTACAATCATTCTCAGAAATGTGTAAGTCAAATCTTTCGCGAATGTTGCTTTCTTGTATGACAAGAAATATTCATACTTGATTAGTTTATCTGTGATCATCAATATAAAGTTGTATGTTGTTTTTGTAACTCTTTCTTTTAACTTTGATAGCTTGACTATGAAGTTCAAAGCTATGCTTTTTCATGCACAATCTGATGTGCTGAGACTTTTCAAAAGTTTGTAAAATCTATGTCAACTATGCTTCGTTTGAATGCATACGTTGCATTTTCTTATGATATTTTCTACTTGTTTTCTCATCTTAAAGAAGTAGTAGATTCTAGATATTCTTTCAATGATTTTATTTGAATTCTGATGTTCATGTATCATTGACTCGTGATAATTACTTATTATCTCTTGTTTACATCTTGTTGAAACATAGATGAGATCTTAAAATGTTAGTATTTCGTTAGTTATCTCAAAGTTCGCGTTGTCAGCGATATTCTCTATAATATTCTGCGCGACTGAGTTCTTTGCTAGCTTTAGCTTTATTCGTTTCTTGAGATCTTAATTGTAGATTCATAGCGTAGCTGCATTTTATCTATTGTAAATAATGAAATTATTTTGATTCTGTTGTAAGATAGTCTGATTTACCTGTGATTTATCTGTCATGTGATCTGCTCTTCTGCTCAAGACATTGATCTTCGAGTTTTCAGATTCTTTTTGATACTGAATTTGAAAGTTGTACAACGACAATTTCTTTGATCATCTAATCTGTCTTCAATTTAGAACTTTCGTGATCATAAAGTATAACAGATTCTTATGATCTGTATATACTTGAATTTGATGTCTAAATTCTTTCAGATACACTTTTCATTGTTTGAAAGAGTCAACAATAGCTAGCAGCTTCTTGTTGTGTATTTCATAGTTCAATTCAACGACTGTAAGCTTACAACTGTAGTAAGCAATAGAATGCAGACGTCTCTTATCATCTGATTGACTGATACACGTCTTAATAGCTTCGTTTGACGCGTTCATCTTGAGCGTAATAGATTTTTCTAATTCAAACATGATCAGTACTGACTGAAAGATGAACAATTTCTTCAGCTTCTTGAAAGCTTCTTCTGCTTTCTCAGTTCACACAAATGATATATTCTTTCTCGTAAGATTTGTAAGTGACAAGACAATTCTGAAGTATCTTTTTATAAAGTATCTATAAAAGTTCGCGAATTCTAGAAAGAATTAAACTTCGATCTTTGACTTTAACGTCGATTAAGTCGTAACAGCTTTTATCTTCTTTAAATTCATTCTTAGACTCTGAAACATGACTATGAATCTCAAAAACTGTACACTCTGTACATGAAATTCACTTTTTCCTGACTTGATGCGCAGATTGACTTTCTTCAAAGTCTGTAGAACTTTTCTAACATGTTGCACATGTTCTTTCTTCGTCTTTGAATATACTAGTATATCGTTCAAATATACTATGATGAATTGATTCAAATAACGTCGTAGCACATTATTCACAAAAGTCTGAAACGTGACTGAAGCATTGATTAAATCGAAAGACATGATCAAATACTCATAATGTTCTAGTCGAGTGCAAAAGACTGTCTTTCACTCATCTTCTTCTTTAATTCATATTTGATTGAATGCTTCAAGTATATCAAATTTCATAAATCACTGTGCTCTCTGCAATCTGTCTTGTAGTTCAGATATGAGCAATAGCGAGTAGCTGTTTTTAATCGTGATGTTATTCAATGCTTTATAATCAACACATAGTTTTAAACTTTCATTCAATTTCAAAACAAACAAAATTGAGTATTCTGCTGACAACTGCAATTCTTTAATGAATTTTTTTTGCATGTTCTTTTTCAGATATTGTTGCAAAGCGTCAAGCTTTTCTGCTGACAATGAGTAAATGAACTGTTTCGTGAGTTTCTTGTCATTTATGAGCTTGATCTCATGATCTCACGATTGATGTTTGAGTAGTGCCTCTTGATCACTTTCTTTCTCAAACAAAATCTTATATTTCTGATATTCTTTAGAGATTTTAACGATAGCGAGATTACTTTTAATCTCTCTGCTTCATAACATCTGTGCATCTGAGCTGTTCTTCAGCTCTCTGCACATATCATTCGCTGTCATTACGAAGATTTTCACACTTTCTGATGACTTCAATATTGAGTGCAATCGTGTCGTTTCTGTATGAAGAAAAGCAATTGTCTCATTGATTCAATCTATCATTGAATTGATTGTATAAAGTCATGATATGTCTAGAACTATATCACTGTTTGACTGCTTTATAACATTTAAACGCAACTTTTTTCAATGACGTTCAAGTCTCAAGTGAATGAGTTGAGTCTTTTGATCTATTAGTTTGTTATTGTACTTCATGAATGTCTCATTAAAGTTTTGCAGATTGTAAGATTCTTTCTTCTTCTGCATAAATATTTGCGCTTTTCTAGCAAATTCTGAAAACATGTAGTTTCTTGTACAATCACTGTTAATAAATAGACGTGCTGTATAATTGTTGATCTCGATTCAGACTCGTAACTGCGTCAAGTCACTTGTGAAGATAAATATGCTTTCGATTTTTGACTCTTGACTAGACTTTTTCAATGATCTGTTAATTGAAGAGTCTTCTAGTTTTTTGAACTAAAAGCTCACTTCTCAAGTACTTGTTTTATGTACTGAAATTGATTCAAATCAATCTTCTTCTGTGAATGCTTCTTTGAATCACACAGATTAAATCTCTCTTTGATGACTTTTGTCATCTGTCTAAGTTCTCTGAATATATGATCTTCATTGAGAAGTACATATTTTTCTTGCTTGATGAACTTAACTTCTGTGAGTGACTTCTTCATGACTATGTCACGATATCAAATGTTCTTGCGTGATGCTATTGACTCATCTTGCATTGTGTTGTAAATAGTCTGATGTATATCATTCTTGATCTGTTGCATTCGCTGTGAAAAATCTTTCTCTTTCTGTTTGAAGAGAGTGTACAATTCGTTGTACATGCTTATAAAACTTGTCTGAATTGTAAGTTTTCTGAAATCTTTCTTTACTTCAAGATGATTCTCTTCTTGCTTGAGAGCATCTTCTGCTGCAATAGTGAATGCTCATAAGATTTCGCTAAGTTGATTTTCTTCTTCAACTGCTTAATGAATAGCTTCTTTAATGCTGTTTGATCTGTTCAAGTCATCTGCTTCACTGTCGAGAATCTCTGATTTCGCGATTATAGTGAACGAACTTTCGTCACTTTTCTCATCATGCACTTTCGATTGACGATGAGTTGCTGCGTAGAAATGATTCTTTCGTGAGAATTTCGAATATCGTTCAGAATCTTTCTTATTGCTCAGATGAGTGCAACAGTTGTCTTCATAACATGCTGTTTATGACAATACTTGATGCTTGTCTTTCTGATCTTCTTTTGTTGCTGCGAAAGATTTATCTTGTTTATCATAAAACTTTGATTTGTTCTTGTACTTGTTCTGAGTACAATATTTGAAGAAATGATCTAGCTTTTCACATGTATAACATGTCTTGCTTTGCTGAACAGTTTTATCACAAGTGTTTGTTGATATCTTTCAAATTGCGTCTAACTTCATAGACTGAGAATCATAATAAAATTGCTTCTTCTTTTTCTTGCTTCATGCAACTGAGACATAAGCGACCTTGTTCTTCTTTTCAAGCCTTCGCTTGTACTGTTGATTATTCAGCATGATTGCTTTGCTAATCATAGCATGCAAAGTCGCAAGTTTATTCATACGAGCTATCTCATTCTTTATCACATTCTTCAGTTCTTTATAGAACTGTGCTGTAAGAGTCGAGTCATCTCATTCAATCTCTGCTGCAATTGACTGAAAAGCAGCAATGTACTTGAATGCTGATTCTGATTGCTTGATGTCATACAGCTGTCGTTTAACGATTCATTTTGCATTTATGTCTTCATACATTCTTTGTATTGCTTGCTCAAAGTTAAAAAAGTCTTCAAAGACTCTGTTAATCTTATCTTCTTGATCTTCTGACTTATTCTTCAAGTGATTCTTTATCAATGATTTAAATCATTTGAAGACATCTTCTTTGAAGTACGAGAATGCAAACAATATCTTGTCATGAGATGAACTTAGTTTCTTGTGTGCTCTGACATAGACGTTCACTTGTATAAGAAAAGCATCAAGCTTGTCTCTATTTTCGTAGTACAGATTTGATGTTGATATCTTAATTGCTGACTTGTTATTCGAGAATGCAGTGATGTCTGTCAATGTGATTCATTCTGAGAATGACATAATGATCATGATAAGATGATGCTCTGATATCTTGTGAAAGAGTGATGCTCAAAGTGTAACGATTGTTTCTTTAACAACACAAAATATAAACAGAGATTAGTATAGTAACAAACTAATCATTTAAACTGAAGATCTGAGAATAACTAAGACAATAAACTGTATTGACTATTACATGAGTTGAGCACGAAGCTTCTATCTAAGAGAATGATCATCATTATATAAACATAGAAGAATCATGTCAAGTCATCTCTGCTCTGAATGATCACTCTGATCATTCTCAAGCAAGATGAGTAAGATGAGCATCTATGCTCATCATGCTCACTGTGATCACTTCTGATTCAAGTGATCAAAGTGATCACTTTCAAGACTCTGATTACTCAATGATTATCTAATCATTGCTGTTACATAATTTCATTGCAAAAGAGTTTTAACAATTGATTTCATTGATCTTTGTGATACTGTGTTATTGCGATGCTATTGCTTGTTGAAATCATTGTGAAGAAGAAAATGCATTATCTGTATCTCAACTGTATCTTTGCATCTTCTTGAATGAAGACATTCAGAAGTATTATTTTCTTGATGATGAATGATCAAGAAATAATGCAAATAACTCTTGTTAAACAAGTGCATATTAGTTTGCATGCTTATCTGATCTCTTGCATTCAATCATTAACACAATTGTGTAACATGATCTTGTTCTGTAACATGTTCAAATAAACATGTAGTGAGTTTATATATATTTCTGTCTTTAAAGTTTTGATGCTTACTCTTTTGAATGCTTTTGCTACGTGATGCAAAGTCTGATTCTGAAGTGTTTTTAATCTGCATTCTTTGCTCAACAGTTCATTTTTCTTGTCACGCTGATGTTAAACTGATGCTTCAAATGCAATTTCTGATCTCACTACTGCTGAGTATACTTGTCTTGCTTTTGTGAAGATAACTCTTCATGTGAAGACTTCAAAATGACTAAGTGTTAGCATTCTTATGACATAATTTGTCTTTATTTGTCGAAGATGCATGTTTCATTGCAGTTTCATGTTCAGTTGCATCTTTAAAACTTGTACATCTGATTTCAATTTGATAAATGAGCTTTTTATTTATATGCTAGTCATCATGTTAAATCTTTTCGATTTTCTAATGAAATGTGTAAGCTCATACTTTTCTGATGCAAACGTTATGTCATGAGTGTAAGCTCATTTCACGCAGACATCATGTGCTTTGCTTAATGTTTTGCAGATTTCTTTAATGAATCTGTTGTAAACTAGAATGTTAATATCATTTATAAAGTCAAGCACTTTAATTTTAATTCTCAATGCTTCGCATTTTTTGATTAAACTTGCGTTGAAGAATAGAAAGAGAATCAATGAAATGAAGAATCTCTGCAATATGTCTGCATTTATCTTGCGCATGTCACTCATTTGTTCATTGAATATTAGCGATGTTTCTCGATCTTTTAGAAAGCTGCATGTTCATTCAATTATGTAACTTAACATTCTTTTCATCTTCAGCGTATGCAGAAGTCTGATGTGTGAGACTTGATTAAATGCTTTGATAACATTTAAATTTAACATGAACACTACGTATTTGATTTTGCAATCTTATACTGTGTGAACTTGATTTACTAGTAAATTTAACATTAAGATCATGAATTGCTTGTATTTTGTTCTCATTTGCACATTAAATAGCATGCAATGAGTCTTGACTATATCACTCAGTCTTTTGATCATGATTGACTTCAAAGCTTTGCTCATGATATCAAGTAAAGCAATAAATTCATATATCTTTGAATTAATATAATTGCTTTTCTTTGATTTGCATAGTACTATTGTTTGAGTCTTTTTGAACTACTTCAAATGATATTTGTGTGTTATGCATGCATTGAATAAACTCATCAGTACTGAGATCAGTTCTGCAAGACTCACTTAAAGCATTTCGTTTGAAATATCTGAAGCATCTGATGCTTTGTTTGCTTTTACTCATCTGATTGTTTGCTTCACTTCATTCTTTGTGATGCATAAATTGAATGAAACTGTCAGAAATATGAATGACTTTGCGATGTTGTTGACATTCGCTTGAGAAGATGAGAAAAAGAACTTTTCTTGCAGTATCTTGATTTTTTTCTTGAACGTCATTGTCATATGATCGATGTTGCTTCACTTCAGTGACGAAAACTGAGAAAGCTTTTTAAATAACTGACTTTCAATTCTAGCTTATTTTGCAAAACATCATATTAATTTGAGTGCTTTGCTCAGCTCATTGATTTCAAAAGTTTCTTACTCAATTTAAGAATTTTGTCAAGAGAGTAGATTTCTTGATGATTTTCTGTAGCACTCTGATAATCTTGCACACTTTGTTATTCATCATAGTCTTGTCATTTAAAGAGTGTTTCAAAGAGAGATGTATTTGCAGATAAACACTCAATGCTTCTGTATTTTTTTTTTCAAAGTCATCAAGTTGAGAACTGCACTGAGATTGTTTGTAAACATAGCTTTGTGATGATTGAAAGATGATTCAACTTCTGATGCAGATTAATTCATATCTTGCACTTGCATATCATGAACTGTATTTTCTCGCTGTTAAAAACTAGATCAATCGTTGTAAATTGATTGTAAGCTTCGTAAGTAATAATGTCTGATTTCAGCAATAATTTCAGTCTTACGTTTGTAATGATGTTTAGCAGAGTATCAGTCATCATATGATGAGTGAAGCATCTTCGCTTTTCTCAATGAGAATGATGTAGATTAAAATCTTTTACAATCAATTGTTTACAGTCATTCTTGAGTAGTTCATTTAAACAAAAGATGATTGAAAATCTCTTTGTAAATGTAGTAAACAGTGAGCATGAATTGTAAACATTTAGAAGTCTTAATGTCTGCATTTCATTATTTACGTTGCAAGTTAATATTCTGATTGAGCAAATGTCTGACTCAGCTGTTTCTACTATTCATTGATCGAATCTTAAACATTTGTTAATATATATGCATGTTCTTGATTGAGATGACGAGTTTTTCACTAGATGAAAGAAGTTGTATATTGAGCTAAATAACTGTGAGTTGTTGTTATTACAATCTTGCTTCTGTATAACTACTATGTTGAATTCGCGAACTTTTTTGTTAATTAAAAATGATTCTTGAATTCTTAATGACTTTCTAATGTTGTACTGTAGAATTTGTAGAAAAGATTGTTTTGTCATAAAGTTATTCATAGCTGTTGTTGACTCTGCAATGAGAAGACTCTTTGTATGCTTTCAATCATCAAAAGTCTTTCTTACTTTCTGATTAAACATTTCTGAATCTGCTCAGATGTTATCTTGTCTGAGTCACTATTCATGCAAGAGAAAAAATCAACTCATCTCTTCTTGATCTTTACTATCTGTCAAGCTGATTCATCAGCGATTCAACTGCATGTTTTCAACATGATTGTTACTGAGTTTGAAAGATTCATTGAATCAAAAGAATTCATTGAATTTGAAAAGTTCATTGAATCTAAAGAGTTTAAAGACAGCAAGAAGAATGCATGATTATATTTAAACATTTTAAAGTATTTGAACAATTTGTTTCTATAGATTTTAAATGCTTGTTTCATCTGCTGTTGTCACTTGAAACAGATGCATCTTCAGAGTTCATGATTTTCATTGCAACATCTTCTGTTCAAAAACATCATGCACTTCTTAATGTGATGCTTGTTTATGCACTTTTTGCAGCGCTGATTCTTTCTGCAGAACTTAATCATGTAATCAAATTTGTGACATCTGAAGCACTGTGTGATGTGACAGTTCTTTTCAAATAGCTTGCATGCACATTCTTGATATGAGTTCAGCATGCTTATGTTCATTAACTGATTCATCATCACTTCAATTGCAATCTTTATAATGAATGATGAATGAGTCTTCTTGCTCTTTGCTATTTTCTTGAGTCAAACTATTCTTAGAACTTTCAGATCTTCATGAAGTCTTGCATTATTTTTTATCAATCTTTCAATGATTTTTTTCTGATTATTCATGTTTATTATAATGTGTACTTCATGTGTCAGCATTGCAAAGATTCAACGTGTTACATGTGTTGAACTCGTGATTTCTTTTACTCATATTTAAGTCTTTTTCAAATTTGCTCGAGCATTTGAGCTGACTGCATAAAGAGAAATGTCATTGCTACTCAGCTTGCAAAGTGACACAATTAAATCTCTTTGATTTATTAACATGTCTGCAATTCTTTATAAAATCTGTTCAATCAACTTCTTCTGTATCTCTTTTATTTCTCTTCTGTTCATTATTTTAATCATGATTTCTTATCTTTTGCAAAGTGATGATGAGTCATCTTTGAATCATTGCTCTTTCATTGCTATTTCTTCTCTTGTCATGTTCGCTCATGACATGATTTTCATTGAAAGACACATGCTTCTTTATGTATGCAACTGTTTGTTAAGCAGTTGAACTGATATCTTCAGTTTCTATACATTCTTTGCGATGAACGCGTTCTGATTTGCATGATGTTTTTCTTCTGAGTCGAGTCAAAAACATTGAATTAACTTCAATGCTATCTCTTTTCACAAATGATCTTTGTTCTTTTCTTTCTTTAACGTTGATATCTTTATTAGTAGATTAATAATGTTAGCAACGTTCTCTTCATCATTGCGTAAGCATTTCGATTCTGCATCTCTGTTTTCTTATGACAAATCAACGTCGCTTGCAATCATCTTTGAATCAGCATTGCTGCAATTCATGCAATTCATCGTCATTCAATCATTTTCTAGATTCACTCTGTTTTGTTTGTAATGCTTTTTTTCAAAATTTGTGATGCGTGCGTTGTGATTATTCTTGCAATTCAATTATCTTATTATCATTTATCATTTTTATCATTTTTATTTCTTTTATCTTTACATCAGACTCATCTGTCTGATTTATAAACTCATTCATGTCATTGTCATTAAGTTTAAATTCTGCTTTTCAACATGCATAATATTTCTTTCACTTCTTTAAGTTATATGAATGAATAGCACTATTCTCAACATTATCTTCTTTATATTCATTGTTTTTCTTTAGCTCAATGATCTGCTGAATGTAATGAGAAATTCAATTAATTTAAGCTTGAATTCATTTTTAAGTAAGTTGTTTCTTTCAGCATTTAACTCATGCTTTGATTATAATAATTCTGTTTCTAGAAGTTTCTTTAAACATTATTTTATGCTTTATTCTTCATTAATAAAACTTTATTGCATTCAGATTTAAAGAATTAGCAAATCATAAAAGATGAAAGATTGCTACATTAATGAAGATAATATTCTGAAAATAAAAAGCATAAGCAAAAGCTTTATTCTTTTGTATCATAGTATTTAAATAATTTTTAAGTTAAAAATCAGAAAATTATTCTTGAACATTAATACTATATTACATGTATATTATAATGTGACTTAATCTTAACATTTCAAGAACATAAAATAACTCATCATGCTTCATACTAAGTAAGAAATGAGTTTAAAAAAGTTATAAATAAATATTTAATTTAATTTAATTTAATTTAATTTAATTTGAATTCATACATTTTTGTAACATCAATTCAAACTCAACTTATGAGAAAAACTATGCTATGTATATTGAATGAATAAAACTTTCTGAAAAAGAAAATTACTCATTGATTACATAATGATTTTACATCATCAAAACAATAAAATTGACACTATGTTATCAATAATGAATCTATAACTTCTATTCAACATATGATGCTTAAGTAAATTCTTGATGAGAATGTTTATGCTGTTTAATTATGATGCATCATCTTTGCTCTGCTCTTCATTGACAATATTTTATACAAATGATGTTTCAATTCAATTTTCAATTCAAAGATGAAAGATGTTTTCTTTGCATTCATGATGCTTATGATTATAATGTTAAAAACTGTATTCTCTTGCTTAATGATTATCATTTATTAAGCAGAAAAATATGTAATGAAAGAAAGATGTATATAATGAAAGATCAACAACAAGATTTATCTGTATGAGATGCTGACTACAAGTCTTCTGCAAGCTATGCTTGTCAAAAGAGTTAAATAATTTCATCAACATCAACAAAGCAGTAACAGCGCTTTACTCATGCGTTGAGCTCACACACAGTTGAAAAGTGAGACAATAACAACGTGATCATCAGCACATTGAAGCTTGCACATACACAGAATGACAGCAGCATATATGTTGCAACTCATATATGATGTATACACATATATTGTGAAGGCACGACTCAGCTTTTGCGCACATACAGACAGGCATGATGCAGTAAATCAATTAATTTTTCGTATTTTCAAATCGATTTACATGCAGCGCAATCACACATAAAGCAGTAACAGCGCTTTATTCACATGTTGAACTCATATACAACATACACACATATATTGCAAAGACATGACTCAGCTTTTACACATATACAGACAGACGTGATGCAGTAAATTGATTGATTTTTCGCATTTTCAGATCGATTTACACGCAGCGCAGTCACATACAGAGCAGTAACAGCGCTTTATTCACATGTTGAGCTCATATATGATATACACACATATACTGCGAAGGCACGACTCAACTTTTGCGCATCTACACGTCTGCATGATGCAGTAAATCAATCGATTTTTCGCTTTATCTGATCGATTTACATGCGTTGCAAATACATACAATGTGAAGACATGACACAGTCTTTGCTCATATACACAGAACAACAGCAACGTCTTTGCGCACATGCTGCAACTAATATACAACATTCACACAGTCATTGCAAAGGCACAACTTAGCTTTTGCGCACATACACATTGATGCAATGCAGTAAATCGATCGATTTTTCGATTTTCTGATCGATTTACATACATCGCAAATACATACACTGCAAAGACATGACACAGTCTTTGCTCATATACATAAAACAACAGCAACGTCTTTGCGCATGCGCTGCAACTCATATACATCACACATATATACATTGTGAAGGCACGACTCAGCTTTTGCGCATTTACACGCTTGCATGATGCAGTAAATCGATCGATTTTTCGATTTTCTGATCGATTTACATGCGTCACAAATACATAAATCAAAGCTCATTTAGTTCGTTTAGCTGAATGATCATACAATGAACTTGAAAGCTCACGTCAAAGTGATCAGCTTTCATCTACATAAATCAAAGCTCATTTAGCTCGCTTAGCTTGATGATCATACAGACAAGTTGAAAGCTTACATCAAAGTGATCAGCTTTCACAATTTTGAGTTGTTTAAATGATCACTTAATCATATAAACAGTTTACATGCTCATATGCGCACTTTATTAATGTGACTGTTCAATGAAAAGATATACAGCAGCAATTATGACTAGATTACATGTAATTTAGAATATACACAGCGTCTAAATAATGTCATAGTCATAGACTGCATGCACTTAATGGAAAAAAAAAGCATAACTAGTGACTCAAATGAGACAACATCTGAGCAGACTCAGAAATGCTTAATCAGAAAGTGTGAAAGACTCTCAGTGATCAAAAGCATACAAAGAGTCTTTTCAGCACAGAGTCAACAACAGCTACAAATAACTTTATGATAAAACAATTCTTTCTATGAATTTTACAGTATAACATCAGAAAGTCATTGAAGATTCAAGAATCATTCTTGATTGACAGATTTTTTTTATTTTTTTTTTATTTCTTCATTAAGTGCATGCAGCCTATGACTATGACACTGTCTAGACGCTGTATGTATGCTAAGTTACATGTAACCTGGCCAAAGTCGCTGCTTTATATCTTCTCGTTGATCAATCACATCGATAGTTTGTGCATACAAGCACTCTCTCTCAATCCTCGCCATCGTACTCTCGTTTTTCTTTGTTCTTTCGCATTCTTCGCGTTCTACTCTTTCGTTTCTAATAGTCATTTTCTCGTCGCAATTCGAGTATTTTTCAAATACTCTAGTGTTGCGATTCTTTCAATTTTGGTGATGAACAGTGTCAATATAGTGTCTGTGTT
>JAABUW010001498.1_pt1 | contig 38676 bp, 32 predicted proteins | sample 5560081 | NCBI WGS metagenome assembly JAABUW01 (sample SAMN10711882, study PRJNA513363) | rock metagenome | isolation source: Antarctica rocks | place: Antarctica: Victoria Land, Knobhead sud | reverse complement strand
CTCACACGCTGATCCTGATGGCGTTTTGGTTGTATCTCTGAGAGCTCCCGAATACTTCTGGTTAATATTCCCCTTTCAATCCCTTCATGCTCCATGGACCCAAGATACTGGTAATATCCTGCGGTGATTTATGTCTTTAGCTATGGCGTTCTTACTGGCCTATCAGTCCATCAAGGCACGTCGATACGTTTTTGAGAAGTCTGTAAGGGGATCGTAGACCCCTTCACAACACACCGTACCCGCGCATGGGATCCAATTGGGGATTCGAGCGTGAGGGAATGGGAATCACTTGTTTTCATCACATTCCAAAGTAAAGACATGCTTGAGCCGAAACTAGGTATACATGACGCAGCACTCTCCTCGCGAGCTAGAAGCATGGAAACCTGTAATTACCGAAAATCATCATTCGAGCCGAGTGAAGCGCCTCAGCTCTTCGTAACATGCTTCATCCCCTCCACTGGAATGTTTCGAGCCTGATAAGCCTGGATGCACCAAGTCTGCATGTGGCCCAATAAAGTAGGACGTACTTTATAAGTCTAGTGTTGGTGTAAGTAGGTGAGTATCTGCTTATTCAAAGGACTATCATACCCAGTGATGTCTCCGTATCAAGCATCCTGAGTCCAAGCAACTCATTTGTACCTCTTCACTCGATCCACAAGCTCGTTGAATCGTGCGGCTTGAGTTTCTACTAGGTCCTTGATCTGCGCGGCATACTGATTTCCCAAAGCCGCAACGTCGTTATTATGCTCGTCGAATTGTGCGGCATGTTTCTCCTCCTTTACTCTAATCTGCGCGGCATGCTGCATTTCCAGAGTCCTGATCTGCGCAGCTTGGTTAGAGATATGCTTGCGGCTCTTCAGCTGATCATCTTCGTGAGATTGACGTTCAGATGTCAGAGCTTTCATCGCAGCATCACGCTCGTTGTTCGCGGTCACGACGGCTGGTTTCCATTCTGCTATCTGAAGAGTTGTAACCTTCACGTGATCATCAATCACGGTGTACTGAGACTCTTTGGCTTCCAATTGTCTCTGTTTTCGCTCAGCAATCCTAGACTCGAACAAATTATCGTTGTGGACTTACTAATCTTGCTTTGGTCGTTGCATTTTGCTTCTCTAGGGCGTCAATCTCCTTCACGTGAGCGGCGAAGTGCTCCTGCAAAGTGGTATTTTCTCTCTCGAGCTTCCCAAACTGCTCCGTGAAGGCGACCTTGTCCTCATTCACTGTGACCCTTTCCTCCTTCAAGGTGCAATTCTCTTTCTCGAGCTTCCGAACTTGCTCCTTCAAGGCAACCTTCTCGTCCTCAAACTTGGAATAGCTAGCTGCGACTTCCAAAGCGTGTGATTGCAATTTATCTGTATGTCGGACAAGAGACCTATAAGACTTCTGCACTTGCTCAGAAAGATTTTCGTCATTAAGGTACTTTCGTTTCTTCCCATGCGTGAAATTCATGCTGTCGGCCGTTGGTGAGAATGAGCTGAGCGGGGAGTCGTCGGGATGAGGTTGTTCACAAGGCAAGAGCGGGCCAGATTCAGATGTGCTCGCCTCGGAAGTCGTGTAGTTCTGTAGCGGTGTAAGACAATGCAGAGAAGATAGTGATGGACTCACTGCCTGGCTGCGATTGACACTGTTCGCATCAAAGTCGTTGTCTCGATGAGCCTAATAAGGAGTTAGATTTCTCGGATGTTTCAAAGCATGGAAATGAAGCATGGCCGCCAATAACCTCTCCCATCATATCACCCACAGATGTACCCGTAGCAGGACGATCGTCAAGGTCATTCTCGCTATCCGAATGGTCTGGAATCTAATACCGGCAGCAACACATGCTGTAGTTAGAGCCAGAATCCAATGATTAGCTTTCCCTCGATCATACCAGAACAGTGCTGCCTCTCGTGGCCTGCGAAAGCATAGTCAGCAGCAATTCGTTGTCTCGCACGTGGCATATAACCTGGTACCACTGCCCGTAAACGGCTTTCACGGTTGCCTTGAAGTGCTGAGTAGGATTTAGTCGAGGCATATTCATTGCAGTGTGGAAGATGTTCGCGAACAGTCGAGATTGCCCTCCAGCTTTCACCTCTACTATGGCGTTCTTGTATTTCTTCGACCTCTTCCTTGGTCCACTTCCTCCTAGACCTTGGAGGCTGGCAAGGTGACGGGTCGTATGAACCACTGCCGTCGTGCCCGCTGTCCTTGGCCTCCTGTTGTGCAATGGGTGTTGTTGACATCTCGTGAGAGGCCACAGCAATGTCCTTGCCGGCGCTTCGCGTATGTATGGGCATGCTGTTGCAGCTAGATGCGAAGGCCCTAGGCATCTTGAAAAGAGAGATGTTGAAGGCAAGAGGATTAGGAAAAACAAGTGACAGTCGGAGGGTAGAGAAGGAGACAGGCACTCAAGTGGCCTCACTTGATTCATCTGCCCGATCAATCACATGCATCCCATTCATAGAAGTGACCTGGCGTAAACTTGGGAGCCTCGATCTCACTCAACAAGGCGCTTCGGATTTTCTACTTGGGCTTGCTTGCTGTTGACGTGTACATGATTCTCGTCCATGGAAATTTGATGGCGTCGTTTACACAACATCGTCTTCGAAGCATTCACTGGTATCTCGACGCACTCCCCAGATCAGACTGTTTACCAACGCTCGCTCACGTAGAGTCTGGCATGTCATTTCTGACGGAATCTCCCTGCAGACGGCAAACCGCAGAACCAACCACACTCCAGCCGTCTCGCTTCGGGCCTGGTGGGCCCGGTGGCTGGGGGCCCACTATCGCCCCGCGCGGGACTTGGAACGAGCGTCCACAGCCGCGAATACGCTTGAGAGTTCGCCTCGAAAAAGAACGCTTTGGTTTAGTGCCTACTACTTTGATTTGAGCGACACTTTTGGAGAGCCCGTGTGAGGCCCCACGCTTGATTATCAAGATCCTGGAGGCTCGATCACCCAAGGACTCTAGATCAAGCATGGCTACCGTCTACAAATCCCTCTCCAAGTCCGCAACTCCCAAAGACCCCTCCTCTCCCGCCTCCATTCCCACAAGGACCAAGCAAAGAGTCCTCATCCTCTCTTCTCGCGGAGTCACCTACCGACATCGACATCTCCTTAACGACCTCTACTCCCTCCTCCCCCACAGTCGCAAAGATGCAAAGCTCGACACCAAGACCAAGCTCTACCAGCTCAACGAACTCGCCGAGCTGTACAACTGCAACAACGTCCTCTTCTTCGAAGCGCGAAAGGGCAAAGACCTCTACATATGGATTAGCAAAGCGCCCAATGGCCCGACCGTGAAGATGCATCTTCAGAACCGTACCTCTCACCCCCAACCCCACCCTCCGAACTACCCACGCATCCTTTTGATTCCTATGAGTACCCATCTAAGCCTTTACTCGCAGTACACACCATGTCCGAGCTCCACTTCCCCGGTAATTGCCTCCGCGGCTCCCGCCCCATCCTCTCCTTCGACTCCACCTTCACTACCGCCCCACACCTCCTCCTCATCAAAGAACTCCTCACCCACACCTTCGGCGTCCCCAAAGGCGCCCGCAAGACCAAACCTTTCATCGACCACGTCATGGGCTTCACTCTCGCAGACGGCAAGATCTGGATCCGATGTTTCCAGATCGCGGAAACCGCCGTCAGCAAAAGCGACAAGACCGCCTCGACAACAACCACCACCGCTGACGAAAATGAACCCCCCACGAAAGTGACGCCAGGCAAGAAAGTAGCGCCAGGGGAGACGAAGATCTCGCTTGTGGAGATTGGGCCGAGGTTCGTGCTGACGCCAATTGTGATACTGGAGGGGAGTTTTGGGGGACCGGTGATCTATGAGAATAAGGAGTTTGTGAGCCCGAATCAGATACGGTCGGAATTGAGGATGGGGAAGGCGGGGCGGTATATGAGGAGGGCGGAGCAGGGGGAGGACAGGAAGGGGAAGAAGGGGGAGTTGGGGCTGAGAACGGGGAAGGGGAAGCCGAGGGGTGAGTTGGATGAGGCGGTTTTGTTCGCTTAGGGGGTGGTGGGTGGGAACTGGTAGGGTTTCATGAGCTATGGATTACTATGAGTCAGTGGGTACGGATGCTGAGCACAAGTCCTGCTTGCTGGCTTCAGGGTACTGGGTCTTTGGCTCCATTGATCGCTGTGGGGCAAGGTCGATCAGCTGAAGACTAGTGCGATGGCAGTGCTATGAGAAAACAGACAACTACTAAGTGCAGTTCTAGTGGGTAGGAAGGATGATTGATTTTGGAAGCCGCAGGAGGACCCAAATAGTTCTCCTAGCGCCTAGGGAAACTAGTCCTAAAACTATCTAGTTCTAAATCTCCTAATTACATTATTATTGTTCGAAATAAGAGCTCTAGCGATCGCAAAAAACAAGCAAAAAACAAGCAAAAAAAATATTATCTAGTCTCGAGAAACAACTTATTCTTTAGATTTTCTTTATAGTAGTCTCGCGAATCTTTAAAGTTATTTAGATTAGATTTTTATATATTGTTGCAACTCTTAATCTTTTAATGTTTTTAAAAGTTGTATCTAAAGTCTTCTTAACTAGTATAAAAATTGTAGTTGCAATAATGCTCTAAAGCATCGAACTTTCCAATATACAAGTTGTATAATTTGCCTAGATTTGATCGACATAAATATAATAATTTTTTATTTTTTTAATTACTTTTTTTGCTTCTTTAAAGTTGATAATTATTAAAATTCTCGCAATTAATATCAAGACGTTTGCAATCTTTTCTACTAAATAATTAAAAATTTAAGTAAATTTCGCTAATTTTAGAAATTAGATAAACATTCTATTTATTAAGTAATTTATTATTAAGAGAACAAACGCAAATATCTTAAGAAATTGCTAAAAATATTTAAATTAAGATAGAATTTCTAATTTTAGTCTTACAATAACTTTATTTCTTAATATAGACGTAGATATTAAATACTAAGAAAACTTCTTTATGTTTATTAAAACTTAATATTTTTTAATATTTTTGTCTTTCGTAATTTTTGATTAATTAAACGAAAAACTTTGTTCGAAAGTTGCAAAACAAACTATTGCGCTATTCTTTGTTTTTAAAAATCTTTTTATAAAAAATTTGAACAATCTTTTATTAGTTAATAATTTGAACAATGTTGTTACGACTCTAGCTTGTTACAGCTGATATATACTCTACAGAGTAGTCTGTAGCATATAGCACGGTTATCTGCATACTCGACGGTTTGGCAGACAAGTATTGCTCGACACACTAGTAGACAAACTCGATATACTCGACAGCAAGCAGAGCAAGCAGAACTCGACATATTTGATAGTAAACAGAACAAACAGAGCTCGATATATTCGATAGCAAGTATAGCAAGCAAGAAAAATCTTTTTTAGTATATAGATTTTCTAAAACACAACTTTTTTATAAATTGTGTTCAACTTATCTATCAAGTTACTTTCTATTATAGATACAAGCTGCAAACTCTTGTTATCAAGTAATTGCTTGTATTGTCTGAAAATATCTACAGATCTCTTTAAAAGTATTAATCTATTTTGATACTCTAGTTGTCTAGATAGCAGCGTAACACTTTAAATATTCTAAAAATATCTGTATTAGATCAACGCGTTTCTATTTCGAGCACTAGCTTATTAGTATTATATTAACTATCGATTATAGAAAACAACAAAATCAAAATCAATAAATTCGATATCTATTATAAAGATTGTATCGATCTGAAAAACTGATTTATACAGATAAATATCTATTTTATCTTCTATTCTGTTTCAGCGAATCAGAAGACAATTTTTGTATCAATATTTTTAAAAAAAAGAGTTCAGTATTAATTCAAGTTAAATTTACAAAAATATCTAAAAAACTATAACGAAAATTCTTATACAATATTTACGAATTTCGACAACTTTAAAAGAGAGTTTCGAAGAATTTTTAAAATATTCAACAAAAAACAAATTGCAGAAAAAGTAGTTCAGTATTTAATTCAACAAATCTCTGCAGCAGACTATATTGTCAGATTTCAGAAATATATTAATCTAATCGAATAAAACAATATTGTATTTATAACAATATTTCGACAAGATCTTAAAAACAATTTAAAAAACAAAATTATATATAATAGAAGAATTCTCAGCAATATATTCGATTTTATTGAAATAGTTATCGATCTCGACAACAAACTGTATAAAAAAGCTATAAAAAAAAGATACAATCAATTTCGAGAAAAGACAGAAATCTTTTTTGAATCAACAATTAAATATCAGCAGAAAAAATCTTGTTTTAATCAGAAATACAGCAATTCCGATTATTGTAAATCTGTATCTATAGAACTGGATTTTACTCAGCAATATAAAAAGAAAAACTCTAAAGAAAAACAAAATAACAAATCTCAGAAAATATACTATTTATATAACAAATCGAATTACTTTGCAAAAAATTGTTGATTACAAAATTTGATAAACTGCCGGCAGATCAATACTATATTAAAAGAGATATTTAATAGCTAGAACAATATCAGAAAACAAATCGATACAGAAACAGATATTTTCGAAACTGAATTAAACAACAACTACTATCTGATAAAAAATCCAGATCAGTTACAGAAAATTCTAGATAGAATATTATTAGACAAAATATCTGTATCTATATAGAAAATTAATTAAATACTTAATAAAACTATAAAAGTACAGCGATCAGAAATGCTATATTTTTATTCAGTAATAGATTTAAACAATAAATATAACTGAAAAAACTTTTACAAATATCTAGACAATATTACAGACTATCTTGATGTTTTAGCTAGTTTATTAAGAGAAAAGAAGATAAATTAAACTGTAAATAAATACGAGAAAGCGCTAGAAAGCGACGCTACTATAAAAAAAAAATTCGATAAAATCGAATAACAACTGAGCAGTATAAGTCTATTCCGAGAGAAGATAGAGAAAGCAAAAAAATATACAATACTCAGTTAAATCGAATACTATAACAATTTATACTGAACTTATCTAAAAAACAAAAAAGAATCTGAATAGTTTTCTAAAAAACTATTTATTTTTAAATAACAACAGAAAGAAGCTCAGCGCAAGCAGATATTTGAAACAGAAATTGTAGTATAAAAACAGAAAAAAGTTCAGATTTCTTAATAAAAAATATATCAGAAAAATGCAATATATTAGTTTAACAGCAGCAACTAAACTTAACAGCATATATACAATATTTTATTATATCAGTTAAAATTAATAGTTGTCAATTTATTGCAATAGTCGATTCTGATGCGACAGATAATTTTATAATCAGAGTTTTTGTTAAAAAAGAAAAATACTCTATTTAAAAGAAGTCTGATATATACAATCTAGTAATTGTAGATAAAAATCTATTATCCGACAGAAATAGAAAAGTAAATAAAGAAACAAAATTACTATCGATAGCTATTCAGCAATATTACAAAAAACTAATTTTTAATATAGTAGAAATAGTTATTTACAATATTGTTCTAGAAATATTTTGATTAAAGCAGTACAATCTAGAAGTCGACTGAAATACAAAAATACTCAGATTTGCGCAATATAATTATATAATTTATATTTAATCTATATATCGACAGTGTTCGATAATAGATAAGAGATTAAATCGAAAATCGATTACAAATAGCGAGTTTGTATTTTTGCAAAAAAACAATCTAACAGAGTCCGATTCGACAGATATTAATAGAAATCAGTCGAACTACAAAATCAGAATAAGTAAAAAAAATTACAAATTTTTTAAAAATCTTGAACTATCTGATACAGCAAAGAAATCGCTAAAGCACGTACTACAAATATATAACAGTTGAAAATATCTGTTTTAAAAAAAAAAACAGCAGAGATTCTTTCTAAATATTAATTGTAAAATTACAAAATCAGACTTAAATCAGACAAACAGTTTATATTTGAATTTATATATATTTTATCTGAAAAAAAACTCAAAGTGCTCCGCGAATATCTGACAGAAAACAAAAAAAAAATTTATTAGAAAATTTTAATTACAGACAGAATATTCAATTTTTTTTGTATTAAAAAAAAATAGAATTTTTTATCTATATATCGATTATCGAAAGCTAAATAATATTACAGTCAAGAATCGATATTTACTATTTAATATCAGCGAGCTTCAGAATCGACTATTCAGAGCAAAATATTTTATCAAACTGAATTTACAAAAAGTATACAATCAGATTAGAATAAAGACAGAAAAAAAGTAAAAAACAATTTTCTGTATACAATATAGATTATACAAATATACAGTAATACTGTTTAAACTTATAAACGCTTCGACAATATATTAGAAAATAATTAATAATATACTACAACAATATCTGAATCGATTTGTTATAGTATACTTGAACAATATTATAATTTACTCAAAAATCTTGAAAAAATATATTAATTATATTTTCAAAATATTGAAATGTCTGAATATAAGAAACTTATATTTTAAGTCAGAGAAATACAAATTCTATCGAGAGAAAATTAATTTTCTCGAATTTGTTGTTAAACAATATAAAATATATATAGATTCCGAAAAGCTACAAACAGTCAGAAAATAGAAATTATTAACAAATATCAAAAAAATACAATTTTTTCTAGATTTTATAAACTACAACAAGAGATTTATTAAAAACTACTCAGCAAACACAATATTACTGACAAATCTTACAAAGAAAAATATATTATAGTTATAAAAATTTGCAGAAGAGAAATTATTTCAGAATTTTAAACTAGAATATTTGAAAAAATCAGTACTAAAAATATACAATTCGCAATTATTAAGCAAGATTGAAATCGACGCATCAGATCTAGCTATCGATATATATTTCAGTCAGAAATATAAAAATATATAGTATTTAGTAATATATTTTTCGAAAAAACTTTTGTCAGTCGAACAGAACTATAATATTTACAATAAAAAACTACTTGCTATAGTAGTTTTTTTGAAATTATAAAGAATATATATCGAAAAATTATCAGAATTTACAATTCTTACAGATTACAAGAATTTTGTATACTTTACTACTACTAAACAGTTTAACAGAAAACAAATGCGATAGTCAGAGAGACTTAAATAATATAAGTTTAAAATACAGTATATTTTAGACAAAAATAATAGCAGAGCAGATATATTCAGCAGAAAAAGTAATTATATAGAAACAAAAAAATTGTTCAATTATAGTATATTCAAAATTAATAAAAACAAATTACTATCAGCAAACAAATATAAACTAAATACTATATTACAGATACTCCGAGATAATACAGAAGAGTTTTTAATAGAAAAAGAAAAATTTCAGATATCTATCGATAAAATCGACAAATATATAAAAAAATATTATAACAAATTACTGCAAGAGCATTCGAAAGTAACAAAAATTCTTCAGTTTTTATATTAGTATTGTCAGTTTCTACAGATAAAACAAGCTGTCGAGATATTTATTAAACAATATTTTAGCTATTAGCAGAACAAACATAGTATATATACAAACTATAGCAAAATTCAATATCAGAAACTATCTGAATTGCTATAAAATAAAATTACAATAGATTTTATTATCAAATTGTCTAAATCGACAAATTCAGCAACTGAAGATAGATATAATTCGATACTGATAATAGTTAATAAACTTATTAAGTACTTATATATTATTGCATATAAAGAGAAGTTTACTGCAGAACAACTGAAATATATTATATTGAATCGACTTATACAATATTACAATATATTTAAAAGACTAATCAGTAACAGAGACAAGCTCTTTATATCTAACTATTAAAAGATATTTCTCTCAATATTAGATACAAAATTTTAAATATCTACTGTCTATTATCCGATTACAAATAGTTAGACAGAACAGACAAATCAAAATCTTAAACAATATTTAAAATACTATATTAACAATATTTACAGCAATTGAATATTACTTCTATCTATAGTATAACTGATATTTAATACAAAGATTTCGGATATTACTAAAATAACTCTATTTTTTGCTAACTATAGTAAAAAATCGAATTTTTTCGAAAAAGAGCGCACGTATCTGTCTGCGCAATCAGCTATCGAAAAAATAGCAATACTAAAAAAAAAATACAACAATATCTCAAAAATGCAAAAAAAGTCGGTCAAGTATCAAAATAAGAAACAAAAAACAGTATCTCAGCTAAAAAAGAGAAATAAAATATATCTTTTTACAAAAAATCTCAGAACAAAAAAGTTAAACAAAAAATTAAATTATATCAAAATCGAATTGTTTCTTGTTAAAAAAACTAAAAAATCAGTCAACTACAAACTCGATTTATCTAAAAATATTAAAGTATTTTCAATATTCTATATATTATTGTTAAAATCAGCCGATTTAAGTATATCTATACAGAAAATATTTTATTATAAATTACAGAAAAAAAATCGATTTAAGATTGAGAGAATTCTAGAACAGCAAAATCAGCAGTATTTTGTAAAATAGAAAAAATATTCTACAACAGAAAATACGTAAAAATCAACTAGCAATCTCGACAATTGCAATATTTTTATTCAGAAATTCTATTAACGCTCGAAAAATTATTCAGTATAGCAAAAGAAAATTAAATAGCAGAAAATATTTTAATCAGAGTATTTACAGCAGAACAGTTTAACTACTCTATAGTATTTGATTTCTCTATATTAGACAGCAAATACTGTATTTTCTGTTTTGTTTTTGTATCGATTTTTTTCAGCATCTTTTTATTACAGAGTAATTGCATAATTACAATTGTTAATACAATTTTATTTTCTGTTATTTTAGAGAATAGATCTTCTCTGATACAATTTAAAAAAGTTTACAATATATTTATATACAATTTGTTCGCGCAAATATATTTCGAATATTTTAGACAGAATAACAAATTTTCTATAACAATATAAGATTTGCTGATATAGCAACAATATTTACAAACAAAATTAACAAATATTTTGTAACAATTTATTTCGAAGACAAGACAAATACAATTTTGATAAAAAAATATAGTATATAAGTATCTGCTTTTCGGAACAAAAAAATTAAAAAAAAAAAAATAGTATTACAACTCTAACTTGTTACAGCTGATATATATTCTACAGAGTAGTCTGTAGTATATAGTATAATTATCTGCATACTCGATAATTTGACAGACAAGTATTGCTCGATACATTAATAAACAAGCTCGATATACTCGACAGCAAACAGAACAAACAGAATTCGATATATTTGACAGCAAGCAGAACAAGCAGAACTCGATATATTTAACAGCAAGTATAGCAAACAAAAAAAATCTTTTTTAGTATATAGATTCTCTAAAACACAACTTTTTTATAAATTATGTTCAACTTATCTATTAAGTTACTCTCTATTATAGATACAAGCTGCAAACTCTTGTTATCAAGTAATTGCTTGCATTGTCTGAAGACATCTACAGATTTCTCCAAAAGTATCAATCTACTCTGATACTCTAGTCGTCTAGATAGCAGCGTAACAAATGTTTATATATTTTGATTTAATAATTTTTTAAAGATATTGTTTAGCAAAAATAACATATTTGAGTAAATTAAATCTTTGATTTCTTAAACTTGTTTTTAAGCTTTTACTTAATTGCTAAGATATATACTTTAAGTTTGCTTAATTGTTAAAAACAATAATACTTAAAAAAATATAATTAAAAACTCGAAAATAAAAAAGAGCTTTAATTAAATAATTAATTTAGTAGTTGTATTAAAAACTTTAAGAACTTGCTAATTCGTTAATTAACTAATTAACTAAATAATTGTGTTTAAAACTTTACTTAATAATAGATTACTCTAAATTAAATTAAATTAAATAGTAACTTTTGTTAATATAATTGTAATAAAAACAACAATTAAATTTTGTCTTTTTATTGTTTGTTAAATTATTTCTCTTATTATAAATATTTAATTGTCTTGTATTAAGTAAAGAACATTGTTATATTCTTTAAGCTTTTTTGTGCAAAACAAAAAATTTATTTTTGTTGTATTCTTATCTTTACAAAGCAAGATTTTATTTATTATTTTATAAAAATACTTTTTAATAATTTTGTTTACTTTTTTGATTATATAATCTCTTAATTTGCAATTAAATTTAATAATTTTATTGTTATTAAAATCTCTAAGTTATTTGAAGACGTTCTCTTAATTAAAGATTTGTATTATATTAACATAATAATTTTGTAAAAATAAATAAAAAAATATATTCTTAATCTTTGTTAAAAAGAAATTAAAGATTTTGTAATTATATTTGTATTAAACAATATTAATTAACTTAATTTTAAAATTATTTAGTTTTGCTTAACTAATTAGCTTTTTGCGATAACTTAATAATGCAATCTTAAAGTTAATTTTATAATTAAAATTATTTAGAATTAGAAACTTAATTTGTATTAAATAAAAAAAAAGAGTTTTATTAAATAAAGCTATATTGCGAGATATTGTTGTTATAACTATATTAACTACTTAATTGCGCAATTAGACTGACCGTTCGGTTCCAACAGTTGGAACCGAATTGCATAAATTATGAAAATACTAACTATATTAGGTTAAAACTTGGCCTAATTAGGTATAACTTTCGGGTCGGGTTATAGATTTCGGGGAAAAACCGACCCGAACGGTCAGTCTATGCGCAATATCTTAATAATGTTTAACAATTTGTTAACTAGTTAGTAGTTAATAAAATAATAAACAAAATATAATAATATAATTCAAAGTAAGTAAAAGAGAGATAATAAAAAAGTAAGAGTTGCTTAACAAGAAACTTGATTAAATTTTTTGTAAATTAAAGTAAAATAAAGTAAAATAAAATAAAACAAAAACTAAAATACTTGCAAGAATTCGAATATTAAAAAATAATAAAAAATTTAATTAAAAAATAAATATTTATAGATTGCGATTATTAAAACTATAAATATTAATACTAAATATTAAAGCAAAAATAAAGCAAAAATAGTATACTACAAAATAGAAAAAAAATTCTTTTGTATTTTCTTTTGTTGTTTAGATTTTTGCAATAATTAATAAATTATAAAAGAATTGTTTTTTATTTTATTAAAAGCTAGATAATTAATTTGCAAAACAAATAGCTTAAGATAATTTTTATAAAATATATTTCGAATTTTGCAATTATCTATATTTAGTTGCTTAAAAATATATATAATTTTATAATTTTTGTACTTTAATATTATAAAAGAGTCTCTTTATTTAAATTTTAATTTAATAATAATTTTCTAAAATATAAAAATATAGTTCTTAAAATTAAATTTAACTTTTATAATTTTTTGATTGTAACAAATTGCTTTGCTTTTCTTTTAAGTCTTTAACAATTATTATATAATATTGTATAATAAAGCTTTATAATTAAAGTATTGTTGTATTAATATAATATGCAATAGAGACTAAAATAATTAAAATACTTGTTTGTAATTTAAGATAATAGTAATTGCGCTAATGTTTACAAAGATTGCAATTAATAAAAATTAACTTAATAAAATCTTTGTTAAAGATATATTTAAATAAGTTATTAATTAAGAGTTTAAAGATTTAATAAATTTAAAAAAAACAATATTCTACTTTATTAAACTCTTTCGCAAAACGTTTTTAAATAAACAATTATTAATTTTTATTATTTTTGTACTTTTTAACAATTTTAATAAATTGTAATTAATAAACACTTCTTAATTATATAGTTAGTTGCAAAATTTTTAATTATTAAAGTAAGAATTATAATTGCAATAAATAGCAATTGATTTTCGATATAATACGAAGATTATTTTTAAATAATTAATAACGTCTTTTAATTAATTAGTTTTTGTAGTATAAAGTATTAAGAATTAACTAAAGTAATTAATTATATAAAGAATATATCTTTTTTTGTTTGCATTAGTTTTTAGAGAGTCTATAAAATTTATTTTAACAAGTTAAATAAATAATCTTTATAAAATATAATAATTGCAATCGAATAATTAAATTATACTTTATATAAGTTAAGCACTCTTAAATGTATTTTTTAATATTTGTTTATTGTCTTAGTTAATATGCAATCTCTTGTAGCTTTATTAATATCTTTATTTTCGCTTAATATTTATCTTTATTATATATTTTCTCTAAGATTTCTCTTATTTTGCTTTTAGAAATATATAATAAATAAGAGTCTTTATAATGCTTTTATAAAGTGCTATTTTTATTTACTTAATAATTAAACACTAATTAAAGAGTTATTGCGTTAAAGAAAATTTTGTTCTATAAATAATAATATATCTTTTTAAATTATATAAATTGTTTGTAAACTATTACTTATAAATTTAATTTAAAAATAAAAATAACAATAAAAGTAAATATATTATTATTATTAAGTATACTTTAATATAGAACTTTTTTTTTATAAAAAATTTAAGAAGTCAAAAAATATATTGTATTTCTTCTTTTTATTTTTTTATATTTATAACAAATTTTGCTCTCTTAAGACTTTTAGTTTGTAATTTATTATAAAATTAAAATTATTATATGTTTTATTAAATATTGTTTTTGATAGATTGTCGACAACTTTGTTTCGATAATTAAAAATATATTTAATAATAATATTTAATCTCTTAAGTTTATTTGTTTAGTATCTATAAATTCTTTTATAAAAATTAAACTTAAAAAAGTAAATAAAAGATTAATAATTTGTATAAATAACAATTTAATTATAAGAATATTTGCAAAGATAATTGTATTGCTTTGCGAATTTAATTATTAAATATAATTTCTTTTTATAAATAAAATAGAGTCTTTAAGTTAATAAAAAGATAAATAAGTTGTAGAGTATTAATATTTTTATTAAGAGATTTTTAGAATTTTTTTTTTAAATTAAGTAATTGTTAATTTTGTTTTAAATCTAGAAATATTTATATAAAAATAAATAATTATAAATAGATCAATATTATATATTGTCGTTTTTGTAATTTATTTAATTTGTAAAATTTTAAACAAAAGCTATTTTAATTTACTTTATTTTTATTTTATTTTTCTTGTTAATTGTAATAAAAATCGAACAATTTTTAAAAAGTTCTTTATTTATTGTTTAGTAATATTTATTGTTTCTAGAAGCGTACGCACTCTAATTATATCTATATCTATAAATATAAATTATCTTATTATTTTTTTAATTTAATTATTTAGTATATAAATAAAATCTTTTACTAAATATATAACTTTTAAAGTTTTTATTTTGTTTATAAATAATCTAAGTTTCTTAAACAACAATTTTAATTTTGCTTATTTAATTTGTAAAAAAAAAAAATCTCTTAAGAAAATAAATAAATAATTGAAGTTGCAAAATTTGTCGAAAAAGTTATTTATATAAAACATTAAAAATAACAAAATAATTAAGTTGTCTAAGTAAAGAAGCAAAGACTTTAATTAAAATAAAGAGATAAATTTAAATATCTTATATACTAGCTTTATTATTATAAATCTTGTTAATTGTAATTTTTGTTATATTTTGATTAATTACAATTAATTAATATTAAAGATAATAAAAATAAAGTAATATTTGTTCTTTTAATATAACAAAATAATATAATATATATATTTTAAATTTGTCGCAAACAAGTAATTATAATAAGAGTCTAATAAATAATCGTAAACTTTTGCTAAAAGTTCTTAATAAATTTTTAATAAATTTTTATATACTTAAAAGTAATTAAACGTTACTTTAAGTTTATTTTTTAGCTTAAGATTCTTAACTTTGTTAACAATAACAACTTTCGTATTTTATTAAAAGAATTTTTTGTTAATTAGTTTTGTAAGCTTATAAATCTTATTATTTAGTTTATTCTTAATTATTCTTTTTAGTTATTATTTAATATATATTAATTATTGTTTTTAAGTTAAATTTAATGTTAATTTTGTTCTTAATTTTATTCGTATTCAATAAATAATAAGATTAATATATAAGAAATTTATAAAATCTCTCTTATTAAGATAACAATATTTGTAGAGAAATTGTAATATTTTTACTTTATTTTTTTTTGTAAAAATTATTAATTTTAACTCTAAGTTTATTTGTCTAGCTTATAACTCTAGTTTATTTAGCAAAAAAATAAATTTGTTTTTAGTGTCTTTATATATTTGTCTTTAAAAGTATAAATTAAACAAAACAAATAAAAAGACTAAAATAAGTATTCTTAAGATATTAAACGCAAAGATTAATTATCTAGAACAAAGAATAATTTTAAGTTTGTCTTTTTAAAAATTGAGAAAACTAATTTTTTAAAACGCAAAATACTTAAATAGTTTATAATTGTTTTGTTAAAAATTTATCAAAAATATATTATAAAATTAACAATAATTAAGACTTGTACAATCTTTTTTATATTTAATAATTTATTATTAGATAACAAATTTAAATTAAAGTCTAAACTTTTATTTTTCGACTTTATAATAATTTTTAAAGACAATAAAATAATTGCTTTTAAATATATTAAAAGATTGTAATTGCTATAATATACAAGCTTTAATTTAATAATATTTTTAGTCGATTCTCTTATCTTAGAATCTTTAATTTGTATTATTAATTGCTAAATTTTAATAATAATATTTATAATATAAAGTTATAAAATATCTAGAAGTAGACGTTTCTAATATTTGATATTAAGAACAACAAAATATTTTACAATTTTTTAAACTTCTTTTACGGTTAATTTAATAATTACTTAATAATATAAAATTGTCTTTCTATAATTTGTTGTCTTTATAAACAAATTTTAAAATCTTATTTTAACTAAAGATCTTAACTCTAAATTTAGTTGATTAACAATTCTTATAAATACGACGTTTATATTAGACTCTTAATTAATTTAAATTCTTAACTTGTTTAAATTAACAATCTTTTTTTTTATCTTTATTTAGACAAAGATATAAAACGTCTTCTTTATATTTATTATGCTTCTTAATAAACAAATTTAGTTGTTCGCTTAAAATATATTAACGATATAAACGTTTATATTTTGTTGCTAGTTTTAATATAGCAACTAAATAAATTGCGTTAATTAAAATTAAGAATAAAGTAATTGCAATAATTGTGTAGATTAAGATATACTTAATACTTTTAAATTTTAAATAAAAGATAAATTGTAAAATATAGATAAAATCTAATTTAATAATTAATATATAGATTAGTATATAAATTAAAAAAGATTTTAGATTTGTTGTTGTAACGTTTGCTTAATTTTAGATTTGCGCTTCTTAATAACGCAAATATATAGATATTTTAGCTTCTTACAAGTAGCAAGAAACTAAGTTAGTTAATTTATTTAAAATATATTTATCTTGTTGTTCTTAAAAATTTGACAAATAAATATTAATTTATTATAGATATCAATTTTATTATTTATTATATCTACTAATAATACTAATTTAGCAATTTTTCTTATTTGTTTTATGTTTAACATCTTTTTTACGCGATTTTTTTTAAATTGTCGATTTAGCAATTTGATTTATCGATTATAACTATTGTTATTGCGAATTTAATTAAAAAAAAAACTTAATATAAATTCTCTTGTTAAAATTATTGCTCTTTTTGAAGAAAGCATTTATTTGCTTTATTTTTTTGTTAAATAATTGCAACTCTAATATTTTAAAAATTACAAATAAAGCTTTTAATTGTATAATATATCTAGATTTCGAGATATTTAAAGTTATAACAATTAATAATATTATTAAATTAAATAATTTTATATTATATAATTGTATATTGTTATTACAAACGTTAAAAAAAAAATTGCAAAAATAGATTAAAAAAAGTTTTTAAAAATTATATTACAAAAATAGAATTGCTTTTACGCGAAAAATATAATACAATAATAAGTAAAAATAGCATTATACTTTATTTCTTTGTATTTTATATACAAAGAGTTATCTTTACAATTTTTCTATTGTTTTGAGTTGTTAACATAAGAGTTCTTTAATATTAATTTATTAAAAAACTCTCTATAAGCGTTCGCATTATTACAAGATAAAAAAAATTAATTTTTAAAATATCTTTCTTTATTAAATAAGTTTTAATAAAAATTTTATTAATAAAAAGATACTAGCAATTTTAAACTTTTTATTTAATAAATAAATTTCTTTGTTAATTTGATAAATCTAAAGTCTCTTTAACAATCTTTCTAACAATTTAGAAAAAATAATAATACTTCTTAATAAAAGAGAAACAATAATAGAGATTTAAAATTATATATTTTAAATAATTAAAATTAATAGATTATTATAAGTAAATTTAATTGCGTTTTCGATATAATTTTCTATATTAAAATACAATAAAAGCCGAACTTCTTATTTTTAAATTTCTTTTTTTGAAGTTTCTTGATTTTAATCTTAGTATATTAAGTTTTTTTCGCTAAATTGTATATAAATATTAACTTTTAAGAATCGATTAATTATTATTATTGTTTAAGTAATTTTTAATTTAATATTAGTATTTGTTAGATTTTTTACAAACGTTTAAATTATTATATTAAGTATTGTTAATTTTAAAGTAAAAAAAACAATAATAAAAAAAATGTCTTTTTCTTTTATATATTGTATTATAAATGCTATTCTTTAATAATAAAATACTAATCTTTTATTCTTTTGTTGTCAAAGATTTGTTAATTTATTATTAGAATTTATTGTACTTACTTTTGTAATTTTTTTAGAAAAACTTTTTTTAAGAATGTTACGAAAGATAATTACTCTCTCTAAAGTAGATTTCTTATCTATAATAAACAAAGTTATCAAATAAGCTTCGACGTAAACAAAAATATTCTTAAAGATCAAAAAATCGAACGCTTAAATATATTTCTTTAATAAAATAAAATTTTCTAATTTTCTTTAATTCTTTAGTTCGAAGTCTAGACGTTTTAATTATTTATATATAAATTTTTTTTTTTTAGTAAATTGATTGCAAAATTTGAAGTTCAAACTTTGTTATTTATAAATAGAAAACATAATAGAAGACTATAAATATAAAGAAAATATAAAGATGTTTAAAGTAATAAATAAAATTAAGAAGCTTTAATAAGTACTCTCTTTAATAATTGTAATAATTTTATTGCTTAAATAACTCTTGTCATGTTTAGAATTATTTAAAGATAAAAAAGATAATAACGCAATCTTTTAACTTAACAAGAACTCTAGTTATTTAATAAACAAAAATAACGATATTCGATAAAGCAAATTATTGAGTCTTGTTATCTTTAAGAAGTGTTTAAATAAATGCGTAGACATAAATATAAATAACAATTTTAATAAAAAAAACAATTTAAGAGACTTTGTGTAAAATTGTTTAAGAGACAATCTCAATTTTGATTTGTTCGACAACGATTGATTTCTATTAACTTAAATACTTTCTTAATATTGTAATCTTCTAGATAGAGACTTCTTAAATAATTTTTCTTGCATATATAGAGTGCTAAGTCGATTAATATAGTGTTTGTAGAATTAAATAAACAATAAATTGCAAAAACAATAATGTAAGAACTACGAAAGCGACTAGATAAATTGTAGAAACTAGAATGACAAACAAACAATTGACAAAATACTCTAATACGATCTCTTTTAGAATCACGAGAAATCTCGTGTTCGTTTATTAGAAAACAAACAACTATTAAGTGCAATTTTAGTGAGTAGAAAGGATGATTGATTTTGGAAGTCGCAAAAGGACCTAAATAGTCTTTCTAGCGCCTAGGGAAACTAGTTCTAAAACTATCTAGTTCTGAACCTCCTGGTCACACTATGACTAGAGGTTGGTGGACGTCATGCAGTTTCACCCCATAGGACGTCACAATGGTGTGTGAATGAAGCGTTCCAACAATGGGAGCTTCCATTGGTAGACATGATCAGGGTTACGTTCCGGCAACCTACGGTGACAAATTCCAACCAAGAACCTTTTCTTCAATCATTCCTCAATATATCCTTGTTCGCTCACTCGTACCTAGAGGCAAAATCACATCGAATCTAGCAACCTTCCTAAATCTTCAAACAGCACCTAAGCAAGTCCCAACCATGCGTGTCTACTACCACGACAACCACCCCGTAAGCCCCTCTCCTCACCCACACCCTCGCAACTAACTCTCCCCCCTCTCCAGGACGGCCCCCGCCTCCCCCACAACTCCGCCCACGCCCTCTCCCCCACCCACCTCACCACCCTCGGCATCCTCTACTACACCCTCCCCCCATCCTTCCCGTGCTCCAGCACCTGCGTCTCGACCATCGCCCAGACACGCAACTACGCCCACCGCGACGAAATCACCGTCTCCCCCTCCGCCCTGGGCGCCGCTTACGAAGAGAAGATCAAATTGTTCTTCGACGAGCATATGCACGAGGACGAGGAGATCCGCTGGATCCTGGATGGGAGGGGGTATTTCGATGTGCGTGATAAGGAGGATAGATGGGTGAGAATTGAGGCTGAGGTGGGGATCTGTTGGTGTTGCCGGCGGGGATTTATCATCGGTTTACGGTCGATGAGGGGAATGTAAGTGGTCCCTTGGGAGAGCGCTGAGCGTATATGGGGATGGTTGCGGGGGCGGTGCTGAGGGTTGGGTGATTTGCGGTGATGATTTAGGCTAATGGTGCGTCTTCAGTACATTAAGGCGGTGCGCCTGTTCCAGACCAATCCGAAGTGGGCGGCACTCAATCGTGGGGAGGAGACTGATGGGAATTCCCTCCGGAAGGCCTATGTTGAAGCTAGGAGCGAGGGCTTTGCTGTCGCTGAAGCTTAGGAGATCAGAGAGGCTGATAAGTAGTCAGCGACAAGGCAGCCTACCGATAGATCTCATCCACGAGATTACCGGAGGTCCACGGAGCTAGATCATTCATAACTCGTTGCCTCTGATTCCTCTTCTCCCTTGGTTTCGACCTTGGTTTTGAATCTCCTCGCCATATCGCGGTCCAAGCCATATATTTCAACCTTGCTAACACCTCGAATGCTCAGGATATCTTGCATAGCTTCTTCGTACCAATCTTTGGCAAGGTTCCAGCAAAAACAGACCAAGGTCAAGCTGATTATTCTAGGGACACTACTCAGCAGCTTTCCCATCCGTTCAAGCATAACTCGTCGTCTCCGTCTTCCTTCTTCGTCCGTGCGCCCCCACCACACGGGCATGTATATCGTGAAATGCCGTATCTGTGCGAGGTTCCTCGATCCAACGCTTTGAGGAAACGGCAACCCGGGTAGTAGCCGACCCTTTGGCAACCAGAAAGGTGTGAAGCGAAAATGGTCGTCCCCACATGTCAGCTGGAAGTTACGGGTGCGGTATAGCAGACTTGAAGATTCTCTATGAATTGCTGAACAGGTGTACATGATGGCCGTGCGTCCATATCTCCAGCGCACGTACTTGTGCTGCGTGGGGTGCGTGTTGATCATGATCTCTGTATAAGGAAGTAGCAGGTCATATACCCGCTCTCGAAGTTCCAGCGGTAGTCGAAAGAACGAGCTCCTCTCATAGACATCGTTCAACTGTCTCTCTAGTGTTCGCGCAAACTCCGATGTGACTGAGCCGGTTGCCTCCACAGTGCGCACGTTCTTCAGGCCAAGGAGAGGCTTCAATATCTCTCGATCTACCTCGGCGGTATGACTATCGTTCTGAAAGTGAATTCGCAGCCGAGAGAGCTGGTATGTCTCCTGTAACGTTTTACAGAGTTTTTCGACCTGGAGCTTGAGACCCTCTCGAAGGCCAGGTCCCTCAAAGCCGTGTTTGATCATGCCCGTATAATTATCCACATGGTGAACACAAACAATGACATTCCGTACATTAGCCACGTTGCGTTCTGCAAGTTTGCCAGGAAAGGCAAGGGTACGCTTTGGAACCAGCCCATTAGCTAGCAGCCATTGATATGCAAAGGTGATGCTGTCCCATGTGACATCGATCGCGAATGTACTATCCCCGTACATCATACGAACACCTTCCGAATATAGTCTCTTATTGACCATGAGTATAGCAGTATGTCCGCGTAGCCATGCAACACCTTTGCTTCTGGTCTCAATCGTAACCGGCAGTAGATATCTTAGGATTTCCTTTCGAAGTTCGAATGGTAGTTCCAAAATCGTACAAGTCCTCGATGGATGGCTCAATGCCTGCCATTCGGACTTCTGAGGCACCGTGGTCTCTTGCTGGTTGGATACCTCGTTTCCAGACAGCATGGACGTGTCGTAGCCGTAGACCGAAATGTAGCTTTCGCTGGTCATAGATGTTGACATATTTGATGATATACTTTGGCGCGGTCAATTCGATGACTCGGGTCTCTGGTCAGAGAAGGCGTCAAATAGACATCAGTCATTATAGGCTAAATCTCGGCTCAGCCTTACTCTTTTTCACTTAGTGATGCAATCTACCCGGTTATGTGTCCGCTAGAAAGATTAGTGCAGAAACCAGGGCTATGATTATCAGCCCTAGGTAAGCTTTATGCGCCAAAATCACTAGCGGTTGCATTACCGGGTGGATTGCATTAAGGTACTACTGCTTTTGGGACTCAAAGACGAGGTAGATTTATCCATAGCTAGGATACTGTTCTAGACGCCTCTCTTCTCGATACATGTAATGGGAACCTCCCTTTTTGGTAATTGCACCCCTCTGTGAATATACTGATCTTTGCACCAAGAGAACGCCTAAATGTAAGTATCTCCCAGATCCATAATCCGAATCTATCAATGTCGAGTTGGAGATATATGTCCACGGCGAAAAGAGGCCATACTTGATGGCAAATCAGCCTGGGATATAATCTGCGAAAGCATCGATTCTTGACCTAATTGTAGGCGATACCCCGAAATTTCCCCTTCTCTATTCTATGTTCAAGTCAACGTCAAACATATTGTTGTATCGATGTAAACAGAATACTACCTCTCACCCTTGCTCAATATATACAGAAGGTGCTTGGGCCGCAGGACAGCTCGCTTGCCTCGGTTTACAGAGACCACCGGTGGCTGTCTAACCAAATGGTCAATCAGAAGGGTCACTAGGACCCAAGAAGCCACCTAACATCCCCCCTACCTAGGCGGCATTGACAATTGGAGTGGGCCAGAAACAGACGAACGTAATGAGGAGGGAATGCAGCGGGCAATCACTATACTGAATAGTATGGTGGGTAGCCAAGCACTGCCACCTTAATCTCCCTCGTCTCTAGCCCTAGCCCCTTTGTCTTGCAGAGCATTTACAGCCATGATTGCCTTCTGAACAGTTGTCGCGAACGGCTTCTTGGTAATCTTCCGTCTGGTTTTTCTAGGCAGGGGGGTGCAATTACCGAAGGGGGGGGTGAACGTTATCAAAAAGAACTGTGCCCAGGATGGTTCTCTATTTTCACTTGGATGAAAGCTACAAGTAGTCATACTAACATGTTGGTAAGTAGTAGCTTGATACTCTTAGCATAAGTGGCTGACGTCTCTAGCGCGCAAGAGCCTTTGACAATCTATCTCATTGAAGTGGTTTCAGAAGCTATCAAGAGGTACGAAGTGCTAATCTTATCTCGAGATATCCTCTCTGCCAATCAGTGAGCGTTGCAGAGGAAGATACCGTAGAAGGATGATCAGCGCCTAAGATCTGGCTTCGTAGGTGTACACATTGTTCCATTAGGTTGACGGCCTCTGCATTCCGGCCTTGCGCTTTCCAGGTAAAGGCGAGATTGTTCATGCTGACTAGCGCGTGTGGATGCTCCTTGCCCAGCACCCTCTGGCTTGTTTCTAATACTCTCATGTTTAGCTCCTCAGCGTCCTTCCAGCGTCCTTGTCCATAATATGTTGAGGCCAGACTGCTCATGCCAATTAACGTGTCTGGATGCTTCTCGCCCCACAATCTTTGTCTTGTTTCTAATACTCTTATATCTAGTCTCTCAGCTTCCTCCCAACGTTCTTGATTTTTGTATGTTGAGGCTAGGTTGCCCATAATAATCAACGTTTGAGGATGCTCCTCGCCTAGCACTCTCTTTCTAATCTTTATCACTTTCATCTCCAATTTCTCAGCTTCCTTCCAGCGTTCTTGTCCTTGATATATTGCGGCCAGGTCGGCCATGCTTCTCAACGTCTCTCCATGCTCCTCGCCCAGCATCCTCTTTCTCTCCTCCATTACTTTCATCTTCAGCGCCTCAGCATCCTTCGAACGTCCTTGAGAAAAGTATACCGAGGCCAAGTTGGCCATGCTGTTTAGCGTGTCTGGATGTTTCTCGCCCAACATTCTCTTCTGCGTCTTTATCACTTCCATTCCTAGCTTCTCAGCTTTCTTCCAACGCCCTTGCTTAAAATATGTCGAGGCCAGGTTGGCCATGCTGACCAGCGTGTCTGAATGCTTCTCGCCTAGTACCGTCTTTTCTGTCTCTATCACTCTTATATCTAGCTCCTCAGCTTCCTTCCAGCGTCCTTGGTTCCAATATGTCGACGCCAGATTGCCCATGCTGCTCAGCGTATCTGGATGCTCCTCACCTAGAAGAGCCTTTCTCTGGTCCAATGTTCGTCTGCGCATATTTGCCGCTTTCTCATAGAGCCCACATGCATTGACGTATGTCGCCGCCCCGGCACTCGCTTCCAGCAATGTAGCATTGCGAAGCCCGTACTGTGCTGCACAACCCTCCATGAATTCAATATGACTAATAAACTGATCGCATCGACCCCAGTTTCGTGGAGATCTATAATCATCAATCTTGTCGAAAGCCTTGCAAACAATGCATATAACCATCTCGAGCCACTGCTCACGTTCTGAAGCGGCTATAAGCTCCGACCGTAGCAGAAGTTGAACCAAATCGTGGATCCGTATGATGCGCTCGGACCCCTCCAGCGTGTAGACCGCTAGAGACAGACGCTGGATTTCTCGAATGGCTTTGGCAATGCGTAATGGAGATCGAAACAAACCGATTATCGCCTCAAGATCGTTGACCGCTGATGCTACGGGTACGTCACACCTGCATTCCTGGTACAGATCGCAACATCCTTGGACCAAGATACTAAGGGGGATATTCTCGGGGTCACAGAAGCAAAGAAGTCGAAGAAGTGTCAAAGCATCTGGTGCTGTCTGTAAGATCTTATTGAGAGCCGGCATGAACGTAGCCACGACCGATTTCTTTTCATAATGAGATAGATCATTCTCCCATGAAAGGACCTGGACTCGAGTCAGCCAGCATTCGCTCGGGAATCCATTTCGTGCTTCCCAATTACCTCTATTATTTCTTCGCTCTCGTATAAATCGAGAAGCTCCTTCGTACTGCTCGCGTAGCCCTTCGAATAGGATGCAGCTTGATCGATCGCCAGTGGCAAGTTTCCCACCGACCGGACCAGACGCTCAAGATCTGCATTGCTTGCTTTATCTGTACTTTCTCCACCTATTCCAGCTCCGGCCGCCAGCATCGCGACCGCATCATCAATTCCCGGCGGCTGTAAAGCAATCGTAAGTGATTGGTCCGGGATAGTACATAAGTCCGCGATTGTGGCGGTCTGCGTGGTAAACAGAAGCCTACCATCGCTGTTTCGTCGAGGAATGATATCGGCCTGTATCATCGTAATAGTTTCTCGAGTCACATTGTCCAGAATAAGAAGCCATTTCTTTTTAGTTGTCGAATCTTCTAGCCACGCTCGCGCCAGAGTTAATTTCGTGACTTGATCCAAAGCGTGATGTCTAGAAAGACGAAGAAGATCCGCCACTTTGGAGAAGTCTCGAGCCAACTTCTCTACAGATCCTGCAGACACCCAGAATATATACATATCTTGACTTCTTTCGGCGACAAGCCTCGCATATCGCAACGCCAACTGTGTCTTTCCTACTCCAGGCATGCCATGTATAACGCAACGGGCCGGAAGACCATCGGAGAACGCGCCGAACGCGCGATCGATCTGCTGTAGCTCATCGCTCCGGCCGGTGAAATAAGAGGAGAGGAGAAAGTCAGGCAGCTCACAGACACTCGCAGGGAGGCTGTTGTCTGTACTTCGTCAGGAGCATATTCAGTACCAAAAGCTTTATAATCTGGACGCACCAGAGCTGGAGTTGAAGTGGATCGGTGCGCCGCCGGTGCTGAAGCTGTTTCCGATGAATTGCGAACCTCCACTGCTGTTGAACTGTCCCCCATACCCTGCCTCTGACTGCGTGCTGTCGGTTCTGTCCATCGTGAATGTATTGTCTTCATGATGTTTGTTGAAGCTATAGTAACCCAGCCTCGTCCTGGGAGTTTTTCGGCGGGCGCACGCGATTGGCCGCCTCGGCTCATGGCAGTGCTGATCATGCAGACCTTGGCGGTGCCACCATTACCAAGCCGCGCAGCTTCTTCAATATCCATTGTCGGGGCAATTTGGCTACCGCAAGCCCGTTATGAGCGCCCTCATCAGCAGATTCCGCTCTCAGAAAAGCCATGTTGAGTCTTCAAACCGACTAAAAGGTGAAGGTTCAGCGGAGACTAGTCGGCCCGTGCCTATGTCCGACTTAGGCTTCCGAGTCGTGACCCCCTACCGAGTCAATGCGGTGATTGAGTAAGAATGTACCGATCGCGTTGTGTCCGTCAGAGTTGATCACAGGCCCCAGCATAGTTTTCATCCATGGCCTTACGGGCGATAGAGAGTCAACGTGGACTGCAAAGGGCGCCACAGCCTGCTGGCCGGAACTGTTTCTCCTCAACGATTTACCCGACGCCAGAATCACCCTATATGGGTACGATGCGGATGTGGTCAATTTTTGGTCCATGGCGTCGCAAAACACCATCGGCGACCACAGTCAAAAATTCCTGTTGTCGCTCGCCAATCTGAGAGATAGTACAAATACTGTTAGCCCAAGGATCATTAGGTGGGCTGCTTGACTGATACTTTCTCGTAGAGCACGAGGCCACTAGTATTCGTCGCGCATAGCATGGGCGGGATTGTCTGTCAAGACGTAAGACCTGTTATTAGAGTTTCAAGAGTGGCTCTGATATACGATAGGCATTGTTAAAATCGAGGGGTAGTGCCGACCAACATACCCAACATATCTTTGAACATACAAAAGGCATCCTCTTCATGGGAACTCCGCACTGTGGTTCAGGTCTAGCAGACATGGCGGTTATCGGCAGTAAGTTCCTTCAGCATTTCCGTCGAGTCAATCATGGGACTTTGGAAATCCTGCAGCAAAAATCCGAGGTCATGGCAAGAATACGGCAAGATTTTCATACGATGCTAAGAGGCCGGGACCAAAGTGGAGACAAGCAGATCGCAATAATATGCTTCTATGAAGAGCTGCCAGTCCTGGCTATTGGGGAGGTAAGTTACGGCCGAAATGATCAGGAACTGTCTTGTAACTGACCCTCACAAGATTGTACCAAAACAATCGGCTTGCCTTGATAGGTATACGTCCATCGGCATCTACGCGAACCATATGGATATGACCAGTTTCTTGAGCGATCAAGATCCCGATTACCGAAACGTACTTTCCGAGCTTCGCAGATTCGTTCAACCTAACGAGCAACAAACGAAAGCAAGGCTGCCCTCAGTGACCTCTGTATCCCCTGAAACTCAAGAAGAATCTTCTTTTTATGGGACCGGAGATGAGAATTCTTCGACGATGGAGCGAGACCAGAACACCGTGCGTGAAGAAGAGAAGCAACATCGGCCAGCAAAGTCAGCCAATACCTTTTCCGGCACGTTCCATACCAATGGAGGCAAAATGATCCAAGGGAGTGAATTCAATTCAGGAGGGGGGTCCATGACCTTTTAATCCAAAAGGCAAGAACAGCTTGGTAGTCTGTAGTTGATCGATCAGCGCTATCTATTGTATTGAGAGTTCAACGCAAGTCCTCAAATGAAATGCCGACTGTTCTCTAAAATCTCGTTATTCGCAAATACCTCTACGTTTCCAGATCAGGACCGGTACCAGCACCCAAATGTGCTCACTAGCCAAGCAACGCTCTCATATCGTAAATATTTGGGTCAGACACGGTAGCAGTCGTTCTGCATAGCAATTTCTTCCATTTGGTCTTCCATGTTTCTTTGTACTACCTACTCGAGGACAGACGCTGAGCTGGACCGGGGCAAAACTGCATGTCTCAATGGCATTAAAACAGCAATATGTCAACGGGTACTTCTATAGTGACTTGTACGATGATCGTTGGCTCGATAGAACTACGAGACGGCTACCTCCACATCAAAGAGGCTGAGCTGGTCAGAGTAAATATGCTGATATGAATTGGTTCATCTTGGCAATTTCTAGATTGTAGCTTCGTCTCACTTCCTAAAGCATATCCTCATCGCGCTACTCGTCAAAAGCTGGATGACTTTGAGGGCCAGCAAAACGGGTATTGCTGAAGATGTTCTTGATTCGTAAACCCGATCCAGAAACGACTATATACTTGATATTACATATTAACTTGAAAGTGTCAGCTACTCACTTTGCGACTTACAGGCAGGTATACGCATAGGTAGGGATCTACCAGCGTGAATAGTCCTCCCGGAAAACGTCGAGCGAAAACCGTTCCGGCCTGCAGGCTACAGCGCCCTCAGCAGTTCACGTTGACAGTGTCTGCCTCCCTACAACTGCACTCCTCCTCGATTGCAATCCTTTCGAGAGCGGGGATTATGGCTTCTCAAAGAACGCAAGATAGATGGACTTTCGCACGCGAAAAGACGTAATACTCTCGCCTCGTGAGCCGCTATTGTATCACCCAAGAAGTCGGTAGGTATGTCATCGAATAATGGTGGATCTTTGCTGCAATTTCTTTAACAGTAGATTTGCAGTCTTACAGAGAACCAACACGATTTTTGCACACTTAGAAATACAGCCTACGAGCGTATGTGATAATTTGACGTACCTAGAACTTGCTAAGCTCTTCGGCCCTCTATCGTTGACCACCTGCAAAACTCCGCAGGCCACCAGAAGCTCGACGAAGTATAGGTTCGGTCAACAGAGCGTTTAACTCCACGCCCTGGTGCTTCTCTCCCTCTCCCTCCATACAGCGGCCTAGAACTACGCTTGCAGTGATAGGTGATTGTGCGAACTTTTTTGCGGCTCCAATAATAACGTGTTTGAGTCCGGGCCAAGTGTTGGCGGTGACGCCAATTGCACGTCTTCCTGCAACGCTAATTGAGATTGTGACCTAGGTTTTGGATTTGGGGGAGCTTTCGAGGCCGAATGCCCATGAAGGTATGCTGTTTCAAGTCTGGGTTCTGCGGTACGACAAAGAACAGTTTTGGAGATACCAGGATCGATACTTCCAGCTGCGGTGGTACGTCGTCGTTATTGGATGCTGTGAAAGGGAGTCGCAAACCAGGAAATGTGACAACCATACCGTCCGAGGAGACCCCAGTTTGCGCCTATTCACATCTCAACATTGCCTTAGCATTCATTGACCCATCGAGCTTCATGAACACTTTAATGGCTCAAGACAAGTGAATCTGTACAAGAGGGTCTCGCGGCTGGAAGAACTAAGTTCAGTCATGGAAGACAGATTTTCTTGGCAGGATGAAGCATGAAACTGAGGTTATACTTGCCTACTACATTATACATCAGCTACTAGTAAACAGGTCGACTCATGCCACCTTCTCTGGACTCGCAGCTAGCGAAGCCTCACTAAGCGCATATAGCCCTATTGTGGTGTCACATATCAGCAGTACAATTTTGATGCAGAGGACCTCGATGAGAGTACGCGGTCGCTCATGAGAGAAGCGGGAAAAGATGAGGACTTTGTACACTGCGTGATTGTCTTTGCAATATTCAAGAAGACACTTCCCGGCTCTGGGCACAACTACGGACTGTCCATAACTTCTACCAAGCTTCTTTGGAGACTCTGACATAATGGAACTCTCGGACTCTGCGAATTGGCTCAATGTGGTGAGCTATGACCCACGTAGCATTTCGGAACTCGGCGCACAATTGGATCGGCCTGGGAATGCAAGCCCACACGAACACAACGGACATTGATTTTGAATTGCAATTCCTCTAGCTCAATGACATAGATCCTGAAGTGCTAATCGGAAGGCCCTCCATGGGAGGACTTTTCACGTTGGCTGATCATTCCTGCACCGACCTGGTGTGGCCTTTTTCGGCTGGTGGCCATACAGGCCACTGCACGGACAATGGAGGGACCCTTTCCTACGCTAAAATCCAGCGTGCCGTCGATACCGGTGCTAAAGTCAAATTCATGAAAGATGCAGACATTAAGAGATTTCCGAGGGCGAGACCAGAAGACATCGTACAACGACGCAGACACTCTGAAGATGAAGTTTTATTGCGCCAACTGAAATTGCCACGAAGGTGCCATGCTTTAGGCTATCAGCCTCGATAGCCGCAAAGAGTCTGCACGGGTTCTTTCAAAGCACCGGCCGAAAAATACTGGCTGCAAGTGCTGAGAGGAGTGGTTCCGCTTAAGCTTCAAGGCCTTGCTATATAGCTCAATGATTCGAAAAGCCCACTCGGCCTTGTGAATACGGCACTATCTAGCAAATTAATGGTAACAGACAAGATTCGAATTTTAGTCACGGCTGCGGCACTGGAAAATAGAGAGCTTACTACTGTCCTTCGAATGAAACGCGCAAAGGCAACGCTTCGATTGGGAGCAGCATCCGAGCCATGCTGAATACTATACTAGCAACAATTTCGGCCCGTTGAGCAAGTACCAAGGCGGCGACGTGCAAATATGGATCCAAGTGCTGGTAGGCCGCGCATGCTTCGACGCTCAGCGCTATCACGAGCGTACTCGCATTATCTTTACGAATTCGTCGAATGCCTTTCGTTCAATGCACGGGTTCAGTTAGGAATCTCTAGCAGCGTTTTGAACGGTCTGCCTTTTCACCTCCGGGCTACCACCGGACGGTAATTCCATTTCTGTGTAGTAAGTCTGTAAAGGTCTCAATAGTCGTCGTTCTGGGTGTTGATATTAGGAGTAGAAGATGTTAGGGGGGTCCGTCAGAACCTGCTGTCTGGGGTATTTGTGAAACCAGGAAACAAGGATGGTGTAGATACTAAATCAAAGGAGGGGAACACCATCTCTCATGAATAGCTTAAATACTACAGCTGATAAAGCTTTTGCGGTGTCGCATGATCTCTTCTCTTGGTCACCGCTCGTAGTTGCTTCTCTTACCCCATACCATACTCATATTCGAAATTAGTGGATTCCGAAACTGCTGTCCCTCGAGGTTTGCCACTGCCGTCAGGATTGAAGCTACGAAGTCATGTACTATGCAGCCATACCAACTCTTTACCACTGCCCAGGCATGCCCATCTTGATGCTACCAGCGTACTCACTCATTGAGCGGAACATCCTTGAGACGATGAGAAGCATAATAATGAAGTGCGGTGTTGCCGTGGACGTTCTATTTTGCGGCATCTGTCATGTTGCACCAGCATAGACGTAAACTCAATGGCCGTCTAAGCTTCAGAATAGTTCGTTGTGAATACAGGAGGCGGGTCAAGGGACGAATCTGCACTATCCAATGGGTCGTAGCCCATATCCTCTTCATCGAGGGTTTCTCTAGCAGCGAGATCATTTTTGGTTTGAGGTCCTTCAAGACGAGGTTTCAAGGTGGCTTTCACCTTAGAAAGATTCCTAAGCTCTTGGACGGATCTGCGTGTTGCCACGGAACGCATATTGAGGAAGCGCATTCCTTCAGAGGTAAAAAGGCGACGTATAGCAATGTATGGCGCAAGAGCGGTGTTACCAGCGGCATGAAGAGACTTTGTCTCCGCAATGGCCTTAAGCAGAGGCGGTAAGAGCCTAGCGGCGCAAGATGTAAGATATGGACACGGTACATCGGTATTCCGATGCGTAAATCCAACCTTGGATGCTCTTGCAATTTGCAAGCCATATTACACGGGCCCATTCCAAGGATAGGATAAACGGTTATCGCCATCGCTGACGTAAAGCATTTTGTGATGGTTGCCAAGGGCATTGACTTAGGATCAGAGGCGCATCTCAAGAGAAGCTCTGGCATTCCGTATCGAGAGACCAGATGGCGCTGTAGAGTGGCGTAGGGAGCGCCAAGCTTGATAGCCTGTTCGATTGGTTTCGACATTTAGAGCGATACGTCGGCACATCAATCAGACGTTCCACTACCTCGATGCACCGGGTCCGCGCCGCTTCCATGATGGCGTGACTGGCATGGGTATAGGACCTATGGGCTAAGCGTCTCAGTATCAGTTCTGTCCAGAACCTACCGACACAGTCTCGGACATGATCCAAGTTACGATTCGGGTAAAGGGTAGAGATCTATCGTTGGCCAATGGCTGTCTTACCTCAGTAAACCCGTGCCACGATTTCTACTTTACGGCTACTTTATTGAAGCGCCGGCTACAGGAGAAGGCTCGAACAATCATTGGATCGAACTCTTAGCGTACTGATTTAGATTAGATAAGACTTTCCCACGCGCGACGCGTCAACGCGACACCTTGGCACTAACCTCTTATTCTTCTCTACGACTTTCTAGCTGCTTTGGTAGAGGTATTTCTATGTCGAAGTGATGGCGACGGTCACACAGCATCGAGTCAGAGGGCGACCGGCTCGTAAGCGACAATCATAAGGGACGAATGTCAAGCCCGCTGACCATCATGTAGATCCTCCGGGCCCCACTTGTCTAGCATACAGCCCAAATGGACGGCGCTTGGTGACCGCTGGATCCAACAGTGTCATTAGGATCTACACGACAGGATCCAGTGGAGAACCTGACAATGTCGATAATTGTCCCGACAGCAACCTGGCAATCGCTGCCACAGTACGTCAGCGCCTTGGCCTGGCGACCGTTTCATTGACGAGGGTAGAATGAATTCTTCATTGTTGGCTCTGAAGATGGCAGTGTCAGCCAGTACTCGTTGGAGACTTGTACCTTCGAGAAGATCCTTACGAGATGCACGTTACCCATACGAGACGTGGCTCTGTCACCGGACGGACGGTGGGCAGCAGTGGCTAGCGAGTAAGCGTTTCCGATGCAATCCAGATGCAAAAACTAACCTACATGCAGCGAACTCGAGGTGAAGATAGTCGACACAAGCGATATGACTAACGTACTCTACCTGCGCGATATGCCTAAGTGTTCGAAACACCTCTCCTTTCACCCAAGTGGATCGTACATTGCGGTATCGTGCACCGATGGCATAGTATATGTCTATAGTCTGAGTACAGAAGAGCCTCAATTGGTCAAAAAGGTGGAGGGCCTCATCCGGACGTTGGAGGCCGATGTAGAAGCCTGCTCAAGCGCTGTCTGGCATCCTGACGGACGAGCTTTTGCAGCACCAACAGCCACAAGAGATGTTGTCGTATTGTCTCGGAACGACTGGGAACGACAGCGGGCTTTCTCTGGTGGCCACATGGGGGATATAACGGCCCTTTCTTGGAGTCCCAATGGAGCCCTTCTGGCAACTGCTGGGTCGGACAGAAAGATTCTACTATGGGAGACACAGACCCAGAAAATCATCGCGAGGTTGGACAACAGAAATCGATCCCGCTACGCTAATCGCTGACAGGGATATAGATACGACTACCCCAACGTCACACGTATCGTTTGGCATCCGCACGCAAACATTGTTTCATTCATCACATCAGAGGGTGAACTTTTCATCTATGATGACTTCGCCCAAGCGAACAATGCCGCGCTTCTCGAAAAGCCCTTGCAGGCAGCCCCTTTCATTCACGATCCATTGTCAGAGACCTCAGGGAATGTTCCAAAGCCACTCACCAATGGGCTCAAGAATGGGTCCGAGACCCGTGGCAAGCGACGAGGAACACCTGATTCTCTGGATGACATCTTGGGGCCGAACGAGGAATCTGACGTAGATGGATTTGTCAGCGACGATGACGGGGCAGGCTATCTAGAAGGGATCAATCGGAACGGTAAAAGGACCAATGATCATCTCGATGACCTTGATGGTTATAGTGGAAAGCGGAGAGCGACGCACGAAGCGTGGCAACCCAAATTACATAAATCGTTTCAGCCAGGGAGTACACCGTGGAGAGGCAATAGGAGGTATCTATGTTAGTATCATCCGGACTTCGAGGCCTAATACTCAGACTGATCATCTTAGGCTTGAATTTAACGGGCTTTGTATGGACTGTCGACCAAGATACTCATCATACCGTCACTGTTGAATTCTACGATCGAGAGTACCACCGAGACTTCCATTTCACAGATCCGTATCTGTACGACAAGGCCTGCCTCAGTAAGTGATTATCACCGTCTATGTTGATTATTACTTATACAACCTAGACGAAAATGGTACCCTTTTCTCCTGCCCCCCAGCGAACGAGACCCCATCCATGATCTTCTACCGACCCCACGAGACCTGGACGGCCAGAATTGACTGGAGGACACAATTGCCGCCTGGAGAAGACATCATATGTAGGTGAGAATGTTATCGGCGGCGGGCTACTGGCTGACCAACCTCGCAGCAATATCTCTCAGTGACTCCTTCGTAGTTATAACAACATCCACGAATTACGTTCGCATTTACACATTATACGGCACTGCTTTTCGGGTGTATCGTCAGAAATTTTCACCAACAGTGACCTGCGCGACTTGGAGAGACTACGTACTAACGATGGGCAACGGTCCCGTTGGTGGAGATGGGTCCACCCGGTTGTTGTATACCATCGAGAACATCAAACGAGACGAATTCTGCCAAAGTGAGGATATAGTCGCCTTGACCAAAGGTGCCAAGCTCAGCAGTGTCTTCTTCTCAGACAATGGCGACCCATGCATATATGACTCTACCGGTGTGCTTCTGGTTCTTCAGCACTGGCGAACCCCTGGTCAGGCGCGGTGGGTGCCGCTGCTAGATACCAAGCTCCTGGACCGTTTGGCTAGTGGCCGAAAGGAGGAAACGTACTGGCCAGTTGCTGTTGCGCAGGACAAATTCCACTGCATCATTCTTAAGGGAGGAGACCAATACCCATACTTCCCGAGGCCGTTGCTCACCGAATTCGACTTCAAGATCCCGTGCTCGATAGCGACAGCACCAGAGGATGAAGGCGATGCCACCATCAATGAGGGTCCCAAACTTGAGGAGATGTTCGTTCGAAGCTCCCTTATGCTTAGCTTGCTCGAGGATCTCGTGTCAGCTACGAGTGCCACGCACAGTCAGCGTACGGAGCTGAGCAGGCGAGAGGTTGAAGTCGATAAGTCGTTGCTCCAGCTCCTGAACGTGGAGTGTAGAGAGGGCGAAGAGAGAGGCATGAAAGCGCTGGAGGTTGTTGGCTTGATGAGAGATAGGGGAGGCAAGATGATCGAGGCTGCTGGCAAGGTCGCCGGTAGATACGGACGGACAGTATTGCAAGAAAAGATGGGAGAGCTGGCGGAGAAAAGGCTGATGGGGGTGGCGAACGGCGACGATTAGGAATTTCAGCCAGTTACACGTCTCGTACCATCGAAGAAAATCAGGCATCACAGTCGCCCAGCCGAGCTCTCGGTTTTAGTGATGATGAAGTCAAATCCGGTCTAGCATAACGATCTACCGCATGAACAAGTCCAAAGTAATCATCAGACCAGCTGTCGACCTGCCTCCTGGGCCTGCAGCCCGAATGCCCCTTTCCACCAGCATGTGGATGAGATATTAGCGGGTTCTCTGAATACAAGAGTAACCTCGCGTCCCATTTCTCCTCAACCCCTCCTGCGACTTTATCCACACCGTCAAGCACTATACTCTTGCAGCTCATTGGTCGCCCTTTTCTGCAGCCCCGTTATGGACAACGCATCCAAGCCCACCCGCCCTTTCTTGGCATCGACCAATGCCTCTTTCCCTGCTACCTGGCAGACGAATATGGACCAATCGAACATGAGTCCCGAGCTCAGCTTGCAACCCGATGCATACCTCATGCACGGCGGCAATGCTGGTGCCGGGTAGGTTTTTTTTTTTTTTTAACCTGCTAAGCGGGGCGTACAGAGCAGGAACTGACCAACTCTCCGAGGTACCCGTCTTCCCGGACGAAGCCGTCGATCAACATATCCAACAACACTACAACCCGTACTCGCTATCTTACGGTCATGATGCTCGAACCCTTAATGCTATTGCTCCAAACGCCTACTATGGAGCCATCCTGTCCACACCACATCATGACCACTTCGCTGGCTTCTACCATCAGCCTCCAGCCCCCACTGTCCCAAACCTCGCCTTCAACACCTTTACTGGCCCAGTGAGCAACACCCCAACAACCAGTCATCCCGCCCCGCCCCCTGCTAGTAAGAGATACCACTGCCCTCACCCAGGCTGCACCATCTCTATCAAGAACGCGGCCGACCTCACTCGCCACGCGAAGAAGCATCAAGAAGGCCCCAAAGAATACGGCTGCCCTATCCGTGGATGTCCTCGTGTAGGTGTGATGGGTTTTTCCAGGAAGGATAAGTTGAATGATCACCTGAAGGCTAAGCATAAGATGTCGCGCATTGGCTAGTCTAATGTTGTTCCCAGATGGATGGGGCGATAGGCAGGGCAGTGAGGGATGGCTGGGATGGAGTGCAATAGAATGGTGACGGAGAATTCATGTCATTAGGTGATCGAGTTTCGCATCGTGCTTGTTGTTTCCTCTCGGTGCCCACTTCACATGGGTCTGTTTCTAAGGCCATGAAGTCCAGCGAACTGTGTTCCCTTACCTGACAGAATGATCACCGCTGTCCCGTAGCAAAACCAAAATGGGAATCTTCCCAGCTAGTGCCCTTCCCAATCCTTTTCGCAAACACAAGATTGACCTCTACCGAGAGACATCCAATACACGCGACAGCCTGATCATCTACATTTCAACAGTACACCATAAACAGAAAGCCACTGACATTGACCAGTCACCGGGGCTTCCGACTACTTAAAAGTCCTTACTCTTCCGACATTTCCTTCAAAAGACAGGAAGCATGGCTTGACTGATTCCCATTCGTGTCTTGGACAAACGTTTGTTCAGGTCTGTGTACTTTTTGGTTCTTGTTCGGGATGGTGAGCTCTTGAGATCGTTCAAATACTTATAATATAGGGAGCCTCAACTGGTAAGCGATGCGAAGTAATCATCGGACAGGCCATCGAACCAATCAGTTGTCATCGTAGAGGTCCTCGTCCTCCTCCTCGTCGTCCTGAAAAGTCCATGCAATTGCTTCGTTCGCCGCCATCAATGCCGTGGTATCAGGCTCGACAGTATCGTCTATATCTTCGGCGGCCCCCTTGAGTAGATCCTCGTACTCGTGACCCATCTCTTCGACAAAGGCCATCAGCATCGACTTCTTCATGTATGCACCTCTGGTGCCCCAGAAGGGTTTGCGAAACTCAGGCAACAAGGCGTTGCTTCGTTGGTGATTGGCTTTTCGCCAGGAATTTCGAAGTATGGTCTGGCAGTACCGCCAGTACAGATACCTAGCTCGGGGTCGATGATCAGACCTGAATTGCAAAGGTGCATCATCCAGCTGGCGCCACGTCCTCTGCGTCATTGACAGCTTTTCATCATCTTCAAAGCATGGGAGGTACTTGTCCAGCTGTCTTGGAGTCAGGTATACGATCCGTGTTTTGTACCCTTTCGGCTCCGAACGCGTCCACTTGTCAATAGCCTCTTCGCTAGCATCATCGTCAACGTCAGGGACAATCACGATCTTATTCTCGTCGATATATTCCTTAGCCGCTTTGGACAGTATCAAAGCATTCTGGAGCTCCATCATTTCTGGCTTCTCCGTGTCAAAGCCAAAGATCTGGGTCATCATGTACTGCCCGAATCTGTGGGGGAAGATGTATGCCGTGTGTTCATTGCTCGGAAAAGACCATCCACCCAGCACAGGGCACCATTGCAAATCCCGGCGGGGCCAATCCGGATGGTGGCTGTTGCATACTTTTTCGAGGGCGGATTTGGAGCGTTGGTGTGCTCTGTCGCTTCGGCTGCCCGGAGCAGCTTCGGCAGGGTTTGCACCAGATTTATGCCTCAGGTTAGGCCACATCTGCAAGAACCTGCGTCGGGTGGCTTTGGAGGGATCTTTCTCCGATTCCCTGGTGTCCACCTGGGTCTGGTATAGCCTAGCCGCTAGATCAAGGTTTGCCTCTCTCAGGTCGAGCTGGTTGGTAAGACGTGATCTCTCCTTCGCGTGTTCTTGGGTTGAGGAGGAGTCAGACATGGTGATATAGTATAAAGGGTAATGATTTAAATAGTCGTGGATGAGACCCCTAATGCACATTCGAAACGTATGAATAGAGTATACCTATATCAATTGTAATTGTGCGAACGGCGTTGTGTTACCAGAGAAGGAGCTGTGAGAGATGAGTTGTTGGGGGGCAACAGGAGATTCTTGCCAGTGCACGATAGAATAGCCGAAATAGGGAGCCGTTGATTTCCGAGCGGGCGCCACCCCGAGAGAGAAATTATACAAGTAGACAGCGTTCTTTCGATTCCGATTAGCCTATTCACTGATAAAGCAAGGTTTGACTCACTCTAAATTCCCTCAATTGTGGTAATTCCTTCGACAACGTAAGACCAAAATTCTTGTGCGATTTTCTTACTTGGACCAACCCAGGGTGGGCTCTGGAGGATAGAACGTTGTTCAGGAAGATAAATGAGTGGTATGTGCTAGGTCGCAATGTCGAGTGAATATGGCTGACAGGAGTACGTAGGATAATGTATTTGGTCGAAAGTGCAGAGTGGTATCTCCCATTCCCCAGCGCCGCAACGCCTATATGCCGATAACAAGCATTGGAGTGGTGGCCCCCCCCAAAATCATGCAGGTCACCCCATAAGTCACCTACATATCACCC
>JAABUW010001495.1_pt1 | contig 38723 bp, 42 predicted proteins | sample 5560081 | NCBI WGS metagenome assembly JAABUW01 (sample SAMN10711882, study PRJNA513363) | rock metagenome | isolation source: Antarctica rocks | place: Antarctica: Victoria Land, Knobhead sud | reverse complement strand
GTGTGTCGTTCAAGAGCATTCCAACCCAGACGCCCCAATCCAGGAGGCCACGGATCCGACGATCAAAGAAGAGCATGCTAATTTACCTCTCCCTTTTCTTTCGTCGAGCAACGCCCCGTATCTCCAGATATAGTCATCCTGGGTACGCCGTTCAGCTGCGCGCTGTTCAGATCTGGGGGCTGAGAATGCGCATGAAAAGCAGCACAGGAGCGCAGACTTCCTGCCGAATGGAAAGAGAGCTGCTTCGAGTACGCCAAGCACGCCTCTTCAAAATCAAAAGCGCACTCGTGTTGCAGATGAACCTTCTACCATTTGAGCAGGTACTCGCGATCAGAAGAGCGCTGGTCAGAAGCGGGACTCTTCAAGGATGGCTTACGAACCAAGTACATGATGCAAAATCTGGAACCGTGACAGGTTTTCATAGTCGCTTGTGGTATCTGACCGTATCTTAACATAGCCGGTGGTCCAGAGCGTCTGTTATAATACTTACGCCTCCAGTGTAAGGCTGCCCATTCGCAGGGCTCGTAGCCCTCTGGCAACACTAGTAGGCTTACCCAACATCTTCCAACTTCCGCATCCATATATACGATGGCGCAGGAGATAGAGATGATGAACTTGGTGGATCTACTCTGAGGTGAAGACGTGCCGGATTCTCGAGGCAGCGAAGGGCCCCGATCTTCGGATTGAGAACTCTCAGAGCAACAGGATTATCTTCTTTGTAGGCTCTTTGGCTTTGCTATCAATTATTTCGGGATTAAAGCCCGCTTAGTGAAGGTGCACTGCGATCCTTTCCGAGCTCGGATCCTCTCCCTTGTTGAAGGGCCCACGGCGCTGCCCTTCGTACTCCAGCAGTCATTTAGCCCGCATGTAGTTCCAGCTTACCTTGATAGACCAGTCTCCAAGCAATGTATCAGAATGTACAACGTAGTCTGCGGTGGGATTTCCCTAAGAGTGATACTTCATGATGCTCGAATCCCTCGACCATGGTGACTTTGAACATCTATGTCTGAAATTGTATACTCTGTCAGAGGCGCGCACACTGGAACGGGAAGAGTGGCAGCGATATGGTACGAATACACTCTCTAGAGATTGCCACGTAGGACGCCGACATGAATAACAAATCCAGACCCCTGCGTTAGTCCCTCGATTGAGAGCTCATCTGGCACTCTCCAAACTCGGAAAACTTTGTGAAAAGCTAGCAACCAATCCCCGAACACCGAGTCTGATCGCAATTGTTGGGCGATGATACAAACAGTCAGCTTCTTATCCGGAGCTGATTTTGCTAGTTGGCATATCTCAGCGCAAGTCTGTACGAAAGGGTCAATGAGTGCTTCATGGTAAATGCAATCACATGCAACGAGAGCGTCAAGAGTATGAGGCGTGTCATCCGAGCGTGGCCCAAACAAGGATGAAAGGTTTGACACCGAACTTGCTTCCCAATCCAGCGCAATAACCTCAACGTTAGTTCTCGATGACCCTGATCCACTGTTGCTTGTTGCTTTTCTTTCTTGTTTGACTTTGCTAGAAGGCTTTTGTTTCAGAGCATTGCCTTCGACGTTGGCTTTTAGCAATCTGAAAACATAGTCCTGATCAGTAGCGATGTACCGTCCAATCTTTGGTGCTAGCATTATGGCAACAATACCAGAGGTCCCACACCCCAGCTCCAGTACTTCCGAATCTTGGTCGAGCACAGCGGTCCTAAAAAGAATGTGATTTTCTGAGGTGATCCATTCCGCGAAAAGAGGAGTGATCTTCCAAACTACGGCGCCTGTTGTTCCTCCTTCTCTGTTAGATGACAGCAGTCCTGGAGACTGCACTATACTCAGGTCTCTTCCAGAAACGGTAATCTCAAGGTCTGTTGCCTTTGCATCAACAAAGCCAAGATTTTGGGAGGGAATGGATTGCGAAAACAAGAGAAACGACTCCTCCTCTGGATCTTCAATTTCATCGCCAAAGGCCTGGAATAGGTCTTGTAAAGTCATAGCTTGGTAGAGTCCCGTGTTCCACAGGGTCTCTCAATTTAAGTAAGCTGGTTGATTACCGACAGAGCCAAACGAAGCAGCACTGGGACAGCATGTCCGATGAATATCACGGAAGCTACTGGTGCGTTTTATTGGGTAGGGAACAAATAAAGTTCTGCTGTCCAACGGTAAGCGGGCGAGGGTTTGAGAATGTGGGCAGAAGTTCTCGCGGCGGCGTGGTTCGCGTGCCTTGGCCGTGTGAAGAAACGAAGATAAAGTTTCAATTTTGGGGTTTAACACCCAATGTTTCCACGATTACTAAATATCCTACAACTATAGAGATCTACTTTAAGGGCGGAAGGGTATTTTTCGTAATCCCCATAAGAGTCTACTAGCACGGTCTGAAATCTAAAACACTTCCTACCAGAGGTACTCCAAGGTGTCATGTTAATACCTTAGCGCTAGGAAATCTCGTCGTACCAAAATCTATCAGGAGGATTTTGAAATTTGGCGATCTCGTGAGTTAGGGATCTCATCAGATTTTGCCGCTAATAACTAAGCGGTATTATACCGTTCTAGGGTCCATAGCGCATTACCGTAGGTACGGACTACTATAGTACGTACCTAGTGCCCCGGTACGTACGCCCTATTAGTATGCCTAATACCCCCGCACGTAGGTACTGACACCCCTATACGTACTCCCAATAAGGCGTGTATGACACCCCCGCGTAGACTTTAGCTGAATCGTCTGAATCTAACGTCAGAATATAGAAAGCGTAGACGTGAATAAAGGTATCTTAATCCTGAAAGAAAGACTTAGCGCTTTCTACGCTTCATCAGTATAGAAATCTTGCGACGAGATTCGTCAGCTCAGGAGACTCCTAGGAGGATTTCTAAGGTACGAGATTTAACGCTTGGGAGACTACCTAATTACGAGCTACTATTAGGAAACGATTAAATTACGAGAATACCCTAAGGCACGAAGTCTTTCTTACGTCAGATCCTACTCGTATCTATGTTAATTACAAAGGCTAATGGGACTCTTACGAAAAACCCCCATGCGCCCTTAAAGTACTAAATCATGCTATTATAGTACTGGCTTACGCAGGAGTAAAATCAATCTACATAGTATTCACTATACTTTATAGATCTAGGGTACCTTATGCGCAATTATGGAAATTGCTTGGCGGACCATTGGGGGGTGAACCCTTCTACGTTAGCGCTGAAGCGCCGGCAAAATGCGTCATGAGATCCACCCGTACCACCCCAAGGCTCAACCTAAAGTACAAAGCTCTGACACGCTTTGCTTTTACCATCGAACCCAAGGCTGCAGCCTTATTACAACGGCTGTGACGGTTGTTTACCCCCTTCCACAATAACATCTTCTACATCTTCTGCCACCGTCCACCACTTACCAACATGACCAAAGATACTAGGCAGATGCAGCCTAAGATAACCGAGAGCCCTCCATTCACTGTCGAAGCCTCCGGCTATAAGCCTGTCAAGGGCGAGACCATTCCACGACGACATCCTGCCGCCAAGGACAAGCTCATCAATACCCCCTCTGAAGATGTCAGGACCATATTCGACATACTCAAGCGAAGCGCCGACAAGTTTGGGAATGCCAAAGCCTTAGGCTCCAGAAAGTTGGTCAAAACGCATCATGAGAACAAGAAGGTCAAAAAAACAGTGGACGGCAAGACCCAGGAAGTCGATAAGAAATGGTCATATTTTGAGCTGAGCGAATACAGCTACATCAGCTTCGTCGAGTATGAGAAATTGACGACTCAGATTGGAGCTGGTCTACGGAAACTCGGAATGACACAAGGAGACCGCCTGTCATTGTTTGCGGGGACAAGGTGAGCCTTCCACGATCTTCTAGACATTCCCATAGCTTAGCATCGTTCTGTAGCGCCCATTGGCTCGCAATGTCTCATGGCGCAGTATCCCAGTCGATGCCGATAACAACTGCATACGACTCGCTAGGGGAAGAAGGTCTCAAGCATTCCCTAGTCCAGACACGAGCAAAAGCTATATTCTGTGATCCCCATCTATTACCTACCGTATCCAACGCTATGAAAGAAGCGAAAGAGATCAAATTTGTCATCTACAACAATGATGGAGAAGTCAAGCAAGGAAACCTTCACAAGCTCAAGAGTACTCATGACTACGTTACTATTCTCAGCTTCGAAGAGCTAAGGAACCTCGGCGAAACCAACCCTACAGATCCCGTACCACCCAAGCCTGATGACCTATGCTGCATCATGTACACGTCTGGCTCCACTGGGCCACCAAAGGGCGTTCCAATTAAACACAGTGCTGTCTTGGCATCCATCGCTGGCGTGACTACAATCATTGGCAAATACATCGGTCCAGGCGATAGATTTCTCACATATTTGCCACAGTCTCACATCTTGGAGTTTGTCTTTGAGAATGCTTGTTTGTACTGGGGTGGTACTATGGGGTACGGTAGCCCGAAGACGCTGTCAGATGCTTCGGTTCGCAACTGTAAGGGAGACATTCGCGAGTTCAAGCCGACCATCCTAGTTGGCGTCCCAGCTGTGTGGGAGTCGGTGAAGAAAGGTATCATTGCCAAGGTCAACGCAGGTAGCGTTGTAGTCAGGAACCTTTTCTGGAGTGCACTTGCCGCAAAGAGCTTTCTTCTATCTACCGGATTACCAGGTACGGCCATTCTCGATGCAGTAGTTTTCAAGAAGATCAAGGATGCGACAGGTGGCCAGCTGCGTGTGTGCATGAATGGAGGAGGCCCAATTGCCAAAGACACTCAACGCTTCATTTCTATGGCGATAACACCAATGGTAGGAGGTTATGGTCTTACAGAGACTACTGCGATGGGCGCATTGAACGATCCTTTACACTGGACCGATAGTGCCCTTGGTGATATTCCTTCTTCCATCGAGGTCAAACTTGTTGACTTCGAAGAGGCTGGTTATTTTGCAGCAAACAATCCCCCCCAGGGCGAGATTTGGATCCGAGGAGCTCCAGTGTTCGAAGGTTACTTTGAAAACGAGAAAGAAACGCAGGAGGCTTTGACAGCGGATGGATGGATGAAGACTGGTGATATTGGTGAATTCAACAAAAACGGGCATCTTCGAATCATTGACCGCAAGAAGAACCTTGTAAAGACGCAAAATGGCGAATACATTGCACTCGAAAAGGTAAGTCACTGGTTTTTTTTTCGACAAAAGCTTCGAACTAATGACTTATGCTAGCTGGAATCGATTTATCGTGCCGCAACCGTTGTCGCCAATATTTGCGTTTATGCTGCGAGCGACCGCAACAAGCCCATTGCAATAATTGTGCCTGCCGAGCCAGCTCTTAAGAAGCTCGCACACGACAACAGCGTTGAGGGTCACGGGCTTGAGGACCTTGTCCACGACAAGAAGCTCAATGGTATTGTCTTGAACGAGTTGCAAGCAGCTGGAAAAGATGGTGGATTGGCAGGTATCGAGATCATCGAGGCTGTTGTGATGGCCGATGAGGAGTGGACCCCACAGAATGTGAGCATACTCTTCCTCGCAATCAAAAGGACAAGGCTGACGAGAGGTTCAGGGCATGACAACCGCAGCACAGAAGGTCAACAGGAAGGCGATATTGTCAAAGTATCAGAAGGAAGTGGAGAAGGCCTATGCAGGAGGAAATTAAGACTGTTGGATAATTTACATATATCGGCGACATCCATGGGCTGGCGTCTCGGTCGACTGTTTTTGTCTGTTCTCATGTACCCCATAATGACAACAGCATGTAATATGTAGCGTTATACAGTGATCCATAGGTAGTCCCGAAATGGTGACACCTTTTTTTTTTTTGGCTCAGCCCAACCCAACGAATTCGATGCATCTGCCCACTTGATGCCATCAAAAGCAGCACCATGCTTTACTTGTCCGGGTCTCTAGTGTTCCCATCGAAAGAACTGGTCTCGAAACCCTTATCACAAGATCTCATTCCTGTGGATCACGGCCGACAGCTTTCCCGGGCTGCCTGCCTGCTCATCTCTCTTCCCAAATATCATTCTGTTCTCCTAACCGTAGGCAAAATCCCCTTCAACTGCTCTTTATCCTTCTCAGTGGGCTTGAGGCCCCATACTTCCTCCGCTTTGTCTGAGAGTAAGAGGCCAATGCCAGCCCAGGCCATGGTTCCTAAGCCTATAAAAAGGCGGGTTCGGGGTGTGAGGTTGCGGAAAGACCGGTTACACTGTCAGCTTAGGTCACTTCTTGGTACGGCGAGTGGGGGGGAACGAGAGGGAAGAGTAGGGTGTAAGGGGGGAACCTACTGCCAAATACCCATTCTGCGAGGTAGTGTCACTGCATTGTCCCTATGACGATTGGGAAGGCCGCTTTACATTAGGGGTAATTTGCCGTGCGGTAGGATAAGTTGAGGGGCATGAGGGGGGAATAGTGATGAGCGGACTCTGGTATGAGGTATGAGATATAGAATAGTGGGAATTGGATTTACTTATGGACAGAATTGTAAGCTAATCTATTATATACCCATATTGCTCCACAGCGCCAGTACGCCAGTGCTATGATCGTATGTTTTGTATCATGATGCTCGTGCACATTAAAAGTAATAGTATGCCACACCGCCTAGACCTGTCATCCCCACGCCAATCCACCACCATTTGTCTGCATTTATCGGCTCTTTCCTCTTGCTTAAAACGTTGTTGTTGAGTGACTCCGCGAACCCTTCCAGACCTTCGACACTTCGCTTTCCCTTTCCTGAAGATTTGGCTGCCCCATTTGTTGCTGAGCTTGTTGGATTTAAGGTCTGAGTGGGTAGCATTTGTGGCGGTTTGTAGGCAAGATACATGGGATTGAGGGGCGAGCCATCAAAGCCGAAGAGATTTAGGCGTAGGGCTTTGCTGTATGCATCTGGCCCGACTTCGTAGTCCTATTCGATGGTCAAACTTTCAGCCCCAATGATTCCTTGTGGCAAGATCAGATACCTTGAAAAGCTCGGTCTGATTGTAGCGGGTGTAAATGGAATTTTGATTAGTGCAAGGGTCAGAGAGGAGTTGGCGCCCATCCACTTCGAATGGACTCAAACTGAGGGAGCCATTGGCGTTCTTCTGGTATTTTCCATGCTGCCATTGTATAATGCCTTGAGGACATCCTGGATCCGCAGCTGAAAGATGGCCTGGTAAGAGATCGCCTTCATAGTAATTATGGAATCTTTTACGTACGATTTGAAATAGCTCTGTAATATGCCTCTTCGAAATAACCGTCGTCGGTAAATGAGTATGAAAAGCCTGTCAAGGAAGGCTCGAATATCTTTTCATTCACCGGATCGTAGAATCCCTGCATTAATACATGTCAGATTAATCCATTTATTCTACCATTTGAGGACTATTTCTTGTCTCTCCGCAAAGAAATCTCTGTAATTGTCGAGAAAAGGGATACCCACGGGCCCAGTGACCACTTTGCGCGACTTGGTTGTCCATGTCCCTGTCAGCCGTGGATCTACCTGCGTAGCCGCGAAAGGCACGAACACTGCGCCCAAGGCCAGTGTAGACCGTATTGACAAGATCATGGAGAATGTTTGAAGGGAAGTCGATCGTTAAGTAAAGCGAGTATCAGGAAAGGGTACTAGTACTCTAAAGCCAAAGGGGGCAACCACTAGCGGAATGGCTAGTCGCAGAGCCGCATGATTCTTCCAAAAATAGAATCCCCTCTGCGGTTGATTTACGTGCTGTTTGATGCGGAGAACTTAGGATCTACTTCACGCGGAAGATTGATAAGGCATTCGACTGACTTCAATCGTGACTCCATCTGTAGGTCCTGAAGTACACCATTGGTATGGCGCACGAGATGGCTGGACTTCGAGCAGCCAAAAAGGAAGTGCGGACACTGATGCGACGGAAGCTCTCGCAAATGTCTACGGAGTCAGTCAAACAACAATCTGCAGTGGCTGCGAAGACTTTGATGAGTCTTCCTGAGTACAAGAATGCGCAGCGAATTGGCATTTATCTCTCGATGCCACAATGCGAAATATCCACCAAAGACATTGTATACCATGGTCTTCGAGAAGGCAGAAAGGTATTCGTGCCATACATCTACAAGTTCGATGCACAAGGATCAGTCAAACCGGGCTTGGTAATGAACATGTTGTCTCTCCATTCACTAAGTGACTACGAGAACTTGAGCCCTGATGCTTGGGGCATTCCGTCGATATCAGAAGAATCCGTTGACGAACGGTACCAAGTTCTGAATGCTCAGTCAGACGAGGTGGAAAGAACGTCCCAGCAGAAGCCTTCGGGCAACAAGACGAGCAGTAGAACGGAGAGCACTGAGAGACTTGATGTGATAGTCATGCCAGGAGTGGCCTTCGACAAAAGTCTGGGAAGGCTCGGGCACGGTAAAGGCTTCTATGACTATTTCCTGGATCGCTACCATTGCTCCATGGCAGCTCCAATGCCTTTCCTTGGTACGTGCATCTCCTCGATTCCGCATGTTGTCTCTGATTCTCTTTCAGTTGGGCTTTCTCTGGACAGACAGCTTTTGCCAGACGGCCAAAGTGTTCCTACTGATGCTTCAGACTACAAGCTGGACGCTTTGATTGTTGGCGACGGTACGATCGTCCGTTCATAGCGAGGAATCTCATCCATAGAATCTTGTTTAAACCTGTAGTTTTCCCATGTTGTCTCTTGTGCCTTTGATGTCCAACATCAAGCGGCTTGATCATTGTAAAGCTTGTATCAGTGACACATTGTCCCCTTTCAACAATATCTGGCCTGCAGAAAATTTTAGCATAACAATAAATAGACCTGTACATGGCGCATCCGGACCTAATTCCCGACGTTTCTCTTCTGAATCAATCCTCGTAGGCTGCTTCACCTCCACGGCATCGTCAATTACAAGATTCATAAACTCGTCGAAACCCTGCAGCGCATGTGTCAGCTAGATCCACCCAAAAACCCATCTGTGTGTGGCCTACTCTTATCTTTCCCTCTATCCGGATAGCCAGCTGCTCGTACAACCATATTGACACGGTGGACCGTTGCTGTAAGAGCTTGAATATGAAGTTGATCGGAGGCAGAAGGACCTTTCCTCTACCACCACCGCCTCCTCCCCCACGACCAGTCATTGCGATTGTTGGATAACTGGATTCGAGGTCCAAGAGCCGATTGGCAGCCGTGTATCCTGTAGTGTTCCGGTGGAGGCTCTGTTGTTGGCTTCAACTATTCCCAGTCTTCAGAGGTTCAACCGAGCGTGTTGGCGTCTGGAAGATTTCTATGTGGAAAACACTCGGGGAAGATTGGGGGACGGCGAACGCGGCCTTGGCATTCTGCTCTGACGCTGCATTTGATTGTCATGAACATTGCTAATATTCACTCACCTCTCCCAAAACACTTCAAAGGACCTCGCGACTCTGCCAACTCCGTGTGTGATTGATAGTTTGGCTATGTGGGCTCCAAGGAATCACATACGCAAAAAGTCATATCCAGCATCTCGAAGAGCGCTCGTTTAAAGGCCCCACCTAGGCACTGTCTGCGATACTGTCAAGATGGCGTCTACAGGTTCCGAAAGCTTCGCTCCTGTCCTGTCGGCTCTTTCAGTGCTGCAGAGCAGCGTGGAGCGCACACAGAAGTCTCAAGCCCATGACTACTTGGAGAGATTCCAGAAATCTGTACGCATTACGCCCATTGTCATTGTTAGAGAAAGGCATGTTGACCGCAGTAAACTCATAGCCAGAAGCTTGGACAACAACACATTCCATCCTATCTACCCCCGATGCCACACCGGAGGCCAAGTTATTTGCCGCCACTACATTGAAAGGAAAGGTGAACACACCAGTGCTACCTCGATATACTAAATTTTTAACGCTTTCAGATCACCTATGATCTAGACCAACTCCCTCGGCATTCCCTTTCAAATTTGCGGGACTCGATCCTTGCCCTCTTGACAGCTTTCTGCGATGGCCCTCGCCCCATAAGAACGCAGCTATGTGTTTGCTTAGCGAACCTAGCAATTCAAATGATCGAATGGAAGGATGTGCTTCAACTCGTAGGCTCGAGGCTTGGAAGCAGTGGTGGTGACTGCGTCCTAGATTTCCTTAGGGTCCTGCCCGAAGAGGTCACCGAGGGTCGAAAAATCAACTTGTCAGTATGTACGACCGTAACACCTCCAAGCCGCGGGCAAATTTGTCGACCTTGCGCGGGCGAGACATCGATATCTAACATGTCGTTGCACCCTTAGGAAGAGGATCTTGCAAGTCGGACCACAGAACTGCTGGAAGACAACGCAAAACAGGTCCTAAGGCTTCTGACTCAGTATTCCCAGTCATCAGGTAATATCTTGCGGAAGTGCAACACCTAACTCCTTTGTTGCTGATCTTCACATAGTGAGTGCTGCTTCGAACCCTCATCTCCTCGAGTGTATATCGTCGTGGCTTCGAGAGATTCAAGCCTCAGACGTGGTAAACTCACCCCTCTTCGATGCTGTTATCAATGCCCTCTCAATCGACTCGTCTTTTGAAGCCGCTGTTGATTGCATGTGTACAATCCTCAGGGATACCCGAGAGGTGGATGAATCAATCGAAGTGATTCAGCTCATCTACCCAAGGCTGATCTCCCTAAGACCTAAAATCTGTACCGCTGCGGAATCGGAGGACCAGGACAGTCTCAAAGGCCTCACGCGGATCTTTGCTGAAGCCGGAGAGTACTGGGTAGTTATGATCGCTCGTCTACCGCACGAATTCAGAGGCCTTGTAGAAGCTATTCTGGAATGTTGCGCGCGAGACACCGACCGAGATGCAATATCCTTAACGTTCTTGTTCTGGTACGAATTCAAGCAGATCATTGTCCTCGATAGATATCAGCAAGCCCGTAACACGTTTACCGATGTCTGGTCGAAATTGGTGGACATCATGGTCAAACATCTGGAGTATCCAACATATGACGGATCCAATGAAACAGATCTTTTTGATGGCGATCGAGAGCAGGAGGAAAAGTTTAGAGAATTCCGGCATCAGATGGGCGACGTCTTGAAAGATTGCTGCGACGTTATCACGGTAACAGAATGCCTTAGCAAAGCCTTTAATCTGATTCGGCAGTGGTTCTCTACCTATGGCTCACAGGCCACAGATAGTGGAGTCCCTCACTGGCAGAGGCTTGAAGCTCCGTTGTTCAGCATGCGAGCAATGGGTCGAATGGTTTCCCCAGAGGAAAGCGTGGTGCTACGCCAAGTAATCCCACTCATTGTTCAGATCCCCAACCATGAGAAGCTACGTTTCCAGGCTGTTATGGCTCTAGGAAGGTACACAGACTGGACTGCTCAGCATCCCGAATATTTGCAGCCGCAATTGAACTTCGTCATCGCTAGTTTCAAGCATGAATCGAAGGAAGTAGTAAAAGCAGCTGCGCTTGCCTTTCGATTCTTTGGCACTGACTGCAGGAAACTTCTCACGGCCCACGTCACGCAGCTGCATGACTTCTATGAGTCCGTCCTCGATGAATTACTACCTGCAAGTCAGGAAGAAGTCACCGAGGGTGTGGCAGCCGTTGTATCAGCGCAACCGTTAGACAAGGTCTATCCAATGTTAAAATTGTACTGCGATCCTGTCATAAAGAGAATGATGGCTCGTGCAAATCAGGCAAAGAGTGCTGAAGATGAATCAGCCAGACTGGCCGTGGCAGGTAAGCACCACTGAGACTCCGTAATGGTACAACAAAGGCTAATTACGTATCCACTAGATTACATCCAATTGTTAACAATTTTCATTCAACACGTTCAGCCATACGTCTCACCTTCAGACGAGAACCCAGCAGTCAAATACTGCCAGGAGATTCTCCCAGTCATGTCCGCGATCGCAGAAAATTTCACCAGCTCTACACCAATCCTCGAACGTGTTTGCCGGTGCTGGCGCTATATGGTTCTCTCATATCGAACCGCCATACTGCCATTATTACCTACCTTGGCACAGCAGCTCGCGTCTGGTTTCGAGAACTCACGTCGAGGGTGTTTCCTCTGGGCAACCGACTCCGTTCTACGAGAATTTGCCGACGGTGCAGAATTCGTAGACGCCGCTACATCCCAGGCCATCTACAAATTTTTCGAGCAACAAGCGCTCGCTTTTCTACGGATCATGAACGAACTTCCACCGAGCGATCTACCAGATGTGATCGAGGACTTCTTCCGCCTTCTGATCGACGCCCTAATCTACTACCACACGTCACTCCTCCCAGCTCCCATATGCTCACCTATCCTTGCAGCTGCAACCAGCACCATGACTTTGCAGCAAGAGGCTCCATTGACCGCAACTCTTCACTTTCTGTGCGACTTTTTGAGCTACGGCACTGATCATCCGAACTCCTCCTCTTTCCACAGCGGACCAGACTTAGCACGTGTCAATACTGCACCCGAGCTCCAACAGTGCGTCCAGCTACTGGTATCAGAGCAGGGTGAAGTGATCACCCAGAGGGTTTTGACCGGCATGATGTTCTCCTTTCCACGCGACTGTCTCCAAGATGCTTCCAATGTCCTTTTAGCCATGCTCGAGATTATGCCACAAGCGGTGGTCATCTGGGTCAAGGGCACTATTGGCATGTTACCTGCGGGCACTCTCAAGGCAGGAGAGGGTGAAAGGCTAATGAACGCAATGGCAACAAAGATTCAGCAAGGTGAAGTAAAGAAGATTAAGGTACTTCTGCATGATTTTACAAACTCTTATAGAAGACGCAATGTCGCGCCTAGAGAAGGTTTGGGAAGGTTGGAAGCTACCAGATTCAGGTTCAGTGGGTAGTTGAGTGTGTACAACATTGGGAAAGACTTCCTACATCCTCAATTCGCTAACAAGCTGCCAAAACCTTGGCGGATGCTTTACCAGCTTCGCGGAAATTCGCATGTTCTCTAGGGGGCTATTCTCTGTACGCGCTTTCCGTTGTGGAACCTTCCTTCTATGCGCGACCATTGGGCTTCCACCTCCCTTGCCCAGCTGCTTGGGTGCCAGGTAGTGTTATAGCTATCTGTGGTTCGTGACCTGCTTTCTAAAGATCGTTATAGATTATCTCATCGATTCTTCTTCTATGATTATATTTTACGCTCATGCCTTTCTTAAACTATTGGCTTTGGATCTCTGTCCTTGTTTGTCTAGCCTCGTCGAGTATACTGCAACATCGGGCGCAGAGCAAGACTGATAATGATCTCTTCTTCACCTTGGTGCCCGAAAGTGCCATCGAGATCCTCCAACCACCTCCTTCTTTGGACCTTTCCTGGCCCGCAATCCGTTTTGTCAACGTCACGCGCTCTACAACGATCAACATCTTACTTAGCCATGACCTAACGGCATCAACTTTGCCTGCTCCTGTTTGCAATGGAAATCTGTACGGCTTCAACTTGGATGTTGCTAGTTGTCACGAGGCGTGGACCTTAATACCGAGAGATACCATTGCACGGAACTTTGGGCCAAGAGGCAGTGGCATTTTCGACATCCCTACGCCATTTATATTCATGAGCTGTAAGCGACTATTGATCTAATTGCCAGTGCCGAAGCCCAACTTCGTTCCATGACATGCGGATTCGATCCTTGGTTGTTATAGCAAAGCTGACTAGAAATAGCTAATGGGCTTTGCACCCTTGAGATTGATATGTATTCGGACGATGCTCTGGAGATTGCGACAGGCTACGACGTTGCCATCAGCGGACTGAATGTGTTGAGGACTTGCGTACAGGGGACTCCAAGCAGAGGAGGTGTGACCACAGGCATCGGTAGGTGATTCCCCACTGTAGAGTGAGCTTACGTATGAACAACGCAGACGAAAATTCTTCTGGTGTTTCTCACTGATCCATGCTAGGTCACAGTGAAAGACTCGGATTAGACATGAGGGCCTACAACCCTAAGAACGTGCATTGCATGGATTCACCCATCCCTGCTCCTGCGCTTCTAGACTGTCGAGCAATCTTGGATCTTATGCCGGCATCTGTTGACCCTCAAGTCTTTGGTCTCCGCGGTGAGCCTAGCGTGGTGGTGGAGTTGCCCAAAGCTTTTACGGCCCGTATGATACCTCGCCCTTGCTTTACTCAACCCCATCCGGGCTAACCATCCGCATCCAGCAAGCAAACGCTGCGTAATCACCGTCAGCACCAACGGCCCACCGAGCTACTCGGCTTGGTATGCCATGTATACCGCTGCGACTGCTATCGATGCAATGTGTATTAGGCAAGGGAAGGCTGGCTTTGTGACTGATCTGGGTACGTTCGAGAATGACCGCTCCACAGACTCTCTGACTTACGCTCTCCATTGCCAGGCGACGCTAGAAACCTGGTAATCAGCATCAAAGCAGGGGAATCAAAAGCCGACGTAGCAGCCACGGCACGACTGTGAATGCCAAGCTTGTTCATCATTTGCTGCAATTGAAGGAGTAGCCTGATGCTCTTTGAATTACGGACATCGGCTAGGAAGCGAGTTCATCACTAGGTTCAGCCTCAATTGAGAGAATCCATGGAATCTATCCAGCCATGAGATACTTTAGCTTGGTTCTACTCCTGATCCTTTGCACTCGGCTACCGAGGCAATCCTTGTGTTGTGTTTGATTTTCTGGTTGCTAACATCTTGGCAAGTTCAAGGTTTGACTTCTTTCATTCAAGTTAGACTACCGCTGGGAGTCATGCAAGTGCTCACAGGCCATCTAACAGCCCGTAACGACGTCTTGTTGCTCTTGCAACAATCGTGCAATGCAAGACACTGGTGACATGCATCAACATCGTACAGGTTTCACCGAACAATGAAACACAACGCCTCGCTCGCTGCCATAAAGTCGTTAAATGGAGAATCGAAGATACATCCAACTTACCATCAAAGCTTGGACTCTTTGGACTGCTCTGCTGCCATTGGATCAGTCTCTTCCTTCTTCGGCGTATCCACCACAGCATTTCCTCGCATTTCCCCATCCTTGAAGTCGCCACTGGTCATTGTTGGTGTCTTGAAAGCTCCTTGCTGCATCGTTGGACTGCTGTTGGCCGGCATATCTGTTGTTGGCTGGGAGCCTTTTCGGCGACTGAAATACTCGCCTAAGCTGACCTTTTTCTTGATTGGACTGGGCTGGGTGAGGCTTGATGATGAGTGAGAGAACGATAAAGGATTACTAGCTGCATGATGCATAAGCGGAGATTGAGAGACGGCGGAAGTTGGGGTCTCGACGAGAGGGGTGGTCAAAGAAGAGTCCGAAGACAATAAAGGCTTTGCGGGTAGCTGGACTCGAAGGTCATTTGAACGATAGCCATTGACAGGCCGAGACTGTTCAACTGCAGGCCAGGGCGGAGGTGGCTTGATCTCTGCATTGACCGGACGATCGGGGGGCCGAGTGATGTGCGTTGCGACACTTTCAGTGTCACTCGCCGTAATAGGTGCTTGGCCGGGTCCAGCATCCTCCATTTCTGTATCCGTGGGCTCTCGTGGAGAATGGAATTCGCCAGATTCATTACCCTTATTACCGTTCCTCCTAGTGCTATCAGGAGCCTGTAGAGAGATGCTCCTTCGTTCCTCCAACTTTGTTCGATCTCGTTGGGAACGTAGTAACAGACGCTTGGTCAAGGACATGTACGGCTTCTTTGGAGCGGTCGGACTAGCTAGTGGCCTGTACCAAGCGTCTTCGTCAGGCTCAGTCTGCATGGAACAGTCGACGTAATTCTGTCGGATCAGGGGAGACGGTATTGTGGGTGTGTTAGGATGAGGGGACCGCTTTTTGAAACTGGTGACTGTAGTATTGCGTGGCCTCCCAACGGGATTGGAGGAATTCGTTATTGGAGATCCGGACTTTCTGCGCGAAGTACTTGCGTCGGTATACTGAGATTTGGGGGGCAGACCGGGAGTATTGGGTTGCGAATAAGATGTGGCGAAGTGACCTGGCTGCTTTGAAGTAGCGGAGGGCGTATTGACACTGGAGCCGCCACTGTTTCTTTTCTTCTTCTTCTGAGCAGGCTGATGCTTGTCATTTTCCAACTGCTCGAAATTCTTCTCCAATGCTGCTATTTTTCTCTTCTCTCGGTCTGAAATTTCAAGACCTGCACCAAATGCCACGTCACCAGATGAGTTGTGTGTAGGTGTCATATCTCGACTTTCGGACTTAGATCCAGAAGAGGAACGTCTATCGTCCTGCTCACTCGCAGCTCTGCTATTCGTTGCGTAGCCAGTTTCCGACGGCGATTGCTTGCCAGAGTATCCATTCTTGCCTTTAGTACGGCGCCGATCATACCTTGCAAGTGCACATTTATCGGGAGAGGTGCATGCACAGCCACCAAATTCTGCAAGAACTTTGCCTACCCAGTCTGCAACATAATCCTCATCGAGATCGCCTTCTAGCTTGACATCTTCGTGATTGCGAGACGAGAAGTAGTTCCGTATGTGCTCGTCTAAAACCCAGCCTATTGTCAACTCCGAGCCTGCATCAAGATCCTGTTTTGCGACAAAGCAGAAATGGTATTCCGACCCATTCTCTAAGAAGGTTTTCATACTTAGATTCGGGTCGCAACTTCTTCTTAAATAGCGGCAGGAGGTGCCTTCTGAACGAGTGTCAATGTAGATTGGAAGTTTTGGATGGAAGAAAACGAAAGGGGCAGGATGTCGAAGATAGTCCCAACGATTTGCTGGATCCCGGATGTAGCGTTGCATGTGCCCAATTTTGCCTTTGAGCTCAGCTACGACGGAATCTTTGGGTCGGAAAGAATCAATCGTGAGATACTTCCACTGCGGATGTTTGCCGTATACCACCGACTTTTCATCCTGCCTGTGTTCCCTCTTCAATTGGGGTAAAGCCATCTCTGCAATGGTTTGTTCACAGCGATTGAAGACCTCGCCGGGTAAAAGTCCGTTCGTCGCCTTCTTGAGCTCATCGACATCGCTAGACCAATTGCCGAGATCACGGGTGATATCGATGTCACTGAGGAGGTTGGTTTGCATCGAGGCATCGCCGGGGTCATTATCATACAGATGTAGGAACTCGACACTGTAAGGCTCTTTGGCAAGTTCGTTTGGGGGATATTTGCTATGCATCTTGGACGGGCTGAAGATAGTTGACCCGGAGCGCTTGTGAGGGTGTGAGGTGAGGTGAGGTGTCGATACTGTAAACTGCGTCGAGTTTGAGAATCGATGATTACTTTTGGGTTTCTTTGCGGATGGATGCGCATCCCGTGGGCTTCGACTGGTGCGATCATGGAGCAGGTCATTATCGGTGCCGTGGGGCCATCCATTGGTGAGTGACCCATTAGATTCGGGTACTCTAACCTTCTTCTTATGGCTTTTCGATGATGTTTTCTTGATCTTACGATCTCCAAGACTGAGCTCATTCCTCCGATTCGTTTGGCGCTCGATCGCCCCACTTGTGTCCAGCGGTCTGGGGTTGCAATCCGCGCAGAAGTGATCATATTTTTTTAAATCTTCGTTGGTCGGGACTGCTCCATTCTCGTCAACGTAGTAACATTCTGTGTGCTGCCATGTGTCGCAGGTGTCACAGTAAACTGTGTTGCCATCATCCTCGTCATAACCACATATGCATTTGATGGTGTAATCTTCGATCTCGTCACCCTGCTGACCTACGAGATCTCCGATGGGTGTAGTCTTCAAGGTGGACCCACCGACAAAAGGCGCGGTGTGCGTATGGAGAGACGAGAAATCTGTCATACTATGAAGCCAAGGACCTTGGGCCTATGAGTAGACGGACGGAATGGTGAAGGAGCACCGTGGCTTGAATCGCATGACTTGTGAGCGCGAATATTGCCGGATTGTTATGCCTCGAGCACTTCGCCGTCGACTTTGGCTCCTCAACTCATCATGAGATTTGATGAGTCTCGGTCGCAAAGATGGTGAGGGTCGCTGCGTGGGTGACAAGGAGGTATGTGGAGACAGTAGTATCAGGCCAAAGCCTATCATCAGATGGATTAGTGAACACAGACCAAGAAAAGAGGCTTTGTCTTGTGGAATTTGATGAAGATTCGCAATGTGCTGGAAGATGTTGATTTGGTGAAAGCCGTGGTAATCTGACAGGTGCCAACGCGTTTGCAAGAGGATGAGAGCGTGTCCAGGCGCAAGCTGTGCAGAGAGGAAATGGATCCGAAGGCACTCGAGTGTAGAAGGGTGGTTGATCGCTTGGTGAGGAAGGAGGATGTTGGAGACCTGAGAGCCTGAGAAAGAGGAGGGTAATAATCTGAAAACGGCATGTACCACCCTAGCGTGAGATTAGCGTGCGAGGGGTAAAAATTCGTTGCATGTTCAGTCTTGCACAGCTGGTGCAAGGATGATTGTCGATGAGAGCATAGCATTCCATGACAGGATGGCTCTAGAACATTGTGTGGAGTCAAGAAAGTCGAAGTTCGGCTCAACCGAACTCGGCGTTTTTGCCTTGCCAGTGATGGACCTGAGCCCGAACGTGACTGCCACTGTGGCTCTTACAGTAAGGATTCGAGGATTCCATAATGTCCAACCAGACTGTGGTGATCACGTATGATGTAGAGGAATCTTGAGAATGATGGAGTACGCAGGGGAAAGCAAGAGGGAGGACGGCAAAGACATCAGGAAAGAAGCGTGTGACAGGATAGTGGCACTCTGCATGGTTAAAGTGCGGTAGCGAAGAGGCGACCAAGACCTTTGGCAACAGCATCTCCGGAGGACAACATTCATTCTGGGATGTCTTTGGGGGACACGGGGGGTTCCATCAAAAAGGTAGGGTTGATAGAACTGACATGGCGGCTGCGTCTGGGACCACTGGTGATGAATGGAATTGTATACTATGTAGATTTACTCCCAGGAAGTGCTAATACGTGTATTCCTCCAATGGAATCGCCGTATGCTGTATATAGGCGAATTATAGCACGGCCACTGGGCCACAGCATGAGGAAAGCATCCGTGGAGTGAACGATTCCAACTGCATTCTTCTCTGCGTTTGCAAAAGTTGGGAACAATGAGACAGGCGCGTACCTAGTTCATTTCTAGAAGGAAAGTTTAAGTACCTTACTTACTTTACTGTACTTTACTGTATTTTACCCGTCGGCTGCCAGAAACCAGTTGCGGCACGAGCTCCCGCGTCATTGGAGTACTACTAACTCCACTTAGGCACTTACTCAGGACCAACCAACGTGCCGTCGAACTTCGCCATCTGCATTGCTGTCAAGACCCTACCACCAAGTACAAAGACCTCACAATAGACATGAAGCTCACTCTCACCCTTGTTTCGCTACTCCTGTCCTCGTTCGCTGCATCCAAATCTCTGTCCCTCTTCGGCGGCGACCAAAAGGTCCTCGATGGCGACTTAGACGTACCTGGTGACAATCCGCTCGAGTTTTGCCAAAAGAACGATAAATATACTCTCACAATCAACAAGGTCGACTTAACCCCAAACCCTCCATCACCGTAAGTTCACTGTCAACACCTAACCCTTGCCCTTTCCAACGAGGGGCCTAAAGCGCTAATGGATTCATCTAGCGGCAAAACACTCACCATCGAAGCCAAGGGCAACTTCACGGAAAACGTCGAGGACGGCGCATATATCAATCTATCTGTCAAATATGGTCTGATACGCTTGATCAACCAGAGGGCCGATCTCTGCGAGCAGATGAAGAATGTAGACGAGCAGTGCCCGTTAAGTGGGGAGAAGACTATCACCAAGGATGTGGATTTGCCAAAGGAGATTCCACCTGTGAGAGGCAGACACCATTATCATGAGAGATCAATACCAGCTAATGCATATTCTCTATCAGGGAAAATACACCGTCCTTGCCGATGTCTACACCAAGGACGATAAGCAGATAACCTGCTTGACCGCACACGTCAAGTTTTAACGGGATTTGCGCGATACTGCTCGAGGTGTCGTTGGAATACGCAATACATTACTTGACGGGTGGATGGTGTGGCGTCACTATGTTTGGTCTGGCGTGCATAGGTCTTTGGTAGCGATGCCATGTCTTGATATGTCTTCTTTGACGTTTGGAATTCGGCAGCTTTGATGGGCAGATACATGCTTTTGGCCAACGACGTCCTCACAGTCAGACATCCTCATCCAGGATTCACAGGACAGTAGGCCATAATGCTACAAAGCTATGTGGCAATGTATATAAAGTCGTCTTATGCAAAGACTCATAACATCATCTCGTCCCCAGATATAACAGCCATGAACATCTCTCTGCAATGCTCAAATGTGTTGGTATCGGTGTTATAGATTCTCCATGCCTTCACTCTCCGAACAGCCTCCTGACCCTCTTCAGTACGCTGTCTTTCTCCGGATCATAAGGATGATCTTTGCTTGGTATTTCCAACACGGCAGGAAAGGCCTCTGTGTAGGTGTCGACTCGAGCTCGGATTTTTTCGGCAATCTTTGCACTGTATCAGCCACGCCTCTAGTATGCACCAATTGCTCCTAAACAGTCACACACATGCTGATTGATGAGTAATATGGCAACATCCTTCCTCTTCTGCGTGAAATTGTCAAAAGCTTGCTCTATGGTGGAGTTCTCTGTTTTGGCATCGACGACTAGGAAGTTCTTCTGGGCGTCTGGTGGTTGGGTGACATGCTGTAAAGATTACCATCAGAAACACCTGGATGAATTAGTGTGGTTGCATACACCAATTCCCGCAAGCAATAAGCCCGTCACAGAATCCTAATCAATTTATTAGCGGTGTCCCAATCCCTTAATGCAGAACGTGTCATGCACCTCATCACCGATAACAGCGAGGAAATGCCTGTCTTTGTATGCTGAGGGTGGGGCCGCCATATTGATGGTGTTGTAGCAGCTCTGCCCTAGATCGTACAAACTAAAAGATCGCCGCCAAGGCCGAAAACCAAGCTGCAACTTTCCCCGCCAAAACAAATTGTTGTTCTGAGCTCTGGCGCCTCAAATTCTGACCGCGTCTCGAGCAACTGGTTGCTTTCAAACAAGTCTGAATCGCTTCTCACGAGCATCTATGGCAATGGATGATGGGATTGATTGACTGACCTTCTCCTAAGCTTTACAGAGCCCTCACTACGATACAATGGCACCACGACTTGTACGCCGAAGGCCGCTGACAGAACGCATTAGAGCTTACCTCAACCCGCTCGACTTCTCGCTTTGGCTCTCCGAGGAGCTGGATTCGAGCGATTGGGATCAGTGGCAAAAAGATTGGGCAAACCCTGTAGGAGTGCTACTAAACCTGGCTTTTCTCGTTGCAAGAGCGAACAGCGGACCGAGCACCAGGAGCAGGGGCGACGATGTTTTTGGAGAAGATGCAGGCTATACGGGCTGGCTGGCGTGGTTCGTACGTGTTACCTGGCCCCTCCATCGTTATGTTGATAGCTGATAATAGAGGCATACAGGCAGCCTTCATTGTTCACCTCCTGTCTCTTCTATCTTTTGTCAACGCCGCATATACTTTCTACCGCCAACGGCACTACAGACTCTTTGAAAGTGATGTGGACATCACTCCAAGCACCCCATCTGCCCATCGGGTCCGCGTCGACTCCTCACCATTGTCTTCGTCTCCACTCCGCTTCCTCTCTACCATGCTTGCTGGTGAGAATGCAGAAACTAGATCGCATCCAGATGCTTCGCGAGACGTTTGGGAAATAGCCGTATGGGATCCCACTCCAATCTCTCTCCGGATGTTCTGCCTATTCAGTCCAGGACACATCTTGGTGTATTGGCTTTTCCTACCAACACGAATCTCTGATCCGCGACCAAGTACAACCATTTTTACTACGATGCTCTTGGGAGGTTTGCTGTCTGCGCAGCTGTTGCTTCTTCAAACGAACTTTTCTCGGCAATCTAAAGATTCTTCAATCATACACAAGGAAGTCATGAACGAATATGACACCAAATACGTTCATCCACGCACCCAACCCCTTATGCGAGACGTGGGGACTCAATTCTCGGATTCTGGAAAATCCATGCACAGCTTGCCACAGTATGAGCATAAGGACAACTCTGTTGATGTCTATGCCCCTACTTTCATCATAAACAGAGGCTTCCAGACTCGGCCTAATCCAATTTATGTCAAGCATGTCGATCCTGAGGGCTCGACAGTACAGCGAACACCATCGGAAGGATCCTCTTCAGGCATGGTGCCACCATTCCAGACCCCTGCACATCTGCGAGATGTGTCTTCTCCGCTACGCCCACAGACTGCAATCCGGCAGCCGCAATTTCGCGTCTCCGGAAATGGAGATGGTGGAAGCCTTGGTGTCTTCTCGCATGCGAGCTCGCCCTTGCGCAAGTCAGCGTCTGCCAATTTTGTGGGGCTGCCGGACCAGCGGGAAAGAAGCTTAAGCCCTCAAAAAAGAGAAGGTAGCCCTTTGAAGAGGAGTGGTCTTGCTCCTATGCCAAACGGGCAGCGTTTTGGCCACTTACAAGGGCCATCAGTAAGGAGAGAGAGCGGTAGATTCTGATGTCCACGCTTTGGTTTTAACTCATCAACCCTCTGTCAGTCAAATTCGACATTAGATCGTCCATACCGAGGATTGTCTGAAGTCTGATATTCATTATTGCATGGCAATTGTAAGGCTCGGTATTTGGCCCGTACATTGTACTTCATAGTAGACTGACTCTGTATCAAGCTGCTCGAATAAACGCTGGACGGGCCATTTGGTTCATTTGACACAGTTGAAACGGCCCACACAATCGATTCGACCTGAGGAAAGATACGGACCATGAATTACCCTGAGATATTAGGTTCGATGTCCCTAGGCAGATCCAAGGCGCTCTTAGATCGACTAATTTTATGGCGTCATGGTGGTGAGGTGGCTCCTAAATTTCAGGGAAAGTAAGGAGCTCCTCCCACGGCTCCTACCCGTTGCGACTTGGAAAAAGAAGCAGTGGCGATTACAAGTCTTTGCAATAAATCATAGCGAATGGTAGATTTACATACACAACATCCTCATCGTCATGCAGTATCGCTAAGTGCATCCCTGAGCAACAAGGAATGTCCTGGCATTCCATGAAACGCCATGTCATCGCCACCTACTTCCAACACTTCGACCAAAGCCGCTCACCTACATATTGATTATCGACGCTCCTCCTCATTTCCTCCATTCGCAGCACTCAACCCGTTTCGCAAAAAACCTTCCTATAAACCTGCTAGATCTCCTTCACCTGTGGAACCATATGAAGTCGCTCCAGGCATCTGGAATACTGACGCAACTGCAAAGGTTTTTGGGTACCTGGAACCTGAGGCAAAGAAGGGAAAGGCAGGAGATCGGGTTGCGAGACCAGACGAGCGCTACAAAAGCCAGATACCCAAACGAAAACCAGTAGTCCGGCAAGATTCACCAGATCTGAACAACGAAAATTGTAACGATGACTTGACCAATAGAATATATTCTCGTCCGCCCAAACTTTCGCTACAGATTCCGTACCCTTGCAGAGAAGATCATTTAGACAGGATAGGAGGAAGGTATCGAAGTAGGATCGAGAGAGTGAGAATGCGAACAGTGAGTGGAGATGATCGCCTGGTTCAACGGGGCGCCAATCCGAGGACCGGTCTTGTCAGTCCTCTTATCGCGAGCGACAATAGCGATGATAACATTGGCCATGATTATGTCTCCATCGGCAAGACGCATTCTGACAGACCTTTGCCGAAGGGACGATCTCGCAGTGGTAAATGGAGGCAGGATGGTGTCGGATGGAGCTTGGTCGAAAGCCCACTGTTGAGCCCAATTGCACAAAGCTCGGCCGACCCAATTAGCAGACGAGTCTCATGTAAGAAGCTAGAGGACAAATTACTGGTCGAGATGCCGGGCGTGGACAACCCAGAGCCGGAGAACATGACAGACCAACAGATGAGAAGATATCAGGAGAGCGTTGCTCGAGCTTGCAGACACGCTGGGACCAACGCTATGATAGATCCTAACACAGTTCCTCCCTCTCCTAGGCCATCGACTCCAGAAGGGCCCAGTACGCCTCCGAGTAAATTGCAAAGGATCAGAAAAAAGATGGTGGGAAGTGGTCCCACTCGCAAGGAGAATTCTAACGACACGGCTATTGTCGCAGAGAAACGAGCGTCTTCGATGCCAACACCCAGGAAATGCAGCAATGAGATGCAAAAAGCCAGGATGTCAACTCCTAGTAATACGCCGAGGGGGTCGTCACCATCACCCCACTCAGACAAAAGCATCAACGCTACAGAGGATCCTTTTTTAGGCCAAAGAAACCGGCAGAAGTCCGGCCAGACAACAAGTGGTACTCATATCCCATCACTTCGAACCGCACGACAGCAAGAAGCCCACTGCCTGTTCCCAGCCGTGCATCAAAGGTCATTCGGAACAAAGTACGTCGAACAACCAGCTACTCCGACCTTGAGCCAGTACCTGCCCCGTCTTCAATTCCTCCATCCCAGCCACTTCGCCAACTTGGAGAAATCTACATGTCGCCGGCCGGCGCAACTCTTACCAGCGCACCTACGGCCCTTAGAGCAACAGAGGAAGACCGTAGAGGATGCTTGCACAATCACTACCACTTCCATATTGAGTCGAAAGGCGGAAAAGGAACAAAGACTAAGGGTGCAGAGGCAGAACAGCAGCATCGTCGTTCCGAGAGTGATTCCGGGCTTACATTCAAAACAGGGGACGTTCAGGGGGAGTGCTCTTCAGAAAGGCCTACCCACGAATCAACGTTCCTCCGCTATCAAGCTCACGGCGGACACCTCAGAGCCAAACTCAGCGAAACACACCATCCCAAATCGGGCAGCCCAGATGCAAGACCTGGCGAAACCAGAACGCAATGCCGGGGCCATTGTGTCAGGAGCAGCACCCGGGGCGAGAGCAGCCATGCTCGAGAATTACGGCAGCCAACAATTGGAGGACGGCCAGACCAGAAAGTGCTCAGGCGCTGTTCCAACAATGCGAGAGCTAAAGCTAGGAAGTACAAACATCATTCACATTCCGACCCCAAAAGACCAAAGAAATGGGGTTGGTATCACCCATACGTCCGGCCACCTTGGTGATCCTCTCGGTGGCAAAGATTGGGGGTGTCGAGATCCGGGGCAAGAGCAGGTGGCAGAAGTGCGTCGTCGAGTTGAGCAGAAGCAATCTGGACCTCGAGAGATGGCTTTCAGCCATGATAGCAGTCTTTGGTTTGCTGGTCACTGGGCTGAAACCCCGGAAAAGCAGAGAGCCGATACCTGCTTACAATACAATGAGCTACCAGAGCGAAAACGGCCGGTCTTCAGGAAAAACGCGGACGCAAGGCTATGGTTACAGACCTTGAATGAATCGCTGCAGGCTTCAGACAAGCTCCAATTTGTACAAGAGCGTTTGCACCACATGGCCTGCCATATCACTCAGACAATGCACCCCAGTTCGTCTGTCATGACGACCCTGAGAACGCCGAACGTGAAGGCTTGGGATCTTTTGCTGGCAGCGAAAGATTTGATATTGGCTTGCATCTATCTGCTGCTGTTGCTGAATATTCTTATGGCCTTGAAGAAGGTCCTGATGCTACCAACTTTGGTGATCTATTGGATATGGCACTCTGTGAGGATGATTCTTGTGATTGTCAAGTGGTGTGTTTTGGCTTAGAGTACTTGATGGATACCACTACGTGTAGGCAGCACACTTTCGATGCGGACAGGTCTTCAATTCATCAGTAGATTACCTTGGAGCGGTCTCTGCATACTCGATGAAGTCCCCATTGAGACTTTCTCTCCACAAACGCACTTTCCCATTGTCCCCGGTCGATGCCAGAGTACTCCCTGTAAAAACCTTCAGTTACCAGCTCTTATGTGGATACTTTGCAAATATGCTGTGATATACAAGAAAATGAGCAGGGTATTCACCATCATAAGTCCACCTTACCTTCCATACCGGGGAGCCTTCATCATGTGGTAGTATGGCTCTTTCCTTAGAGACATGTTTTATGTTCGATCTCTCCGTGAGGTCATGTCTAGGTGACGTGATACGTGACATGCCGGCTAATCCAGCACCGATGCCAGACGGCGGGTTTCGCGAAGAGCTAGTTGAGTGTGCTTTCTGCGTAGCATTGGATTGAGGGAACCTTGCGGTCAGTTCCTTTGGCGATCCATCAACATCGTGAGGAGTGTCGACGTCGAAGATTCGCACGGTCCCGCCATCACATGCAGCGGCAATTCTATCAAAAGGGAGAAGACAGCCAGGAGCCCAAGCAATTTCATTGATCAGCTCATTCCCTGTGTCAATTTGGAGCATTTCGAAGAACCGATAAATTCCTTCGGAGGCATCTTCGGGCTTTACAGCGCGAAATATCTTAATGGAATTCAAGGCCGAAACGGCAAGAGAAATAGCTTTGAGAGCAAGGCCAGCCATGAGTGCGTTTAGACAAGGACCCTCAGATTGATGAATGGACAGCCTGAATCTAGCTTCTGTGCCCCGGTGGTGCTGCCCAAACGGATGAAGCTGATCTACCTGATTCCATGAAGACAGCGACTCCGGATCCGCAGGTTCCATCAGGCTAAGTGATCCATCGTGGGTGATCAGGGCAAGCCAAATTTCATGTTTGATGATCTTGAAGCCAAAGGAAACATAAGAGACATGGTTAGGTGGAGACTGGGAGTATACACATCTGAAACGCCGACCTTTAGTGGGACGTTGAGAAGGATCTTCCTGCCATAGCTTGAGCTTATTGTCACCACCAATGGTAGCGAAGAATTGACCAAGGCTCGAGGATACCCATTGTATCTTGCGAGAGTCTAAGCGTGCGCTCAACGTTAGACGAAAGAAGACCTACATCCAAGACCTCGGCATCGTGTCCCCGAAATTGTTCCAACAAAGTCCACTCTTTATCTCGGTTTATGCTGTAGACTCGGATTTTGTGGTCGGCCGAGCAGAGAGCCGCTCTTGTCCCTGCAGGATTAAAGCTTGCAGCAAGTACAATGTCGGCTGCCGCGTGCTCGAAGCTCTGAAACCCACTTTTAACTGGCTTTATGCTATCGACACCTTCATTCTCAATCATCTTAGGGCCTTGGACAGTAAGGCTCTGATGGGAAGTCAAAATTGTGGCAAATTCAATCCTATAATTCACTTGTAGGCATACCAGGGGTACCTCGTGACTTGAGTCGTATTGATATCAAAAGTCGCCAAACGCGTCAAACGCGCTTGCGATGTGAAGATCTGGCTTATTCCCCCAGACTCAAAATCTCAATCTTCCCATTAGCCATGGACATTGTTTCAACTTAAGTAGGTATGTCTTCGAGGTTGACAAGGGCAGAGTCGTGGAGCCTTTTGGCTCTCTCTGCGGCCTGTATTGGCATCATAGCCAATACCTTTCATGGCGATGGCGAGCCCCTAATCGCCTCCTTAGCATTTAGCGGCATAGCATTTGCATTTACTTTCAGTCTTATTCGGTGGCTCGGGGAAATTTTCATCAAAGCAAACTTGAAGGGCATGGATATGTCAAAGATTAAGAAAGTCGAAATGTATGTGGGCGGAGGTTGCATTATACCGATTACGGGAGACTAATGCACGAAGTAGTCCAGAAACTATGGGAGCTGTGTGTGCCGTCGTATATCTTCTCACGATTATAACATTTATACCGTTCCCGTTTTACAAAGACATTGTTGCGGCCACTTCAGGCGGAGGCAATAGAGAGTTTGTTGTTGAGCGTCACGAGGTGGAGAATGGTCGTGTTCTGCATCGCTTTCCTCACAGCAAGGTACAAACCCATATCCATTGTCAAAAGTGACGAGAATGTTGACGATGACAATTAACAAGCTGGCTTCATACCTGTCTGCCATTCTTTCTTTGCAATCGGTGGTGCTCCTAGGCATCGGGGACGATTTGTTCGACATCCGGTGGCGACATAAATTGTTTATACCAGCCTTCGCTTCAATTCCCATGCTTGTAGTTTACTTCGTCGACTATGGTGTTACCAATGTCGTTGTTCCTGTTCAGCTTGAGCAGTACCTAGGCAAGATGATCGACTTAGGGTGGCTTTACTATGCTTATATGGCTGCAATCGCCATCTTCTGCCCTAACAGCATCAACATTCTCGCAGGTATCAATGGTATCGAAGTCTCGCAGTCGATCATTATAGGCTTCCTCCTTTTGGCGAACGACGTCCTCTCGTTGTACGCTGCACCAAGCACTCCTAGCCCTCACCCTGCCACGGACCCTCACCTGTTCTCGATATACCTGCTTCTACCATTCATCGGAGTTTCTTTGGCTCTTTGGTGGCATAATTGGTATCCAGCAAAGGTTTTTGTCGGAGATACCTATTGCTATTTTGCGGGCATGGTCTTTGCCATTGTCGGTATACTTGGGCATTTCAGCAAAACCCTGCTGCTTCTACTAGTACCACAAATTGCCAACTTCATCTACTCCGCACCACAGCTGTTTCGACTCATACCATGTCCCAGGCACCGTCTACCACGGTTCAATTCACGCACAGGTCTTTTGGAGCCATCCGTCACTTCGTGGGCGCAACCTCCATCCAGGTCAAGGACACTGTTATTGAAGCTGCTTGAACAGCTCCCTATCCCTTTAGTCAAGGTGTGGAGGAACAGCAAGGGCGAGATTATCGAGTCTACCAACCTTACTATCTTGAACTTGTGGCTTGTCTGGTTTGGGCCTATGAGGGAAGACCGCCTCGCTATTCAACTTTTGGTGATGCAGGCATTGTGCGGTATCTTGGGCCTTTTTGTACGGCACGAACTAGCCCTGTGGGTTTTCAGACAAGACAATAGAGGCTAGACTATGAGTACAGAAGATGCTATTGAACAGAGAATCTTGCGTGTGGCGCAACTACTGACTTCTCCGCGCGCATGGAGAAGAGAAATCGGGATGACGTTTAATGTAAGTAAAACGCTGTTCAGCTATTGGAAATTGCTTATACTCTTACTGTTGAAGCGAGACTTACATATGCTCCTGCCAATGAGCCGAGCCAAATAACCATCTCCGCCAATACTATAATATCGCGCTAGCCCTACAGAACTCAGAGAGGAATCCTCTATTTGACCATAGTACGATCTTTCAAAGGTGCGCATTCAATATGAAATCATGCTTACTTTAAACGACAGTATTTGGCACTTCTCCGGCCCTACGCTTCCCCCAAATATCTTCCCGTACTCTTGCCATTGACTAGAAGTTATCAAAAAACGGCGAGAAGCGCTTAATACCAACAAAATCATATTCATGCGTAAGCTTCCGTCAGCAATGCCTAAGAAGTTCCATGCGGAGATTTCAATTGACTTCAGAGTGAAAAATCGTAGGAGAGTGTTTCAGTCTTCGCTTTGTCTGGAAGCCTCTGTCCCTTGCCACTGACCCACCGCTGCCATGAGATTCGAAAACAGGCAACTTAAAGCTGAAAGGTATGGTACGACTCCCCGATCACAATCAGCATGACTTATGCCATTCCTTTTACCCGAAGTTGAAATGATTCAGGTCGCAGCATCGCGAAAGGGGATGGTCTAGGTACTGAATGCGTCTTCGCTTCGATTCAGCTTCCAGCACCTCGAATAGAGTTGCTAGCTCGGAAGAGGGGGCTTCATCATGACGCGAGATGTAGCGCTTCTAGGGAATAGAAAGAATGCAGCCGCCTCATCGGATCAAACGGCTAACCCTCAAGGTCATCTGAAATTGAGCGCAACCATGGGCCTCGAGCGTTGTGGGCATCAATTGGACGGGTGCACGCCCTTGGAATGTTTACTCGCAGTGTTCTTTGGCCGAAAACATCATCGAAGCTTTAAGATCGAGCGCCTATGCGTTTGACATGCGCAACAAGCGACATTGGCCTTTGGCTCGACATGGGCTGAAAAGCATATTCATGACATCCTCTGTTGCGAATGCCGCCGCCTAACTGTGTATTGTAGCCTACCTGTGTCAGTGGTCATAATTGGTCGAGATTTGGTGCACGGGTCTCTACTCTTACCCCAGGTTCTGGGGCTTTTGGCGGCTCTACCCCAGACCCCACAGATACCGATGGAGCTATGACCGCCCTGCCCTATGACAGATGCAGTTGTCGAGATTTGCAATGCACGAGTACACTGAAAATAGATGCCAAACGACGATACTTGCGCGCATCAAAGACCCTCGCAAATTCTCCCTTCAAGGATGCACTCCCGTGTCCAATCAGTGACCGTACGGAGTAATTGTGTAGGTAATATATATTTACATTCATTCCTTCGAACCGGCCGTTCTTCATTTCCTTGACACATCGTTCAATATCTCCCCGGTACCACCAGAGCCTTTCTGGCCTTCCATGTCAACTTTCTAGCTGTGCTCTAAGAACCATTCAATAGTCGGCCAAATGGACACTTATATGGCCTTTCACCGTGAGCGTGACCAAAATCGAGATCATCGAGACCAACACCGTCGACACAACAAGACACCAGATCATGAGAAGAACTTCAATCCTGTCTTCAACCCAACATTCCCATCTCTCCAGAACGCGTCGGATGAGTCGAAGAGCCCGAAACACCTCAACAACAACGATGACAACTCCAGATCGCCTTACCACATGGGCGAGGATGTCACATCGGATGAAGCCCTCAACAAGATCCGGACCGCCAACTCTCTCACCATCAGTCCCGAGTTGTTCGAGAAGATATACCTAAACCCACAAAACCAAGTCAAGGGAGAATTGCGCAACACGTTCGGAAACCCAACTCCACTAGCCCTCCTTGGCTTTCTCCTCAGCCTTAGCCCGCTGTCGTGCGAGCTGATGGGCTGGAGAGGAGCGGGAGGCGATGGTATCGCCACAGTCGGCGCTTACTACTTCATTGGCGGGTTTCTCATGAGTCTCGGCGGGATCCTTGAATTCTTCCTCGGCAATACGTTTTCCTTCGTCGTCTTCTGCTCCTTCGGAGGATTCTGGTTCACCCTTGGCGCAACACTCACCCCTGCTTTCAACGCCTACGGCGAATACGCTACGGATCCGAACAACATAGCGACAGGGTTGACAAGTCCTGCCTTCCACGCAAGTTTTGGTATGAACCTCTTACACCCTAGAACTTCATAGCCGCCTTCTCTACTAATCATGCGACTCACAGGCTTCTTTCTCCTCTTCATGGGTCTCTTAAGCTTCATCTACCTCGTCTGCGCCCTAAGAACAAATCTCGTTTTCGTCGCCATTTTCCTTGGCCTGCTACTCACATTCGTCGTCCTTACTGGCGCTTACTGGCAACTCGCCCTAGGTCACGCAAAAATGGCGCAGAGATTGCAGGTCGCTGCTGGCGCGTTCGGGTTCATGGCCACATTGGCCGGTTGGTGGATCTTCTTTGCCCAGATGCTTGCTTCTGTCGATTTCCCCATCCAGATCCCAGTCGGCGACATTAGCCACCTGATCACTCCCTTGAGTGAGCGTATCAAGCAAAAAGAGCGGTTCTCGGCGTAAGTATGCTTTAGTCAATTCTAAGGTTGTAATCAGTCGCTCTTGGCGCTTGATGGGTAATTGACTCCTGACCTGCTCATCCTGGTTGAGGCATTCAGGATTGTGTGCGATGAATGTCGTCGTTTCTTGGCACGGGGGATTTCTGTCGATGTGGTCATATCCTCGAGAGGTGTAAAAGCATGTTCATATGTATGGTATAGGATGCACCAATGTACATAGCCCGCTTCTCTGATGTTCTCCAATGGGTGTTGAAAATTGTCCATCTCTAAGTGCCGAGGACAATAAGACTAGACTACTAAGCTCACTGGACGTATTCAATGTTGGTACCTGACCACATAACTATCTGACAGAGACCATAATCCATGCTTAGATCAGCTCAGGAGATCAGCGACAGCGAATAGAAAGCTTTGGCTCAAGAAGCGTCGTAGCAGATAGCACAAGGCCCGTGCGACACTGGGATCTGCGGTGGTTCGCCCTAGATGCTGAGCGTCGCACGTTCATCTGAAACATCGGATGCCGCCTGTCGCTTTTCGCTACCCTTTGGCGCTTGTTCTTCAGTGTTTCCAAGTATGCAGACGCGTGATCGCTTTGGCCCTCTGTTCGGTACCAACAAGCCGAGATCTTCCCAGGCAATACGCTCGGCTTGCGTGTATTCGATGCCAGCCTGGGTATGATCTCAGCTTGTTATGGACATATGCGTGTTGGGTGATATTGCATCATGAAGTTGAGGACATCCCTAACTACAAGGTAGAGAAGCCAATTGAGCGAAACTTATGGATGGCCTGTCAAAATGTTTCTCGAGGACAGAGTTCGGCCACAAAATACTTTTGCTTACATATCCTCATGATTCTTCGTCGTCATTTCCAGGCATTGAAACCTGCAAAAGGATCATTCTGGGCTTGCCCAGCACCGCTCTTCCTTGGTGGTTGAGCATATCCTCCGGGGCCTGAGGGATAAGGATAGCTAGGATTTCCATAGTTACCCTGCGAGTTTGGAGGAGGTCCTGGAGGGGGTGGCGGTGGCACATAGCCTTGTGGAAGATATTGACTTCCCTGCTGTGGATACGGTTGACTTTGATGAGAGGTTTGGGTCGGTGGTGGAGATGCAGGTGACTGATAAGGGTAGACCATTGGGTTGTAGGGGTCATTTGCCCCAAAAGTGGTTGAGGACTGGTACGAGGCTCTCGTCGCTGGGATCTGATGAACTTGCTCAATTGAGGACTGTTGCGTAGAATTATGGTATGAGACTGGAGTGTCTGGGGACTTCACCGTCGACTGGCCATTGCTGTAAGTTGACGTCTGTTTCGAGTAGTGTGGGAATATTATTGGAGGAGACCTGGACGGATATATGTCGTTAGATTGGGAGGGTCTCGATGCCGGGCGTGAGGTGGCTGACTTGGTTGGTAATGTTGTGGATGATGGATCGAAGGACATTCGCTCCATGAGCTGCTGCAATCGATCTCGCTCACGATCAGCTTGACCTCCAGCGCTGCTTGCCTTATCTTGCTCGATGCGATGAAGAAGCTGTGCTCCTTCAGAGCGCCGATTGCTGACGAATGTTTCTACGTTCTTTTCTAAGCTCTCAACGGTATCTCTCATCTCGGAATAGAAGCTTTGCGCATTCATCAATCCATGGATCAAATCGTTGAAGGCTTGGAACACTTTCTTGTACTTCGTGAGGACAGAGCTCCGTTGTCGAGTGAAGCTCTCGTATTTTGCCTGTTCGGATTTGACCCTCTTATCTTGAAGAAGTAATCCGTAAGTCTTGGTCAGCTCCTTCATCAACGCACTTTGCTTGTGATTTGCCTGCAGCAGGCGATTTTGATGAGGTCTAAATTTCTCAAGCTCGGACTGAAAGAGCTGATGCTCGTGGTTGGATATTGACTTCTTGTTCAAGATCAGTACGTTTGATATGTCGTCATTATGGACCTGCGCAACATGTCAGTGAGGGAAAGTAGAGCGAAACGACGGTAGTCATATTCCACCTTCTCTTTAAGGTCTTTTAGCACCTGGGTCCTGTCCCGCTTGATCAACTCAAGCTTCCGTAGAAAATCTTCAACCTTGTTGATCTGGTCCATGACACTGGGACCGCCTTCGCCAAAGTCGTCATCCAAGAGATTTCCTTCTACATTTGGTGACATGGGACTGCCAACGCCATTCTTGCCTTTGCCGCGGCTTGCCCCAGCATGAAGCATAGCTCTCTGGTATAGAACGTCAGCTTCATCAGTCTCGCCAGCTGATCGCATCTCGTCAAAATCAGATTCATACTGTCGAGAAGTATGGAGAAGCTGAGCATCACTACCACTCGCTTCTTCTACTGCACCCCTATAGCTTCGGATATCACTACGAAGTGTCAAACTGAGCCTCGAACTCGGCTGTTGTGTCCAATCTCCACCGTACTTGGATCTCATTTTTTCGCAAATACCCTCTTCCATGTCGAGCTGCTTGGTGCTCCTGTCCAGGGTGGCCAAGATAGTGGCCTTGTCTGCTTGCAGCTGATCGAAAGCTCTTCCGAACGGCTCGTGGCCTGCAAGCTCCTCACACCATGACCGAAATCCGTCATCTACCGAAGTCTCTTGATCCATGCCTCCTTTCAAAACATTTAGGCTGCCAGGTAGCTTTAGATAGTCAAGACTGGCAGCCATCTCCCCATTGGCCGTCTCCACGTTTTCAACCTCAGCACGTACTAGTTTGGCCTTCTCCTCATCATATAGACTCGCCGACTCAGTGACAGACATGGGAACAATTTTCTGGAAAATATCCGGACCAATGATGCGCTGAATGTCTTGACCTTGGTATAAATCACTCACTGGTATTGCTTTCGCTGCTTGTAGCTTTGGTACTGCACCCAGTGATGCCTCTGCAGGCACTGTTTGATGGTAGATGAAGTCGTTATCTTTATTGAAAGAAGCTAGCTTCTCCTGCACGATTGCAACATGTCGTTTGGTCATCTCAACCAAACTTGAGCCTGTCTCTGAGCTCAGATTTGAGGCTGTAGAGACGGTATTTGGGAATGCATTGGCGATTCGAGCCGCGTCTTTACCTTCGCTCTCAGCAATCTGGAGTCGAGCAATAGCTGTACCATGGGAGTTGGCGTCATCGTCCGCAAGTGCTTGGTAGTATTGGGCAATAGATGACAAGTGATTTGCTTTGACTTGGGTGAGATGTACCCAAAGCTTGTCAAAAACACCTCGAGTAACATTGTCCTGGACGCCCTCGACAGCTTGTATGTACAAAGATGCTGCCTGACTTGCGAGTTTGGCGAGCAAGCCAACTTTTCGCCCATCGGTTATCTGCTTCTCCAGGAACACTTCCTGGGCTTGAGCAAGCATGATGGAGATCAATGTCTTGACCGTCTCTCGACTTAAATCTGTAGAGGGCGCATGGAGGAAGTTTTCGTTTATATATGTGAACATACCAGCAGCAGCCTGGAACGAATGATACGCAGTCTTCTGGCCAGCCTCCCCAAAACGATTCTGATACGCAGCGTGGCAAGACAGCACAGCGGATATGTTGAATATGATGGAAGCTTTTTCATAAGCGAGAGAGTATTGGGCAGTGGGCTTTTGGGTAAAGGCATCGAACCTGGAAGGTGTTAGCCGTCTACTGTAGGGTCGTGCTCGCGACCACACACCACGTGAAGGATATCTTGATGTGGTTCTCGTCAACAGGAAATCGAAGGTCTAGCAGCTCCAGTTGACCGTAGTATCGATACAACAGATCCCTCCCCGCCGTGCTGTCCTTGCCTGCTCCTCTCATATCTTGCCGCAGCCTATTGAGGGTATTACACTCCTCAGCATACCTTTCCGGGTCATCGCCGTAGGTCTGCCTAATGTAGGCCTTTAATGGCAGTACCCAGTCGATCTCGTTCGTTTGCTTCATCGGACTCGAGATCATCGGAGGCTGCAACATCTTGATAGATCCCCCTTAGAATTGACACAATAGTGCTCTGAGGTAGAGGCTGTTAATCAGCAATCATGATGCGTATCAGTAGGATTCCATGTATGTCCCAACAATATGGTAGATACTGCTTGCCAGTGGGGCAGTCTCGAGATCGTTCTTGACTCAGGGTTGGAGCTCTGTCATCGATACAGAAGCGAAGGGGAATACAGTCCAGCTGTAGGCGTAATTTTTCTAGGTCAACAACTCAATTCGCAATCTGCTTGCTCGCGCTCAAGGAGTAGTGTCTAGTCTAGTCCGTACAGGCATATCACGTCTCATACAAGCGCGCGATCAGGCAAGCCCTGTATGTCTGGTGGATGTATCCTTGTGCTTTAAAGTGTAGGCTGCAGACAACCAATAGAATAAGTGCACAGACTAGCGCCTCGTATGAAAGTAAGTATGAGTTGGCCCATAGGCCTTGCCACCTTTCAAACAAGCGCCGGCTCCAATGGGGCTATTGAGAAGCCACAAGTAAACGTGAAGGCACTGATAAACGCCTTGATCCTCTTCCATGATGTTGGTGGAGGGTGTTTAATCTCTATTGTACAATCACGGCAAAAGGTATCTACATTTGCCCAGACCCAACCTCCAATAGCGTCGCTGTATGCGCCAAAACGCGTCTGAGAAAGAACAGAAGTTCGGAGCTGGTTCATGCGAGTTCACCCGGAGCCTGCTGCCTTCTTCTGAGGTTTGTCTTCGTCTTTTGTCTCCCCCGCTGGTGCTTCCGGCGGTAGATTGTCGTGTTGATGCGTCAGCTTATGCCACGCAGATTTGAGAAACCCTTCATTTTTGGGGTTCTCTTGCGATGTCGAAGAAGATGACGATGCATCCTTGGAGGACGATGGAGAGTCACTGTAGGGTTTGTCAGTCTAGGTATCTTCGAAAGCCTGTTGATGCGCGAGACAATCTACCTAGCCCTTCCAACATTCATCACACGTTTCGCAGTCTTATCGCCCAACTCATCTGCAAGCATTTCCAGGATCGTTCGCTGATTTGATGTGAGATATTTTGGCATCGAGACCTTGTACTCGACACGCAAGTCACCCAAAGCGTTGCGCCTTCCCCCAAGTCTTGGCATTCCCATCCCACTCAGTGTAATCTTGTCTCCAGTTCCCGTGCCTGTGCCGATCTTTATCTTCACCTCGCCCTCTAGTGTAGGAACTTTGATTTCACCGCCAAGGACTGCAGTGGTAAGTGGTATAGAAGCGGTGTAGAGCACATCTGAGCCAGACCGACTGAATCTGGAGTCCGCAGCGACCCTTATGAAAACATATAGATCTCCTCGTTGTGACATGGCGCTTGGGTTTGCAGCTGTACCAGTTGCAGGTGCATCGCCTTCACCAGAAACTCGGAGCCGCATACCGTCCTCGACCCCTCCGGGAATATCAATGTTGACCGTTTTCCGCTCTCGTACTACCCCATTACCGTTGCAGGAGGCACATTCCCCTCCACGTGGGATGACGACTCCTTGTCCACCACATGTTTCACAGGTACTCGCCATCTGGAAACCTGCCTGCATGAAATGTACCCGTGTACCTGTGCCTCCGCATTTCTTACAAGATGTACGTGTCTGTCCTTTTTTCAAACCCCCTCCAGAACAAGTCTTACACTTTACGAGAGGCGTGATGAAGATATCTTTACTCGTCCCTTTGGCTGCATCCATGAAGGAAATGTTTGTCTGTACATCGATATTCTGACCAACAAGCACTTCTTCCTGAAGCGGTGATTGGCGGGAACCTCTCCCTCTTCTTCCACCAGTAAACGCGCCGAATAGGTCCTCGAAGTTGATGTCCGCTCCGAAACCTCCAGAAGAAAAGCCTTGGAATCCGCCGGCACCAGCATTTCCCGCAAAAGGCCCGCCACCGCTCGCACCGCCACTTGGATCAAATCCTGCACCTTGATCGAACGCTGCGGCCCCATATTGATCCCACGCCGCTTTTTTCTGGGGGTCTGAGAGCATATCATAAGATGTCTGAGCTTCTGAGAAACGGTCTTTGGCCGAGGGTTCCTTATTCGTGTCTGGATGGTATTTCTTAGCTAGTGAATAGTATGCCTTTTTAATGTCGGACGGCGACGCATTCTTGTCCACGCCCAAGACAGTATATGGATTCCTCGTGGCGAAACTGCTAGAGCTAGTACTGAATGACTACAAGTACGCAATTGTCAGTGCTTGTTATAACTGAAGTTAGAGGCGTACCCTAGGACAAGATACGACGATCCATGGCTTTCGTCGTGTAGGTCGCAGATATGAGGAAGGGGTGGGCGAATGATTATGTGAGCCGTAGAGCGTCCTCGCCTGCGCCCGTCTAGCTATGCATCTCCTATGGCAGGGTAACAATGAACGTAGAGGGATGACTGTTCTAGGGTATAGGCTTGGTGGAACGCGACTCATATTTTCTGGATCTCCTCAGCTGATATGTTCAACAGCAAAAGGCAGTTTTGACGGATTGCTTTGGGACCTGAATAGACGAACACAAGCTCCAGGAGCTTGAGATAGGTAACGTTGAGCTCCGCAGTGGATGGTTTTTGAAAAATAGTCTGCGCGCTCGGCCCGTCAAACTCCCGAGGCAAGATTATCGTCGACCAATCATCGAGAAGCACTTTAGAAGCTTTTACACCAGTTTGCAGTTTACTAGTAAAGTAATTCCCAATTACTTTGCCTACTCACATCATCAGATGCTCACTAGTAAATCCCACGACTGTTTTACCCAGCCGCAACGTCAATTCATTGACATCCGCAATGCTATCTAGCAAGTCATCTATCTTGGGCCATAACCCCAAAGAAAGTATTCCCGCCCAGTGGGCGTAGGTAATGGCTAGAAGCAACTACCCAAGTCCTCCCTTGTCCACGAGTCGCTATCACGAAGATTATCACCTTACCTGGGTGGGCTCAAATCGCATCCGAAAACTTTTATCTAAAACAGAGATTAGCTCACAGGGATGGAGCGAAGATATTGGAGCGCGGTCTACCTTGATTGTGCACGGCATATAAAAACGAGGTCAAAAGCTCAGATTCCGTGACACTAGCAGCATTGAAAACCTTCCTCACAGCCATGGCCAACTGGTCCTTTCCCACCCGTCGGCGGTCTTTGTGTCCCGCCATTGTAGGTGATAAGAGTCCGATACCCGGTCGCACTAGTATCCTCTGATTGTACGAGGAGCTGAATGCGCGAGGGACGTCGAGGCGGTGTGCATGTCTGTATGCATGTAGTATAGAGGAGTCGAAGGATTGCCAATCGATCTGGGACGTCTGGGATTAGCATTCTCTCCAAGCTTTGATCAAAGTGTATCTATTCACGTTGGCTGCAGCATCTGGAGGCCGCTGTTGACCGGTTGTGGACTGGGCATTGGTCACGTCTTTCAAATTGCTCCCCGGTAATGTCGAGGATCCATTCCGCCGACACTTGGAGATACCATTTGGACCAGACCCCGATTGCTTTTCCCGTGTGCTCGAGCTTTCCGATCTGGAGTCCTCGAGAGCATTGCGCATCCGTTGAGGCGCCATGTTGTAGTTTTTGTCAGCCTAGCAGCTTTGATGCTTTGCA
>JAABUW010001494.1_pt1 | contig 38831 bp, 43 predicted proteins | sample 5560081 | NCBI WGS metagenome assembly JAABUW01 (sample SAMN10711882, study PRJNA513363) | rock metagenome | isolation source: Antarctica rocks | place: Antarctica: Victoria Land, Knobhead sud | reverse complement strand
ACCTGAGAGCTTAGAGGCGTCAATACTCGCCATGTTTGAAGAAAACGTTGTAAAATGTACTGGTCGGGAGAGCAGGCTTGAAAGATACTATGTCGCCGTCTGAGTCGCCCCCACTGTTCGAAGCGGACAACCCGGGAAAGTTGGATCACGGGTAGGGTTATAAGACGCCAACGACGCAGTTTAGGTTGCAGAGCTTGACATCCTTAGATACGACGCGTAGATCAGTGGAATATGTCTGGAAGGCGGAAATTGGTGAAAGAGATATATGTTGAGGTGTGGTTGCTGAATAAAGGAGTCTGGCGGCGAATTTAGGACATTCTATCGGGCTCAGTAAGGTCTGGGTCAGTGGTATGTCGCAGCGAAACAACGACCTAAAGGATAGAACGTCGTAGCTTCAGTAATTGAATGGCGTCAATGACGGTTCTTGGACTCAGTCTTGAAGTGGGGAGAGAAACATTGCGGAGGTTTGTTGGCATACGGATAAAATAGGGTGCTTGCCACTTGGTACTGATTGGCCAGTCTTAATTTTCACGTGTTCTTCACGCCTATGGCACTGTTGCATGTATATTAACCGCCAGAAATCTTGATATCAACGTCTTCAAATGAAGCTTTCTATTGGAGGTTAATCAACAGCTTGAAATGATGAAGACTGAGGAAGTCTGATCACTATTCTGTTGCCGTTGCTAATTCACAGTGTCCAGCGTGAACTACAAAGGCTCACTCAGCAAGTGGAGAGAAGACTCAGCATCGTTTGCGACGCTACAGTTTATCCATGGTACAATTACAATGCATGAGCCAAAGAAACGTTGAAGTACAAGCCACACTGAAGCCTCTTTGATAGGCTTCCGATCCTATCTCTTTTTTCCCCAATGGCCGCTTTCATAGAGACTCCGCCTTCCGGCCTCACAAACCTTATCCAATCCAATACCTCACCCAAGTCTTCGCTCACCCACAGCTCCCACTATACCAATCTTGCATCTCAAGTTCTCCACAATCTACAACATCAGCATGATTGGACCTCCTTACAAATCCACACCCATTCCCCTCTCTCGCAACGCCTTCTTCCACGACCCTTAGTTTCCGGCATTCCTCCACGACGTGTCTATGTCCACCCAGATGAGCAGGTGGAGATGCTGAAGGCGGGTGTCAAGGAAACAGATGTGCCTTTGGAGAGGGAATGGGTGCTGCCTACGCATATAAGGGAGAAGTGGAGTTTAAGGAAGTTTGCGGAGGTGTTTGACGCTGTGGGGAAGATACCCCTGGGGGAAGGAGAAGAAGAGAAGGGCGGAGAAGGCGAAGACGACAAGGCACGACGAGGAGGGAAGAGGGTATTGCTGGCAACTGTTGGCGACGATAGCACCGTGCTTTATTACATAGTGCACGATGGCATTGTGAAGCCAAGACAGAATTGATCTTGCATTGCGGCTTTCTGGTGCCCGCTTCCTTCACATTGATGATGGATTACATTTGCCTCCTTATCACTGGTTGTGAGCTTCCCTAATCGCCGTTGGCTCGTCGTACAACAGGTAAAGCACAAGAAACATGGAAAAGCTTAAAATCATGGGTCAATAGGCTACAGCCTAGAAAGTAAGTCGAGCTCTGTGGTATATGATCTCCTAAGGTGACCTCGACAGCATTTTAAAAATTAGAAAGAAATGATTTCAAAATGCCATGACGCAGAATCTCAACCTCAGTTCGAAATGCCCTCCACATCAGCAACCCACCAGAAAGCTGCCCCTGTCAGCACGGCGGCAATAGCCCAAGTAACGGACCATCCGGCCGCTCCAAAACCCTCCACGCCTTCTATTGCGACATATGTTTGAAGCCAAGTGTGCAGGCCACCGGTTATAGCGACAGTAGCAGTCCTCTTAATCAAAGTCCTGGTCCGCTTGGAGTATCCAAAGATGTTGTGAATAATGGTCTCACCGAGAGTGGCTGTCGCTGGGTTGAATCGCGCCAACTCTTTGTCATATGCATCAGCCCTAGCACCAGTCGCTGCTGTGAATAGGAATTCTTTTGCTGCGTAGCCAATTGGTATGAATGACATGATGAGGAACGGAAGCGCAGCACTGTGAGCCGCAGAAATATCCGGTAGTCCATCAAAATGGGTAACGAGGTAGACGGGCAACCAAGTGCTAAAGCTACCAAAGACGACCACACCGTAGATGCCAGCTGCTAGAAGAGTGGTATAGACCTGCACAGAGAGATCGTTGATAACTGATCGATTTGAAACCAGTCCTTTGGGTGCATTGGTGATATGGGTAGGAGAGAGCTCTCGAAGCAGGCGGAATGGGAGCCATGTCGTCAAAATATCTATGGTCAGACAGCTGATCATGGTTGTTGGCCGGATTCCATAGAAAGTTGTGAGAAGGTACAGGTGTGGCATATGGGACAGTAATGTCAGGGAACCAAGATCCATGCCTAGGGAATCATGTCAGCTACTAATACGATTCACACCGCACGCTTCAATCCTGACCATCGTAACCCCCCCACCACCCAACCGCAAGCTGAGCGGTTTTCCAACCAAGCAATCCAGTAATTTCCCACCAGTCATTGAGACTTTTGCTTACGCTCGAGAGATCACCTGCAGTGATTGCTGAGGAAAGAGAATAGAGCACAGAGGATGATGTCAGGCTAATGAGCACAAGAAGAGGGAAGCGAAGAGTATTTGGGATCTTGGAGGTGGATGATGGAGCGTGCGTTTTCGACAATTCCGCTAAAGAGGCGCTGGAGCGCCTCTTTAGCGTCGATTGTCTCGTTTTGACCATGGCGACTGATCTTGGGTCTGGTTTTGCGAATTAGCAGAGTGGAGTGGAGGTACCGGTGATGGAAGCTGGGCGCGTGTTTGTTTTCACCAAGTTTGTTGCTATGACGTTGAGTTCCATTCCAAAGCTAAGGTAAGCGACCGCCCAGCCTCCCGTCGTCGCCATTTGGGGTCTAGACTCTATGACTTCCACGGTTCAGGTATGGAGGTAGATACGTGTGGGGGCCAGCTATATCATGGCTTCACGAAAGTCTTTGACACTCCAGGTAGGTATGAATCCAGTTTTCCTATCTTGGATACAGGTCCCTGTGTGCAACAGAAAACGTGATATAAGATTGCTCCAGCTTCAGGAAGCCTTTGTATGTCAGAAGATATCTCACTAGTAGAACTGCTATGCATGTATATTTATTCTGAGTCTTTACTGTCTAAGCTATACCTCGAAGGAGCAAATGTCAGAGTCTCATAATGTTCTTCCAATGCTCAGTCATTCTCTCTAGGCCAGTGAGAAGGTACGGGCAGTTTCATCCATCCATCTTAAGTACCACATCTCCAAGTCGCCACTGGCCATCGAGCTATAAGCCCATGCGGCATATCAATGGTTATGGCGGTGCACCCGTTCCTGGCCAAATTGGACCATCGAACGCAGATACTGAGGAAATAAGTAAGCCAGGGAAGGTCGAACAACCCCCAAAATGGTCTCCAACGCTATTCAAGATGTTTGAGAGCGCGGCTACGACCATTGTGTCTCTCATGGTACTTGGGTAAGTGATGAACACCCTGCTGGAAATTTCATCATTGTTAATGCATAGGAATCACAGATTCGCTGGGTATGGTTACCATCGATATTACAAATATCTGATACTCAAGAAAATGAAGAAAGCTTTCGACCCGGGCGATCCTGTACTTGAACTAGCAGCTTCGGGGAGTGAAGCCACTACAACCATCCCTGAAGGCGATAATCGTTGGATGCGAATAATAGACCAGGAAAGGATTGATGCAATTGTTGGTGGTATTAACAAGGGGCATTACCATCTACTCATTGGCGAAAAGGGCACAGGAAAATCCTCAATGCTACTGAACGCTATGCAGAAAGTGAACGGAGAGGGCATTTCCATGTTCGAAGCCCATGCGGACCTCGAGATATTCCGCATTCGACTTGGAAAAGCTTTAGACTTCGAATATAGCGAAGACTACATCGGCAGCCTTTTCAGCATCAGAGGCCCTCGTGAGACTACCGCGCTCCTAGACATCGAAAGAGCTCTCAACAAATTAGAAAAGGTAGCCTTGCAACGACGTAGAACAGTAGGCCGTCCACTCGTCCTCATTATCAACAGTATGCACTTACTTCGCGACGACGACGACGGCCGTGATCTCCTGGAACTCATCCAACAACGCGCCGAGCAATGGGCCGCAAGTAACCTCATAACCCTCGTTCTGAACAGCGATGATTATTGGGTGTACGAGCGTCTAAAACAGTATTCCACAAGAATGGAAGTTTTCCCCGTGCTCGAACTAGCTAAAGAGCAAGCCATTGCCGCTCTGAAGCAGTCGCGCAAAAGATATCATCAAGAAGAACCGCAGTCGGAGATCCTCATGCAAGTATACGACAAAGTGGGCGGGCGGCTATCATTCCTCCACCGGGTAGCAATGTCGCAGGATATGCTGCGTACGTGCGACGAGATCTGTCACGCCGAAAAGACATGGTTTTTGAACAAGTGCTGGATTTTGGGTGAAGGCATGGACGACGATGTGATGGACCAGCAGAAGTACGCATCGGCCGCCATGGTGCTGGCAAAAGCCCTCGTCGACAAAGAGAACGAGTCCGGTGGCGGGTATGACGCCGAACATCGACACAAACTACCGCAGATCCCTCTCCATGAGGCAAGAGAAATCATGACAAGAGCCGACTTCATACAGAGCTATGACCATATGAACATCTTCACCATCGATTCGCAGGCAATGGTCCGGGCGGACTCGGTGCCCATGATGAACGCATTCCGCCAGATCTGTTCTCAGGAAGGGTTTGAGAAACACCTGGAAGCGACGCTTGATCGGATCTCTGCCATCGAGAGCCTGGGCAGAACCCGCGAAATTGTGGCCAAGGACCTGATTAGTGGCAAGTACAGAATCAGCGGCCGGCCCGATCGTGGTGATGGTGTCATTGTAGAAGTCCAGTCCAGTGAGGAAACTTGAGAGCCCGATCTCGCAGCTATCCTCCATAACGGGGCCATATCAAGACGAAATTTTCTCACTCCGGGATATCCTCGGTTTTCTCCAGTAAAAGCACTATAATTCCGACAACAGCCCGCAAGGGCTCAGGGACAACCTTTGGACAACACTAACCGCTTTCAGAAACATGTACAGTTCATATACAGAAAACGTCAAACCCGTCTTGGCAAGATGAAAGAGAGTCTCGCTGTGGGTACAGGAACATCTTGTCTTGGATATCCCGACGCTGCCATAGAGGAAGGTTGATGTTGAATATACCCTGGTGCCTACATACTACTATGGACGCAGACACAACATAATAACCACGCATCAAGTAAACAATTAATATCTATCTCTATCCCTCCATCCCTCACCCTCCCAAACCCACCTCTATTCCCCATTCCACACAACCCATCTCTAGATCACAACACCCAAGCTCAACTCCCGAAAACTACACCGATACAAAACCCAACGAACAACATCCCAAAAGCAGGACCAAGCAGCCTTTTTTTTCCAAACACACACAGCATATCAAAGATCGACCCCCCCCCCCCCTTCCCATATTTCCTCTCACCCCCCCCTGTCTCCCCCCGCACCCAAGCTTCCAACCCAAACCTCATCACATCACTACCACCCCAACAAACCCCCCCCCACCTCAACATTTCCCATCCACACAAACCATCTCCCCCGCTTCCCCCACCCCTCCCTTAAATCAATACATGACAACCCTAAACGGCCGCTCCGTATCAGTAACCATACCAAACCCCCCCCCCCCACCCCCCCCAACTTATCCAGGTTCTCTGCTCCCTAGGTTCATTCATTCACTGTTTCACGCTCATACCTACTTTTGACTGAGGTACGGCGGACAATGGTTGAGGATAGGATAGGCGCTGGTAGCATAACCGATAGGTATACATATATAAAGGATACCCCGAGAACCCAGCTGGTCGAATTGAATGAATGGTTTTGGGGCTGGGGCTTGTACCCCAGCGACTAAGCCCACCATCGATATCTTGATGTGTATACCACCGTTTTCTATAAGCCGAGGAAGCGCCGCAAGCCTTTATTCTAAGGTTTCTAAAACGCCTGGTACCAAGGAGCCATAATCTCCGCCATAATCCTCCCAATAAGACATGTATCCAATTAACCCCGTCTACCCACCCTAGTACAAGCCGCCGGTTAAAGAAGCCAAATCATTCAATTAAAAAGGCTTGTAGAATCAAGATTGCCCATCGTTCATCCCCTCCTATACCTACTCGCCCCAACCTCACTCCCCTCAATCCTAGCCCCCGCGTGCTGCTCAAACAAGGCCCGCCTCCTCTCCCTCGCCTCCGCCAATCTTGGGCTCTCCGCGCTCGGTGGCGTACTTCTCTGCTCCAGATACCTTCGACTCCCGGGCTGCACATTGGGCGTCACCGGCGCTTGGGCACTCGGCTGGAAATAAGTTCGCCGTGAAGGCAGAGCGGAGTGGACGGAGGGGGAGCGCTGGGCTGATGGTGTTGGGCCGGGGAGAGGGTGCTGGGAGGTATACTCGCGGGAGGTACGTTTTGGGGGCAGATAGGAGGACTCGGTTCGAATACGAGAAGTAGACCGGACAGGGAGGTGGTCGTTGGGGTTGTCTTCGGGGACGTGGCCGGGGCGGGGGAGGATGGAGGAGGTGCGATCGAGGCGGGTTGAAGTGAGGGGAGGGGTTTGCTCTTCGTCTTCGTTGGGACGGCGGCCAAGTAGTGCGGATGAGCTGCGGTCTAGCCTACTAGCTACGGGTGGCGTTGCGGTTTGTGATGGTGATATAGCGTCGATAGGCGAAGACTCTCTTCGAGTGACCGAAGTGAAAGCTTGAAGGCTTGATCGACGAGCTTCGAGTCGACTCATGATTCTCGAGCTCGATCGAGCTTCAGGCTCTAGGGTAGAAGCACGAAGGAATCTTGGCTCTTCTGAAGCTGTGCTGCCTCTTTGCTCAGTCGTAGTAGCGTCTCTGCCTCCAGACCGGACCTTTGTGCTTGGAGGTCTAGCTTCCGCCATGTCGTCTGCCAATGCAATGCATAGTTCTGTAAGGCTTCTGCACATGCTATCTGCTTTCCGACGCAATTGTCGATCGACTGCGTTAGCAGGGCCGACCGCGGATGCTGGGCTATCGGTATCCGCTGATCGTCCACCTGTACTGCCTGCCATTGCTGCCAAGGTAAGTGCATCTGTAGCTGTAGCTTCCAAGACTCGGTACATGTTGGGGCTGAGTAAAGGTTTCGACCTTGCTAGAGCCGAATGTAGAAGTGGATGTATGTTATCAACGCCTCGACCTCTGACAGTAGACGCTTCCGGTGACACGGGTTTGTCTCGTCTTTGTTTTGGTGATGACGATACGGTTGTGACTGTTGTAGTTGCTGTACGTGGCCTTTCGCCAAAAACGCCTGCTATCGCAGCGCCCGAAGATTGGGGTATTTTGCCAGTAAGTTCGAGCTTGCGTATTCTAGATTTCATGTCGTCGAGTTCATCCCATACAGTCGAAGGAGCCGTTGTTGATACCGTGGATTCAGTGCCCTCCGCACGAGGTGTTTGCACGACTGATTTTTGCTCTGCAATTGGAGAAGAGCGTCCATTATATGGTGAAGGTTTGTGTTGCCCATTGGTGGAAGGCTTGTAAGACCACGGAGGAATGGCTGGAGACACTTCAGGTGTTGATTGTCTTCGTCCATACGGCACAGGCAGCTCTGGGGAAGGTTCCCGCTTAGACTGATCTCGGGTTCGGTTTGTAGAGAATGTGGCCTTTGGATTCAATTCAGCGTAACGATAGCGGGGCCCTTGGTCAAGAGGATGCGCGGAGGCAGCATACGATCGATCCTTGGGCGATGAGTTCTTGGCCGGTGCTGTAGGCGAGTCGGTGTGTGGGACATAGCCAGGCTGAAGCCAGCGTCGTGGTCTATGATCTCGGGCAGAAGTATCATCCTGCTCTGCGAAGCTGTTTCCACTCGAAAAAGGTCGCCCACTAGACGATGGTCTCGTAGGATGGACATTGCGCGGGCTAGGAAGACCTGCTTGAGACTGCCACAGATGGAAAATGTCAGTATCAAGTTGATTCCCGCAATCGGAAATAATGTCCTGGCAGCTAATTATCGAGAAGTCCAAATCTACTGGATGACTGGCTCTAGAGTTCTCATTCTACGTTTAGCAAAATTTTCGAACTCACTCGTCTTCTCTCAGATTTATTCAACGGCTCCGTCGCAATACCAGCGTCTGCATGTGCAAGATTAAGAAACAAATCCTCATGTGAAGACTGCAACTGCTCCTCTTCTTGTCCGTGTCTACCATACGTGCTCTTCGACGGAGTGCGGCCAATGCCTTCGATGGTGCGTAATGTTCGGTCCTGATCATCCTCGGTAGTAGACCGCTTGTTATACAACATCTTGTCGTCAGCTGCCTCTGATGTTCGTCTTTCTTGACTACCAGCTGTTATGTGGTCGAGATTCGTCCATTCATCGATTTTGTTCTGCGAGAGCCGGACAACTGAGTCGATACTGTCCGTGGTCTGCGCACGAGATGCCGAAGGACGTGTAACAATCGAATCTGTTGGTGGGGGCTGTTTCCAAGAGGGTTCGGCCGGATATGACCGTTGAGTGCTCAACGCTGGCGGAGGGCCGCTTGAAGTTTCTATCCCATGGCTACTACGTGATGCAGGTGGTCGTCGTGTTGGGGGCGAGCGAGGTTCCAGGCCTGATGCAGCTGGTTGGGATGCGAAATATCCTGTTCGTGAAGATAGTGGGGTAGATACAGCTTTGGGTGACGACGGCGGCGACAACAGCGGTCTGTTGGCCTGGCCTTCTGGTACAAGACTAGAGTTTGCAGTCAAGGTTGAATTTTGGGTCTGATGGTTGGCCTGTGAGGCTGATGATGACGGAAGTGTTGTGTTCGCTAAGGATGCTAATTGGCCGGGTCCGCCAAAGTGCGTCCCTTGCCTTCTTCCCTGCGTGTCTTGAGATCTCTCAGATCTCGACACTGAACCTGTTGATTCAGGATGTTGAGAAGTGGTTTCATCTACTCGCGAAACGTCCTGCTGCGACACGTGTGAAGGCATGTCGGAAGCCCATTGGCATTCGAGTCGCAAGTCGAGTGTCACGCATCGCTTGTTCTCTCATCCCGCCCGATAACGCAACAGGAGTCGGACGTATACATGGGACTTTGGAAATGTACCTGGGCTTTGGCAATAAATCCTACTTGACGGCGACGGTGGTAGGAATATGGGGAAAGCCGTCTAGGATGATGAACTGCAAGTGATTCTCATTGGCCTGGTGGCTGGCCAGGGGGCCGGGAAGCTGCAAGCGCAACTCATTTCTCGCGTCAAAAGTCAAACCGCCCATTTCGAACGAGATTGTGTGCATCATGTCAATAGTGATGCTGCTGTGCATGTCAAGCTACTCTAAGATGGTTCTGATGCAAGCTCAGCAGTCGGAATTCCCTTGATCGCTTGGCCGGCCTGCCCGGCTGAAAGATCAGTCAGGCTGGTTGGAGAAGGCCTGAGGGTACGGAGTACATGAAGAGCGTCAGGTATGGACACCCAAAGAGCAGCTGATACCTGTGAATAAAGTGCATGATGATGTTGCCACAAAGCCATTCGCCCTGAACACTACGGCGGACCTTCCTCACGCCGCTGTTGCCATTTCGCCATTTCGCCATCTCACTAAGTAGGTGTCCGAGTATCGCCTCGCTCAATAATAACCATGCCTCCTGCACGAATTGCGTTACGAGGATTGCACTTCCGTCCTCACACGCGATGGTCAGATGTCCGAAGCCGTCGGTCGTTCTTTGTCAATTGTCAAGATACTATGGCCTTGAAAAGCTGCCATGGTTTTCTTCAGAATCGAAGTACCGGTGTGGGTATCTACATAGGTCAGTGATTGCGAAGTGCCCAAATGACAGGACCGAGGAACAAAGGGATATATTCGTGACATGCCAATAATAGTACGTGAAACGGGACTAGAATCGACGGCGTTTTGAACGGTAAGAGTACTTTAGCGTAACTGCTAGTTCTAGTAGTTACTGTGTCTCTCCGTTCCAACAAAAACCTCCGATTTAGACAATTAACTGCTTCAGAGGCTGCCGGAACAGTGTTTGTAGCAGTACTCCGTAGTAGAAGTAGATTCCTTTCAGTGCTGACTCCGACTACTGAGAGAGAGCCGAACCGTTGCTCTCGGAAACCATCAAAACAATCGTCGCAGATCGCGTCTCGAGACTCAGCTATTTTGGGAAAGGTGGCAAGGATCGTTGTTGTTTCGACGAGCCTGCCATTGTCCACCATTACCTACCTACTGTCTCCAGTCTCCACATCGTTCAAGGAGTTCCGAGTGCTGGACATTTCACCATCTCTAAGCTGCTAGGCATTCCGTCGAAATCGATGAGATTGTTGTTCCTACCACTTGGTTTATTCATTGCGCCTTGGCCTTGAAGCCTCGCTAGAACTGAGGTATCTCTTGTATTCCGTACCGAGAAGCAGAAACACACCCACACACCATCCAGGGATGAGGGCATGATTGCTTCGGCGCCTAAACCTCCCAATCCGATGTAATTGGTCTGTCACCCAAACCCGCAAAGCGCTGAGGCTTGTTACTGGGTGTCCAGTCCCCCCCACTTCTGCAGATCATCCTAGCCAATCGTACCATTGAAACCGGCCAACCCTTCATCGCGCCGTCCGAAAGCGCCTTCCCATACTTCTATTCGTACAACCACTCCCTACCTCGAGCACCACCAGAACCCAGCGCAAAGCCTCAGGGTTGACCACTAGAACTACCCTACCTTTTCACATCGTCCTTGGACTTCTGCCTCGACTACTCGAGCCACTGTCATCAGCAACTTCCTTCCTTCTAAGCGCTCGACTGCCGCTGCATCTGCACGAGAATTTCAGCGGACACCCAGCGGGGGGGAAAATCGAGGGAGAGGTTCCATGACGGGGAACGCACACAACATCAATTGTGATCTATAAGCTAGGGCACAAGGGGTGTCTGAAAGGTAGCGCTTCGCTGAGGATACAAGGTAGGACCCTCCATTGCGACCTTGCCTAGTTGCCTTCCATGTCACGGCGAAAACATTCAAGCCTACCTCCTTGACCTCCGATACCCCCAAAACTGCTCATTGCTTTCATCTGCCCTTACGAGATAGAGCTGGCGCAGCGTTCCTGAGATGGCTGCTTCGGTGATGACCCAGAGTACTGACGTGGTGAATGCAGAGGGGGTACGCCCTTCACTTCCCATTCCGCGATATATACGATCTGAAGCCTATGTGCGCACTGGCGAAAACTGTATTGGCTATGCGGTAGCACCTCAAACCGCAAACCAGCAGTCCTTACCTTCAAAGAGAGGGCCAATTAACGGCTTCCAAGAGTCCATTATGCCGATTACGACGAGCTCACAGTCGCTGCTTGCATCGTTCCCGTCGTTTATGTCTGTGTTTGGAGACGGGGCAGACACGTGTCAGTCAAGAGAAAACGACGCTGCAACGGCAAACACGCCGGCGAGGCCTGCACACATCGCAAAGCGACCGCTTTACAATACGAACTATTCCTCGCCATTATTTCGTCGGGACTCTGGATCTACCTTTGAATCAACCGAATCCTCACCAACGACCACAATCTCCACGCTGGACTCGTCAATTACCGAGCCGTCACCTAGTTCCTCACCAGAGTCTCCAATATCATTATCACCTCTTTCCTCGTTCAAATCTGTGAAGGCCGGTGCAATATCTATGGAGGGTGGAGAGCATGAGTCGAATCCCTTTGCCAGTATCTCGAACCTCAATCGCGCAGATTCCCCGAACAAGAAAATGCGCAACACCAAGAACCTCTCCGTGAACACCTCAGCCTCCAGCCGTCAAGCGCCGCAGCTTCCAAGGTTATCGCTATCCAGTATGTCAACTACCACCACAGGGCGCGCATTTTCCGCTCCGGCAACTCCATCGTTTATTGTTCCGCCTAAACCACCGAGAAAAAGGCTCAGTAATCTAGGACTCTCCATCGAGACTCCTGATCCTGCCGCGCCAAGTCAGACGGTCCAGAACGGACCTGGTATAGCCCCTCCGACCCCGTCAGAGCCACAGCCACGCACATTCAGATTTCTTCAATCGGCGTCAAGTCTGCAGGCTATTTCCTCTCCGACAGTTGCGCCTGAGGGTGGAATGAAATTACCTCCTTTTGGTAAACCGTCTGTAGCATCTCGATTAGGGAAAGGGCGTCCTTTGCTAGGTCTATCGCACTCGTACGAGGCCGCAACTTCGTCGCCGATTACGGTGCAAACCCTGGAGCATGTGCAAGAAGAAAACGACTACGAACTGCCATTATCTCGGGAAGCAAAGTCGCCTGCGTATCCGGAAGGGCCCGTGTGCATTTACGATCCTCACGTATACCTCTATCTAGAGCCTAACGACACGGAAGCAGCCAAGTTCGATGTAGTTTTGAATGTAGCAAGAGAGGTGGTGAACCCCTTCGAAGCACCAACGGAAAAGGCCGCCGATTTCAAAACCGAGGATCCGGCTGTGCAGCAAGTATCCTTCGGATCCAGTAACATCCATCTTTTAGATTGGGGGAGCAAATCGGAACCCCAAACGGCGGTTTCGGAAAGTTCATTCCGCTCTGCGTTCGAGACATTGCCAGAAGAAGTTGTTGCGATTTCCAGCTCGCCAGAATCCCTCAAAGCTCCGGAGTATATTCACATACCGTGGGATCATAACACCAACGTGGTGGACGATCTCTTAAGGCTATGCGAGCTCATCGACAATCGTGTCCAGAATGGAAAACGGGTCCTAGTCCATTGCCAGTGCGGTGTTAGTCGATCAGCAAGTCTTGTTGTTGCGTACGGATTGTACAAAAATCCGCAGCTTACGGTTCAGGAAGCGTATAATGCGGTCAAGGATCGTAGTAGATGGATTGGCCCCAATATGAACCTGATATATCAGCTCTCTGAGTTTAAATCCAAGCTCCCGCGAACCTTTACGCCCGGGTCGTCAAACTGGCACTCTTCGCGGTACATAGGGTTAGGGCGCTCGAACCCAAAAGCTACCTTCTCGGGAGACTCGAATTCGGCTACACCACCTTCGTCGCTTCGAATAGTACAGACGGAGCCGACAAGTGCACCGTTCCAGAAAGACCCAGAACCCACACCTGCTCGGGCTAATTCTTTCAGTCCTCCTGGTTCGACGCAAGTGGTTGAGACTTCCGCGATTGGTGACATCTCGCCCGGTCCTTCTTCGGCTCCACCAGACATGCAGTGGACCCCTAGCGAGCAGGTACCTAACAACAACCGTGAACGAAAGTACGAGACCACAGATGACCTAAACGCAAGATCTCTCTTCCCAACGCAGACAATGGATATAGATCCTCCGAGTCAGATGAAGACTTCCATGTCTGCGCCGAACATTATGGACTTCGGTACTACCGATATAACCCTAAAAGCCGAGGCTTCACATAATAAGATGAATATCGATTTCGTAGAACAAAAGCCAGTTGCCTTATCTCAATCCGACACAATCAGCACCACCAACGCCGAATTAGAGCTGACTTCGTTGTCTCCGCTGAAGCTGAGAGATCCCCCTATTGATGTCTCGGAGCCAACTCAAACATCCCAGTTAGGATTCATGGACATCGATTCTACTCAGCCAACTCCAAGCCCCTCCCCACTTGCAAAATCGGCCGATATCGAGATCGCTTTTCAAAGGGCGAACGCTCTTCCTTCGCCTGCGACCAAGGCCGTCGAAACCGCCATCAGGCTCCCTCCCTCGTTCACCAGCGACGAGCTGAAAAGAGTCAAAATAGTACCCGATATACCCCCAGTCCCTCCAAGCCCAATCCTACCAGCAGGCTTCAGCAGCCTCTCCGCCCGCCGCGCAAAATCCTCACTAGCTCTTCGCCAAACCCCCCTCAAACCTCTGCGCCCCCAACTCTCCCTCATCAGACTAAGAAACCCTGCGCTTGAGGACATTCCTCCCACGCCCTCATTATTGTCCCCTAGAGCGGCGGAGTTTACAGCTAGTCCATTTCACAGGACAGCTGCTGGTGATTTGGCAGGGTCTTCGTTCCTTGGGCAGGGTATTCTGAGTCCTAGGGTGGAGGAGGACCCCAGAAGTCCGGCGACGAGAGGGGAGGCGCCGATTACGAGGAGTATTTTTGATGTGCTGTGATGATTTTCGAGTTTACGACATTGACACGATGCTGTTTGATACTAAAAGCTCTGCGAACTGGATATGGGCTATCTGATCAATATCTGACTTTTCCTCATGGCATCACAGAGCAGCGACGTTCGGATGAGCGTTATGACTAAGACGGATGACGTTTTACGCTCCGCCGAGGGCGTCTTAACGACCAACCGATCAAACAGGAAGGCTTCGAACCGGAGATGCAGCTCGGGCTCTGTTACCCACGGCCATCATCGCTGCATCTCATCTGGTCTGCTCGCGCGTTGCACTCACTGCTATCACCGCATTCTTACGGATACATGGCACCCCAACAACGTGCGCGTTATCCTCCATGTTCAACCCAAGGGCTCTAAACGGTCATGGAGTCTAGCAACAACGATTCGAGAGCGCTGAGATATCCTCTGTCCAAAAAAATACTTATACCGGAGAATGTGGCAAAAAGCCAGCTTTCTCTCCCATTGTCATTCATCTGGCATGATGACACATCTTCTCATCATAGGAAAGAGAAGGCGATACGGGTCTCGGGCGCCCAAATCATATTGCGAAAAGGGCGAAAGGAAAGGGGACATTTGTGTCCGGGCGTTATCGAGGCGTTTTTTTTGTTACTTTTGTTGGGCAAGGACGGACGACGGGGAGATGCATGCAGCATCCTGTCCTATTCTTTTTGCATTGGGCATCATGTCCTTTTTTGGGGGAGGTTCTAGGGGTAGGGTTAATGGTTAATGTATCCATGGATGGGATTAAATTCCTGTCCTGAATTCTTCGAAACAACTTCTTGGAGTGAAGCTGTGTGTTGCTGTGCTATCCTTGATCCTTAGGACTGAAATCTTTGAAGCTGGTTTATTCCGTACTGCCTTTTGATTTCTTTCTTTTTTCCCACGATTTCCCAACCAAGATCTGTCTGGATTTGAGAAGACGAGAGTCGGATTTTGATAATAATTGAAAGGATCTGTTCTGGTTTATAAGCATGCTACAGTAACATGCAAATGCCAAACTCCAGCCCCCCCCCCCCTCTCTAGTGTTAAATCTCTGCAAACTACTTCCAATAAAAATGGGATGCCGGGTATCAAAACAAAGGGCCCCCCCAGATCGCTGATGCGTTGGATTTCACAGAAAGATGCTGCAGTATTTCTTTCGCCACCCAACCAAAATCCCAGGAAATCCGCGAAAAATGCCCATTTTCCCCATGTCTAGAAAACCCCTCTACCCGTTACCTCTCCAAGAAGGGGGTTATATCTTCCCTTCCTCCTCGGAATCGCCAATGCACCAGGCATGCCTCATGACCTGGGTGATACTCAATCTCCTGTCGACGTCTCGATCCAACATGCCCTTGATTAATTCGATGCTCGCCTCGCTCATAATCCATGGGATCCTAAGTTCATGGTCCATGATCTCGTCGATGCTGTAAAAGGGGTTTTCCTTGTAGACGAGGGTATAGAGGAGGATGCCGAGGGCCCAGACGTCTTGTTCTTTGCCGCGGTAGGGGCGGCCTTGGAGGACTTCGGGGGCGGCGTAGTCTGTGAGGGATGAAGTTGTTAGGGCTTGAGAAAGGCGGAAGATACAGGAGAGGGTAAGGAGGGAAGGAAGGGGATGCAGAATGGGGAAACGAACCGATTGTGCCAACAAAGACCTCAAAAGGGCCGTTTTTGATGTAGGCAGCGCTGCCAAAGTCGATGAGTTTGACTTTGTTTTCACCGTCAAGAACAATATTCTCATCTTTGATATCCCGGTGGACGACGAGGGCTTTGGTATGCAGGTGGTGCAAGGCGGCAACGACTTGAAGGAAGATATTGCGGCATTCAGCTTCGTCCATAGTAGAGCGCATTTCAATGTAGTCAAAAAGGTCCATCCCCGGGAGACCATGCGGGACCATCTCGATATAATAATTTGTGTCGTCTTCAAAGAAGTCGGTCATCTCCACGATATTAGAGTGACGAAGGCCATCTTTGCGGAGGTAGTCAAGGACGTGGATTTCGAGAGGAACGGTGCCGAGTCGACGGTCCCGAGTCCAGGTGTCAACGAGGATTCGCCGCTTGGTGACGTACTTGAGGACGACTTTCGTGCTGTTTCTGGCGTATTTTGCTAATCTTACCTGGCCATAAGCGCCTTGACCCATTTCTTCGAGGACGACGAATTCGGAGATCTTCTTTTTCTTAGATGAATGTCTAGGGGTTGAATTCGATGGCGTAGATTTAGGTTCGGAGGTGGATTTCTTAGGGACATTGCCCGATATTGGTTGTGAAGCTGCTTCTAGTATCTGCTGGGAAAGTAAAGATGCCGGTGATAGGTTGGGCTTGTACTCTTCTGCATCAATTTGCGGTGGAGAAATGGGTCGATTGGACTGACCAGGAGATGGCTGGCGCGGTGGAGTGCCGGGTCTGGAGGTAATTAAAGAGGCTGTACTGCCAGCACGGACAGAGGAGTGAAGGTGTCGTGAATAAGTGATCCATAAGGCGTAAACTACTTCGGAGAGAGCGAGGGAACTCTGCTCATCACTAGCTACATCGCTATGGTCTTCACTCGTCTCCTCGATTACCTCGTCAGGAATATTCCTCTCACTCCGGACAACGCGCATCTGCACATCCACGTTGATTTCTGAGCCGTCGCGGTGCTTTGCCACCAAGCCTGTAGGACGCAAAAAGATAGCTGCAGCGTCGGCATTGCCATCCCGTAGTGCCAATAGCGCACGTGCTCTCCGAAAACTATGTTCGGGGATCACGATTCCGTCATGCAAAGTGGTGTTGTCTTCCTCGGTCAACAGGCCCAAAATCTTATCGAATTGTGGAATCAGCTCATTGATTGACATTCCATCAGGGTCTGCTCGGCCAAACAAGGCCGCAGAAAACACAGAATTTGAACTTGAGATCTTAAGGTCAGCTGCGGAGAGGACCATAATGCCAGCAATGTGGGGGAAACTCGAGACTCGCAGAGTTGGAGGGTCACCCTCAAAGGAAACGGAAATAGGAATGTGTGCACCATCTGCATTCTTTGCCGTATAATATTCGAGCTCTTTGAGTTCTGCAAGATCCATCGCTTCCGTGCCACCTTTTTTAGAAATTGGTATTCGTGGGATGAGCTTTGGGACGGTCGTTCCCTCCGGAAGTATGGGCTCTCCCCATATGGTCTCTACCGATCCAGTGGCAGTCTGCACACATTCTGCATCGTCGAGTCTTATTGAAGCAGTATCCTCAGTAATCTCCTCAAGAACCCATATCAGGCCTCCTCGCTTCTCCTTTACCCAAAGACTAGCAGAACCTGTGACACCGTTTCTTTTCTGGATGGGTACCACATCTCCACACAGAAGAACTCCGCGAGACTTATTGGCAGCGTGATTTATACCGCTCTTTATAGCTTTCTTTTTAGACTCTGTTGCATCCCCAGTCGATGCCCGTTGCTTTGCAAGTTGTCGCGACGGAGGTTTGCTCAGAAGCTGGGCTGTAACTCCACCTCCCATGGTCAGAGGAGTTGAAGGAGCAGGACTAGTCCGTATACTCTTGCTGGTGAGTTGACGGGCTTTAGCAGTTGCCTCTGAGCCTGGCGATCGAAGCCTCTCCTCTAACCATAGCCTCCGATCTTCTCTCACAACCTCCAGAATGCCCAACTTCCTCACCTCCGCTTTAGTTACACCAAAGACTAAACATGCAAGATCGTTGGCTGCAAGTATCGTCCAAGGAGCATGAGCCTCAGTGGTGAAGATGGCCTGCGCAGCCGGAGCCCAACGGTTTGGGTGCCCGTGTACGCCTGAGTGAGCACTAGCACCGGAGTTCGGGGGTTTCCCGAACGGAGGAAGAGAAGTCGGAGATAGCAGATTGCTGTCAGCTGTGTCTTCCCGCATAACATAAGGTCGCGCCAACGTTTCGACGAGCTTCGTCTGCAAGGTAAGTAGGGAAAGGTCGGTATAGGTGCGTTTGAGCTCCGATCTACCAGTCGACATGGGAGGAGGCTTCGGCTCCAGAGGTCCGTGGAGAGGTGAACGAGGTTCTGTACGGTTACTAGTATCGCTGTTGCCGTTGTTGGTTTCGCTGGATAAGGAAGACTCGGTGTGGGTCGATTGGAGTCCGGCGGGATCACTGCTTTCTGCCTGCTCCTTATCTGCCACAAGTGGTGTTTTTTTAAGCTCATCTGGACTCTGTGAACGCGGCAGAAACGCTCTCTCGAAAACATTGGATGCATCAACATCCGCCGGCCCGGTCAACGGACCGCTGAGAAATCGGGATCTCTGAGAATGCTCTATATCATTTCCCAAAACATTAGCTCTTACTAGTAGTTCCATCATGCTCTGAATCTCTGCGTCACCAGTCACTTTCGCCTGCGCAGTAACAAGTCCAGGGTGATTCGCCGCCCATCCAAGTCTGTCTCGCATAAAATCTATCGATCTTCGTAGGACATTCTGTCTATTATGTAGTACGTCCTCGGATTGATGAGCAAAGGAAAATGAATGTAAAGACTCGGATGGGAATCGAGAAAGATCCTCGGTGAAGTTGAGGACAGGTGAAGAAGGACCCCCGGACCCGGGCGTGAATCTCCGCTGAGACGACAAGCCCAGTGTCATCGATGAAGATCTTGGCGGCAATGTGAAAGAAGCTTCTGGGGATGAGGAGCGGGTCTGGGGCCGAGACGGCTGCTGGCGTATGCGTCGTAATCCAGACATCCCAAGGCCATGTTCGTGCTCTGGCAGAACAGGAGACATAGCCATTATGTCGCCTTGGTCATATTCCATGCTTGATCCTTCATCAACTGAAAACCGTATCCTTGTATTTTCCGCAGGCTTGACAGCATTGATGACCAGATTTCCTGTGCTCCGGTTCTTTGGTAAGATGAATTCCGCAGGTGGTTCTGCCTTTCGTAGGAGAGTGGAAGGCTGTGGGAGCCCTGAGTGATCTGTATAAAGATAATATCAGCCTAGAACCGTATACCGAAGCCCACAAGAGGCTTTTAGGCTGGGGCGTCCGAAACTGTGTCGCGGCGCGGTAAGACAGTGCTTACCGTCATTGTGCTCCGGCATGCTTTGGTGCTGACCTTAAATCCTCGCGGGTTGAGGACTTGAGCGCGGTCAGCGAGCGCTTCTCCTCGTGGCCAGCCAAATACAGCTTTAGGGTTGCATGTGATCGACGACCATGACTGTGGAACGGCTCAGACGAGACGCAATCGTTGCCTGTTGTGTATGGAAATTCTCCTCTAACGATCGTGCGATAGTAAATATGGAAGGATCGTGAGGCTCACAAAAGCTGCTCATGCATACAAAGTCAATCACGTTAGTTAAACGCTCGAGGGTTTGTTTGAGTGGGGCACAAATACAAAAATTGAGGTAGGGGTGGCATCGTGGTCTATTCAATGATGGTAGTCTACTTCTTTCGGCCCTGCTTTTTATCTCCACGTCTTCTTATATACACGAACTATCTAGGCAAATTAAAAACTAGGAAGCGCTTGCGCCCTGTGAATGTGATCAGTGGCTTTCTACAAACAATAAGGATCATATGATGTAGATTCGTGCTTTTATGTATCTAGTTTACAGCTTTTGCTAGTGTTGGAACTCTAGGTACATTTGGATTTCATTCATTACTTCTGAAGATATCTGAGATAATGGTGTGTAAAGCTTGATATGGTGGAGGAGCGAAGGACCAACCGGCGCTTGAGGTTGTAAAGAGTCGACATCAAGGCTGTATGGGGGAAGACCGGAGAGTGTGTCTCATTCGAGCGCCGTGAAGAGTAAGAAGATGAGTGTTGCTATTGACTGGAAACGTTAGGATCCGGAGAGAGCGGTTTTGAGCAAGCGAGTTTGTCAGTCATACGACTGAAGAGGGCCATGGAGTCATAAGGGTAGTCGAGCATCATAAGGTCATGAAGTGAGGCATTCGTGAGAAGATTGATCCGCCCAACGAGCGTAGAGAAAGGAGCGAGGAGTACTTTTAGTGTGAAGGATAAGGATGCCTTAGAAGAGGTGGCGGCCAAGATGTGTTCGCTTGGCAGCCAGGAATTGCGTTCTAAAGGCGGGTGGAAGAGGTCGAGAGCAATGGCGAGTCCTTAAAGAATAGGGAGTATCTCGGCATGTAGCCTGGCAATAACGACGCGATGCCGCTAATCTTGAGGCTGTTGGCTTCGTCGCATTTTCTCAGCCTCGAGGTTCTCGTAAAGTAGGTAGAGGGCCTTTTCGTTTGCACCAGCGCTCCCCATTATCGTAAACATACGTTCTCCGGTCTCATCATGAGGTGCCTTGGCAATGGAGATACGGGCTCCGGAGCTCTTTCTAATCTCGCTTATCTTACTGCCCCCACGGCCAATGATACAACCAACCATGTCCGATGGGATGCTGATGTTTTGGGTTTGGATTTCTTCACCATCATCCGTGGTGGTGGGAGGGCCACGAGTAGCGGCATCGGAATTTGAGCGGCGGTTATACGAGCCTCCTGTATTATCACTGAAGTCGGCGCCATTACCGGTACGGTTGTAGGAACGATTGGATTGGTAGGGAGGTGGTGCTCCAATGGCATTGTTCAAAGGTCCTCCTCGACCTACTTCCGCCCTTACCGCGGGATTATACAGCACTGTACCGGTACCACGCTGCCAGTCATCCACAAGGCATTTTCCAATTTCCCAGATGGCCTTTTGGATACCGTCAGGTGTGCCTTGCACTTCGACGATTCGCTCTGTGGATTGGGGAAGCATCTCTTTCTGAGCTACCATACGAACCCCGGAAACATCCTGGATGTGCTTTATTTTTAAGCCTTGCCGACCAATGATTGTACCCATTTGGTTGTGAGAGATCAGAAGGCGGACAGCTATAATGGGATATTAGTCAGCTATATCCGTAAAGTATTTACGTGCATCACGGTGACGGGAGGACAGAACAGAACATGCCTGAAGCGAGGTTTAATAGTAATCAGGAAACTTACGATGTGTGCCATTCGTAGAGATAACGCCTCCCATACCCATTTGTGGTGCACCTTCGAGCAAGCCTTTAGCAACGATGGCATAGGCTTTCGAGATACCCTCCAGTTCACCAGTCACGGTGAGCACTCGATCATGGACACCCTGTACGACCTTACTAACACCAGCCTTGACGCCAGTCTCATCTCGCAAATCTGCTACATTTTTTCCCGCTTTGCCAATTATCACACCAGCTTCTTTTGAAGAGACTATGGCACGAAGTGTTAATTGTGACTTGGCATACTCCTCGTCGGTTCTAGGGGCAGCCTCTCCATCAGGCCCAACACGATTGTCTTCTGCAGTGTCATTGTTGAGACCCACGCGGTTTATGGAGTCGGTCAAACCTGATAGGTCTGTCTCGGTCCTTGTTTCTGTGGCCGCCATACTGGAAGAGAGTTGCACACCGGATATGTGATCGTGAGCGGTAGTGGTCGACTATTGGATTTTCCGGGGAACAACTCTTGACTGTGCAAGAGACAAGAATTTTTGAGTAATACCTAGATGAAGTAGCTATTAAAGGTGAGTTAGTGTACCGAGCTTCATAGGTAGGTAGGCAAGCATTCACCCAACAGGAAACAGAAACGGCAAATTGCCTGTTTTCAGGGTTCTCTGTGAATATGAAAGGTAAGGAATATTTACAATACCTGACAATAATCCCAACTCGCAAGAACAACAGTAAGGATCTGGTGTCAGATCAAAGGATGAAGCTCTAGGGGAAGGGTGAGGCAACAGAGTTGTTGTTCAGGGAATGGAAGCATCTGAGATTTTGTGAAATTCATTCTACGCTAAGACGTAGCTTCCCCACCATGCGGCGATAACTGTCACTCATGCAAGCAACCCTGTCAAATCACTTTTCCTTCAGTCTTCATCTTTTCACCTGACCGCTTGTTTGGTAAACGTGAATCCAAGCCCGCAGCGCCCCTAACTCAAGCTTGCCAGACATCACATTCTCTGCTTCGATCATCGCTCTATTGACATAAAGACCACCAGCTGGAACGTCAAAAGTGACGACAGCACAACGGGCTTCAAGCGGTGACAAGCCCACGATGGTGTTTTTTGATCAATTGAATACCTCCAGATGGGTTACATGATATACATTGTCCATTGATATGTACAAATGTCCAAGCTTGCGAATTGACTCTGTTTGGTACATTGTGTGTCCTTTGACGAAGCCTCTGTACTTACACTTTCTCTTCCTTCTCAGGTAGCTACTTCTGTGCTTCAAATATCACTGCTAGTTGTTAGCTTCGGAGTTCATCAGCATACTTAAATCTGCTCACCTTTTTGTACTTTCATCTTGTCGAAAAGGTCGTAGCCTTCCTTTGCTTCTGATAGGGGCATGATCTTATCGGCCATAAACCTATTTCTCACCATTAGTGAACCCAATACCGTAATCTGGCCGGATCTCCATACCCGAGAAGATGCTGCTTCTGCTTAAGCATTTCGAGAGCTTGCGGGAAGATAGATCTTACGGGGCATCTTCCCATCTGGATCCTTAAATTTTTACCGTACGCTTGGTTCCCTGACCTGCCAAAGAATCAGAGACTAAAATGTCCAAGTGCCGCCTGCTAGAGATGGTACCATGGAATCTGTCAAAGGTAAGCAATAAGTATACCTGTTGTGTGGAAGCGATGACTTACCTCTGCATTATGAACCCCGACACTTGATATGACCCCTGTAAACAGTGAGCTCAAGATATAGTACATATCACATCTTAGAATGGAGCTGACGAACCCCATGGCCGAAGCAGCTCAAAGCCCATTTTCAACGCAGGGCTTAAACCGACAATCTCTATTCAAAGCGTAGCACGTTAATCGAGGGTCCATCTGTTCACAACAAGATAATACTCTTACCAATAACTACATCTGCACCTCGACCATCAGTAAGCTCTTTGACGCGCTTGTCCAGACCCTCTCGATTGGTCTGAAAATTCCACGGCTCGGCTCCCAATGTCTTTGCCAGATCCAAGCGTGACGGAATCGAGTCGACTGCAAGCAAATGCTTTGGCTTGTAGTTCTCGGCGTTGATCAGGGCGCAAAGTCCGACCGGTCTAAGGTTTTATAAGCCACAGTTTCCCTGAAGAGAGCGAATCGATGCATACCCGCATCCAATCAACACCACCGTAGCATCCTTGATCTGCTCTTTGGTCATGTCTTTGAAGGCATTGTGGGCAGCGAAATAGCCTGTGGGAAATATATCCGCCATTAAGACCAATGCCTTGTCATCAATCTCTGCAGGTGCCTTCATTGCGGTTCCGTCCGCCAAAGGTATACGGACCTGGATGTTTGTCGTATTAGGAAGAGCATTCGGGTGTCCAAGGGATGCCTACATATTCTGCTTGGGCTCCGTCTAAAGCCGCCGTACCAAAAAGCATACTCTTGGCGCACCTTGAAGAGAAACCGTTTTTGCAATAGAAGCAATCCAAACTGCCAGCAATTAGTGCACGTCAAGCTGGTACAGTTTGCCTCCTCTTCTAACCAAGAAACGGTAAACGGGGAAACGATCTGATCTCCTTTCTTGAAGTTCTTCACCTCGGATCCAATCTCCTCAACTGTGCCCGTAAACTCGTGGCCCTAGACGAGGTTGGTTCTCGAGAGCTTGCAGATATGTCAAGAGCATAATACCATGATGAAGTCTGTTGGACTAGGTTGGTGGCCCTAGAACGGTGTCAGACTTACAACCACAGGCCGGCTTGAAGACTTACCCTGAAGACATGGAGCTCACTGTCAAGCATGAGATTAACATACACGGCTTTTCCTGGGGAGCTTCATAGTCTTACCTGCCACACAGCGCAGAATATATGACCTTTACAATAATATCTGTTTGGTTCTTGATCTTGGGCATCGGCCGCTCTTCGAGAGCTACCTTATGCGGGCCCTTGAAAATCACTGCTTTCATCGTTTCTTTTGCCATTGTATTTCCCCTTGTTCTTGCTGTTTACTTCTTTGATGCAATGATATAACTCGTTCTCAAAGCATTGAGTAGATCCGCAAACCATCACCACATCCGAGCGTCTCGGCCAGAACATCGATGCGGTCATGCCCCGCACTTCCAACCCCGCCATTTCTCCTGATTCCCTTTTGGCCTCGGAAAATAATCCGACAAATGGGGATCCGGTAGACATCAACTTATATTTGGGAAACATGAATGGAAGCTACGGAGTTTGCTTTTCACATAGGCATACCCAGCACTTCGGGGTGCATGCCCGTCTTTCGCGTGGTTGTCTCCAACGTTCTATAAGAGAGCCCACCTCTTACTTTTGAAACACCTCTGCATTTGGTTTGATAGTTAGCTGTTGCAAGCAGTGAGGAGCCAAAACTTTCCAGCATAACGAGAAAACGGTGGATTAATTCATATTAACCTCCTACAACTCTCCAGAAATGCAGTGTACCTTTGTCCCAGACACCCTCCTCCAACGCCAAATTCGAGCCGGTAACTGATGCAGCATGTTCCCCTGCCACCCCCTATCCCCTCTCATCACCTAACACCAGTCAAGTTTGTATGCATCCCTTTCCCACAATCGCCTGATAATTCAATAAACCGTGCACAACAATTCCGCCTCTAGAATATACTTCCCCTCCTTGTACTTCTCCGAGCTCTCAAATGCCTTATCGTACTTCCACCCCACCGTCTCCTTGCACTGCCGGCAGTTGATATCCCGGACTACGTGCCGCCCTGTTGTCATGTTGCGCTCGACGGCTTCGGCTTGCGTGATGTTAACAACGGCGTTGAAGAGGTAGGCTTTGCCATGTTGGCCGCGGAAATTCTAAACAGAGAGGGAGAGATTTAGTAAGAAGACTTATAGTATTAAGGAATATAATATCAAGATGGAAGTGGAGAACGGGAGGGAGGAAGAAGGGAAGATACAACGAACTCGACTGATGATTGCGTCATGACTCGCGAGATGAGTCTTGCAGTGCTTGCAGCCAAATATCTTGTCCGAGTTGAGATAGACGTTGTAGGCGAGTCCCATCCTCGCGGCCTCTGCACGTCGGGGCGTTTGAAGGCAGTTGAGTTGGGGATGACTTTGAAAGTCTCTCCCCCTTCAGCCCGAAGATGACCAGACCACCGATGAGCCGCCTCTCGTCTTGTACGACTCTTGGAACCGTTGAAAGATGTGGCTCGTGATGGCTTATATCGTGAGCTGCGCTTGCGTATTGCAGACGATTGGTAGCTTTCCTCCTCGGCTTGACTTGGTGTGTAAAATTGTTTTTGCTTTTTGGTTCACATGAGTAGCAGTAAACTGCTGGAAGAGAAGCTTCGTCGGAAGTGCGTCGTCCTATCTGTCCGCGATAACCGGTAAGGGCGGCAAGCAGCTCTGAGAACTGCTTTCGTTAAGAGCTTGCTTTTGAAATCTCCCGCAAGATCCTGCAACAAACGGGCCTGATAGCGGCAGGATCTGGCGATAAGATCACCGTAGTAGCTTGCTTATTTGTTTTACTTGGTTGTCATAAGGCGCAAGGCGGGTTGAAGTGGGATAGTTGACGAGTAGAAGGAGCTGGCGGATCGTTGTGCAGTATTTTATGCTTCAATTTGCGGACCCTTGCATGCAGCACATCGTTGAAAAGCGGATGACCATGTTTGCATAAATCCATGTCTAGCTCTTGTGACAGTGTAAACTAGCTGACTAGGTATCTATAAAAACTTGATATTATCTCCGCTGCTCGAGAGAACCTTTGTGCCTCCCCCAGAATATCCTGCAGTCTAGATGACCCCAATGATCAGTCCACCATTCTCCAAAGCTGTCCTCCACATCCACGTCGATCTTCTCAAGCCTTTCCTCCCGCTTTAGTCCACACACGAAGCAACATTTAGGTGCTGTCATAGCTCCTTCTTCGATCTTTGCTCCTCGAATATGGAGATTATCGGAAATGTGTGGCACCGAGAGAACAGTCCCCCTAATTTCAGCGTTCGCCATTGTGATAGCAGCTCTTAGGTCCCCAAGCTGCTTTTTCCAGGTGCTGAGAGCTTCTGCGACTTCTCGATCTTCCCGAAGGCTTTCTGTCCTGTCCATGCCCCTAAGCTTCATCCCGCCTGTCTTGCCAGAATGGGCGGGTCCAATCTTCATGCTTTGTGAAAGATGCGTATCTCGTTTCCATCGGAGTTTTCGACCTGCAATAATGCGCGTAGCTGCCCTCACCTTCGATAAGTGTACCTGTATCTGATCGACCTTTGATTGGTCTAATGAAAGTGTAGAGGCATCTGTTGACGAGATAATTTTTCTAATGTCCGCTAACAAAGACTGGAACATCGTTTCAATGAGAAGTAACAGAATAGATGGCGGAGGAATATTAGATGGGGGCGATCCAAGACAATCAGTTTCGACTGGTCTCGGTGGCTTAATTCGCTCAATAGTAGCAGGGCTTGCTAGTGAGGCCGTAACCTCTTCAGAAGCCTCGAGAGAATTGCTCAAGGAGCTTGAAGGTTTCCTAGTCTGCCTATTGAAATCAACATTTTGCGTACGAAGATTGTCTTTCTGAGTGCTCCTTTGATCGGTAGCTGATGGGATGGAATATTCTACGAAATTATCCCAATCCTCGTCTTCAAGCGTTTCGGGGACCAAGGGTTTCTCTGAGATAATATATGCTCCTTGTAATTGAGAATGGGAAGCATTGATCAACATGGACTGATCTTCAGCACGTCTTCCAGAGAGCGAGTGTGATCTTTCAGAGATTGTAATAGTCGCACTCGCTTGAGGTATAAGTGATTCCATGCGGTTATAAGATCCATCGCTCAAATCCACCAATTCGCCCACGCTTGAAAGGTCACTAGATGGATCAGTGCCTCCGATAACGTCTCGGCTACATTGCCCTTGCTTATTTGCGGAAGTCTGATCATTGGGAACCTCAAAGTCTCCAAAGTCATCATCATCATCAGTACTTTCCGGGCCTGCTTGTTTCTGACCCACAGTGTCGGCCCATGGATTGTCCCGAGGGTTCTGACTTTGGGAACCGAACTCTTTCATAAGGTCCAGTGACATGTTTATGGAAGATTTGCTATCTTTGCTTAGGCGCTGTCTCGGGTTTGATTTGAACGATAAAGATAGTCAAGCTTGGCCTTTAGCTTTCTTGCACCAGGCCGACACTGTGCCATTCTAGGCGATCTATATGAGTGTGGAAGCACAGTGTAAGGGTCCACTTCTCCAGAATATGCCCACTTGCATTATCTCTCGCATTTGCTTCATTGTGCGTTAGGCTACAAGGGAAGGTCAAGGCCTCCTCGAATAAGACAACGTTACGACGAGGGCTTCCAGGAAAGTGATAGTTTTAAGTTACACGGCTAAGGTAAAATATTTTAGAGCGAAGCGCTATGACGCGCTCCGACGTCTGAGATTCAACGCTTTTGCTGCACAAGAGCCATGAGGCCTCTTGAGGAAAATGTGTTAGTATTAACCTTCGCTAGAGAATTTTATTGTACTGACACAAGGCATAGTGTACGATGGGAGGCAACTTTCACAGGAAACGCCAATCTCTCGGACCTAAGAAAAGCTGTGAAAGATCCTACAGATCAGAACCCATGTACGAGTGGACTGCGGTCAATATGTTGGAAGGTAGGCCATATTCAGCGATGCTATGGATCAAGTCTAAAAAACTTCAAGGCGTTTCTACTCTTCGAGAATCTCGACAAATCCACGTGGACGAAGACGCTGTCAGACTCTCGAAGCGCGTACACGTCTCTAAGAGACCACTTTCTGAGGCATATTGAGCATCCTGATGATTTGACAGAATCAGATCCACTGACGGAGAATGAGACGGTAAGCAAAACCGACCTTTGCGGCACATCGCCGGCAGCAAGAACATCGAGGAAGCCCTCTGACCTCTCACTAAGTCCTTGAAAGTCCCCTTGGCATACTCTCCGTCATGACGAGGAACTGCGAGCCGAAATCTTCCAAGATGTTGAGCGATGCATGCCCGAGAATCTCTTCTTCCGCGAACCATCTACGCAAAGAATGCTACTTGATATTCTCTTCATCTATTGTAAGCTCAATCGTGATATTGGGTATCGGCAGGGCATGCATGAAGTCCTTGCACCCGTTCTGTGGGTTATAGCACGAGATGCTATTGATCCCATGAACCTCGAAGCGGACCCGAAGAACCAAGCCGTTCCCGACAGTTTGATTCTTGCAAACTTTGATCGCCAGTACATTGAGCATGATGCCTTTACACTCTTCGGAATTATCATGCAAACTGTGAAGTCTTTCTACGAGATGGGAGGTATCGAGCAGCCAGGGGCAGCAGCGTCGCAAAATCATTCCCCAATTGTCAAGCGAAGCAAGCGCATACATGAAGAGTACCTTCATTGCGCAGATCCGGAGCTCGCAGAACATCTTGCTGCGATTGAAATCCTTCCCCAGATTTTCTTGATCAGGTGGGTCCGACTTCTGTTCGGACGCGAATTCCCTTTTGACGAAGTACTTTCTCTATGGGACATTCTGTTCGCTGAGGATCCAGCACTTGATCTGGTGGATCTCATATGTGTCAGTATGCTACTGCGTATTCGATGGCAACGTAAGAGTCTGGTGATACTGCTCCTTTGTCGAGGGCTAATGGCAATGCCTAGTCATTGATGCCGACTATTCTGAAGCTCTAACCCTCCTCCTTCGATACCCAGTACCATCTCCTCCGCATGGGCCACCAAGTTTCGTTACAGATGCTTTATACCTCCGCCAAAACCTCTCGGTTGACGGTGGGATGCATATAGTTTCTCAATATTCAAATAAATTCCCCATGCCGCCATCAGAAGGCTCCTCACGCTCCAAGTTGCGGAAGGAAACCCGACTTAGATCTGAAAGACAGCATCGGTCGAGAGAATCGATGTCTCCGATGATGTCCCCCGCGAAATTCCTCAAGGACCAAGGTGGTATTGAAGGGATAATTCAGGAGGCGGCCAAAGGCGTTTACAGCCGTGGTGAGAAGTGGGGCGTGGGAAAAGTCTTACGTGACGCCGTTCAAGTCCTTCAACCTAGTGATAACACTCCTAGGAGAGTATCAAACGGGTCACGTTGGTCACTCGACGATGGCCGGAACATTACAGGTAAATCGGCCGATGTGAGTGAAACGATCCATGCACTCGAGCAACGCAACAAAGCTCTAGCGAAGCTGCTGGAGATGGCTATGGCCGAGCTTTGGGTTCAGCAGAACGAATACGCGAAAGATAAAGCGGATGCAGCGGCGGACGTACTCAGCATAGCTATTGCAAAAGTACAATTTGTGCAGGTATACCTCGAAAACCCAGGGATGCCTATTCTCAACGAGAACGCTGCGCTCCAAGATAATCCGCATGACGAGGCTCAAGAAGCACCAATCGCCGCGCCAGGAGTCAAGGTTGATGCAATGGGTGAGAAGGACAAGCAGTTACCCCCAGCACCAGGGGTAAGGAACACTCTTGAAAAAGTTGCATCCGAAAAGTGTGAGACAGACGGAAGCTCAGACTCATCACCACAGGCCCCGTCGAAACCTCCTGAAGAACTCCCAGGCGCCATCGCTAGTAACGCACACATCACAACCTCTAAGCCAGTATCTCATCTCTCTCCTGTCTCCTTTCACAAGCCTCGACCATCTCTTGCACAGTCTTCCTTCTCCTGGATGCTCGGCGAAGACCAACGAAAATCAAGTTTCGTCTCCGCTTCACCGTTTCCCTCTGAGAAAAGATCGGCCCGGGCGAAGGCTGGGTTCTTGTTTGGTGATGATAGTGAGGGAAAGAAGAGGTCCCATGTGCCCAACGACAAGTCTAGTAGAACCACAGACAAAGATGATGAGGCCATCACGTTGGGGGATTTGACTGCTGAAACTTGAAAGGCTCAGATGTTACATTAGTAAATGGATGGAAGCTCTTACAAGCATTCGCTCCTTCGTGCTTTCGATACACCCACATGCAGTTTTTCCTTCCCCAGCCAAACTCTGGCCAGGCCCCAGTTGCTTACAAGGCATTTGCCCCTTCTAGATTTGAGAACTCTCCAATATCCCATGAAAGCATCCTCATCCCAATCTACTTTCTCGCATGCAAAACTTTCACTAACGCTTCTCACTTGTCATATCTCGACATAGACATGATGCTACATTTCAGCGCCGTTAAGGCAGCGAACATCCGCGCTCGTTCGTGCGTGTAGGATATGAACGCAGGAAACTAGGTACCAAGAGCATGAGGTACACCGTTTCCACGAGTTCCAGAGAGCTTTGAAGTCGCTACCGAACGTAGATGTGCGAATAACCCCAATGGCTTTCCAGACTTCCAAGTGGGAAAAATCATGAATGTGGAAAAGCATACTTTTTGAGGTTTGAGTTTCCGGCTGAACGAGCTCGGTACTATGTAGACAAGGGATACAATGGTTTTCGAATAGTCTGCGTTCCGGCACGATTTGACATCTCATGCAACCGTTCCGTAAGGCTTTGTCTCTTTAATAGATCATTAGACCCTAATAGAGCACGTGTGTCTGGGGTGACGAGTTCTACTAGCAATGGCCAGCAACGCTATCTAACATCCCCTGACACTTGACCCACCAAGCCCCTCCACCTGTCCTTCATCCCCCCTTCCCTCCATCCCCTCCTTCAGGCACCCACCCTTACAACGCCCCGCCCCCATTGCCACCTTCCCCAGGCTCCCACAAGACCTCCCCCGTTTCCCTCCTCTCAACCCTAATCACCCATTCCAACCCCAACCTCCCCTTCTCGTCCCCCTCCGTCAGCACAACCCCATTGTCGCTCTTCCACCACTTCAGGCCTCCCTCTTGCATGCTCCGTTTCACGTCCACCCAAATCATGACCACGGCGTTTCTTCGCATGCCCGATATGACTTTCTGCGCTACCTCGGTGCTGTTGACTTTGGAGATGCTTTCTTCGGGCTCAGCGGGCGGTATTTTGGGATCAGACTCTGGTGTCCGAGATTTCGAGCGTCTAGGTGGCTCGGGTATTCCGGTGGCGAAATGGATGTGCTGTCTTTCCATCTTCTTCAGCCCTCCACTCTTCAGGATAAGCTTCCACGCTGAAGTGTTGGTCCCGTGAACGACTCTCTCCGGGCAGTCAGCATCGTCGGCTGCGATTGGCGTTAGGAGGTTCTCGCTGGCGATGGTGAGGGAGTGGCCTTGGGCAGCGCGGATGAGGTACTGGGCGGGGTCCTCTAAGGAGGTTGAAGTTGAGGATGTGGGGGCGGAGATGGAGGCGAGCGGGATGAGCGTGAATCGTTTCTTGGCGTTTTGGGCGACAACCTCACGGAGCTCAGGGAAGGTGACTTTCATGGAACGAAGGCGTTTCCAGGAGAGCTACGGGTTTGGGTCAATCGGTGGTTCGGAAAGGGTTTTTTTGGATAGTGGATTTTAGAAGAGAATTTTCTACAGAGCATTATGAAGTACGGTAGTGCGAACACACTATGGCGTGTTGTTCTGGCTTGCAAGGCAACTCTAGGAAAGGAAGTAGTTTTGAAAGACATTTTTAGGTAGAGATGTATTGATATGTTCCCAAACCAGATTATTCTGGTCATAGATTCTTAATAACATTAATATAATTAAGACGTCTTCTAAATTCCAAAGAATGGAAAACGCAAAGGAGAAAAGAGCTCAGACTGAGATTCTGAGCACGTTGTATATGCATCTCCCAAGGACGTAAGAAATTCCACGTACAAGCTCAGCAACATTAGCATACCCATTCTTATCCAGCTTCAGCCCCTCAGCTTCGGCACCATGCCGTAGCACAAAACTCATTGCCTTTGAGACGGCCACCTCTCTTGATTGGGGCGGAGGACCGCCTCTTGAGGAGCCGCCGCCGCCGCGTCGAGCAGGCATTGTGCTGGAGATGCGGGCACGCAGGATACGGAGAGCTGTGGTTGCTAGGGATATAGGGGTTTTATGGAGTTGAGAAGATAGGAAAGTGGATTTGAAGTGGATGTAATGGGTTGGTGTTGAAACGTGGGAGGAGAGATTTTGCATGGTTTACGTTATGAGTCGACATATGTTGTGATTAGTCGTGACGGGTCTCGTCGAGGAGCTGCCTAGCCTATGTGTTTCCTTTCCCAACGCCCTTATGAGAAGGCCCACTACGTTCCATGTTTACAATTGACATCTGAGAATCCACATCTAGTGAGCAGCCTCGGAGCCGCAGGCTGGCTTCAATATGAGTGTCATTTTACCTGTATTATCTAGAACATCAGAACCACTTCTAAGGTTCGGTGCCATCTTTCCGATTCTTGGCTATAGCACTACATGCGACTTGCTCTTGCAATATGAAACCCACTGTGTCTCAATGGATACCCGAGAAGTCAATGTGTGCACTCAGACGAACCGCTGTTTGCCTTGAGGCTGATTACCCAATTAAGTTTCTCTTTTGTTATCGAGCAGGGTGGAGGCCTTCACCATCAAGCTTCGGTTTGATTCCCGTCACCGTCTTTTTTGCAAGCTTCATCATCCAGAAAACAGCTTTGCTTCACGACGGTCGTCCCACATCTTGGGTTTGGTTATCTACTTCAGTGCTCTGCTCATCACAGCACTTGCTCTACCCTCTCCTTACACAGTTGCAACGACGACCACACCCCACGAGGCCCGCAGCTTCCCGTCTCTTACAACAGGCAACGATGCCTTTTCGTCAGCTGATGGCATTTCCAAGAAAACCATCGTCCCATCAATTTTTGGCATTGCTTGCTTCACGCAGCCTGCACATCTACCTCACATAACATCCATTATCACTGTAGATTATTGCTATGCTTCTGTGACGCATGTTCTTTACGGTTCCTGGTCTCTGACCCCTGAAATATTGAGCGGCACGAGAGATTGAAAACCGCTTCCATTCCACTGGACCTGCGTATCATGCAAGATCGAAATGGATGTGGGTCCGCCAGGCATGGAAGAATTCTCTTCGTGGCTCTTGCCGCGCAAACGGCAGCCGCCATGGTAAGATACTGCATTGTGGAGGCAGAAACATGCTTGGCAGCAAGGCCAAAGTAGAGCCTCGACAGGTGATGAACCTCGTGGTTGTCCACCCAAAGCTAAACAAGACTTTAGATCACAGCTTTAGACAAAGAAGAAAAAAGTTAATGAACCTATATTCAGATAGTTTCTCCATGAAGGCCAGATTACCGGAGTGTTTTGACCCTGAAGGGTATGCATGGTGGTGCGAGAGCCCTCAGCAACCATTTCGGGATTAAGACGTTGGCAAAAGTCCTGGTTAGACAAGCGTATCGAAGTTCATTCCTCAAAAAATCCGCCATCACTATCAGCATCTTGTTTTGATAGCACAGACTTCTTTGTCGACAGGCCCTTGACATTTTGGTCCTCGGCCGTTTTGCCTAATTCAAAGTGGCGACCCTTCGCTTCGCTGTGTTGCTGTAACCTGTCATCAAGTAGGCTCCTCCTCAATCTTCCATCCCTCAATGCCTCCAAAGTGCCGTTTGTCATGGAACTTTCAACCATCTTCCAAACTGCTGGCTTTGTAGTACCTGCTTTCCTTGCTCGTTGATGGTCAGTACCATCCTCGGTCATACCAATAACGTCGCCATTGCGCGGATAGAGACTCTGATACTTTTCGTCGAGTGGATGGTATAAAGCGTAATTGACATCGACTTCTGCGTTATGGATATCGTTTTGGAGATTTTGGTATTCCGTGCTGCCATGGTCTGCCTTGGCAATGCGTACTCTGAGCTTTCTGAGGTTTCGCGTGGCTTTTTGACGCTCTTCGACAACAACAGATCAGTACACAGACTTCAGAATGGAAGATACTCTGTATAATTCCTTCATAATGTAGTGACGGACCAAAGAATCGCACCATATGGTACTTGCTGATCAATTGCTGCTTTCGCTTCTCCGCCTCTGCCTGCTCAAGATCCTGTTTGTAGCCAGCCAACGCCCTTTCTTTCTCTATGCGGACGCCAGCGGGAAGATTATTGGAGCGCTCGAGCAGACGTGTTACATCACGTATCTTTGCCTTTATCGGATTGACAGCGGCTGCAGCTGATTGCGCTAAATGTGGGTTTGATGAATTCGGGCGTATACGTTTGGCATGCCAGGATTGAGCATGTCTAGCAGAAGTTCGAGCATCGCCCGCTCCACCTTCGGAGGCGTCAGGACGTTTAGCACCCATTGTTACAGAGAGAATGGAGAACGGCAGTGGGCGAGAGATAAGCCAAGGATTAATGACTCTATGATGTCGATTGACCAAGCGTATATAGCTTGGAGTATTGAGACCCAAGTGTACTGAGTGTTTAAACGCTCGATATTGTTATTAAGCTGTATGGATGAGTATTCCTGGCGTTTTTGAAGAGAGAATGGGAGCACAGGGAGGAACTTCAGGGAGGGTTTTCGGGAAGTTTAACCGGGCTGCAGGGATTGCGGATTAACAGTGCTTACTTACCACAGACTGGTCCACAGTACTCTACTACTACCATATCAAATGCTACCAGACTCTGTAGGATTTCCCCTGTAGACTTCAGAACGGAGAAGATACGATAAAGACACCTTCACTTTAATCCCAAACAAGGCATAAAGACAGACATCATAGCCTTTGCAACCGATCGGATCCTAGAGAGCTGCACAGCAGCATTAATGTGATACTGATGGCTCCTAGATTCAGCGTCAGGGATGGAGACAGCAATTCGCTGGTCCCCCAGCTCCACCACTTCTGAACAGCGTTTCCTCCTCGCAGATGTCAACAGCCGCACTATCAAGCTTTGCAAAGTAGACTATTACAATGGCAAAGACTTTCGCTATGAAACCCTTTCCACTGCCCGCAAGGTCCCTCAATTTTGTGCTTTCGATTGGTCATCCAAAGACGAAAACGTTGTAGCTGTTGGACAATGGTCAGGCGAGACCACAGTCTTAAGGATTGGCGATAGACCTCAGGCTTTACATTTGATAATCAAGCACAAACGCCTGTGCAACGCTGTGGCGTTCAACACCGCCGGACTGCTGGCGACTGGTCTGGAGAGAGTTAGGAATGACTTTTGCTTGAATGTATGGAACGTCAGTCAACGCTTACTTACCAGCGCTTCCCCAAATCTCGAGTCTGATACACCACCTGGCGAACCGCTTCGCAAATTAGCGAGCTCAGAGGCAATCACAAGTTTAAAATTTTTCAACTCGCAGCCAGAAACGCTGATCTCTGGCGTCAAAGGGGCGTGTGTTAGAATATACGATTTACGGGACAGCATAGGGAATGCGTCATTACAGTTTCAGACTTCTTGTGTGCATAACATTGCCATTGATTCCCTAGACGAGAACTACTTTGCTTCTGCAGGGCCGCCGAAGGATACCACAGTTCAGATCTGGGACCGACGTTGGGGTCCCATCTCTACGGCAACACACTTAGGATCTAGTGGTGTGTATCAGGCCCAACATTGCCCAATCCTAGAACTCAAAAAAGCCTTCGATAGCCCCAAAAATCTGGTAAAGCCAAGTATATGGAGCCTGCGTTACTGCAAGGGGAAGCGCGGCTGTCTCGGCGTCCTAGCAAGCACTGGGGACTTCAAGATCTTTGAAACAGAAAGAGAGTATACGTCTAGTTATGAGGACTTGAAAGACAGAGAAGGTTCCGCGGTTGACAGATCTCTTCCTTATGCGCAAGGAATTTACGTTCGACGCGCACATCACATCGAATACGCATATGACGATGCTGAAAGAGGTCGTCAAGAGAACAAGCGCATTGTTTCGTTTGATTTCACTAATCTCGCTGGGTCTAGTGGTAGGCCGTGCACAATCACGCTTCGAGGTGACCAAAACATCGATATCTATGAGCTCAAGGGTCCCCCTCCAGCTCTGACTCTCTCACCAATAGGGGGGCTCATTGCCAGTAAAACAGTCAACGGATTTAGCTCCGCAATCTCTCCCAATGCTAAGGTGTCTCCGAGCAGTATAGTCCGGGCCTTCAACTCTCACAGCGACGGGAAGATTTCAGATACACTAAAGGCTATTCGTGCACAAATTGTCAAGGCCCGACAAGCCGACCAAAGCCAGCCAGTAGTAAGCTTACGAGATTCTAGTAAGAAGCGCCTCGGTAATGAGGATCGGGAACTCTCCTTGTCCAGTCGTGAGGCTCATGAGCGACTTCACGATACCCGAGAAACGAATGTAAATCTTGCTTTGGAAGATGCCTTGTCTTTCTTCGACATCACTCGTCGTCGTTGTGCTGAAGGTTATCTTTTTGATTGCAAGAAAAATGCGGTTATCGTTACCGAGAACCCATGGCTTCAGGAGATGTGGTTATGGATCGACCGTATGTTGTTGACATGCTTTGTGGGATCCCTTGCTTACTCGGTTTAGGGGTAAGGGGCCATACTGTAGACAAGGACATGATGACAGAAGCACTGGATCTCAGTTATCTCGGTATCTTCAGTATTTGGAACAACGAGTTAGGTACGGAGGGCAGAACTCTACACCTTGTTTCCGCTAGATAACGGTCCATCAGATCCCCGAGAGATTGACCGGAGATCAAGCAAAGCCGGATCTGATTCAGATATGGTTCGTGCGGTCAAAATAATATCAGGAAGCCTTCAGTTACCTCAGCTTGCTTTGAAGGAGACTTCTTTCCCTGCGCATCGTCAGTTATGCCTGTACACGTGCGGGCTAGGCTTAACAAACGAACAACTAGAGAACAGAGTCAGAGATTTGATACGCCAAGGTCATAATACCAAAGCTGCTGCTCTTGCAATTATTCATGACCAACGTAAGCTAGCCTTCGAGGCACTGAGAAGTGGCACAGCGTCTTCAGTCCACAAGGAGCTTTTGCTGGCTCTTGCCGGTCATGCCAGAGGGACGACAAATGATGATTGGGACGAGACTTTATCAGAGATCGCAAAAGGACTTGATGATCCTTATGCTCGCGCTATCCTTGCTCTTGTAAGATATGGTGACTGGCACAATGTCCTTGCGGAGACCTCACTGCCCCTCAAAGAGAGGGTTGGAGTTGCTCTCATGTATCTCGACGATCAGGAACTCACGCAATACATCAAGGAAACCACAGCAGAAAGTATCGAACAAGGCGACATTGAAGGCATCGTCCTCACAGGGCTCACACAAAAAGCTGTCCAACTCCTCCAGAACTACATCGTGAAATTCTCCGATCTTCAAACGGCCATCCTCGCCGTGTCCTTCACATGCCCCCGCTACTTCAGTGACAACCGAGTCGATGTATGGCGCGAGTCCTACCGTACCACTCTTAACATCTACCGTATGTTCATTCCGCGTGTTCACTTTGATGTACAATCCACCAAACTTTCCACCCCACCCAACCGCAAACCGCTACTTCCCCCAGCCCCTCGCCAGGTCTCCCTTCGCTGCAACAATTGTGATCAGTCACTCGACCGGAATCCGGACAACGCTGCGCCGCCGAGCCTAAGCACTTCCTCCAGCACGAACCATCAGGGCAGCATCTTCGGCGATGCCAAGTCTGGCACTGTGTGCCCCAAGTGCGGACGCCACATGCCGCGCTGTGTCATCTGCATGATGTGGCTTGGCATGCCAGACCCGCATACCAAAGGAGGAGCCATTGCAGGAAATAAACAGAACCCAATGGCAGATTTCATTAGTGTGTGTCGGGGCTGCTGGCATATGTCTCACGGTGCGCACGCTGAGGAATGGTTTGCAGGGCATGAAGTATGTCCAGTGCCAGAGTGTGAGTGCCGTTGTGCGGAAGTGGATGCAAGTGGGAGGTGGTGACGAACCGGTAAATGGGGCTTAGGGATTCGATTGAAGATTGACATTGGGGTTTGGTAAACAATGCTGGTAAGACTTCTACAAGTGGATAAGTTGATGCCACGTATTAGAAAGGATAATATGTGCGAGTTTCATTCGGTCCCGCTATCCTACCATGCGTTGGCGCGCTACCTACATTTGTCGACCTCTTCTCTGAGCCCGTCTCATCTTCCTATGAAGTTCATGATGGCTTTTTGTTTATACTAGGTAGTCTAAGGTAGATGAATGTCCTTTTCTGATCTCGTCTATGCAAGTACCCGTTTATAAATGTCTTCTCCGGTAGAAACCCTTCACAATAGCACTTGCTCAATTCCTATTACAAGCCTTTAATCAGAACGTTGACCCCGTCGTAAATTTATCAGAAGAAAGCATTTCCTGAACGGCAGAATATTCTTCGCTAGAAACGTAACAGAGAGATATGTGTATCGACAAGTCGCACAATACTTCTAGCTTCATCATGGCACATGTATGTATGAGCAAAGCTCTTCTTCTGCGCTTGACAGCTCTTCGATCATCCGCGAGAATAATTCATTACTCTGTGTAGATAGCGTTGTGATTGATGATTTCGATTCTCGATCCATTTTAGAAGAACATTCACAATGACTCATGTTGTACTTCAGATGATAGGGGGTTCTTTGTTTCTTCAGTAGTCGGTAGATAATGTGAAGTAAAGCCAATAGAAAACGAGAGTTGATATGTTGAGTTGTTCAGAAGACGGCAGATGTATGAAAGAAAGCCCGCTGGATCTAAGTAGAGAATTTGCTCCTCGACCTTGCCACAAAGGAATTCAGCTATTCATGTTCTTCCGCCGTTATATTGACCTCGATACCAAGCTTACAAGCTTACAAGCTTAGAAGCATTGGAGCTGGAGTCCAGACCGGAGTCCAGACCTTCATGTAACAATGATGCAATCTTGCATGACCTGTCAAATAGCAGCATTTTCAAACGTGAAAAGGTATCATACATACCTTGCTTGGGACGTGCGGGGTAGCTAGCATTTTGATGCCCAAACTCACGCTCAAGCTCCAGCTGTTCATGGCAATTCGTTATGGCCCCTTTGTTCTTTGCAGAGAATGTTACCCCGAGCAGATG
>JAABUW010001492.1_pt1 | contig 38849 bp, 32 predicted proteins | sample 5560081 | NCBI WGS metagenome assembly JAABUW01 (sample SAMN10711882, study PRJNA513363) | rock metagenome | isolation source: Antarctica rocks | place: Antarctica: Victoria Land, Knobhead sud | reverse complement strand
GTCCGGGTCCTCCTGCAGGCATGGCGCCCACTCTTGCGGATCAGTGGGGCCTCAGCCAGCATCTTCACCCGGCGTGTCGGATCTAGTGGGGTCTATGACCATGCAGGTGCAAGGCCGCGGACCAGCTCATGGCGCATGATCTCATCGACGAGCACCAGCTGCTGGCCCACCGATGCTGCTGACCATGGCAGGCGGCTGTTCGACGGCCGCCCTGCTCTTGCCGCCTTCCGGCTCGCCGATTTCCAGACCACCAGCAGAGGTGTGCTCGCCCTGACGTACCTGGCCGCTGGGCAACCCACCCGCAAATCATTCGCCGGGTCGGGTGCGGGCCATGTCGTTGGACCGGGGGGAGGACTCCCGCTACGACGACACCGCCGAGGACCTGCTGGCCTCGCTGATGGCGTTGGGGCAGGACGGGCGGTTCGGGGACACCTTCACCAAGGCGACGACGGTGCCGATGCTGCTGGACCGGGCGGTGGTCTTTGACGTGTCCGGGATCGACACCGCGGAACAGATTTTGCAGGCCGGGGTGCAGCTGGTGTGCTGGTCCTACGGCCAGGCCGCGGTGTCCGCCGCGAAGGAACTCGCCGAGGCGGGGCTGCGGGAGCAGACCGTGTACCTGATGGTCATGGACGAGCTGTGGCGCACGTTGAAAGCGTCGGTCGAGATGGTGGACCGGGTTGATGAGATCACCCGGCTGAACCGGCAGAAAGTGCTCGGCCAAGTCCTGATCACCCACACCATGGACGACCTGGAGCTGGCCGATGCGGCCGCCACGAAAAAGGCGTGGGGCTTCGTGGAGCGCTCGGAGATGGTGTTCCTCGGCGGCCTGGCCGACGGGGAGATGGGCAACCTCCGCAAGGTGTTCGCGATGTCGACGGCGGAGACCGGGATGATCGCGGAGTGGTCGGTGGAATCTGGTCACACCGCCGAGGACGACGGTGCGGTCGACGTGAACGGTGAACCGCCCCCACCCCCCGGGTTGGGCAAGTTCCTGCTGAAAACGGGGAAGAAACCGGGCACCCCGTTCGAGGTGGTGCTGACCGAGGTCGAGAAAGCCGTGAACAACACCAACAAAGGCTGGGAACAAGCCGAAGCCCTCCACCGCGTCGGCCACCAGGCGGTGCCCTCATGAACCCGGAACTGGTCCGGGGTACCGACCGCGCCGCCTGCCGGTGCGGTGGGGGTGCGGGCCGAGGTGGGGCCGCAGGCCGTGCCGCGGGCGTCGTCGCGGAGGGATCACTGTGATGAGCCGTAACGGTGCACCCTCATCCAATCCCGATCGGGGTTGGGGCTTGCTGGTCGCTGCCCTGTTGGTGTTGTTGGCGGTGGTGGGGTTGGTGTGGGTGGCGGTCGACGCCGGGTACGCCGCCGCCCGCCAGGCCCCACCGGGCAACCCCGCGCAGCTGGTCGCCGACCTGGTCACCGGTGCCCGGCCGTGGCCGGGTGGGATGTCCACCGTCGTGATCGCGGCGACGCTGGCCGTGCTGGTCGCCCTGGTCCTGGTGGTCGCGGTGGTGTGGGTGCGGCGACCACGACGCACCCGGGTCGACACGGTGGCCCGAGGCCTGGCTCCGCACTCCCAGCTGAGCGGGGTGAGCCCCGGTGATGTGAAACGGTCCGCGGCCCGGTTGCGTCCCGGGGAAGCGCTGAACGGCCCGGACGATCACGGTCTGCCGATCGGGAAGACGGTGCCCGGTGCGGTGACGATCCGCCAGGGCTGGGAGGACTGCTCCGTGCTCGTCGCCGGACCCCGCACCGGCAAGTCCACCGCCGCGGCGATCCCCGCGGTCACCGCAGCACCCGGCGCGGTCGCGGTCACCTCGAACAAGGCCGATGTGCACGACGCGACCCGGGGGGTGCGCAGCGGGAAGGGCACCGTGTGGCTGTTCGACCCCCAAGGCATCGCCGAGACGGCCCGGGTGGCCACCTGGTGGTGGAACCCGCTGACCCCGGTGACGTCGCTGGCCCCGGCGAAGGGCCTCGCCGCGTATTTCGTGTCCAACTCCCGAGACGCCTCCGCCCGCACCGACGCCTACTTCGACGGTGGCGCCCAAGGCCTGCTGGCCACCTACCTGCTGGCCGCCTCCCTCGGCGGCGGTGACGTGCTGCACGTGCTGGAGTGGCTCTATGACGACACCGACCTGACCCCGGCCCGGTTGCTGGCCGCGCACGGCAACCCGATGGCCGCCGCCCGGGTCATGGCCACCACCAACCTGCGGCCCGCGCAGAAAGACGGTCTCTACGACGGTGCCCGCCGGTTCCTGGAAGTCCTGGACGAACCGGCCTACGCCAGGTGGGTCACCCCACCCCGGCGGCGGGTGTTCACCCAGCTCGGCGACGACCTGGACATCACCCTCGGCGCGGCCACCCACAATGCACCGGAGTTCGATCCGACCACCTTCGCGGCCGGCACCGACACCCTCTACGCGTTGTCGATGGAAGGCCCGGAATCGGCGTCGGCGCTGACGACCGCCCTCATCGGGCAGGTCTTCGACGCCGCGTCCCGGATGGCGGCGACCCTGCCCGGGCGCCGCCTGGGCACCCCGCTGACGGTGGTGCTGGACGAGGCCGCGAACGTGTGCAAACTCGCGGAGCTGCCGAACCTTTACAGCCACTTCGGTTCCCGCGGCATCGTCGTGATGACGATCCTGCAGTCCGCGGTGCAGGGCTATGAGGTGTGGGGGGAAAACGGGTTGCGCAAGCTGTGGTCGGCGGCGAACCTGAAAATTTACGGCGGCGGGGTGTCCGACGAGCCGTGGTTACGGGAGCTGTCCAACCTCATCGGGGTGCACGACGTGTCCCGATGGTCCCAAAGCACCGGTCGGGGCGGGGCGTCGAGGTCACAGTCCTGGTCCAGCGAACCGATCCTGGACGTGGCCGAGCTGATGGGCCTGCCCCGTGGCCGGGCGGTGCTGCTGTCCTCGGGGAACAAGGCGGCCATGCTGCGCCTCGTGCCGTGGATGGAAGGCCCGCACACGCGGGCCGTGCAGGCGTCGCTGTCCCGGTGGGAACCGGCCGATCGCCGTGCGCAACGGCTGCGGGCAGCCCACGACTTCCCCACCGAGGACAGCACCACCGATCAGGACGGTGGCGGTGTCGTGATGACGAAAACCGCCCCACCAGGACGCAACCCCCTGCTGCCCCCGGTGGCGTGAGCACGCCCCCCGCACCGGCCGCGGACCCAACCCCCCAGGCCCCCGCCGCGAAGTCACCCCGCCCGGCCCCGGTGTACCCCAACGTCGAGGCGTTCGTGGTCGGATTCCTGGCCCCCACCATCACCCGCAAGCTCGTCGCCGGGGGCCGCGGCCTGACGTGGTGCCCGCAGTGGTGGATGCACGCCGAGGCCATCGCCCGGCTGATGGCCCTGTGGGAAGCCTGGGAAGCGCTACGCCTGGACGGGGGCACCGCGATGGGCACCTGGTGGCGGGATCACTGCGGCCCCCAACTCGGGGTCCTGATGAACGGGGAAGAAGGCCCCCTGCACCTGTGCAAACCCGACCAGCACGGCGGCATCCCGGCACCGCTGAAATCCGCCCCCGCCCCACCAGAATGGTGGGGACCAGCCCCGAGCTGATCCTGACGCGCGGTCAGCCCTGCTGCCCCGGGTCGAGTCAGCGTCGTCAGGGCCGCATCGATCCTCTGGTGGACATCACTCGGACTCGGAAGTACCGAAGGGTCGGGTTTCCATCCGGAGCTCGCCCGGAGTTTCGCTCGGGGCCGGTGCTGTCGGTCCGTACTCGAAGAGCGACCACACGGTGCGCCGTGAGCGGCCGGGTGCGTCGAGGTCGGGCACAAGACGAGGTCGCCGTGCGTTGAGTCCCAACACCGCTGCGCGCAGCACATCTGGCCGCACACCGGCGATCGCCATGACCGGCACGAAGGGAAATGCACGATGGCAACCGACTACGACGCACCACGCCGCACCGAATCCGACGACGTCACCGAGGACTCCTTGGAGGAGCTCAAAGAGCACCGCATCGACGCCGCGGCCTCCATCATCGACATCGACGAGGCCGACACCGCGGAGTTCTTCGAACTGCCCGGGGCGGACCTGTCCGGGGAGGAACTCTCGGTGCGGGTCGTGCCCAAGCAAGCCGACGAGTTCACCTGCTCGACCTGCTTCCTGGTCCACCACCGACACCGCTACGCCGGCGAACGCGCAGGTCTACCGATCTGCCGCGACTGCGCGGCATAACCCGGGGCCACTACGTTCCGGGCTGGATCACGTTCGGGAGTTATCTATAGCAGGCCGGCGTCGTCCAGGACACCGATCAGCGCGGAGGAGGCGACGGTGGTGTAGATGGCGGTGGTGCGCGGGTCGGCGTGCCCCATCAGCTGGCTGATCGCGGCCTGAGGCACTCCCCGCAGCGCCAAGGTGACCCCGTAGTGGTGGCGGAAGGAGTGCGCCGCGGCCCCAGCCGGCAGGCCCACCCCCGCTCGCAGGGCAATCGTCCGGAGCAGTCGGTCGAGGGTGCGGGGGGTCAGCGGGCTGGTGTCGGTACGCACGAACAGCAGGCTGGACCGGGTCGGCTTGGGTCCGCCGCCGTGTGTCCTGCGGGCCTCCAGCCAGGCGTCGAGGGCGGCGACGGTGGCCTCCGACAGGGGGACGTCGCGTTGTTTGCCGCCTTTGGAGCGCCCGACCCGCCAGATCGGCCGCTCGGGGCGGCGGTCGATCTCGGCGATCGTGGCGCCGCAGACTTCCTCGGCGCGGGCGCCGCTGCCCGCGAGGAAACGCAGCAGGGCGACGTCTCGGTCGGGCCAGAACATCCGCTGCCGATCGGTGGGCTCGACCCGGGCGGCGGTGATCATCGCCGCGACATCACCGGCGTCGACGGCGCGGGGGCGGCGTTGGGTGCGGCGGGAGACCCGGAGCAGTTCGCTGTCGCAAGGGTCGCGGGTCAAGACGCCTTGGCGGGTCAGCCAGCGGGTGAACCCGCGCAGCGTGGAGAGCATCCGCGCCACGGTCGCCTCGCTCCAGCGCCGCTTGGCGGTGATCACCGCGTCGACGAGGCGGTCGGTGCTCAGATCGGACAGGGACAGGCGCGCCAGCGCGGACGCCACGTCCAGCCGTGCACCGGCGTCTACCGGCCCGTGATCCGCGGACGTGGAGATGGAGGTGAGCAGCTGGCCCCAGCGGGCCAGGTCGGCGTGCCGGGCGCGGTCGCTGTGGCCCTTGGTGGCCTGATCAGATGATTCCATCGCCCGCTTGGCGGTCAGCCACGTCCGCGCCAGCTCCGCCAGCGGTGCCGCCGCGGCAGGGGTGGGGGAGTGGCCGGTGCGGGGAGCGGGCACACCGCGACTCTATCGGCATCACACCGACTATTTGAGCAATCTCGGTGCTGCCGTCTTTCGGTGACCCCGCGCCGCCGGCGGAGGCGCTACCCGTTGATCACCCTCATCGCCGGAACGTGTGTCTGTGGTCAATCGGATACTCTGCGCCGCGATGGGCTACAAGATCGAGTTCTACGAGGACGAGTCCGGCCGCAAGCCCGCGCTGAGCTGGATCCGCGACGATCTCAACGTTCGTAAGCGTCGGACACTCGGCACAGCGATGCGCGAAATCTTGCAGCAGCAGGGTGTCGGCGTATGCGGGTCGCCGTTCGGCCGTCAGCTCGGTGGAGGACTGTTCGAGTTCCGGCTGCGCGACTCCGAGCTGCTGTTGCGAGTGTTCTGTCACGCCTATGGGGACCGCATCGTGCTGCTGTTGCACGGTTATGACAAGGGAGTCGATCCCTCGGACAAGCGGCAGGCGCGGGAAATCGCTGAGGCCCGCCATCGGCTAGCCCGCTGGAAGAAGCACCACCGCGATTGACAGCATATGGGCAAAACGCCATAATGAGGTCATGACGCGCCAACCATCAGACGACTTCGATCTCCTGCTCGAGGACATCGACGCCGAAGCTGTCGCCGAGGGGCCGGCGGCGATGCGGGATCTGCGCGCACAGCAAGTCAAGTACCGCCTGATCAACCTGCTGATCGAGCGCCGCCATGCGCTGCGCTGGACGCAGAAGCAGCTGGCTGTGCACTCTGGGATCGGGCAGGGCGAGATCAGCAAGATCGAGCGCGGCCGCAAGAGCCCGACGCTGGACACCTACACCCGACTGGTGATGGCCCTGGACCTTGACGAGGATATCCTCGTCACCGGAAAGATACCGGCGGGCGCGGCACGATAACGCACCAGACCCACCAGGCGGTAGACGGCGCGCATCCTGGTCCAGGGCCACGGGTCATCGAGGAGGCGTTCGGCGTAGGTCCCGATGTTGGGCCCGTGCCGGCGCAGGTGCCGATCAGCGCGGTGAGGTCTCGCATGGCGTATCCGGCCCGGTCGGTGGCTCGGTCGCCGGGTGGTTGGCGGGGGTGGGTTTTCACCAGCGCCCCGCCCGCGTAGAGCTTGACGAGCTCACCATCGGCGCGGGCATCGAGGTACTGCCCGCTCCACTCCTGCGGCAACGAGTAGAGGGACTTGGCGACCTCGACGTGGAAGTCGCGGTGCACCTTCACCCGGGTGAACATCGGCACGTCATAGGGCGGCGGGACCGGCAACAGACACGACGCTTCCACCGCGGTGAACATCTCCAGTGGCCGCGCGGCGGTGGTGCCGTGGATCCGCATCCCGGCCCGCACCGAACACCACGCCTCCACTCGGGATTGGGCATCAGGCAGGTCGGTGAAGGTTTCCCCGGCCCAGAAGTTGCCGCGCACGAACTGCACCGCCCGCTCCACCCTCGGCTTGCCTTGGGGGTCCGGACCCTCGCGGGGTAGGTGTGAAACCCGGTGTGCTGGGCGTAGTCCAACCAGCCGACACCCAACTGCGGGTTCACCTTGTCGGCCTTGGTGACCACGGCCTTGAGGTTGTCCGGGTTCTGTGCCCGACCTCGTTATGTGGCGTGGCCGACCGGAGGGTGGTGCTGCGGGGGGGGGACGGCCGAGTGGTGGCAGCGGCAGGCACATAACGATCAGAGCGTGTCGAGCCAGTTGAGCAGTGATTCGTCGGACCGCCAGATTGCGTTGGTCGGGAATCCCACCGAAGTGTTCGGAGGTTCGCATGCTCGCAGTGCTGCTCGGGATCCGCTACCGAGTGACGGGCGAAGAGTCGGCGTTGATGGTCTTGGTGGTGGCCTCCCACGCCGCCGCTTTGGCGCCGTTCTCGCAGAACTCGGCGGTGCTGCGCTGGGTGGCCTCGGGGCAGGGCGCGGCCGGGGCAGTCGAAACCGGCCGCCTGGTTGAGCTGGGCCAGCACTCTGGGGGTGCGCAGGGACCCATCTCACGCAACGCGAAGGCGGTGGAGACCTCGACCGCCTTGAGCCCGGCCGCCACGGTTTTGGGTGGCCCCCACGCATAAATCTGCTCGGCGTCGCTTGCTCACGGTCGTCCTGTCCTTCGATAGAGCGGAGGTGGATGAGGGACCGCTATCTTCCGATCGCGGTCAGCGCGTATTTCTACCGACGGCTCCCCTCGCTCGGCCTGCTTCGAGCCGGGCGACCGGGACCCGGAACGGCGAACAGGAGACGTAGTCCAGACCCACGGAGTCGAAGAAGTGGATGGAGTCGGGGTCGCCGCCGTGTTCGCCGCAGACGCCGAGCTTGAGTCCGGGGCGGACGGTTCGGCCGCGTTCGGCTGCGATGCGGACGAGTTCGCCGACCCCGTCGCGGTCGAGGGATTCGAACGGTGACACGCCGAAGATGCCCTCCTCCAGGTAGTGGGTGAAGAATTCGGCCTCGACGTCGTCGCGGCTGAAGCCCCAGGTCGTCTGGGTCAGATCGTTCGTGCCGAAGGAGAAGAACTCGGCGGCCTTGGCGATCTGACCGGCCGTCAGCGCGGCGCGGGGGAGTTCGATCATGGTGCCGATCAGGAAATCCAGGTTGGCGCCGGTCTCGGCCCACACGTCGCGGGCGACCCCGATGATGGCGCCCTTGATCGCCTCCAGTTCCTCGACGGCGCCGACGAGCGGAATCATGATTTCGACGCGGGGTACGCGACCGGCCTTGCCCAGCTCAGCCGCGGCTTCCAGAATCGCTCGCGCTTGCATCTCGAACAGTCCGGGCATGACAAGTCCGAGCCGGACACCCCGCAGGCCGAGCATCGGGTTCTGCTCGGTCAGCTTGTGCACGGCCTGCAATAGCCGCCGATCGCGCGCACAGGGTTCGCTCCGGGATTCGGCGACGGCGACCCGCACCGACAGTGCGGTGATATCGGGTAGGAATTCGTGGAGCGGGGGGTCGAGCAGCCGGATGGTTACCGGCAGGCCGGCCATGGCTTCGAACAGGCCGCGGAAGTCCGCACGTTGCAGGGGCAGCAGCTCGGCCAGTCGATGCTCGCGTTCATCGTCAGTCTCGGCCAGGATCAGCGACTCGACCAGGCAGCGGCGGTCGCCGAGGAACATGTGTTCGGTGCGGCACAGGCCGATGCCCCGGGCGCCGAAGCGGCGGGCGCGGGCGGCGTCGTCCTCGGTGTCGGCGTTGGCTCGTACCCCCATCCGTCGGCACTGGTCGGCGGTGGTCATGATCCGGTGCACGGCCCTGACCAGCTCGTCGGCGTCGGTCGACTCGGGATCGAGCTCGCCTTCGAAGTAGCGGACAATAGGGGAGTCGACCGCCGGCACCGCGCCTGAGAAGACCTCGCCTGTAGTGCCGTCGATGGAGATGACGCTGCCCTCGTCGTAGACGGTGCCCTCCGGCCCGGTGAAGCTTCGGGCCGAGGTGTTGACCTCAAGTTCCTCTGCCCCGCACACGCAGGTCTTGCCCATCCCGCGGGCGACCACGGCCGCATGGCTGGTCTTGCCGCCACGACTGGTCAGGACGCCCTGCGCGGCGATCATGCCGTTCAGGTCATCGGGGTTGGTCTCCCGGCGGACCAGGATGACCTTGTCTCCGGACCGAGCCCACTGCACGGCGGTGTCGGAGTCGAAGACGACCTTGCCCACCGCGGCACCCGGTGAGGCGTTGATGCCCGTGGTGATCCGGGTGGTGACGGATCGTTCGTCGAAGTGGGGGAACATCAACTGCTCCAACTGCGCGCCGCTCACCCGCTGCAGCGCCTCGGCGTCGTCGATCACTCCCTCGTCAACCAGCTGGGTGGCGATCCGAAACGCCGCCGCAGCGGTGCGTTTACCAACCCGCGTCTGCAGTATCCACAGCTTGCCGCGTTCGATGGTGAACTCGATGTCACACAGATCGCGATAGCGCTGCTCCAGCTTGGCCATGATCGAGGTCAGCTCGGCGTAGGACTTCTCGTCCCAGGTTTGCAGGTCCGCCAGCGGCAGCGTGTTCCGGATACCGGCGACCACGTCCTCGCCCTGGGCGTTCTGCAGGTAGTCGCCGTAGGCACCGATGGCGCCGGAGGCCGGGTCACGGGTAAACGCGACGCCGGTGCCGGAGTCGGTTCCGACGTTGCCGAACACCATCGAACAGATGTTGACGGCCGTCCCGAGGTCGGTCGGGATACGTTCCTGGCGCCGGTACACGACCGCCCGCGGCGCGTTCCACGACTCGAAGATCGCCCGGATCGCACAGTCCAGCTGCTCCCGCGGCTCCTGGGGGAACTCTCGTCCCGTGTGCTCGATCACAACCTGTTTGTAAGCCTCGACGAGCGTGTGCAGATCCGCCGCGTCGAGGTCCAGGTCGGTCTTTGCGCCCTTCGCCTGCTTGGCGGCGTCCAGGGCGTTCTCGAAATGTTCACCACCGACACCGAGTGCGGTCTTGCCGAACATCTGGATCAGCCGTCGATAGGAGTCGAACGCGAACCGCTCGTTACCGGACTGCAGTGCCAGTCCGCGCACCGACTCGTCGTTCAATCCGATGTTGAGGACGGTCTCCATCATGCCCGGCATCGAGAACCGTGCACCCGAGCGGACCGAGACCAGCAGCGGGTCGTCGGCTTGCCCCAGCTTCTTGCCCATCGTCGCCTCGAGGGCGCCCAGGTGGTCATCCACCTGGGTCCGCAGCTCGCAGGGCTCTTGCCCGTTGGTCAGATACACCGTGCACGCCTCGGTGGTGATGGTGAAGCCCGGGGGTACCGGCAGCCCCATCCGCGTCATCTCGGCTAGGTTCGCCCCCTTTCCGCCGAGGAGATCCTTCATGTCCTTGTGGCCTTCGGCGAACTGGTACACAAACTTCGGCACAGAGGTCTCCTGGCTGTGGATGCATCTGGTGTGGACAGCGGTACGGGGACGCACAAGGGACGTCAGCATTCGACGACGTTGAGAGCCAGGCCCCCTCGGGAGGTCTCCTTGTACTTGTCCATCATGTCCGCGCCGGTCTCGCGCATGGTCTTGATCGCCTTGTCCAGCGAGACATGGTGGACGCCGTCGCCGTAGAGGGCCATGCGCGCTGCCGTGATCGCTTTGATGGCGCCGACGGCGTTGCGTTCGATGCAGGGAATCTGGACCAGGCCGCCGACCGGGTCGCAGGTCAGGCCCAGGTTGTGTTCGATGCCGATCTCGGCGGCGTTCTCGACCTGCTCCGGGGTGCCGCCGATGATCTCCGCGAGCCCGCCGGCCGCCATCGCGCAGGCCGAGCCGACCTCGCCCTGGCAGCCCACTTCGGCGCCGGAGATGGACGCACCCTCCTTGAACAGCACGCCGATGGCGCCTGCGGTGAGCAGGAACCGCACGATGGCATCGTCGTCGGCACCGGGCACGAACCGGTCGTAGTAGTGCAGGACAGCGGGGATGATGCCGGCGGCACCGTTGGTGGGTGCGGTGACCACCCGTCCACCAGCGGCGTTCTCCTCGTTCACCGCGAGGGCATACAGGGTGACCCACTCCATGGCCCGAAGTGGACCGGTACCGTCGGCGGCCTTCTCCAGGGTCTGTCGCAAGGTGGCCGCTCGGCGCCGCACCTTCAGTCCGCCGGGAAGGACGCCGTCGGCCTCGGTGCCGCTGTTGACGCACTGCTGCATGACGTGCCAGATGTGTAGCAGGCCGTCGCGGACCTGTTCCTCGCTCCGCCAGACGCGCTCGTTGGCCAACATGATGGCGCTGACCGGCAGTCCGGAATCCCTGGTGTGGGCCAAGAGTTCCGCACCGGTACGGAAGGGATAGGGCACGGGCGTCGTGTCCGCGACAATGTGCTTCTCGCCGGCCTCGTCTTCGGTCAGCACGAACCCTCCCCCGACCGAGTAGTAGGTCCGCCGGCTGAGTTCTCGCCCGGCCGCGTCGAGGGCAAGGAACTGCATGGCGTTGGAGTGAAAGGCCAGGCTCTTGCGGCGGTGCAAGACGATGTCGTCGGCGGCCGCGAACGTGATGTCGTGCGTGCCGAGCAGTGCGAGGCGGCCGGAGTCACGGACCTGCTGCACGGTGGGTTCGGCGGCGCGGGGGTCGACCGTGTCCGGCGATTCGCCGGTGAGCCCGAGCACGATCGCCTTGACGCTGCCATGGCCGTGGCCGGTGGCGCCGAGTGAGCCGAACAGCTCGATGTGCAGGCGCGCGACGTCACCGATCAGGCCGTCGGACTCCAAGGCAGCGACGAACATTCGAGCTGCCCGCATCGGTCCGACGGTGTGCGAGCTTGACGGGCCGATGCCGACCTTGAACAGGTCGAAGACGCTGAGAGTCATCGCAGCTCCCTGCAGGCGTCGATCAGCCAGTCGCCGAAATACCCGGCGAAGGACGACCGGACGAGGAGGAGAAAGTCCGAGGCGAGCTCGTCTCGGACGACGATGACGACGCCGGTCTGCGCCAGCAGGGTCTGCACACAGGAACCGATCGGGGTCACCCTCGGGTGCAAGTCGATGGAGCATCCCCTGGCGAGCACCTCCCGCACCTTGGGACCGGTCAAGGCCACGGCGGTGCGCTGGGCGGACACATCGGTGACCGCGCCGTCCGCGTCGCCGATCGCCTCCCGCAGGCTGTCGCCAAGCGTCTGCTCCTGCCCCCGCTCGGCGATGAGCAACCACTCGTCGGGACCGAGCCAGAGCACGTCGGCCTCACCCAGCCGGGAGGCGGTGCACGGCACCGTGGGCAGCGGGCCGCCGAGAGCCTTGCCGATCGCTGCCGCCGCCGCGGCATCCGGGTCGACCCGCAGATTCAGTTGCGTGCGGAACAGGAGCTCACGGGCACCGATCGGCAGAGCAGCGAAGGCGGCGGTGTAGTCGGTAAGTGGGCTCCGGCGGTGCAGGGTGTCAGCCATCGCGGCGGGCTCCTTCCTTGTCGTAGAGGACGGGGTCGGTCACCGTGACGGCGACCAGCTCGCCGTCCTGCCACGCGTGCACGGTCTCACCGATTCGGCCGCGACCACCCTGCAGCAGGGCGAGGGCGAAGGTGCGCTCAAGGGCGGCGCTGCGGTAGCTGGAGGTGACGTGACCCAGCATCGGTACCGGCGGTGCCGAAACCTCCTCGGTCGCCACGAGCTGGGCGCCTTCGGCGAGCAGCGTGTGCGGATCCGCCGGCAGCAGCCCGACCAGCTGCTTCCGATCACCCCGGTTGTTCTCCGCGCGGGCATGCGAACGCTTCCCGATGAAGTCCACCTTCTTCTTCGACACCACCCATCCCATCCCCAGGTCCTGGGGCGTGATCGTGCCGTCGGTGTCCTGGCCGATGATCGGAAAGCCCTTTTCGGCCCGCAGCACGTGCATCGCCTCGGTGCCGTAGGGGGTGATGCCGTACGACTCGCCGACAGCGATCAGCGCCTCCCACAGTGCAAGCCCGTCCCAGGCGTTGACGTTCAGTTCGTAGGCGAGTTCACCGGAGAAGCTGATGCGGCAGACCCGGGTGGGGATGCCGGCGACGTCGGTGTCGCGCCAGGTCATGAACGGGAACGCGTCGTTGGCGACGTCGAGGTCCGGCGCCAGGGCAGCGAGCACAGCACGGGACTTCGGGCCGACCAGCGGAATCGTCACCCAGTGCTCGGTGACCGAGGTGCAGCTGACCCGCAAGCTCGGCCACTCGGTTTGGGCGAACTCCTCCATCCAGTCGAGGATCTTCGCCGCGTTGCCCGTGGTAGTGGTCAACACGAACTCGCTGTCCAACACCCGGGCCACGGTGCCGTCGTCGATGATCATGCCGTCCATGCCGCACATCACGCCGTAACGGATGAAGCCAGGTTTCAGGGTGCTCATCATGTTGGTGTAGAGCCGGTCGAGGAACTCGCCGGCGTCGGCTCCCTGCACGTTGATCTTGCCGAGCGTGGAACCGTCCATCAGTGCTACGCCTTCACGGGCGACTCGGCATTCCCGCAACACGGCGGACTCCATGTCCTCGCCCTCGTGCGGGTAGTACCAGGGCCGCTTCCATTGGCCCACGTTCTCGAACAAGGCACCGTGCGCCACATGCCAAGAATGGATCGCCGTGACGCGCACCGGGTCGAAAATCTCGCCGCGATCCCGGCCCGCCAACGCGGCAAAGGACATCGAGGTATACGGCGGCCGAAACGTCGTGGTACCCAGCGTGGCGATCCCGACGCCGAGAGCGTCGGCCACGATGCCGGACGCGATCACCCCGGAGGTCTTGCCCTGGTCGTGCGCGGTACCGATGGTCGTATAACGCTTGACGTGCTCGACGGAGGTGAGCCCGGCGCCGGTCGCGCGCAGGATGTCGGACACCGTCGCGTCACGCTGGAAGTCCACGAAACGCGTACCCGGCGCGGCTTCCTCGCCCGGGTCGGGGACGGTCCACAGGACCAAGCCGGGCCGCGCGGCCGGCCCTTGCGCAGACCGCGGGACCGGTCCCGCGTCGGAAATCACTGCACCGGCGGGGATACCCAACACGGCGAGGGCCTGCTGCGCCGCCTCCGCACCGTCGGTGAGGCAGCCGGCCAGGGTGAAGCTGCCCCGGGCGGATCCGGCAACGCGGACACCGGGCAGCTCGGTCTCAGGCACGAACGCACCGAGAGCCGCGTCGTAGCGCAGCTGCCCGCGCGCCTGGCTGTACAGGTGCACGGTCGGGTTCCAGCCCCCGGAGACCAGCAACAGCTCGCAGCTGATTTCCTCGGAGGGGCCGAGTATCCCCTCGGTAAGCGTCGCCACCTGCACGCCCGTCACCCGCTCGGCTCCGCTGGTCCCGGTGACCACGGTGCCGGTCCGCACCGGGATGCCACGAGAACTGCATTGCTCGGACCAGAACGGGGCAGCCGTGGCCCGGGCATCCACAACGCTCACCTGCGCCCCGGCGTCGGCGAGGTCGATGGCAGCCGGGTACGCGCTGTCGTTGGTGGTGAACACTACCGCCCTGTGCCCGGCGAGCACCCCGTAGCGGTTGAGGTACGTACGGGCAGCGGAGGCCAACATGATGCCCGGCCGATCGTTGTCGGCGAACACCACCGGGCGCTCGTGCGCCCCGGCCGCGACGACGACCTGCTGGGACCGGATCCGCCACACCCGTTGCCGCGACATCTCCCGCGGTGCGTCGGCGCCGAGGTGGTCGGTGCGCTTCTCCAGCGCCAAGACGAAGCCGTCCTCGTAATACCCGAAGGCACTGGTGCGCTGCAAGACCCGCACCTCGGGGTAGCTCGCAAGCTCGGAAACCGCGGCTGCCACCCACTCCAACGCCGGTGCGCCATCCAGTTCCTCCCGGGCGCTCAGCAGCGAACCACCCGCTTCGGGCTGGTCATCGACCAGCACCACCCTGGCGCCCGCGCGGGCAGCGGTCAGGGCGGCGGCGAGGCCGGCCGGTCCGCCACCGACCACCAAGACGTCGCAATGGGCGTGCATCGCGTCGTAGCGCGCGGGATCGGGCTCGGCGGCGAGGCGCCCCTGACCCGCCAGACCGTGCGCGACCAGGCCGTCGTAGAGCTCGATGGTGGTCGCGGTGAGCATCGGCTCGGGAAACGGCGCGTCGATCTGCACCAGCGCGGTGGCGTCCTCGACCCCGGCCGTCATGATGCCGCGAGGGCGCCCGTAGGTGATGCTCGTCGCGACGCGGTGGACGTCGTTGGCCAGCAGCGCCGAGGCCAGCGTGTCCCCGCGGTGGCCGAGGTAGTCCTTACCGTCGAAGGTGAAACGCAGTTCGGTGCCGCGGTCGATGCGACCACCGGTGTGCAGACGGGTCATCGCAGGAGCTCCGGCTTCGGGTCGGTGAGCTTGTAGACGGCCAACAGTTGATGGGTGGCGGTGTCGCGCACCGCGTTGAACCAGCGGCGGCACCCGGCGGTATGCATCCAGCGTTCGGCGAAGGGTCCCCTCGGGTTGGCGCGGAAGAACACGTACTGGGCCCAGTCCACGTCCGAACTCTCGGCCGGGTTCGCGGGGTAGGCGACGTGCGCCTGGCCGCCGTAGTGGAACTCGGCCTCCTCACGCGCCCCGCACCAGGGGCATCCGATCAGCTGCATGACATCTCCTAGTGGGCCACGGCGGCTGCGCCGTGCTCGTCGACGAGCGCACCGGTGGTGAACCGGTCGAGGGTGAAGGGCGCGTTGTAGGGATGCGGGTCGTCGTGGGCGACCGTGTGCGCGAAACACCAGCCGACCCCGGGGGTGGCCTTGAAGCCGCCGGTACCCCACCCGCAGTTGAGATACAGGTTCTCGACCGGGGTCAGGCCGACGATCGGGGACGCGTCCGGCGTGGTGTCGACGATGCCGGCCCAGCTGCGCAGCAGATGCGCCCGTGCGAAGATCGGGAACAGTTCCAGCGCCGCCGCCATCTGCCGCTCGATAATGTGGAACGCGCCCCGCTGGCCGTATCCGTTGAACGAGTCGATACCGGCACCCATCACGAGCTCGCCCTTGTGCGCCTGCGACACGTAGACGTGCACCGCATTGGACATCACCACAGTCGGGTGCACCGGCTCCAGCAGTTCCGACACCAAGGCCTGCAGTGGGTGCGACTGGATCGGCAACGGCAGGCCGACCATCGAGGCCAACACCGAAGAGTGGCCCGACGCCGCAAGGGCGACCTTGCCCGCCTTGATGGCGCCGCGGGTGGTCTGCAAACCAACGACCGTGCCGTCGACGACGTCGATGCCGGTGACCTCGCAGTTCTGGATCAGGTCCACGCCCAGCTCGCTGGCGCGGCGGGCGAAGCCCCAGGCCACATAGTCGTGTTTGGCGATGCCGGCTCGCGGCTGATACGTGGCGCCCAGCACGGGGTAGCGGACGTCGGGGGAGATGTTGACAATCGGGCAGACCTCTTTGACCTGGTGCGGGTCGAGCCATTCGGCGTCGATGCCGTTGAGGCGGTTGGCGTTGACGCGCCGCACCGAGTCCCGCACGTCCTGCAGCGAATGGGCCAGGTTCAGCACGCCCCGTTGGCTGAACAGGATCGGGTACCCGAGGTCCTCCTCCAGCCCCTCCCACAGCTTGAGCGAGTGCTCGTAGATACCTGAGCTCTCGTCCCACAGGTAGTTGGACCGGATGATGGTGGTATTGCGGGCCATGTTGCCCCCGGCCAGCCAGCCCTTCTCCAGCACCGCGACGTTGGTGATGCCGTGGTTTTTCGCGAGGTAGTACGCGGTGGCCAAACCGTGCCCGCCGCCCCCGACGATGACCACGTCATAGGACGGCTTCGGGTCGGGGTTGCGCCACAGAAAGCTCGGGTGCTCCGGGATGTCCCCGGCCGATGTGGCGGGAAGCGGACGGACGTTGTCGCTCATCAGGAGACTCCGGCCAGGCTCGGGTACAGCGGGAAACGTTCGGTCAGGGCGTGGACCCGCGCTCGCAACTCGGCGGCAGCGCCGTCGTCGAAGGAGGGCAGCAGGGTCGCGGCGATGATGTCGGCGACCTCGGTGAACTCCTCGGCGCCGAAGCCGCGCGCGGCCAGCGCCGGCGTGCCGATGCGGACCCCGGAGGAGACCATCGGCGGGCGGGGATCGAACGGGACCGCGTTACGGTTGACGGTGATTCCCACCCGGTGCAGTCGATCCTCTGCTTGCTGACCGTTGAGCTCGGAGTTGCGCAGGTCGACCAGGACCAGGTGCACGTCGGTGCCGTGGGTGAGCACGCTGACACCGGCCTCGGTGAGGTCGAGTTGCAGGAGCCGCTCGGCGATGAGCCTCGCCCCGTCCAAGGTGCGTTGCTGTCGATCGGCGAACTCGGGGCCGGCGGCCATCTTGAAGGCGACCGCCTTGGCGGCGATGACGTGCTCGAGCGGGCCGCCCTGTTGCCCGGGGAAGACGGCGGAATTGAGCTTCTTGGCCAGCTCGGCGGTCGAGAGAATGACCCCACCGCGCGGACCACCGAGGGTCTTGTGGGTGGTGGTGGTGACGATGTGCGCATGCGGCACCGGGTTGGGGTGCAGCCCGGCCGCGACCAAACCCGCGAAGTGGGCCATGTCCACCATCAGGTAAGCACCCACCCGGTCGGCGATCCGGCGGAACTCGGCGAAATCGAGCTGCCGCGGGTAGGCCGACCAGCCGGCGACAATCAACTTGGGTTGGTGCTCGACCGCCAGGCGCTCGACCTCCGCCATGTCGATCCGGTGATCGGACTCCGCTACGTGGTACGCGACGACGTTGTACAGCTTGCCGGAGAAGTTGAGCCGCATGCCGTGGGTGAGGTGGCCACCGTGGGCCAGATCCAGACCCAAGATCGTGTCACCGGGAGTGAGCAGCGCAACCATGGCCGCGGCATTGGCCTGCGCCCCGGAGTGCGGCTGCACGTTGGCGGCCTCGGCGCCGAACAGGGCCTTGATCCGGTCGATCGCCAACTGCTCGATCACGTCGACGTGTTCGCAGCCGCCGTAGTAGCGCTTGCCGGGATACCCCTCGGCGTATTTGTTGGTGAGCACCGAACCTTGGGCCTGCATGACGGCGAGCGGCGCGAAGTTCTCGCTCGCGATCATCTCCAGGGTGCTGCGCTGGCGTTCGAGTTCGGCGTCGATGGCGCTGGCCACTTCCGGGTCGAGGTCGGCGAGCGATTGAGAGAGGACCTCAACGGGTGCGGTCACGGAACCGGAGCTCATGTCGAACCACCTTCGCCTTCTAGAGTATCTCTGATATACCAGTTAATGAGCTAGGGTAGGTCAGTCAGTACGGACGGTCAAGGGGTCGGCGAAGGGCACTGGCAATGACGCAAGCGGTCTTGCAGCAGGAGCGACCCTCGCTCGCCGAACGCGCCTATCTTGTTCTGCGGGACCGGCTGGTCACCTTGGATATTCGACCGGGAACCCCGATCAACGACGAGCATCTCGCCGCAAGCCTCGGCGTCGGCCGGACGCCGATCCGCGAGGCTCTGAAGCGACTCGAGACCGAACGGTTGGTGGTGGCCTACCCGCGGCGGGGCACGTTCGCGACCGAGGTCAACATCACGGACCTGAGCCACATCTCCGAAGTGCGCCAGCACCTCGAACCCGCCGCGGCGGCCGGCGCCGCCCGCAGGGCGACCGCGAGTGATCGCGCGGCGCTGGGGGGGCTGCTCGACGCACTACACCGCAAGAGCGGCGAGCACGGCGATTCCGGGGAACTGATGCGGCTGGACATGTCGGTGCACCGGGCGATCTACGCGGCCACCCACAACCCGTACCTGGAAGAGACCCTGGTGCGATACGACAACCTGGCCACCCGGATCTGGTGCCTGTTCCTCGACCGCCTGCCCGACCTCGCCGGGCATGTGGGGGAACACAGCCCGCTGCTGCAGGCAATCGTCGGCGGAGAGCCAGACAAGGCCGCCCAACTGTCGGCGGACCATGTGGCTCATTTCGAGCAGGCCATCCGTGCGGCAATCTGAGCGGAGTCGCTCGGACCGAGGTCGGCGAAGCCTCCATGGACCCCGATCGGTCGACACTGCTCCGCGCGCGGAGTGGCAGTGTCGAGTCACCGTCGACCCTCTGCACGGTGCCGCGTCGCCGGAGCAGGTGGTTCGGGCGCTGGCGGACGTCGAGGGGCTGGTGTGCCTGTGGGGTGACTGGGCCGACGGTAGCGCGGTGATCACCTGGGCTCCGCAGTTCGTCGTCACCGACGCGGCCGCGCTCGCCACTGGGCCGCAGGTGATCGGTGTCCAGGACGACGGCGTGGTGGCCGGTGGCTGGTTCGGGCGGCTCGGCTATGACTCGGCCACCACCCGGCTGGCGTTTCACGATCACGTCCTGCGCCGCCACGATGGCCACTGGACCTTCGAGGCGCTGCACAGCGAGGACCGATCCACTGCCCTTGCCGCCGCCCGGATCCTGGCCGAACGCGTGACGCGCGGCGGCGCCCTACCGTCTGTCCCCGCGCGCATCGGGACGTTCAGCGCGGCGGACCCGTCGCTGCATCTCGCGGCAACCGAGCACGCTATCGAGTTGATCCGCGCCGGAGAGTTGTACCAGGTCAACGTCTGCACCCGACTGTCCGCGCCGTGGCGGGGGGACCCCGCCGTGCTGTTCACCGAGGCCGCCGCAGGATTACACCCCGCCTACGGCGCCCTGCTCGTGGGCGGTGAGCGGGCGGTGGTGAGCCTGAGCCCGGAACTGTTCCTGCGCCGCCGCGGCCGTGAGGTCCGCACGGCGCCGATCAAGGGCACCTTGCCGCGCGGCGGGGACGACGCCAACGCCGCGGCGCTTCGTCGGTCGTCGAAGGACGTCGCCGAGAACGTGATGATTGTCGACTTGATGCGCAATGACCTCGGCCGGGTGTGCCTGCCCGGTAGCGTGCGGGTTCCCGAGCTGCTCGTGGTACAGCCGCATCCGGGGGTTTGGCACCTGGTGTCGACGGTGCTGGGCCGCCTGCGCGACGACGTCGACGACGGCGACCTGATGCAGGCCACCTTTCCTCCGGGGTCGGTGACCGGAGCCCCGAAGCTCCGCGCGATGGAGGCGATCGACGCGCTCGAACAGCATGCCCGTGGCGTGTACACCGGCGCGATCGGATTCGCGAGCCCCTGCTGGGGGTTGGAACTCAGCGTCGCTATTCGTACTTTCGAGGTCGGCGCAGACCTGGTCGAACTCGGCGTCGGGGGTGGCATCACCGCGGACAGTGTGCCGATGCTCGAGTGGCATGAGTGCCTGCACAAGGCTGCACCGCTGGTGGGCGTGGTCGGGGCGCGGCTGGATCCGGCGCTTGCTGCTCCGCCGGCCGTGCCGAGCGAGGAGCAGTTCGCTGGTGGGCTGACGGAGACAATCCTCGTGCTGGACGGTATGCCCGTGCGGACCGCGGACCACCTGGCTCGGCTCGACCGCTCGTGCCGCGAGCTGTACGGGACCGGTATCCGCTGTTCGGAAGTGGCCGCGGAGGCTGCGGAGAGGGCTCGCGGCTCGGCTGCTCGGGCGCTCGTGCGGGTGCGCGTGCGGCCCGCGGCGGATGGACTGACGGTGCGGGTAAGCGCGGCAGCGGCGCCAGTGGACTCCCGTGCGGGTGCGGCGCGTGCGGTGTTGCGTTCGCCGGGTTCGTGGCGGCACAGCTGGGCCGATCGTCCACAGGTCTCGGAGCTCGAGTCCGCATCCGAGGCCACGCCGCTGTTCGTTGCCGCGGACGGGACGGTGCTCGAGACCGGCAGCGGCAATGTGTTTCTGCTGCTCGACGGCGGGACGCTGGTCACGCCCCCGCTGCGCGAGGACCTGCTACCCGGCATCACCCGTCGCGCGCTGCTCGACCTCGCACGGGACCAGGGGCGCCCAACGCAGTTGCGCGCGTTCGGTATTGGCGATCTTTCGACCGCCTCCGCGGTGTTCTGGACCAGCAGCATCGGTGGCGTCACCGCGATCACCGACGTCGACCGCGTGCCGCTGCGCCGGGCGGATGAGCTGCTTGGGGAATTCAGCAGTGCGCTGGGATTCGCCCGGTAGTGCTGGGTCGCCCGCAGAGAGAGAGAGTCAGGGGCCGCGGTCGAGCAAGTCCTGCAGATGCGGCGCCTCGGCTCCGATTGTGGTGTCCGCGCCGTGCCCGGTATGCACGACGGTCTCGGGCGGCAGGGTCAGGAGCTTGACCCGGATCGACTCGACGATGGTCGGGAAGTCGCTGAACGAGCGACCTGTCGCCCCCGGTCCGCCGTTGAAGAGCGTGTCGCCGGTGAAGACCACACCCAGGGCGGGTACGTGGAAGCTGCAGGCGCCGGGCGCGTGTCCCGGCGTGTGGAGTACGTGGACCTGCGTGCCGGCGACGGTGATGACGTCGCCGTCGGCGAGTTCGTGGTCGGGTGCAGCCGGATAGACGCGGTCCCAGAGCATCCGGTCGTCAGGGTGCAGGTAGGACGGTCCTCGGGTTGCGGCGAAGAGCGAACCGACCGCGCCGATGTGGTCGTCGTGTCCGTGCGTGAGCAGGACCGCGAGGACTCTGCGATTGGCAATTGCCTCGATGATCGGACGTGCGGTGTGCGCCGCGTCGATGACCACGCACTCCTCGTCGTCACCCACGATCCAGATGTTGTTCTCGACCTCCCATGTCCCGCCGTCGAGGTTGAATGTGCCCGAGGTGGCGACCTTGTCGACGCGCAGCTCACCGGTCATAGCTGGACCACCGAGCGCAGGACCTCACCCTTGCGCATCTTGTCGAATGCTGCCTCGATGTCGTCGAGCCCGATCTTCTCGGAGACGAAGGCGTCGAGGTCGAATCGGCCCTGACGATAGAGATCTACCAGCATCGGGAAGTCGCGACCAGGCAGGCAGTCGCCGTACCAGGCTGACTTCAGTGCGCCCCCACGGCCGAAGATCTCGATCAGCGGCAAGGTCACCTGCAGGTCAGGGGTCGGCACACCCACCAGGACCACGGTGCCGGCCAGGTCCCTGGCGTAGAAGGCCTGCTCGTAGGTCTCCGGACGCCCGACCGCCTCCACCACGACGTCGGCACCGAACCCGCCGGTGATCTCGCGGATCGTCTCGACCGGGTCCCGCTCCGTGCTGTTGACGGTGTGGGTAGCCCCGAAGTCGGTGGCCCACGCGAGTTTGCGGTCGTCGACGTCCACGGCGATGATCGTCGTTGCCCCGGCGAGCTTGGCGCCCGCGATGGCCGCATTGCCGACGCCTCCGCAACCGATCACGGCAACGGAGTCGCCGCGGCTGACCCCACCGGTGTTGACCGCGGCGCCGAAGCCGGCCATGACCCCGCAGCCGAGCAGGCCTACCGCGGCGGCATCGGCCTCGGCATCGACCTTGGTGCACTGACCGGCCGCGACCAGGGTCTTCTCGATGAACGCGCCGATGCCCAGGGCTGGTGACAGCTCGGTGCCGTCGGTCAGGGTCATCTTCTGGGTCGCGTTGTGGGTGTCGAAGCAATACTGCGGCTTACCTTTTCTGCAGGCCCGGCACTGGCCGCACACCGCGCGCCAGTTCAGAATCACGAAGTCGCCGGGAGAAATCTCGGTAACGCCGTCGCCGACCGCCTCAACCACGCCCGCGGCCTCGTGGCCGAGCAGGAACGGGAACTCGTCGTTGATGCCGCCCTCGCGGTAGTGCACGTCGGTGTGGCACACCCCGCACGCCTCGATCCGGACCACAGCTTCGCCCGGCCCCGGGTCGGGGACCACGACGTCCACGAGCTCAACCGAGGCCCCCTTGGCGCGCGCGATGACTCCCTTGACGGTGCTTGGCATTCCGATTCCTCCAGCGATGACGATAGTGATTGATTGCGATTGCGCTCTGGGTCAGCGGAAGACGATGGTGCGGTTTTGGCCCAGCAGGACCCGGTGGTCGCTGTGTAACGCCACCGCGCGGGCAAGGACCTGGACCTCCACGTCGCGACCGGCGGCAACCATCTCATCCGGCTCGAGGGAGTGTTCCACCCGCGCCACGTCCTGCTCGATGATCGGTCCCTCGTCGAGGTCTGGAGTGACGTAATGCGCGGTCGCACCGATGAGCTTGACCCCTCGCGCATGCGCCTGGTGATAGGGCTTGGCGCCCTTGAAACTCGGCAGGAACGAATGGTGGATGTTGATCGCCCGACCTTCGAGTTTCGTGCACAGATCATTGGACAACACCTGCATGTAGCGGGCAAGCACAACCACGTCGACGCCGAGGGTGTCCACGAGCTCGAGCAGCCGGGCCTCGGCCGCAGGCTTGGTCTCCGCCGTGACCGGGATGTGGTGAAAGGGCACGCCATGCGCCTGAGCCAGGGGCTCGAAATCACGGTGGTTGGAGACGATGGCGGGGATCTCCACGTTCAGCGCACCGATCTGCGTGCGGAACAGCAGGTCGTTGAGGCAGTGTCCCAAGCGCGAGACCATCAGGAGGGTGCGGGTCGGGATTCCCGCGTCATGGATCTGCCAGGACATCTGGAAGGCCTCGGCCACGCGGGCGAAGTCGGCGCGCAGCTCGGCAAGGTTGCTGTTCTCCAGCCTGAACTGCACACGCATGAAGAACCGGCCGGTCAGGCGGTCGTCGAACTGCTGGCTCTGGCTGATATTGCCGCCCTGCTGCACGAGGAAGCTGCTCACGGCGTAGACGAGTCCCGGGGTATCCGGGCAGGACAGCGTGAGGACGTATTCGCGTCCGGCTGCGGGACGAGGCGACATGGATCCTCCAACTGATGCGTATTACACAACTCGACGAGTGATACGCAACAGCGTCGCTCATCGCGTGGGGAAGGTCAAGGGGTCCGATCACGTGCCGGCGATTGCGGCGCCCACAGGGCTCCGGCAGGTGGCGGAGGAGCGTCAATCTGGCGCGAGGTCTTGACACGTGTTCCGGCGACGCCCACTCTGTTGCAGCAGAAGCATTGGATTGCGCGATAAGCAACACTAAGGTGAATCGGCGGGCGTTGACTGCCTGCCCCAGATGCGGAGGCCCAGGAGTGCCAGAACTCTACGTGGACGGCGAATGGAGTGATCCCGTCGCCGGGAATTGCCGGGAGATTCGATGTCCGGCAGACCGGAGTTTCGTCGCGAGCGTTTCCGAGGGGGGTCGCGCAGACACCCTGAGGGCGATCGCGGCGGCGCGGCGAGCCTTTGACACCGGCCCATGGCCGGGGACCGCTGAAGGCGAGCGCGGCCAACTACTGCTTCGGGTGGCCGGGTTGCTGGCGCGTGACAAGGCGGATTTCGCCCGCGCGGAGAGCCTCGACACGGGCAAGCGGCTGCTGGAGGCCGAGTACGACGTGGATGACGTCATCGGGTGCTTCCGCTATTACGCGGGCATCGCCGGAAGCGACGCGGGCCGGGTCGTCGACACCGGCCGCGACGACGCGATCAGCCGCGTGGTGCATGAGCCGGTAGGGGTTTGCGGCCTCATCACGCCGTGGAACTATCCCTTGCTGCAGACCTCGTGGAAGGTTGCCCCCGCATTGTTGGCCGGTAACACCTTCGTACTTAAGCCTAGTGAGCTCACGCCATCGACGGCCATCTTGCTGATGGGCACCCTGGTGGAAGCGGGACTCCCGCCGGGTGTCGCCAACTTGGTCCTCGGGGCTGGCGCCGAGGTGGGTGCGCCGCTCGCCGAGCACCCCGACGTCGACCTTGTGTCGTTCACCGGTGGGCTGGAGACCGGACGATGGATCATGGCGACTGCTGCGCAGAGCGTCAAGAAGGTCGCGCTGGAGCTCGGCGGCAAGAACCCCAATGTCGTCTTCGCCGACGCCGACTTCGAGACCGCCGTCGACTTCGCGCTCACCGCGGTGTTCCTGCACTCCGGGCAGGTCTGCTCGGCCGGAACGCGGTTGATCGTCCAGGACAAGGTGCACGACCGCTTCGTGGACGAGGTGGTCCGCCGTGCCAACACGATTCGCCTCGGTGGTCCCTTCGATAAGGACGCGGAGACGGGCGCACTGATCTCGGCCGCGCACCTGCAAAAGGTAGCGAGCTTCGTGAAGGCCGGTGTTGCCGAGGGCGCGGTGCTGCGTTGCGGCGGATTCCGGGCCGACACCGGCGTCCTGGCGGATGGCTACTTCTTTCCGCCGACAGTGCTCGATGAGTGCCACAGTGCGATGCGCGTCGTCCAGGAGGAGTCCTTCGGTCCGGTGTTGACCGTCGAGCGATTCACCGACGAGGCAGACGCCGTGCATATCGCGAACGACACCACCTACGGCCTCGCCGGGGCGGTGTGGACCCAGGACGCCGGCAAGGCGCAGCGAGTGGCGCAGCGGCTGCGACACGGCACGATCTGGATCAACGACTACCACCCCTACGTCCCACAGGCGGAATGGGGCGGATTCAAGCAATCCGGAGTCGGCCGCGAACTCGGCCACGCCGGCCTCGCCGAATACCGCGAAACAAAGCACATCTGGCAGAACATCCGCCCGCAGGCGCAGAGATGGTTCAGCGGATGAGCAGCCCATCGAAGTTCATCCCGGAGAACCCAGGAGCGACCAACGTGACAACGAGCACCCACAGCAAGGTCCTCGAAACGTCGTCGAATGCGGCGCCAACTGCGGGCGGCGAGGACGGGCCAGCGCCGCTGATCTCGGTTAAGAACCTGTGGAAGGTCTATGGGAACAAAGCCGGCGATGTGCCGGGGTCCGATGAGCTCAGCGCTCTGCCACGCCAGGAGCTGAAGGAACGCACCGGCTGCGTGGCGGCGGTCTGCGACCTCAGCTTCGACGTGGCACCGGGCGAGGTCTTCGTCGTCATGGGCTTGTCGGGTTCGGGGAAGTCCACGCTGGTGCGGTGCCTGACGCGGCTCATCGAGCCCACCGCAGGAAACGTGCTGTTCAAGGGTGAGAACATCCTCGAGGCCGACGAGAAGTCGCTGCGCGAACTGCGTCGGCACAGTATTTCTATGGTCTTCCAGCACTTCGGCCTGCTGCCGCATCGGCGGGTGGCTGACAATGTGTCCTACGGTCTGGAAATTCGCGGGACGGGCAAGCGCGAGCGGGCCAGGCGGGCCGCGGACGTCATCGACCTCGTGGGGCTATCGGGCTACGAAAATTCCTTCCCCGACCAGCTCTCCGGCGGTATGCAGCAACGTGTGGGGGTGGCCAGAGCCCTCGCAGGCAACCCTGAGGTGTTGCTGTTCGACGAGCCGTTCTCGGCGCTGGACCCGCTGATCCGCCGCGACATGCAGAACGAAGTCATCCGGCTGCACCATGAGGTCGGCAAGACAATGGTCTTCGTTACGCATGACCTCTCCGAAGCGCTCAAGCTGGGGGACCGGATCCTGATCATGCGCGATGGCCGGCTGGTGCAGATCGGCACCGGCGCCGAGCTTGTCGGCGCCCCGGCCGACGACTACGTGCGGGACTTCGTGCGCGAGGTGCCGCGCTCGCACGTCCTCACGCTGCGCTGGATCCTGCGACCGGTGCATCCCGACGATCAGCTGGATGGCCCGGAGTTCGGTCCGGACGTGGTGGTCCGCGACGCGGTCCGCGCGGTGCTCGAAGCCGAACGTCCGATCAAGGTTGTGCAGGACGGTCGCCTGCTGGGCGTCGTGGGTAATGCCGAGATCCTTGCGGTGGTCGCGGAGTCATGACAGCGATCGCCGCCCTGCGACCCGAGTTCCGCCGCCCGACCCGGGGCGTGCTCATCGCCGGGATTCTGCTCGCCTGGCTGCTCGGGTTCACGCTGCTGCGTGGCCAGGACACGTTGAACCTGGCTACCGCCGACGTCAACGCGCTGCACACCGGGCTCAACCACCTCAATGACGCGGTCGGCGCGAATCGGGACAGCAACCCGCTGTTCCTGTACTTCTTCAACGAGATCCGGCTCGTGATCGATCAGTTGACGACGTTCATCTCCGGCCTGGTGTCCCAGCCGGCGTACGGCCGTCCGCTCCCGCTGATCGGGTGGTTGGGCGTGGTCGTCCTGGTCGGTTACGGATCCTGGGCTCTGGGCAACTTCAGAGTCGCCTTGCTGGCGGTGGCCGGCTTCACCTTCATGGGTCTGCAGGGGCTGTGGCAGGAAAGCATGGACACCCTGGCACTGACCCTGTCGGCGGTGCTGGTGGCCTTGCTGATCGGCATACCGCTCGGGATCTGGGCGGGCTTGTCCGACCGGGTGAACCGGATCGTGACCCCGGTGCTGGACTTCATGCAGACGATGCCGACCTTCGTCTACCTGGCGCCATTGACGCTGATCTTCCTGATCGGTCCGGCGTCGGCGGTCATCGCCACCCTGATCTACGCGGCGCCGCCGGTCATCCGCATCGCGGCGCACGGTATCCGGCAAGTACCTCAGGACACGCTCGAGGCCGCGGAGTCGATCGGGACGACCCGCGTGCAGATGTTGCGCAAGGTGCTGCTGCCGATGGCCAAGCGCACCATTGTGATCGGTATCAACCAGACCATCATGGCCGCCCTGTCCATGGTGGTGATCGCCGCTTTGATCGATGCGCCGGGTCTGGGCCAGGTCGTGCTGCGCTCGCTGCAGTCGCTGGACGTGGGGACCGCGTTCAACGCCGGCCTGTCGATCGTCATCATGGCCATTGTCTTCGACCGCGTGACCACCGCGGCGAGTGTCCGGGTGGAGACGGCCCGGCGCCATGTCGGCAGCCTCTCGGCCAAGTTCCGCAGATCCGGCCTGATCGTCGGCGGAATCGGTACCGCAATCTGCATCTACCTGTCCTACACCTTCCTCTGGGCCGCCGAGTTCCCCACGGCCATCGACCTGGGCAGCCCCATCAGCCGGTTCACCTCGCATGTGACCGACTGGGTGCAGCTGCACCTGAGCGCACTGACCAACGGCTTCAAGGACGTCGTCACCAACCACGTCCTCAACCCGTTCCAGAGCCTGCTCACCAGCTCGCCATGGTGGTTGCTCGGTCTGGTGTTCGTCGCGCTCGCCGCCGTGGTCGGCGGGGTTCGGGCAGCGCTGGCCACGGCAGTCTTTCTCGCCCTGATCATCGCCACCGGATTGTGGTCCGATGCCATGATCACCCTGGCCGCGACGCTGCTGGCCACCATCGTGGTGCTGGCCCTGGGGTTGGTGTTCGGTGTGTGGATGGGCCGGAGCTCGCGGGTGGACAGCCTGATCCGCCCGCTCCTCGACGCGGCGCAGACGATGCCTTCCTTTGTCTATCTCGTGCCGTTCGTAGCCCTGTTCGCTGCCAGTCGCTTCACCGGGATCGCTGCCGCAGTGGTCTACGCCTCACCCGTCGCCATCAAGATCATCGCCGACGGGATCGCGGGCGTATCTGCGCCCACGGTCGAGGCGGCGACGGCGGCAGGCTCCAGCACCTGGCAGATCATCACCAAAGTCCAACTGCCGATGTCCCGGCGCACGCTGGCCCTGGCCACCAACCAAGGCCTGATCTACGTCCTGTCCATGGTGGTGGTCGGCGGCCTGGTCGGCGGCGGGGCCCTCGGCTACGACGTGGTGGCCGGATTCCGCCAGATTTCCCTGTTCGGCAAGGGGCTGGCCGCTGGGCTGGCGATCGTGCTGCTCGGCATCATGCTCGACCGACTGACGCAGGCGGTCGCCCGGCGCGCCGAATCGCGGACCGAGCACGCCCGCTCCTAGACCCGCACCGCGTCGCCCGTCCCTGGGCGCACAACCGCACCCCATCGACCTCCACCGTTCGACTCAGCGAAAGGGCACGACAGCATGAAGCACAATCGGATCCGATCAAGAATGGGCAGGTCCGCCCGCTCCCGAGCGGCAGTCGGCGTCGCTGCCGCCTTGTCGCTCGCCCTCGCGCTGAGTGCCTGCGGCGGCGCGAAGGTGGGCGACAACTCGGCCGGGGGCTCAGCCGCCGGCGGCTCGGGCGGCAAATGCGGCACGGTCAACATGGCTGTCAACGCCTGGGTCGGCTACGAAGCGGATGCGGCAGTGGTGGACTACGTCGCCAAGAACAAACTCGGCTGCAACGTCGTCAACAAGAACCTCGACGAGCAGGTGTCGTGGCAGGGCTTCAGCACCGGTGAGGTCGACGCGATCCTGGAGAACTGGGGCCATCCCGACCTGACCCAGAAATACATCACCGAGCAGAAGGTCGCCCAGGACGCCGGGCCCACCAACTTGGTCGGCAATATCGGCTGGTACGTCACACCGTCCTTGGCCAAGGAGCATCCCGACATCCTGGACTGGCGCAACCTCAACAAGTACGCCGACCTGTTCAAGACGTCCGAGTCCGGCGACAAAGGTCAGCTCCTGGATGGTGATCCCGGTTTCGTCACCAATGACGCCGCACTGGTGAAGAATCTGAACCTGAACTACAAGGTGGTCTACGCCGGTTCCGAGGCCGCCCTGATCACCAGCTTCCGGCAGGCAGCGCAGGCCAACAAGCCGATGATCGGCTACTTCTACGCACCCCAGTGGTTTCTCTCCGAGGTGCCGCTGGTCAAGGTGAACTTGCCGCCGTATACGCCGGGCTGTGACGCGGTCCCGGACAAGATCGCCTGTGACTACCCGACATACGACCTGAACAAGGTGGTCAGCACGAAGTTCGCGACGTCGGGCAGCCCGGCCTACAACTTGGTAAAGAACTTCAAGTGGAGCAACGCGGACCAGAATCAGGTCGCTAAGTACATCGCCGAGGACAAGATGTCGGACACGGCTGCCGCCAAGAAGTGGGTGGACGCCAACCCGGACAAGGTCAAGGCCTGGATGGCCGGCTGACGGCCCGTTCGACTCTCGTGCCCGGCTCGGCGGCCCTTGGTCTGCCGAGCCGGGCACGCCGCTGCGTGGGCCCCCCTTCCGGTGCCGGCAAGCGGTGGTGCACAGGTCTTGACAGGGAACCGAGCATCCCTCACGATTGTTGCGAAAGGCGCATTGTGTTGCGTCAAATGTGACGGTGGAGGTTGATATGACGGGTCCCAGAGTGGTCATCATCGGGGCAGGCGTGGTCGGCGCGGCGCTGGTCGACGAGCTCACCACGCGCGGCTGGGACGACGTCACGATCGTGGACCAGGGCGATCTGCCCGCCCCGGGCGGATCGACCTCGCACGCGCCCGGCCTGGTGTTCCAGGCGAGTGGTTCCAAGACCATGACGGAGCTGGCGCGCTACACGGTTGAGAAGCTCTGCTCCCTCGAGGTCGACGGTGATCCCTGTTTCCTGCAGGTGGGTGGTCTCGAGGTGGCCACCACACCCGAGCGGGTCGACGAGCTGTACCGTCGGCACGGCTGGCTGGCCGCCTGGGGAGTGGAGTCCCGGCTACTCGACGCGGCGGAGACCGCGGCGATGTACCCGCTGCTCGACCCGGACGTTGTCCTCGCCGGGCTGCACATCCCCACCGACGGCCTCGCCAAGGCCGTCAACGCCGTCGACGCCCAGACGCGACGGGCGGCCTCGCGAGGTGCACATCTGCTGCCCCGCCACGAAGTCCTCGATATCACCGTCACCGACGGCGCGGTGAGCGCGGTGGTGACCGACCGGGGCGAGATTCCGGCGGACATCGTGGTGTGCTGCGCCGGCATCTGGGGCCCGGTGATCGCCGCCAAGGTGGGCATGCGGCTCCCGCTGACACCGCTGGCACACCAGCTCGCGCAGACCTCTGCCGTGCCGGCACTGGCGGGACGGACCGAGGAGGCGGTGTTGCCGATCCTGCGCCACCAGGACCAGGACCTGTACTACCGCGAGCAATTCGACACCCTCGCCGTCGGCTACTACGGGCACCGGCCGATGCCGATCCGGGCGCAGAGCATCGCCCGTCTCGACGAGTCTCCCGCGATGCCCTCCGTCCTGGAATTCACCGCGGACGACTTCGACGAGGCGTGGAAACAGACTCAGCTCCTCTTGCCGTCCACGCGCGAGACCAAGATAGAGGAAGGCATTAACGGGCTGTTCTCCTTCACCACCGACAACATGCCCCTGATCGGCGAATCTCCGGACGTCGCCGGCTTCTGGGTGGCCGAGGCGGTCTGGGTCACCCACTCCGCCGGTGTCGGTCGCGCTGTGGCCGAGCTCCTCGTCGACGGCTATTGCTCGAGCTTCGACCTCCACGAGTGCGACGTGAATCGCTTCGAAGAACACCAGGTCTCGCCGGAATACGTCCTGGCGCGGGACTGTCAGAACTTCGTCGAGGTGTATGACATCCTGCATCCCCTGCAGCCGACCGGGGCGCCTCGGCCCATCCGCACGAGCCCGTTCTACGAGCGCCAACAGGCGCTCGGCGGTGAGTTTCTGGAGGCCTCGGGTTGGGAGCGCCCGCAGTGGTATGCGGCCAACGCGGGCCTTGTGGACGGTAGGGACATCCCGACCCCGAACGCGTGGGCCGCGCGGTACTGGTCGCCGATCGTTGCGGCCGAGGCCCAGGCCACCCGTGAGTCTGTCGCGATGTACGACATGACCGCGCTCAAGCGCCTCGAGGTCACCGGCCCCGGCGCCGCGGGCTTCCTCAACGGACTGGTCACCGGCAACGTCGACAAGTCGGTCGGGTCGGTCACCTACTGCCTCGTTCTCGACGTCGACGGTGGGATCCGCAGTGACGTCACCGTGGCCCGGCTGGCAGTCGACCGGTTCCAGGTCGGCGCCAACGGCAACGTCGACCTGGACTGGTTCCGCCGGCACCTGCCCGCCGACGGCACCGCCCAGGTCCGCGATATCACCGCGGGCACCTGTTGCATCGGCCTGTGGGGTCCGAAGGCACGCGAGCTGATCCAGCCCCTGACCGACACCGACTTCGGCAAAGAAGCCCTGAAATACTTCCGGGCCACCTCGGCCTTCATCGGCACAGTCCCGGTGACGGCCATGCGGCTGTCCTACGTCGGGGAGCTCGGCTGGGAGCTCTACACCACCGCCGACCATGGCCAGAAGTTGTGGGACCTGCTCTGGGAGGCCGGACAGCAGCACGGCGTCATCGCGGCCGGCCGGGGCGCGTTCTCGAGTCTGCGCCTGGAGAAGGGCTACCGCTCCTTCGGGGCGGACATGACCAATGAGCATGACCCCTATGCGGCCGGGCTCGGCTTCGCGGTGAAGCTGGACAAGGGAGATTTCATCGGCCGCACCGCGCTGATCGCGCGTAAGGACGCAGCGACCCGTCGGCTCACCTGCCTGACCTTGCCCGATGCCGGCGCGGTGGTGGTCGGCAAGGAGCCGGTGTACGACGGAGATGAGTGCGTGGGGTATGTCACCAGCGCGGCCTACGGCTACACCATCGGCAAGGGAATCGCCTATGCCTGGCTGCCGACCGAGCTGAGCGAGGTGGGAACTGCGGTCGAGATTGGCTATTTCGATCGACGCGTACGCGCCGTGGTGACCGCCGAGCCGCTGTTCGACCCGGCCATGCGACGTCTGCGCGGTTAACCCGCACCATGGCACCCGCCACACTCAGCGAGCAGCTCGGCGCGCTCGCCGACGTCGAGGCCGAGCTGAACCAGCGCTGGCCGGAGACCAAGATCGATCCGACGCTGCGCCGGATGACCGCCCTCATGGACGTGCTGGGTTCGCCACAACGCGCCTATCCCGCCGTGCACATCGCCGGAACCAACGGCAAGACCTCGGTCACCCGAATGATCGATGCCTTGTTCACCCGCCTGCAACTGCGCACCGGTCGGATGACCAGCCCGCACCTGCAGTCGGTCACCGAACGAATCAGCATCGACAACGAACCGATCAGCCCCGAGGGCTATGTCGAGACGTTCAACGACATTGCCCCATCCATCCGAATGGTGGACGAGCAGTCGAGGGCTGATGGCGGCCCGGCGATGAGCAAGTTCGAGGTGCTCACCGCGATGGGCTTCGCTGCCTTCGCCGATGCGCGGGTGGATGTGGCCGTCGTCGAGGTCGGACTCGGTGGGACGTGGGACTCGACCAACGTCATCGACGGGCAGGTAGCGGTAATCACCCCGATCGCCACCGACCACGTCGACTACCTCGGTAGCGAGATCGTCGGCATCGCGCAGGCCAAGGCCGGCATCATCAAGGCCGACTCCACGGTGGTCCTCGCCGAGCAGCCCCCCGAGATCACCGAGGCGGTGCTGCGCCGTTGCCTCGAGGTCGAGGCCGCGATGGCGCGGGAAGGCGCGGAGTTCGCCGTGCTCGGACGGCAGCTGGCCGTGGGTGGTCAGCAGCTGCGGCTGCGAGGACTCGGCGGGGTCTACGACGACATTTTCCTGCCGCTGCACGGTGCACACCAGGCCCACAACGCCGTTCTCGCTCTCGCTGCGGTGGAGGCGTTCATGGGTGCGGGCCCGCAGCTCGACGTCGACGGGGTGCGGGAAGCCTTCGCCGCAGTCACCACGCCGGGACGGCTGGAGCGCATGCGCAATGCCCCGGCCGTGTTCATCGACGCCGCGCACAACCCGCACGGGGCGCAAGCACTCGCGGCCACGATCGGGGCGGAGTTCGACTTCCGCAAGCTGGTCGGTGTGGTCGCGGTGATGGCCGACAAGGACGCAGCCGGGCTACTCGCGGCGCTGGAGCCGGTGTTCGATGAGCTGGTGATCACCCAGAACGGCTCCCCGCGGGCGATGGCCGTCGAGGAGCTGGCCGAGCTCGCCGCCGCCCACGTCGGCCACGGACGCGTGCTGGTCGCGCCGAACCTGGCCGACGCCCTGAAGGCAGCCATCGCCATGGCGGAGGACGTCACCGGGCCCGGTGAGTCGGTGTCGGGCGCGGGGGTGATCGTCACCGGCTCGGTGGTCACCGCGGCGGAGGCCCGGACACTGCTCAGGCCAGGTGGCCCATGCGGCGACTGATACGGACGGCGGCGGTCTTGAGTACACCGCTGACTTCCTGGATCCGCTCGGGCACCAGTCGATAGGCCGGCCCAGAAGCACTCACCGATCCCACGACGACTCCGGTGTGGTCACGGACGGGAACCGCCACGCCATTCAGGCCGACTTCATACTCCTCGAACGTCGCCGCGTAGCCGTCCAGCTCCACCTGTTCGAGCTGAGCCTGCAGGGCCGCTCGTGAGGTGACGGTGAATTCGGTCAGGGGAGGCTGCCCGGACGCGTCGAGCACCTGCTCGCACTGTTCCGCATCGAGGTAGGCCAGCAGCACCTTGCCGCTGGATGTGGCGTGCAATGGAGTGAGCTGCCCCGTCCAGTTCTGGGCCGAAACGGAGGAGGGCCCCCTGGCTTCGGCCACGTTCACTGCGTAATGCTCCCTGATCACCGCCAGGTCGACAGTCTCACCCAGTTGCGCCGCCAGCTCGTCGAGGACCGGTCCGGCCTGCTTGACAAGGTCCAAGCGCACGGGCATGGCGCTCGCGAGGCGCAGTATGCCGAATCCGAGCTGGTACTTGCCCCGGTCGTGGTTCTGCTCGACCAGGCCTCGTTCTTCCAGTGCGGCCAGCAGGCGGAATGCGGTCGATTTGTGTACCTCGAGGTCGGCGGCGACGTCGCTGACCCCCGACCCGCCGGTGCGGGCGAGAATTTCCAGGACCCGTACGGCTCTGTCAACCGATTGCACCCCGGTGCTGGTCTCACCGGTCGCTGTGGCACCGTTTGCTCTCGTGTTGCCCATGGCGCAACTATAACCAATCGGTAAGTTGCGGCTGGCGAAGTCTAGTGCGTTATTCGACACACCGGTAAGGTGCTGGGCACCGCTCCTCGACAACTATCGTGCTCATCCCTCGGAGGAACCATGGCGCCCGCTCAGTACGACTTTGTCATCGTCGGAGGCGGCTCGGCTGGCTGCGCGCTGGGGAACCGGCTCTCGGCCGACCCGAACAACAAGGTCCTTGTCCTGGAGGCGGGGCGCAACGACTCCCTGTGGGATGTGTTCATCCACATGCCTGCCGCCCTGCCGTTTCCCATTGGCAGCCGTTTCTATGACTGGAAGTACGAGTCCGAACCCGAGCCGCACATGAACGGCCGCACCGTCTACCACGCTCGTGGCAAGGTGCTCGGCGGCTCCAGCAGCATCAACGGGATGATCTTCCAACGCGGCAACCCGTTGGACTACGAGCGTTGGGCGGCGGACACGGGCATGCAGACCTGGGACTATGCCCACTGTTTGCCCTACTTCAACCGCATGGAGAACTGCCTCGCGGCTGACCCTGACGATCCGCTCCGCGGTCACGACGGGCCGCTGGCCCTCGAGCGCGGACCGGCGACGAATCCGCTCTTCGAAGCCTTTTTTTCCGCAGCGGAACAGGCCGGCTATCCGCGGACGGACGATGTCAACGGCTACCGCCAAGAGGGTTTCGCCCGCTTCGACCGCAACGTTCGCAAGGGTCGTCGGCTCTCGGCTGCGCGCGCCTATCTGCACCCCGTCATGGGCCGACCTAACCTGACGGTCATTACCAGGGCCTTCGTCTCCAGGGTGCTCTTCGAAGGCCGGACGGCCGTGGGGGTGCAGTACCAGCGCGGCCGCGGTGCACCTAGCGAGGTTCGGGGCAAGACCGTGATCCTGTGCGGTGGCGCCGTCAACTCGCCGCAGCTGCTGCAGCTTTCCGGCGTGGGCAATGCCGGCGAGCTGTCGAAGCTCGGTATCGATGTCGTCCACGATCTGCCCGGCGTGGGGGAGAACCTGCAGGACCACCTGGAGGTCTACATCCAGTACGCCTGCAAGCAACCGATCACCATGCAGAAGTATATGAAGCATCGGTACAAGCCCTGGATCGGCGCCAACTGGCTGTTTCGACGCTCGGGCCCCGGCGCCACCAACCACTTCGAGGGCGGCGGGTTCGTCCGCAGCAACGACGACGTCGCCTACCCGAACCTGATGTTCCACTTTCTGCCGATCGCGGTTCGGTATGACGGGTCCTCGCCCGAGGGAGGCGAGGGATATCAGGTGCACGTCGGGCCGATGTACTCCGACGCCCGCGGTTCGGTGAAGATCAAGAGCAAAGACCCGCGCGAGCACCCGGCGTTGCGGTTCAACTACTTGTCCACCGAGCAGGACCGACGCGAGTGGGTCGAGGCGGTCAGGGTCGCGCGCACGATCCTCACCCAGCCCGCCTTTGCGGAGTTCAACGACGGCGAGATCTCACCGGGGCCCTCCGTGGGCAGCGAAGAGGAGATCCTCGACTGGGTCGCCAAGGACGCCGAGACCGCTCTGCATCCCTCGTGCACGCTACGGATGGGTGTGGACGAGATGTCCGTAGTCGACCCGCTGTCCATGGGCGTTCACGGCATCGAGGGGCTCAAAGTGGTCGATGCCTCCGTGATGCCCTACATCCCCAACGGCAACATCTACGCGCCGGTGATGATGCTGGCCGAGAAGGCCGCCGACCTCATCCTGGGGAGCACACCCTTGCCTGCGTCGACGGCTGAATTCTACCGGCACACATCCGACCACTGATTCACCGCTTGTCGAGCTCTCGTCGCCCGCGCAGCCGCTGAGGTTGCGCGGGCGAGGTCTTGACAGGGCAGTCCCCACTTCGTCATGCTGTTGCGTATCGTGCTCAACGTTGTGCAATATGCATCGAGGTGATCACATGCTGGCAGTCTGTCCGCTGTCGTCGTTGCCCCCAGGTGAGGCGCTGCGCGTCGCGTTCGCGCCTCCGATCGCGGTGTTTCGCACCGATGACGGTGAGGTGTACGCGCTGGATGACACCTGTACACATCAGGATGCTTCGCTCGCCGACGGGTGGATCGAAGGATGCGAGGTGGAGTGCCCGCTGCACGCTTCGCGCTTTGACCTGCGTACCGGACAGGTGGACGCGCCCCCGGCCAAGAAGCCGGTCCGTAGTCACCGGGTCGTGATCGCCGACGGTCAGATTTTCGTCGAACTGTCTCCGGAGGAGCCCAACCTCCCGCCTGGCGTGACGACAGGAGCCCAGGGATGAGGACCATAGCGGTCGTGGGGGCGTCGCTGGCCGGCTTGTCCTCGGCCCGGGCATTACGGTCGCAGGGTTTCGACGGTCGGCTCGTGATCATCGGCGATGAGATACATCGGCCCTATGATCGCCCGCCGCTGTCCAAGGACTTCCTGGCCGGCAAGGTGGGGGTCGGCGACCTCGCCCTGGAGCTCGACGACGAGGACCTGGACGCGGAGTGGCTGCTGGGCGTCCGGGCCGCAGGATTGGACCTGACAGCGCGGAGTGTGGTCCTGGCTAATGGCTCCCGAGTGCGGGCCGACGGCCTGGTGATCGCGACCGGGGCGATTGCGCGCACGATACCCGGTGCCGAGGGCCTGGCCGGCGTACACACGCTGCGCACCCTGGACGACGCCGTAGCGCTCAAGGACGCCTTGCAGCCCGGACGCCGACTGGTCGTCATCGGTGCCGGCTTCATCGGAGCGGAGACTGCTGCGACGGCGCATCTTCTCGGCCTGGACGTCACCGTCGTGGAGGCCATGGCGACCCCACTTGCCGGACCTCTCGGCGCCGAGATGGGGGCGGTCGTCGCCCAGCTCCATGCGGACAACGGCGTGGCGCTGTTGTGCGGGACGGGCGTGCGCCGATTCACCGGCAGCGGGGAGGTCGACGGCGTGGAACTCGAGGACGGTCGAGTGCTCCCGGCTGACCTTGTCCTCGTCGGTGTGGGTGCCCGACCCAACGTGGATTGGTTACGGGACAGCGGCCTGGAGCTGGGTAACGGCGTGCTCTGTGACGCCGGTGGGCTGACAAGCACGCCGGGCGTTGTCGCGGTCGGTGACTGCGCGGCGTGGTACGACAGGCGCCTGGGACACCATGATCGGGTGGAGCACTGGTCCGGGGCATCCGAGCGCCCGAAACGCGCCGTGGCCAGTCTGCTGTCGGGTGACAGCGCCGGCCAGGACGCCATCCCGGCGTACTTCTGGTCCGACCAGTACGACGCGCGCATCCAGTTCGCTGGAAATGCGCAGGGCGCGGACGCGGTGACGATCGAGGCGGGTGACCCCGCGCTGCGCAGCTTCCTTGCGGTGTATCGCCGCGAGGAGGAACCGGTCGCGGTGCTCGGCATGAATCAGGTTCGGCTGTTCACTCGCTGGCGCCGTGCTCTCAACGCCGGACCGGTCCCGGCCCTGCCCTGAATCGACCCCCGTCGAGCTCCCCGGTGACTGCTCTCGGGGCGCCCAGCGTTGTACGGTGCCGAGGCCGACCGTCGGCCGTTCACTGCCTCGCCGAGTCTCTGGAGGAACTAGTGGCTGACCTGTTCATCGACGGTACCTGGCACGCATCCGAGTCGGGCGAGACCGCAGGAACCTGCTGCTGCGGGTAGCCGCAGAACTCGCGGTCCGCGAGGACGCCTTCGCCCGGGCGGAGTCCCTGGATACCGGCAAGCGCTATGTCGAGAGCCAGCTCGACATGGACGACATCATCGCCTGCTTCACCTACTTCGGAAAGCGTGCAGGCCAGGATGCCAGCCGCATTGTCGAAGCGGGAAGTCCCGGGGTGTTCAGCCGCATCGTCTACGAGCCGGTGGGCGTATGCGGGTTGATCTCGCCTTGGAACTACCCGCTGCTGCAGTCGGCCTGGAGGTTTGCCCCTGCACTGGCGGCCGGAAACACCTTCGTCCTCAAGCCCAGCGAGCTCACCCCGCACACCGCGATGTTGCTGATGGGCGTGCTCGCCGAGGTCGGGCTTCCGGCGGGGGGTGGCCAACCTGGTACTCGGTGCCGGAGCGGTGGCGGGCGCCCCGCTGAGTGAGCCACCCGGATGTGGACCTGGTGTCGTTCATCGGCGGACTGGTCACCGGCAAACCTGTAGCGGCCGCCGCGGCGGCCACCGTCAAGAAGGTGGCGCTGGAACTCGGCGGCAAGAACCCGAACGTGATCTTCGCCGACGCCCGCTTCGACGCCGCGGTGGACAACGCCCTGAACGCTGCCTTCGTCAACTCCGGGCAGGTGTGCTCGGCAGGCGCGCGCTTGATCGTAGCCGAGGAGCTGCACGACCGCTTCGTCGATGAGATGGTCCGTCGCGCCCGTAACATCCGCCTCGGCGGACCCTTCGACGACAAGGCGCAGATGGGTCCGTTGATAGCACCGCCCAGCAGAACCGCAGAATCGCAGAGCCCCAATCACGTCCGGCCCGTACAGCGCGGGCCTCAGCTTTCGGGGGCGGACGATCCTGGGCCGCGATGCCTGCCCGAGCGCCTTACGCGCGTGATTGCGGTGCCAACCCGTCGTCGCACACAGCTCGTCGAGGATCGTCCCTTGCCGGCCTTGTCCGCCCGCTTGTACCGCGTCGCGATCGCCTTGGTTACCGCGTGCCGCTGGCTCATCGAAAGTCCCATAGTCCGGGCCTCACCAACCCGGGAAACCGGACCCGGAAGGCGCGCCTCACGCGCGCATTCCCAGATGAGCAATCCAGGGGCGCTTCGCTCCTCCGTGGGGATAGAAAATGTTGCTGCACCTCGCCCTGGGTGGGTGGTCGCCGGCTCTGGTGCGTA
>JAABUW010001488.1_pt1 | contig 38931 bp, 41 predicted proteins | sample 5560081 | NCBI WGS metagenome assembly JAABUW01 (sample SAMN10711882, study PRJNA513363) | rock metagenome | isolation source: Antarctica rocks | place: Antarctica: Victoria Land, Knobhead sud | reverse complement strand
TATTATACATGATGCACCATCTCCTGGGGCCTAATTTGTCGTGTTCGTAAATATGTGATTCATCACTTTATGAAAATATCTTATGCATCGTCTCAGAAGACCTCATTCCCACGTCCACTGCTTGAGCACGCCGAACACCACGTAGACAGATCCTATTTCTTCCCCGACTTCTTGATGCCCTGCTGCCCTGCATTTAATGGGCCCTTACCTTTCGCCTTCTCAGCCATTTCTTTATTCGCCTTAGCGTCTACAAAGACCAATCAGTAATGGAATTTGCATCGAGCTTGGATTGGCGACATACCAGCGCGCTGCTTCGCCTGGAAAGCTACCTCATCCTCATCCATATCTTTCTTCTCTTTCTTGGGTGCTTTGAGGGGCTTGGCTTTTCCACCTGAAACGCAGATGTGAACAGTCTGTGCGAGGGGAATGATTAGGTGTTGTATCTGGACTCACCTTCTCTGCTATTACCACCCATTGTGATCGCAAGTTCGTATAGCAGGATATCTTGTGTGTGAGGACGACCCTGTTGATTGATTTCGCGTGATATCTCGGACTAGCGAAGGGTAAGATGTCGCTAGGTTGAGAACCGCCGAGCGCAGAAAGCGAGGAGGGCAAAGCACGCTTTGGCGCGCGTAGCGCGCCAATTTCTCGCATGCATTGGAATGACTACATGGTTTAGACATTGCCTTGATTCATTTCAATCCATATTTCATTGTGAGAAGGAGAGGTCGCTTTGCTTTGGAAAGACTCTACTCCGGGCCTTTTGCAAACACAGTTGCGGAAGACTTTGGAATTGCTAGGAGACAAATACCGGTTGGGCTGCTTCAGGCCCTTACCGCAACTTGCAAAAGTGGCTAATCTGAAATCCACAAACCACAGAGTCTCTGCCCAATTATAGTGCTGCTTGCGTTCGTTTCACGATATGGCTTCCCCTTCAGCTTCGCCTCCTTCTGAGGGCGAGATAGTTGAGACAGGCTCAGAGAAGGCAACTACAGCTACCGCTTCAAATGAAAGCATGAGTGTTGACCGTCCATTCAGAACCCGACTTTCAGTTTCTCGATCCCCTTCGCCGATCAGGTCTCCGAGGCGTTACAAGTCTCGCACTGCATCCCGGTCACCATACCGGGAAGATCGTGGAGCAAAGCGTACCCTGGACGATGACCATTACGATCGTACTCGAAATGATCCTCGACGTTTCAAAGTCAGATACGAAGACTATCCGCTCAGAGATAGACCAAGAGTAAGCGAACCACACCTCGAATCAACTCGGCCCACTGGTCAAGTAAGGAGGTCTCTTTACGGAGACCGAGATATCAATGGGCGGTCACATGAGAAGCTTTCAAGACGGAGTCGAAATCCGGTCCGTTCTAGATCACAGCGATTGGAGCAAGACCAATATCCGGGTAAAAGTCGAGAAGCTAGAGACCAGTGGCGCGAGCAGGGTGACAAAGGGTATGGCGAAAGCAGGAGCAAGCTTTCTACAGAACAGTCAGTGAGCGATCGGGGTCGTTCCCCTGTTGCTACTGCACATTTGAGGCAAGAGGCTGAATTCCGAAACGACCAGACGCAGCATCTCGACAAATCTGCTGAACAATACAATGGGTCAACAGCTAAGTATGTCCATCCACCTGTTTGCTTGCATGCAACTGACATCAGCAACAATAGCAGCTCTATACCGGAAGATGCTACTGGGGACAAGGAGACCATGCAACCTGCGACCACACAGCTCATAGATGAGGCCGCATTGATCGAAGAACGTCGCAAAAGGCGTGAAGCAATTAAAGCCAGGTATCGTGGCCAGGCGACACCAATGCTAGTACAGGCGTTGGAGATAGGCAATCAATCTGGATCGCCGGCACCAAGATCAAGTAGAGCAGAGGACAGTCGAACCTTAGGTGAGCTATCTGATTATCTTGGGGACTTCGTGCTGATCTGTGACTATCAGAATTTCCTCGCAAAGCTCCGCCAGTGACTCTCAAAGACACGACGGGTCAAGAATCGCCTACAGATTTCGTAGTCCACAACGATACCGATCTCGCTAACAGCACCACTGCAGCGACTGGGTTCATTCAAGGAGATGAGCCTTCGGCTGCAGACTATGATCCGATAATGGACATGCAGGAAGATAAGATGCGCCATGATCAGCATCAGCGAAAAGACGAGATTCCGTCCGGAGTTTACGATGAGACCGCAGCAATCGACCAAACCATTCTCTTACCTGACACAGAAAACAACCTGCGCCCCGAACGGAGAGCGACTGATACGTTTGACATGTTTGCTGATAACGACGAATTTGACATGTTTGCAGAAGCTCCCGTAGCAACTCGGAGGCCAGAGAAAGAGCTTGCCAGAGCTGTACCCGTTCCTCAAGCCAAAGCACTTGATATGAGCATGCTCGATGACTGGGATGACCATGAAGGCTACTACAAAGTCATACTAGGCGAGCTTCTCGACAACCGTTATCACGTTCAATCGAACTTGGGTAAAGGAATGTTTTCTGGTGTAGTCCGCGCCACAGACCAGAAGACGAAAGGGCTTGTGGCCATCAAATTAATTAGGAACAACGAGACCATGTAAGCACATCTCGACAATTGCCCGTTTCCAACACTGACTCCTAAAAGGAAGAAAGCGGGCCTCAAGGAAATCGAAATCCTCCATAAGCTATCACAAGCGGACCCAGAAGACAAAAAGCATTTGATACGGCTTGAGCGATATTTTGAACACAAAGGCCATCTGTGTATGGTCTTTGAAAACTTAAGGTAAGGTTGCAAGGTACAATGGAATGGGCAAAACGCTAAAAGCTATAAGCATCAACTTACGCGAAGTCCTGAAAAAGTTTGGAAGAGACGTTGGTATCAATATAAAGGCGACTCGTGCATACGCTCAGCAGCTGTTCCTGGGCTTAAGCCTCATGCGAAAAGTCAACATTCTCCATGCTGATCTGAAACCGGACAACGTGCTTGTAAGCATTAGCCACTTCTCCGGCCATATATCATCATGCTAATGGCTCGCAGGTCAACGAGTCCCGTAACGTGCTGAAGATCTGTGATTTGGGCTCTGCGTCCGATGCATCCGAGAATGAGATTACGCAATATCTTGTTAGTCGGTTTTACCGAGCCCCGGAAATCAGTAAGTAATCGTTGACGTTAGTGTATGTAAAAAAACTGCTAACCGCAATTGAAGTTCTTGGTATGCCATATGATTTCGGGATTGACGTATGGTCGATTGGATGTACTCTGTTTGAGCTTTACACCGGGAAAATCCTTTTCACTGGGCGCAGTAACAATCAGATGCTTCGTGCTATCATGGAATGCCGTGGAAAATTCAGCCACAAAGTCCTACGTAAAGCTCAGTTTGCCGGCTTTCACTTCGATGACCTACTCAATTTCAGAAGTGTGGAAATGGACAAGGTGACAGGGATGGTGAGCTTCCCCTGGAAATCATGCAATACACGAAGAGGACTAGTAGACTGATATTGCTGTACAGGATGTCGTCCGAATACTGAACTTCACCAAGCCTGTACGCGACCTAAAGACGAGGCTAATGGCTAATGTAAAGGGCATGAGTGATGCTGAGATGAAGGAGTTGCATCTGTTTGTGGACCTCTTGGACCGTTGTCTGAACTTGAACCCCGAAAAGCGAATCACCCCTGCAGAGGCACTGCGGCATCCCTTCATCGTCAGGACCAAGGGCTAGTTGTATGAAAACTGGTGTCGCTCGAGGAGATGTGGTAGTTAGTGCTCTATATCGATACTTGGCTAAGTCGAGTTTAGCTTATTGAAATTATTTATGCATAGGCTCGAAGAGGGTGTTGTATGTCAATAGCCAACTATAGAACAATATCATTTTGGAGCTCCATCGCTGACACTTATGGGTAGTCGCCTCACCCCTGTTGACCCTACTTGTTTTGATCGGCTGAGAAAGTCTTTGGCTCATTCAAATCGCGCTCGACCTTCTTGCTTTTGCTAGTTAATCTTTCAGAATGCTTGTCAAGCGTCCCACCTACCTTGCATACCAATCTGATCGGCACCCCCGAGTCCGACTTATCCCTGCCATCTAACTCATTCGTTAGGTCACGTCCGACAACAGTGATAATGACGGGCATCTACTTCGTCACATCCGAGGACGCAGTCTCGCTAACAGCAGCTTCCATCTCCCCTCCTTGTGATCAAAATTGCTACCGCTTTCATCGTTGGTGCCTCCGATTCCTCCAGCTCTGGCATCTGTGCTTCTACGAGTTGGCAACATGGAAACCGGTGCTGCACTTGCTTTTATCGGAAGTTTTTTTCTCCACTGCCTTCCTTTCGTTGACTAGCTGATTGAGTATTTATGTAACTGCCATGTTGAGCTTGTTGATGACGCATTGGGCCTGTTGGGAAAGCGTGTAAATCACAAAGCCGGGTCGTTCGAAATTGAGAGACGCTGTAGCATATATGTGAGCGGCTCCTAGCTCTCATGGTCAGTCGTACCTCTCTCTCGAACAGGGAGTTTCGTCGACGAGGGAAGGCAGGGCTTGAGATGGGGATAACACGCTATCTAGGGGATGGCCTGACGTTGATTTTATATCGGGACCCTAGCGTGAGAAGAACCTTGCCAAACTTCTTGCTTCGGCTTGGGGAAGCGGGTAGATCTCCCTATCATAGTAGTACAATGGGGGTGGCTTCCCTCACGCCTTCCGAGGTTCCCCACAGAGGATCGAGGAGATGCTACTTTCCGTGAGAGGGTCATGATATTGAAGGGTGTGCGAATGAAGACAAGTGGCAAGGCAGCTGCGACGACGACGACGACAACTATAATTGGCTTTTTGCCCCTTTGAAGCTCCATCACCATAGTTGAGGGTGAGAATGGGCAAAACGTTCAGATCAAGATCGACAGCCAGAAGGATGGAGACGCCGGCTTTGAATATAAGATTCCCAACATTGTATAGTGAAGCACCTGATGCTGAGAGAGCCGGATGATGCCCAGATGGTGAATACCACGGCCAACAAATCAGGGAGGTGCAGGATCTGAGTGGCGCTCAAATTGGCAAATCATTCAATGAGGATATCTCGCCTGCGATTGTTTTACTAACCTCGAAGGATCAAAGAACAGTCCGCTGAAGGCTGGAAACGTAGACTTCTCCAAGCCAACCTAGGCTTTCTAGTAGTAACGGACTGAGACGGACAAGAGAGCTGCCCAGATGAAGTTCATGGATTCAGGGCGCGAACTGCTTCCACAACTGCGCTAGCAATTCTTATAGCAATAAAAAGCGAGATAAAATAATCCAAGTTGACCGAACAGGCCATGGCGGAAGTTGATATAGAAGGCAAAGATGATAGAGAGGCAGTGGGCGACAAGCTCGATCTCAGCAGTCGAATCTCTTGGGGCCACCATGGTGATGGTCTTTAATTGGGCTACTCAGTGAGCAAGATACAGCAAAACAATGGGAGCGGATGGAAACCGAGGCGGCCACTGAAGTATGGCAGATACCAAATCGATTATGTCAAACAAAGGCCAGAAAGGTCAGCGAAAGAAAGACCGGGAGAACTGGGGATATATATCCGCAGAAAAGGATCTGTGTCCGCCACGACACTCGAGAGCAAGTGAGGATTGAGAATCATTCTACCGTTGCCGAAATACTATGACCAACATTGACCATACACGGAGGGGTTCTGCGCGCTTCACGAGCAACGGCACAGGGGAGAAACCTCAATATGGGCTGCAGTCTCGGCCCCTAGCTGGCTGAAGGAAGTATCAGACTCGAGGACTTTGCAGCAACTTTCGCCATTCAATTCCAGTGTCCTGCAGGCGACTATGGGGCCAAAGGTAAGAGTTGAGCTTGTGTATGCAAAGTTAGCTCACGATGTGCATCGCTATGAATGGCGGAAAAGCAGATTAATCTCAAGCCGTGCGAGTGATGGCTTTCGTATTGGGACAAGATGCTTGCACCGCGTTAGATGGGGGTCAAAACCAGGCACCATGCTAGGGTAACACGAGGAGCTGGGAGTGACGTCGAAGCAAAGTCATTTCGTCTACCGAATCAGCCAGCACCTGTCGCCTTCCTAGCCCGAGTTAAAGTCAGATCATGAAGCATTCAAGCGCTATATAGTCGTGAAAGAAACGTTGCGTGAGATAGCCATGTACTCCTCTCCGATCATTATTTATACCAAACCAGCTTTATACATGCCTCAAAGTTTGCGGAATGGTTCAACGCCTAAAGTTGGCGTCTCGACCATGTGAAACTTAGGTACGCCTTCAGCCTTCCGTCTCTCAAAAAAGTTCTTGCACTCAATTACCAGTAGAGCCCACTCCGCGAGCGCCTTGCCTGCGTATTTGCTAGGCCCGGTAGCAGCGCCTTTAGGCTTTAGTGGGCTTCCATCTGGACCCTTCATCTGGTGCGACTCTTGAGCCATGTGGGCAAGAGGAGGTAGTTTAGGTGGGTGGAGAAGTCTTGCTGCGCCTTTCGAGGCACTGTCTCGATCAATCCATTCTAGGGAAAACTTGAAAGAGAGACTCATGTAAGGGGGATTTGGTCCCATTCTTTTCTCCACTGGAGCTTTTGATGCGACTAGCGGCGCCTGGACCCTCGGTTTTAGATTGCCAGGAATGTCGTGCTGGTTTGGCCTAGGTCGATCCCTAGGCAAACTCGAAGCCGGCATGATACTTTTGAATATACTCCATTTTTTCCTGCCCCCGTCCAAAGTGCGGCCTTCTGCGCTTTTTGCTGGCTGATATATACTGTGCCGAGAGAATGAGTCTAGCGAGCTATGTCTCTCATAGGGATTAACCTTTGTGGCCGAATATGAAGATAGAATACCATCGAACGAAAGGAACATCCCAGCTGGGGCTGGTTGGACGTCGTTCCTCATTATTAGGAGCTGACGTCCAGGAGCTGGCGTAGAGGGTGTCGCGTACAGAGTCTTTCCGGACTGCTCTTGGATGTAGAGAAAGTGTCCCCAGGATTCCTGCAAACGCAGCATGAGGACCGCAAGGACAGATCTATCCAAACCAGGACTACCGCCGTCTACTCTCGCAACCCTCCATATCAGCAACCTCATGTAGAAGGCCCTGACCATGGGACACCAATGGTTGAATTGTTCCTGAAATATTTTCTCGGTCAAAAGCCAGTCGACACACACTTCACGTTTCCTACTGACATCACTGGTAATTGTTGGCCACATAACGTAGAGAAACGAGAAAAGTCGAACCTCTGTCATACTATTCTGGCTTTGCAGCATGTGTTTGCATACATCGAGCCAGAAGGTCCAATCGATAAGAGCTGTCGTTGCACCTAGTCCTTGTTGATACCTCGTCAAGATCGCAAAAGCTTCCTCCAAAAGGTCACATAGAGCAAAGCAAGCATTATGATCGAAAACTGAAGTCTTCCTTGCTGCAGCTTTGAGGACACTACTAAAAGAATCTGCGAACACCGACTGTGCCCTCTCCGTCATGATGCCAGATCCTGACAAGCAGTCTCTGAGAAGCAAGATTAATCGGTTTTCGGCCATTGATCGAACGCCACCATGAGCAGGATGCGGTAAGACGGTGGCATTTGCATCTGCCTCTCCGAGCATCTCGTCGAACGTTACAGAAGGACCAACTTGTTCGATTGGCGGTTGGTTATTGACTCGTTGCATCGTCGCATCCAGCACGGAAAGGATCTGCGCTTGTACCAGTAACCACCCCGGAGAAGCCACTCTCTCCTCCATAGATGAATCTTCAGGCAAAAAGCGGCAGGCGAGATCGATATAGAACTTCGTAAAAACATAAAATAAGTCCGTGTCTTTCCCAGCCCATCTACCAGTCCATGGACCGTGCCACGGGATGTACGCAGTCGCAATGGGTAAGTGAGGTCGGCTACGCAGATATATCAGCATCGGTCGTAGGGACTTGAACGTTAGTGAATGTAGGCATGATGGAAATGTGGTGCAAATTCTGTCCGCAATAGAATCTAGCTTGGCGTCTGGCTCAAGGCTGTTCTCGCTCAATATACGCTTCAGCGTCCCAGGAGGAGTTGCCCATAGTCGCACCAGAATCTCTGCAACGCCGTCGCAATAGAAGAACGCGTATGCTGTGGCCTTGCCGCAGAACGTTACTACACTGGCCGCCACGCTCCTCATTGACATTTTGTCAACTACGTACGCCATTTGGGCGAGAAGGTTCTGTGTGAAGGTATTCCGCACGTTGTGGTAGACGGACTCGGCTAGAAAGTCTGACGACATTGTCATCGTCGATCCTAACGAGGTCGTCGATCTGGATTTTAACGACGCTCGCGGGGTCCTACTTGGTCGATTCCCAGAGGTCAAGGGAGGCAGAGTCCACTCAGGTCTGACCATGAGAGCCGTGACTGCCTCTAACACTGCTGGTCTGTCGTTGCCAGAAACAGACTCGCCATGTCGGCCATTCAGCATCTCCAGCAAGCCCGTCCACCATTTGTTTAGAATGACACTTCGTCTATCGAGATCTTCAGGCCTCAACGATGAGATTGAAGAGTGGTCGGCGTAGGTCCGAAGGAATGGCAACAGCGCAGAGCGAATCATGACGGTTCTCAAAGATCCTGGCCGAGATTGAAACTTCTGATATTCACCATCTAAATTTCGAAATACACTCCACAACTCATCCTTCTTGCGCTGTGTCTCTATCCCCATGCCTTGTACTCGATCGTACGACTTAGATTTCGGGAGTGCGGGCGGATTGCTAAGGCTAGAATATTGCTGGTCCAACGAATGAAGCTTGTCCGTTGAAAAGGACTTTGGGATGGGAGGCACTGAGGGAGTGTGTTGGCCATCTTGACCATCGCTCATCAGAGAGCTGAGTGGGCGTCTTGTCTTTTTGCCTAGAAAGCTGTTCCTTCGTAACAAACCATTGACGGGGGACTTCGCAATGCCGTTGGTAGCGTTTTGCCGTCTTTCGGCTGGGCCTGCATGATTGGCGAGCCGCTCAGGTGCTACAGCAGCCTCCCTGGGAGGTCTTCTCTTGCTTGGCGATGGGGACGGCGAGCGGGAGGTGGAAGCCCAGGACTTTCGTGCGAATTTGGAAAGTGAACCTGAGACTGAGCGTGTCTTAAGCTCGCGATCCGGCGTATGCCCATCTTTATGGTTTGAGGATTCATATGTCACCTCTTCAGCAGACTGATCCGCGCCAACAATGAATTTCGTAATGGTATAATGAGGTTCAGACTCTCGGTGAGTGGAACGTCGTTTGATTGAACCCAACCTTCTTAATGACCGCCGTGTCTTTACATCACCTTCCGACTCCTGCTTTATAGATTTATTCCGCGAGACATTTCCTGGTGTGTGGGCTAAGATATTCTCAGAAAAACTGCGATGTATACTGCTTGTCCTTGTTGGTGTATCATCAGATGCGGTTTCCCCTACGAGCTGTGTGTGACTGGCAGATCGATGGATGGTTGGCGATGCGTCATAATTCTCCAAGTCCAGGCCCTGCGTTCCAGCTGGCGCAGTGGAGACCATATCAGGAGCGATTGGGCCATCGGACATCCTCTGATCGCCAGGCTGCTTCGTGGACACGCTCAGGATGTGGGGCGATAGTGGGTGTTGCGAGCTTCATAACACGGGGCGCCGCTGAGGCCGCAATTGGCATGAATGCTGTTCATGAAGAGTAGTAATGAGAGGCTTTCCAATCCCATGGAAGAGGTGTCAGTGAAATGACAGTATGAGAAGATGAAAGCAGCCAAGAGACAATCAAGGAGCAGAATCTGGTTTATTGTGTAAAATACAAGAGATCCCCCAGCCAATCGACGGGTGCGCTGTCAAAGGTATAAACGAGGGTGAGATTGACAATGGTCGAAGTAGAAGTTTGGAGCCCGACAGCTTTCTCACCTGTCTGGCGGTTGGTGATAGTTGAAAAGCCTAAAAATAGTATTCTCCGGGTCTAACTCATTTTAGGTGGGTAGCTACGTGCACACTGAGCAGCAACCCCTAACGGTTTTGAGAGATAATCTTCTGAATGATTTTATTTGGTCTCGTATTGAAAGTCAATGCATCAGCTGATGATCGACGTAAGACGCTCGCCTTTATTAATCCTCAAATCTTGAGCATCGAATGATACCGCACCTAACCATCCTTTTGCAAATTGGCAATGGTGGATCTCCCACGTTGCTGAATGCACTCCTTGCTCTCGAACTTAATGATGCAGCAGCCATGTGCCGTGTGCAACGTACGTGACCCCTTAGTCAGATTCATTGAAGACTGATATTGAGGAAAAAGGTAACTGGCATGGCTGACCGAACTAGCTTTGCTGCGAGACAATCCCTCTAGCCGGTTGATTCTGCTGTGGGCCCCATATTTGGCCCTAGTGATCTATGCTAGAGGCAATACCTTCAAATCTCCCCCACCATCCCCAAGCCATGCTCGGTCGATGAGATCCTCACGCTTGGGATAGATGAGTTTGTAAGAATGACGGATGGTACCATCGCTGACCTGAGCCACCTTTGCAATTTCTTTGGGCGATTTTGGCTGCCCCATTAGGTACGACGCCATGTAGATGCAAGCCGCTGCAATCGATAATGGAGACCGTCCTGCCAAGGACCCTAATTTGTCAATTCTCTCGGCGATTTCTGTGGAGATCGTGGAGATACGGAAAGGCAGGTGGAGCTTGTTACAGAACCGATCGCAATAAAATTTGGGATCGGTGGACTGGGTGGTCGAATACTTCTCTCCTGGATTGAAGGCCTCTTTTGGTCACATTAGTAATGCACAGCATAGTAGTTGACCTACCAACATAAACTTACCACCAGCCAGATCAGCCGCATCTTTCTTCAGCTTGTTCTGGCTTGAGAAGAATTTCTCCAGACCCTTGAAGATCCTCCCAATGTCTGCTTTTGGGACTTTGGTAACCTGATGGATTTCCTTGAAGGTTCGAGGAACGACTTGCTGCCGGCAAGCAATGAACACCAGACCAGCATTTATTGCGTCGGGTGATTTGCCCCTGAATGCCCCGGCGTCATAGATCTGCTTATACAGGTACTTAGCATAATTAGAGACGCTGGTGGCGAGTTTCATTGCTTCGCATATATCCACTATATCCCGATATGCATTTTGCAGGCTTTTGTTCGTTTTGTCGTGAGCTGATTTATTTTGGGCTCGGTGCAGATCACGACTCTTTCCACTGGCATTCTTATCGAACGCGATTGTCGTCTGTAATTGAGATCCAACCAGGAGAGGGTTTGCAGCTTCACCAACGCGGGAAGGGTCATCGGTTCCTTGATCGTCATTCGCGAATGTCCGCCACTCGGAACGGGTATCCACAGTCCTCTCTCCAAGAACGAGCCCACATGTTCCACAGACCACATCGCCGTTGGAAAACTCTTCAACCAGATTAGGCGGATATTCCTTGCAATCTTTGCAGATCATCTGCATGTTCAGATTTTCCTTCCATTGCTCTGAGGAGCCGTTGGCCATTTTAGAGTCGAGGACACGCTTCACCAATCGCTGAGCTGTGCGCTTTTTGACACCCTTGGGTGTTACACGGAGATCGTACTTGGTAGCGCAAAAGCGGATGAAGAACGGTGAATACAGTTTGGCGGATAGGAATTGAAGGCAAGGCAAGAGATTGCTTGTATGTGTTGGTAGTCGCCAGTGTCAACGGCAAAGGGTGATGACTGTGAGGAGATATAGGGCTCCAAAGAGCTGGCGGTGAGAGGAGTAACTGTACTACTGGCTGCTTTTCGACCGTTCCAACAAAGGACTCTGTGAGGATCGAGTCTCACAGATAGTCGAGAAGACAAAGACTTGCAACGGTCCGTCAACAAAGCTGACCGGCAACTTTAGTTGATCGTAAGGTTGAGGAGTCGACCAAGTAGAGGCAGGCAGGCGGGTGATGGAGGTGGGGGTGGTGAAGAAGGAAAGAATCGTGAATCACAGCTGTTCTAGAAGCCAAGGTCTTAGTAAGCAGGGGCCAAGACTTTGGACCAACCTTTCGAAAGCTGCATGTACATACTGTGATACTATAATTAAGTTCAACCAGCAATATGAGCATACGACCCTCAATGATGTTGCAGTCGTTGAAGGCTTCGGTGGGTGATTGATTGAATGCTGTGTACTCATGGACCTACTAATCGTTTTCAGCGCCTCACGTTGGCCCGTGTTCCCCGACCTCAGATTGCCCTGCAACGGCGGACATTCCTTAACCCCACAGCAGTGCTACGAGGTTCGCAAAATATTCGCACTCTCGGACGCGAAGATGGCTGATATAATGCAACTAAGCGGATCTTGTACAAGATCTTTACCTCCGAGAACTGAAGAACTACAAGCCCCCTGTTGTAAAGGCCTCAGACTCCGAAGGGCATGTACAAAAGTTCTCCCCACCCAAAGCCCCCCAATCGCCGGAGGAAACCGATATCGCGAACGACTTGAAGGCGTATGAAAATCAGCAGGTTGAGGTCGAAGGTCAAAGTAGTGGGGGAGAGGCTGCAGCCACAGAGGAGGATGTATGTTGTTTCTTGTTCAGTTTTACGCTCTTTGTGATCTTCTCAAAAAGCGGTACATACGTTGAGGAGGCGTTTCTTTTCATCTGTTTTGTGCCCTGAGTCTATCCTAGGACGATGAACGCTGACGTGATGGTTGTACAGTGGTTTGAAGAAGAGGAGGAGGAGGAAATAGCGGCTGCTCATTAGGCCTGGAAACAGGCACAAATGAGCTCATACATGGCTTGGTATTCTGGTGTTTCAGAGCTCTTGACTAAACCAATGTACAACATATCCGCAACCAAGTGCTCGACAGGTAGCTCTTTTCCCGATCTGACTGGGTCGCTCGTGCCTATTTGAATCTTGCTATTTCCATCGAAACGAGCTCTACAAGAAAACAGCCCATTCTACAGAGCGAAGGTTTACGTAGTAGAAGTATTCATTGGAGTTGTAAATTACACTTCGTGGTTGCAACCATTCGTTGTAGTAACTAAGCCCTTAGTGGACGGACTATCGTGCCTACAAAAAGAAATCCGATATTACATCATTGATCGTCGGATAATATGTTTCCTTGATAAAGATTAATTAGGTTACCTACACAATATATTACCCCCAGGGTAGAGCTCTTAGTAGGATGTAAAGAATTAGCTATAATTAGGTCCCTAATAGCCCGTAACAATAGTTAAAGTACATCCAGGTCTATCCCAAACCTGGGAGTAATTAATAAGTTTGAAGTGGGTTGAGCAGATGCGAACTCTATATCTCCAAATACTCATTCCTAAGCTTCTGGTGTACACTCGTTACACTCGCTACGATCGTCACGCAGACTGTTGGGTATCTCGATCCTAAACAACGTAAAAGCTCAACCTCTTTATTCTGATGTACCAAAAACGCATGGATGCCTTGCCCATCATGCTTCCACCTCACCCTCTTCTGAACCATCGTCCAGCCGAGGACTGCTAAGGCCACATTCTTTCCTTTGCTCGTCCGAGTGCAAGTTCGTACCGTCGAGCTGGATCGCTATACCTTGTTGCTCCGCAGGCAGAGCAGCGGGACCATGTTCGGGAACTGTCGCGTTCCACTCCCTATCGGGCTGCTTTACAACCCCGTTTAATGAGGAGGTAGTCCTATTGACCTTTTGCCTCTTCCTAGGGCTGCCATAATCATCTTTATCATTAGTCTCTTTAGGCTCGTGATTGGCTCCATTTGTCGTGGACTGCAGCTCCGCTTCCGATACGTTCCCACGAGTTCTTTTCACATGTCCTGCCTCGCTCGCTTGACTGCCCATGGGCCAAAGGGCCATGCCGTTGACACTTACCTCGCCAGGGCTCCGAAGGTCCTCTCCGGCTGGGCCTTTAGCCCGGGTCTTGTCATCTGCATCATTTCCTGTCTCGGGTAATTGCTCATACATTCCACCCTCTTTTCCTACTTTCGATGGAATACCACCGTAGATATCTGCCATGTAGTTGCAGGCTTTCCATATTTCGCCCACTTCAACCCCAATGACATCCCACCAAGGTCGCCCTTTCTCATCGTCCGGAAAGGTGACTCCGCAATGCTTGGCGGCAGCGTACAATGCGCCCGTGGCGATCGTCCTGCTATGGTACATTAAACATAGCATAGTCAGGTAGCTGTCGTTCACGAAGGCCCATGCGGCATTCCTGAGACTATTGTTGTCACCTTCTCCAAAGAATAGGAGGAGGTCAAAGAGTGTCTTGTAGGGTGGCTCTAAGCTCAAGTCGAAGCATAGCGCCTCGAGCATCACATCCTCATTGTAAAGGATGACATCCCTCCACCGCCAGTACTCCCTATCCTGTTCGTCTACAATCTTGTGCGGATCTTTTTGTGCAACTCTGACGCATGATATCACAAGCTCCTTCATCTTCCGGCAATTTTCCTCAACCTTAGTGGCTAAGAATAGGCTTGTGGCGCCTACCCTACAAGCATGACCAGAGTTAGTGCTATAATTCTGAGTTGTCTACCGACTGGCAATATAATGTTCGGCGGAATGTATTTAAGGACCCTGCTTGCAGTTGTATATTTCGTACGGATGAAGTTCGAAGAATTAGAGGAACGTACTCGTAATGGTGAAAACCTTGTTGATTGGCTTCCCCCTTCATGGAATGCCGCATGTAGAACCGATGCAAGAAGACAGAGGCGGTGGCTAGGGTGATTTGAGGGAGCTTGAGCATTATGCCGACTTGAAGTATGAAGTTCACGCCTTTGCCCCTGTTTTCGCGCTCTTTGTCTGGTGATAAACCGTCGATAATCGAAGGCGTCCGTAGCAACTCGTCCTCCGTGAATAGCCATTGCGATTCGGCAATCATTAGAACCTCGCTCGGTAGCGCTGCTGATTGTGTCGGAGCGGGCATGGTCATAGATATGTAGAGAAAGCGAGACGATGAGAATGTGAGTAAAGTACAGAAACTGAATGCTCCGGGTCATTAACCGGATAGGGCTAGATCATAAAAGGCCCACCAGATGGCAGTGAATTCTGCTTACAACAGCCATCACCGCAACAGAATAGCTCCAACCTTTCCAATTATACATAGCGTCTCAATATCAATTGAATTGATCTTTACAGCTGTATTTGCCGTAATATCTCTCAAGCGAGGAAATATGTCTTCTCGCACTGACTCATATCTGTCTCTATGCCTCGAGCAGGCCTCCAAGTCTACTCGAATGCAACACCGTCACGGTGCCATTATTGTACGTGGTGGCAAGGTCATTGGTCAGGGTCACAATGATCACAGGCCTGGCTTCGATGGCGGCTTCACCCTGAAGACTGGTAAGCTTGCAGCCGGTGCATCGAGTAGCCCTGCAATTCAGGCACTTGTGCATAAGAACAAGGCGAGAAGTAAGCCATCTTGTCTGAGCAGTGAGCCCGTTGTCCTCCATTTGGCGACGACGGAGAGCAGTGACCTTGGTGGTGGCTGTTCGGCAAATACCCCGTTCTCCCAGCATAGCGAGATGGCCGCGATCTTGAGCGCACTCTCTTTGTCCAGCCACACGGCTTCTTATGGCTCTGCGCGTTCTTCTCAGTTGATGCAAAAACCTGGGTCATTTAGATTACCGGGTCAAGGTAAACGAGAGCTACGACTACGAAACCTCAACTCATACGTCGAGGCTGTCTGCGGTGGACAGGTCTCTAGCAGCGCGGCAGCTGCAACGGAGTCAGCCGGCCTACAGCGTGCTAGCAAGGCATCGGTTCAAGGGTCGCAATTTGAACCATCCTCAATTCAAAGCAACCAGGAAGGAGGAGCAGGAGTGCAACGAGGAGGAGGAGAACAACGAGAACGCGCGGCCTCTTCCGTCGAACAGTGCTGCGAAAGACCGCAACAAGCATCTGTATGGTCCTCATCACAGCCTCCAACAGAACCTTCATGTCCACCACCACACGTCAGAAGATGCACAACAACAATACCAACATAAGTTGCAACATAGTACGGATCAAAGTGCAGCTAAACGTAAAGAAAGAGCTCGTGACCATAGTAGCCGTAGTATCGCAGACGGAGGCCATGGGTCATTCATGTCCCGTACCGCGAAATTCAAGTCCAAACGTAACAGCCAAGCTGTAAGACATTCCCATGTCTAACATGACGGAATGAGAGGCTTACTGGAGCACAGGCTCCCCAAGAGATACTAGCTGTGCGCAGTCACCTCAGGGATTCGCCGACATTTCTCTTGTCGCAGGGTTTGAAGACCTCAAGCTCTCAAAAGGTCAAAGATCGTATGAAGGATCAACGTCTGCGAGGCTCAGACCTTTACGTGGCACGGCTTTGCTGGAGGGAGACTGAGGATCATCCTTCTTTTGAGTGCAACAAAGTCCAAACGGACGTCCTGAAGGGGTTAGAGATAGATCTCCCTAGTGACGGCGATTGCCAGCCTGTACAGACACTCACGGGATCATTGCATGACGAGTTGCGCTTCTGCAAGCCAAAGGGAAGCCAGTCAAACGCCGAGCGCTCTCGATTTGTGCTAAAGAAGCCTACGGCAACACTTTCACGGCCCTGCTATCGCTGCATATCGTACATGTATTCTGCCGGTATCAAGCGGGTGTTCTGGACAAATACCAGGGGTAAATGGGAAGGTGCTAAAGTGCAAGAGCTTGTGGATGCCTTGGAGGGTTCGAGCTCTTCAGCTGGTAATGGAAGTGGCGGTGGAAGTGACAGGAATTCTCTCTTTGTCACGAAGCACGAGGTTCTGATGTTGAGGAAGACTACAGGCCAATAACTTACGCCTCACTTCGTAGCCAAACAAAGCCATGGTACCTAAGGCCCAAACTAGCCAATGCGTTGCTGGTCCTGCTGTTTGCATAATAGGGAGGAATGTAGGGCTGACCGCGAAGGGGCCTTCGTGCATGTGGCTGTGCGGGTCCTGTGGCGCTGAAAGGTGACAACTCCGGTAATTCTACTCTACCTCGCTTCAATTCACCTGAACCTATACCTAATACACTGCCTGAACTTTCTTGCTCTTCTTCCTATCCTCTTGCATATATTCCTTTTCCGGCCGATTGTCGTTATGTTTCTGCACGTCGCAAATATGTTAAACCACATCTGACCAATAGTTCTAATGCGCTAATGTATACTGTCTCGTTCTACTTCACCATCGCCGTCGATGGATCGGACAACAGGCAACCGTCTCGAGCCTGGTGATGCCGTGCCCAACAGGTATAGCTTTCCCATCGTTCAGTCGTCTCTTTGGCCGTTTGCTAAAAGTCCATAACAGGGCTGGTCAAATCTGGGACCCTACCCTCGGAGCTTTTAGAGCGCAAAGACTGCCCATAGCCTTGTCAAAGAGCTCAGTTGCTGCGAATGCTAAAATCGTCAATACCAACAGGGCCCAGTCTCTTCGTCCTTCCATATCATCCTACACAAGCCTGGGTTCGGGTCTTGGCTCAACCGCAACCGCCTACACCTACTCTTCAGCGCAATGCCTTCCATCTTCACTGGTATCTCAGCCGTCAAGCTATTCAACTCAGACCAAGGCACGCGCAAAAGTCCCATGTCGTGCAATCTTCAAAGCTCTACCGCCCGAGGTGTACGACTGCATCTTGCAGCAGTTGAGGGTACTGCACGAGACTCCCGAGTCGCAGAGCTGTCAAACATGTCATGTTCGAGATCTATGTTCGCTTTCGCTGACAAGCAGAGCATGGGACAAGGCTGTAGTGAAGCGACTGTGAGTAGTTGATGGATTGGCAAACCCTGCCGGGTACAGGAATTGACATATTATGTAGGTATGATCGTATATACATCGTAGGGCACGACTCGAAGGACAGCATCAAAAAATTCAAGATGAAGACGGGTGTGCGCTTGAAGCTATTAAGGCGAACATTGCGCGGACGAAGCTTCCTTGCGCAGCATGTCCGCGAGTTGATGGTCCCCCAAGTCAAAGGGGATGGAGATCCTATAGGGAGGGACTTGATAAACTTGGTCGCTTCTTTGGTCATGGCTTGCCCCAACTTGGAAAGAATTATTGGATTCTACCCAGTTTACGGCCACGGGTTTGACCGATTGACTCATGCTCTATCTACTCGAACAAAGTTGAAAGAGAAAATATGGTTAATAGGAGAAAATGCTGCCATCACTCAACGATCGCATCGTCAACTGCCGCCTGGCCTGATGGACATAGAGCAGAAGTCGTCTTTTGTCCTCTTCCACAATGCTTGGTCTTCGCTGACAACTCTGATCCTCCATTCGCCGACCCAAGGCATCCTAGAAAAGGACGTCTTTGTGAATGTGAAGAACACTGGCGACCCGCGCAAAGTCAGGGGACCAGGGGTTCTGCACCGTCTCCCGGCCCTCAAACATTTGTGTGTCTCCAACTTCGATTGTGACGATTTTGACGACACAGTACTTCAGCATTTGCCAGCGCTGCACTCTTTGCGGCTACAAGAATTAGAAGGCATCACTTTCTGGGGACTCTCGGAATTTTCTCGTACTAGGAATGCGTTTAGTCTTAGAAGTCTTTCGTTAGTCAACCTCGACATAAGATATATATCAGCTATCTCGAATCTACTCCTCCATTTGAAGAACCTGAGACGCTTCACTTTAGTCCAAGACACATCCCCTGAGGTTGCGGAGGGAGAAATAGTGTTCCAACCTATCGTCGCCTCTCACCTGCTCGAATTCATCCATTGGGAGATTATTGTTCCTGGCAGCGCCAACGTGAACCTCGCGAATTCAATCAGAGCAAAGGGTTTCCCTCAGCTACGTACTATCAGGGCGCCGTCAGACCACGACGGACTACTCCAAGCTTTGTGCAAACCCAGGGCGCAGATCGAATTGACTAGCGACTGGGATGGAAGGAACGACACCAAGGGTCTGGCTGTCAATAGCCTCAGAATTGCCAGACAAGCTGCCCAGCAACGGATCGAAGAGGCATGGAGCACCGTACAATTCAAAGTGGTCGTGGAAGAAAGTGGCGTTGCGACTGAGATCTTTGACCTTAATGGATTTGTAGGGGAGATCGGTTCGAGGATTTACTATAGCTTGGACCCTGACATACCTGGGAGTGATACCGCTTTGGTGGACTTTCCGGATATCATCAGTGGGATGGATGAAGTGGCTATGAGGGACACCTGTAACGGTTCGTGGAATGCGTCACAATCTGGCGGATGGCACACCGAACGGCCGAGATATCGACCAGTAGATCTACATCAGCTCTTCTAGAGACGACATTGTGGATGGATTTGCGATGATTGAAGCAATCGAGATACCCACTCATAGTAATTTTATTTAACTAATCTAGCTGAATGCGAATTTAACAAGGCTCTTGCATGTGCAGAAGCTATGCATGAGGGATGAGTTTACTGCTTTTCTTGTCTAACATATTCTTCAGCTCCAAACGCTTCTCAGAAGCTCCACCTATCGGCGCAAGGATGGAGTAAAAATGGAGAGCCCGCTGACCCTTACTAGTGAGACAGCTACAATCCAGGACGGCAGTCAAACGACATATGGCTACGATCTAATCATATGTCGTGGAGGCCTTGATCTGACGAGACGATGGTAGGGGCGGCCAAAATGCGACAGCAGACCTACAGGCCGGGAGCAAAACACCAAGGATCACAAATACAGGAGGATATAGGGATTCATGTTGGACGTCGATCAAGACATACATGACTACAATCTGACCGCATGTCGTGAAGTCCTCGACCGTCACGACCGTATACACTTGCGCAACCAACTCGAGGTGGGCCAGAACGTTGCCGGAAACCTTCGCCGTTGGGAATGACTTCAACGATACCTCGTGGTTGATGCTACTAATAATATACTTCCGAGTATAAGGTCAGGCATGCTATGAAGATGAGGGCAAGACCTTCAATTGAGCGTAGATTAGTCTCGTAGTAAGCGCTGGTCGGCGGTACAATAGAAGGGAGGTCGAAAAGGTCACGAATATCATTTCAAGATCGCGGAGTAAAGGCTCTTGCCTGTAGATTCCTTATTGATTGCTCATATCACACACCTATGATTACCACCCCTAGATAGAAAAAGATATCCTGCTTCTCTTCCTCTCTCGCAACGTCTTCAATTAATTTTTCGCCAGCAGCTCATCCAACCAATGGGGTGACGAAATGCACGTTAAGGGAAGACGTGAATATAAAACTTCATCCGTGCTCTCTCTATACAAAGTTTGACCCGCCTATGTGAACAGAGCCATGACCACAGCACCAATAATGACGGCAACGACACTTGAAGGACCAGCCTTGGCGGCAGCACCAGTGAATGGTTGGGTAGTGCCCGTGATCTTGGGGAGAGCAGCGGAGCTAGAGCCGGCTGCAATACCTGGTATCGGGCCAGGTGCGGCAGCTGGTGAATTAGTGGCCGCGGCTTGCGCAGGTGCCGGGCCAGCTTGAAGGCCAACAGACGAAGAGGCACCAGTAGTGAAGGCGACTTGCGGCACGGTGACGGCGGTCTGGAGTAACGAGGTGGTTTTGCAAACTGAGCCGGAAGCTTGAATCTGACCGTCCGTGATCTGGTTGGCAGGGCTAACGCCTGAGCATGGTAAGGTAAGGGTGGTCGAGATAGAAATGGTGGTTGGTGGCAGAGTAGCGGCCGATGGTGCTGGAGTTGCAGCTTGCGCAGCCGGTGCTGATGTAGGAGCTGGCGTGGCCGAGCCCACGACATGAAGTGAGCTCGAGCTACTAATCGTGATCGTGGATGGCTGTGGGACGAGAGTGATCGTTGATGGAATAGCAGTAATGATGGCTGGGTGTGCAGGAACGTGTTGCGCGCAGATACCGGCATAATAGGAGAAGGCGGCTTGTTGTTGGGCCTGGTCTTGTTCCCAAGAGCTAATACATTCGAAAACGTTTTGGGTGAACGTGTCGTCTTGGCAATAGCACTCGTAGTCTGAGTTGCTCTTACACTTCGTGACGGTGACCCATGTTTTAACACAGCTTGGGAGAATGCCTGGTGCGATTGGCGCTGGGGGGATAGAGGATGCGATAACAGCTGGAGCAGAAGAAGCTGGGGAGACTACCGATGAGGCTTGTTGAACTGGTACAGACGGCGCTGGAGGTGCAGAGGATGCGATAACAGCTGGAGCAGAAGCAGCTGGGGAGACTACCGATGAGGCTTGTTGAACTGGTACAGACGGCGCTGGAGGTGCAGAGGATGCGATAACAGCTGGAGCGGTAGAGGCCGGGGAGACTACCGATGAGGCTTGTTGAACTGGTACAGACGACGCTGGGGGTACAGCAGGAGTAGATGCAATTGGCGCAACACATTTGGTGCAGACCGTGGAGATCGAAGTACTGGTGATGGTTGAGATGGTAGTCGTGACCTGTTGGATCGGAGTTCCGTTGGCAGGAGTAACAGTGTTGGTGACTGGGCAAGTTGTCAAGGTTGTGTAAACGCTGGATTTATATTAGATAGTGCATGTAGGCGCTTTACAGCTGCGGAACTTACATAGCAGTCGTAACAATCTCCTGAGTAGTTTGAGGTACGGCTAGCACAGAGGTTGATTGGGCGACAGACGCAGGGGGTGCGGATGCGCTGGACGCTGGCGGTGCTGACGAAATAGGAAGGGCTGGTCCTGAGCTGCTACCGACTTGGGATGGTGCAGGCGAAGGTGATGGAACCTGGGACTCTGGAGATGCCGGGACCGAGCTGGTCTTTTGTGGCGGTGTCGACGAAACAGGGAGGGCTGGCCCAGAGCTGCTGCCGACTTGGGATGGTGCAGGCGAAGTTGATGGACTCTGGGACTCTGGAGAAGCCGGGACCGAGCTGGTCTTTTGTGGCGGTGTCGATGAAACAGGGAGGGCTGGCCCAGAGCTGCTACCGACTTGGGATGGTGCAGGCGAAGGTGATGGAACCTGGGACTCTGGAGTAGCCGGGACGGAGCTAGTCTTCTGTGGCGGTGCCACACATCGGGTGCAAATGGTCTTAGTGCTAGTGATCAAGACAGTGGAGATACTCGTCGTGACCTCGACAGAGGTTGTGCTTCCGTAGGTCTTGGTGTTGGTGACTGGGCAGCTGGTGATAGTAGTGTAAACAATCTCGCTCGTGACTTCGGCAACCGTAGACTCTGGCGGAGAAGAAGAGCTGGCGACCTCTGAGGGAGCAGGCGTCACTGGTATCGATGGTGCAGATGATATTGGCACAGAGCTGGACTCGACCTGCGAAGGTACAGAGGGTGCAGGTGAGGTGCCTGGCACCGATGGTGTAGTAGCATTTTTGGATGGGAAACCCGGCGCAGATGCTGAGGGGATAGGGAAGTAGGGCGTAACTGATTTGCCAGGTGCACTGCTAATTGGCACGGTCACCGGGTATGTTGGCTTTGACTCGGGTGGACTAGATGCTGGGCTCGATGGAACCTGGCTGGGAGAAGACTGAGGAGCAGAGCTAGACTTCTGCTGGCCTGGGGTGCAGTCGAAAGCAATGCTGTGAAAACCAACGTTGCAGGACTCCTCTTTTGATGTATCTGGAAGCTGGCATTTGACGGCAGTTGAGCCACCGCATTGGGTGTTGTCCACGTTGTTGACACTGCCGGCCTTCAGGGATTTGGTGTACGAGCAAGTCTGGTCGCTACCAGCATAACTGTGGACGAATTGCACATCGGTATCCTTGTCACAGGACACTTGCATGTTTTTGATGGATGCCTTTTGACTTGGGATACCACTGCCGCAAGACATCGATGGCCCCGATCCTTTGGAGGCTTGGCCCTTGAGGCAATTGTCCTGTGCGAGTTTTAGCGTGCCCTGTCAGCAAGGATACACTAACACGTTGCTTACAGATGAACCACCATTTCGAGAGAAGAGGCTTCTCTGTTTGTTGCCGCTGAAGCTCCCATAGCTAAGACCACTCAAGTCGAAATTTTGGTAAGAGTTGCAGCTGCCTTGCTGAAGTTTTGCAGTGGTCAAGTCAATGCCTTGTTTCTGGTCATCGGTGCACTGATTGTCCGCCTGCTGAGGGGTAGATAGAGTCTGGCACTGGTTCCAGTCGCCGCCCCACTATCGATGTTTGTTTCAGTAGCGATCCTCATGACATCGGGATTGGAGGTCACATACAGCTGCAGCCTGCTGAACAGCCGCAAGGGCGAAGAGAGCTGAGATTGCTGCGGATCGCATGATGGCGATATTAGTTTGTACTAAGAAGGTATGTGTCTTGCTTTGCAAATGAGAGCAGTGATTAAGTGGACAGTGGAAGGATTAAATAATAGTCAAGGAAGCGAGTGACCTGACTATTGATGCAAGAAGAGAGGAAGGCAAGACAACCAACAAGACTTGAGAGGAAAGGAAGGGATGAAGATGGGTGGGAGAGACGGAGTAGTCATATAGCAGAGGACTGTATTCGGCCCCATGCGCTGGTGAGAGGTCCATTGCTCAGTCGGGATTTGTCACACAGCTAGGGAGCTTTGTGTTGGCCAATAATAGTGAGCAGTCACGATTTCCCCTGACGCCGTCTGGCCGTGTTGAAGGTCTCTGAAAGTGGTGGGCCCCGAGCGGCGTGCTGAAACGCTGGACGCAAAGATGCTGAAAGGACGTTGATACGGAGTACAAACGGCAGGGAGGGATGAGGTATAGCTTGGGTCTAGTCCTGTTTGGCTCGAAAGCCATGCAGGTACCCGAACCTCATGAGCCTCTCTCCGCACTTTGGGGCCATTAATAGTTGGTGGCGTGGGAGGCGACACGCTAAGGGGCTTACAACCTTAGGTACCTCCCCAGGCTCCCCTGTTTCAGGTGCTAACTTCCGCACAAGGGGCAGACCCGCCGTGGCTTACTATGATAGGTAGATTGACCACTGGTAGGAGATCCCAGTCATCGCCAAGACTCTTCTTGAGCCTCTGGAGTGGATTGCCTTGATTGAAGAAGCCATTCAGGCATCTTGATTCGAAGTCTGTCAAAGACACTCATGGTCGTGTGAGAACGTCCGAGCATCCAATGGCCTCCAATACTTACCTGAGACCGCTAGACTGTCCTTAGTCCATCTTGATTGGATCGTTCCCGACCGCCTGAAACTCGAGAGGGGAGGCGACACGCCTGCACGCTGGACCATGGCTGCTATGTAACGTCTTGTTAGCGAAGGTCCAGTGGTTTGAGTGGCCGACACCCTTGATTTGTTGTGTCAGATGCACCCACCTCGAAAGGTCATAGAAACACGGAAATTACTCTGCTTTACCACATTTGAGTGTCACCACCACATGTTCGTATGTACGACACCCTGCATGTGAACATCAATTCCTCTGCCATCATCCGATCTTCAATCTTGCATACTATGATGTTCCAAAGGTTGAGAACATAGCGGGAGGGAAGAGCGGGTTTGAAGATCTTGCGCATATTGCGCATGGTAGGGAAGGAGAGTGCCAGCCGTCCCATAACGATAGGTCGCTTTGCACGTTCAGAGGTGCGCTTCTTCTGCCATGAGGATCGCATTTTGACATGTGCCATCCCCTAATGCTGGCGACTGTTTGATGGCCCGTATCATCGGGCAGGTACTGGGAGCCTCGATCACCGCTGTTCAATCGACATGCTCTTTCCTACCCGTCTTCGCGTCCTTGGACTTGGGGCTCCTTGGTACTGACAAAAAGCAAGCATATGCGTTCTGTCATCACTTGTAGATCTGGCGGCAGCCGCTTCTGGCGTTGTTGCTTTGGTTGAGCATCATGACCTTGAGTAAGAGGCTGCAGCAAAGACTTGGTCCCGTTGCCTCTTCGGCGATCAATTCTGGCTACGCCGTGCACCCTCCTTTTCATGCAATACAGATAAGTCAAAGGTATGCAGAGATCCGTTGCCCTGTCTCTGACAATCCCGGGTCAAAGCCAAGACAGATGAGCTTGGTTGGTACACGCCTCAGATTCAAAGCAACCACTTCATTCGGAGCGGCTCAGAATTGGCTGGCTAAAGTATATCATGTAAGTAAAAGGCGTCTCCCCTGTTTCACACCTAGGGGACCTCGCTTTGGGCATTGTAAGGCGACTAGCGCTCTATCGACATCAACGATACAAGCTCAGAGGCCCGATGAGACAATGGTAAATACACCAATACACAAAAGCGAGGAGGAGGGGTTTCAGAGTAATTGCCTTCCCACAGTTGACATGCACGAGGAGGATTGGGGTCCTGGAAATTCCGGGGAGGTTGATGCATTTCCTGTTAGATTTTCAAAATGGAGGGGCAAAAGGATCATTATCACCGGATCAAGAGGTAATCCGTTACTATAGGTTGCAGGAACACGCACGCTTGCTTACTCGCTCCATGTGCCTCCCATCTCACCGAATCGTCTCATCATTGTACACTGGGGTATCCATAGGTTTCGTAAAGGAAGATGAACAGATGAAGGAAGGCCAACACGCTCGAACGCAGCGCCCGGTCTTATGAAACCACACAACTCTCTTGACTGTCCAGAGGGGCTTTGCTGGGTTGCGCAGCCCACCTAGCTTGTTTCCGCTTCTGCTTCCACTCCTGTATTGCTCTGACTTCCTGCTGCTGCTTGCCTTCGTCTTCTAGCTCTTCATCAATATATACCTCTCTTACCTCGGCAACTGCTGCTGATCAGCTATGCACCCTAGATGCCTTCTGTTCGGGCCTCGGCTCACCGGCCTTCTTTTCTCGCTCTTCCGTGCCCTCTGCTAACGAGCCACCTGCCGCGTACTGCCCTGCTCTCCCTCTTTCCTCTTGCTCCAAAAATTCGGCTTCTCGCATACCAGCCTCTACCTGCTGGACCGAAGCCCCGGGAGGAGCAGTGGTCATTGGTGGAGCATTTGAAGATGTCATAGGCGCATCATCGTCAAGCGCAGCTATCTCGGCTTCTGTGAGCAAACGCTCTTTTTCGAGCCGGACTTCCTTGCCACGTTTATGGCAGTACCAGAATATGAAGAGCAGGACTATATAACCAAGTCAGCCAGGATGAGCATATTTGGAAAGGGACACGGGTGATAGCGTACTGAAGAGGGCAAGAGAGTATAGCACATTCATTCCCAGAAATGCGGGGAACCTCAGCTTGAGGAAATTCATTATTGCTTTCAGCATTCCTGCAACAGCACCAGGCTTCGTCACCAGGTCCTTTAAGCTTGGAACCCTAACTTTCAATCCTGCCTTTTCCGCCCCTTTGGCAGCCATGTTGGCATACTTCGCGTTGACCCCATGTTTTTCAGCCGCAGCAGCCAGCATCTCAGGGCCGATGGATTTTGTCATCTTTGAGGGGAGCTGTTCGATAAGTTTCTGCAGCCAAGGAGGAAGATGGGTGTACGAGCGCTGTATCTGGTCTTCGGAATTTGTGAGCAATGATTCGAGGTCGCCGTAAGCGGTAGGAACGCCGTTCATGAGGTCTTTGAGAACAAGGGTGAATCTGTTGCACATCAGTCTCGTTCGATGATTTACCTTACGACGAAATTGAGGACATACTTGCGGATGAGTTCCTGTGAGTCTTTCGACACGGAGAAAACGCGATTATTCACGGCGGCCAAGTTCAGGTCTTCCAGGACCGCAGCCATTTCTTCTTCCTCCTTCTTCGCCTCTGGGTCCGAGACAATACCATCCTCGTTCGGGCGGGTATCTGCCGCTTTCAGGTTTTCGGCAGCGCTCATGAGATCCGTTGCCGTAGCTTGTTTGTTCTTTCGCTTTATGTCCCTGCTATCTCTTCGAAGAAAGCTCCACTTTGATTTTTTCCCTTCCTTCTGCTTGCCCTTCCCTTTCTCCTGCTCCGTTGCGCCGGCCTCAGCTGTTGTGAGCACGTCATCAGGGGTATCTGGGACGTCAGGCAATGGGATGTTCTGGGAGCCATCGAATAGAGCGATCTGGGCATTGTTGCCTTGACTTTCGCCAACTTCTGGCAAGTCTTGAGGACGTTGAGGTAGTGGAGGAGCTGGCCGTTCAGGTAGCTCAGGTGGAGTACCTTCGCTCTCTATCCGCGCCAGGAAGGCTTCGTCTGCTTCACTGAGTACTGGAGCGTCTACTTCTTGTACAGATACAGGGCGCATCGGAGACTTGGATTTCGCTCGCTTGGCATGGAAATAGTCCATCATCTTGGTGGTTGTTGGTTGAAAGGTTTGAATAGATCTCAAAGTATAGGAAGTATTGTCCAGGTGGATAGGGAGTAAAGAAAGTGTGGCGCCTCGAAAGCAAGGCGTGTATTATTTTTCTTGGTTCTGCATTTACATACTTTAGTAGTCCATATGTTTTACTCCACATTGCCCCGCGATCGACACATGACGTCATGCGACATTGACTAAATCTGAAAGATACTTAGCCCTGCAACTTTGATGTAAAGAACGTTTGTACCTACGGAGCTGTGATGGTGAGCCTTCGAGTAATGATTTGATTGATTAGCCTGAAACTTCCACTCCCCACTGCGAGTGCGTCTGAGAGGCACATTCTTCCTGATGATCTAATCCGATTTTCTTTTCATGCAACCTCAAGCCAAGCCCATTACCACGTCTCCTTCCTGACCCTAGGCATGAATCCCAAATTTGGGGGAGACTCCAGCGAAGAGCATGATTCCCCGTGCACATCCTTATACCATGCGGTCAACATTTCCAGATGCGCAGCAGACCCTTCGAAGGTCGAGAATTATACAACGTGCCTGTGTGCTTGCCAGTACGATTCTCACGCGCTTAGTCTCATTGTTATCCAGTTCGCAGATACTGTTCCCAAACTACGATGAGGGAAAGGATTGGAGGTCCTTGCCTTGCTTCGATCATGTATACATCTCCTTCGGTTGAAAAGTACGCCTCGATCCTAGATGCGAGTGGTCAACGGGCTAAGTTGACTTGGAGCCGGAAACGTCCGGGGAGCGTGTGGTAGGCATCGCTATGGTTAGATGATAAGAACAAGAGTGTATCTTTCATCAAAATACACCGTGCCGTTCGTGTTGTAGTACACTCAATGTCTCGAGAAGAATGGCACTCTGGGCTCCGCTAAAGCGCATAATGGATGCAGTCGCTCAGAGCCAAAGGAGCGGAGCATTTCTCGTATCCCATCATGGCTTGTGATTTGATGGACTCTCTGGTCGCCTTGGAGCTGGACTTGGGTTACTGACCCCAGTAGTAGCTCTAGCGGCGCCTAAACTTATACCTCCGTCACCAAACATCTTGGTGCTGTCGAAGCTTCGGGTGCTTGATGTGCTACCACTTCTGTGGCGTGTATGCTTGAGACTCTTGCTCAATATTGAGCTGGCCTGTTTTGCTCGCGATGCTGTCCTTGCATCACCGGCGCCATCCATGGATGCAGATGTTTGATCGGTCGATGATGAAGAATGTGGTGACATACATCTGGGGTTTCGTGGTGTGCTTGGGGAAGTGTATTGTGACGACAACTTCATGGTTGTTGTGTCGCTCCTGGCTAAGCTACGGTCGATCTGTGGGCTCATGTCGCTCACTGGGGATGATGATTCGTCCTCTGAAGTTTCGGGGATTGCAAGACGTCCGTTTCGAAGGATTTTGTTTGGGAACACCATCATGTTCGTATGATCTCGACCAGAGTACGCCGTCAAAGCCTCGAATACATGAGGGAACACTAGTGATTCGACCTCTTGGCCCCAGAGAAAATCGAGATGCTCGAAATGTGGCACCTCTTTCGCAATCGTATGATGGGGGAGTTCTTTCAGCATCACTTTGATGTCGACGAGGCTATCACTACCACCGTAGACTAAAACGATTGGTGTTTTTATATTTCTCGTTGGGAACTTGGCGACCTTCTAAATAACGCGGAGTCAGCATTTTTGGTCAAAGGCATGATCTCGGCCGATAGGACAAGTATTGATATCGTACTTTTGCGAGAAGTGACGGAAGAATGCGGTATCATCGAATCAAGAATCAAACGTACGTAGTATCTGTCATTGGCAACAAGACTCAATGGAGCCTGTACGTCGTCATCGTACATTTGAAAGCTTTTGGTACGGATCTGATGATGGTCCCCACAGTCAGTGATAGCCTTTGCCCAAGAAAGTTCCAAGCCATTGAGGTGTGATCGAAGATTCAATACTCCCAAAAGATGTCTCGAGATTCAGACCTTGGTACGTAATTGAGATCTATGGGTTGGAGAACACCTACGATCTGAAACCAGTGTACTACGCTCTTCGTACTGGTTAGTGAATAGAGATGAGGATATGCAGCCAGTTTCTGAGGAATGCTTATGTTTTTACCCGACCAGTTGAATAGGAAAGAAAGGGACATATCGATCAATCGTACAAAGATAGGAGGATATAGTATGGATTGCCACATCGTCGCAGAGCTCAGCATACTGCGGCGTCCGAAGGCAAGGAACAAAACCTCTGGCGAAGCTTTCACCAAAGCATCAACAACTCCATTTCGTAGGCCAGCAGGTGACATAGCTGGGGCAAGGGCGATAAAGACATCGACCTGGTCATTTAGTGTGGGGTGGATGGCCAGCGTTGCAAAAGCCTGCGCTGTGCCTTGTGAGAAACCGATGTAGGAAAGAGACACCTGCGAGGTCGTCGAGAGTATGTATTCAATGCTGTCAGGAATGTCGTGGAAGGCAAATTGGTCCATAGAGAAGTCCCAGAAATCGTTGGATGCCGGTGAAAACCGTGTTGACTTCTTGCTATATTTGTTGCCGCGGTTGTTCCCCAGCTGTCAAAGTTAGCATCTCAGCCTCAAAAACCACTAAGGGATCCATGACCTACCCAGACATCATATCCCTTTTCGACAAGCATAAAAGGCAGACAGCGTTCCTTCTCGGTCATACAAACCCAGACCTCACTGTTCATGAGAAGACCATGATGCAGATAAACCACTCTTTTCTTGACGCTGCCCTCGCCTGCGTTGACCCGTAGCCCCTCTTCACCTTTCCTCGAACATAGCCGATGTAGCCCCAGCAAATATCCGTCCCCTGTCTGAACGATATGCTCCTCTGCATTGTAGCCGAACAGGGCACACAGATCCACAAAATCCGAGGAGCTTGCTATTGACGAAACGATGGACTTTTGCCCCGACCTTGACTGCGTCCCCTGCGTCGAGGAAAGTGAATTGAAGAGGTTCTTGCTCCTGTTATAGCAGAATCGAATGATTGGCTGGGCTAGAACATATTAGAGGCCTTGTATGCATCCCATCCGAAGCGAGCATCTCACGAAGTCCAAGGGTGATGATTCTGATAAAGGTTTCAAGAAAAATCAATATTAGCGAACCTGCGAGCGCAATGTATTCGCGCCTGATAGGTTTGATTAGTCTACGGACTTTCAGGAACAGTGAGACCTACCAGAAAAGCCTGCCAATGAATGGAACCCGTGCCATTAGTGACGAAAATAGTCTATCATTTCCCAAATAAGAGAATGTTTATTGCTGCTCGTACATCATGGAGGTCAGGGATTATGACGAGCTCACGTACTGTCGTTACGTCGTACTTACCGTTGTGGTCATTAAAGTATAAAGTTCATTAAGCACAACGGAACGTGTCGATCACGCTAGCTAGAGGCGTGTTTAAGTCAAAGGCGCAATTATAATGATATGGGAATAATAGTGAGACTTCTATTGGACAAGTGTTTGCCATTGATGCATCATCCCTATGAGCTCACGGTGCTTCAACCTGTGCGAGTTTATTGCCGTTTAATACCAACTAGAGGTCTGAATCCCATTGCAACTACTTCTCGTTCAGTCTTCTATCATTCAATCAACAATATTAAACTAATGGACCGACTCAATGAAAGCTAAGCCAACTTACTGCGACCTTTAAGCGTAGAAATGGATGCTTTGGAACTTTATATAGAGTCACTCCTTCGAGCGATGGTACGAAATCCATGTTGCACAGGGATTATCATGACACATGACAATGACTGGCGCCGAAGGTTGTGACCTAAGCACCTAAAGATAATGCAAGGCGCTAAAAGTATATATGTTGGCCATTTAGCTGTATGCGAAGAATCAACTTGATAAAACACTGGCCGCATTTCTTCATCTATCCATGAGGGTCAAAATTCGTTCCTTCCATATATTCGCAAGTAAAGCACATCACCAATCTCGCTGACTGGATCAGCTGGATTACTTCGTTGTTACTTGATCCTTTGGACCATGTTAAGGAATCCGACACGTGAGAATGAACATTGCATAGAAATGGCCGGACACTATTCGTGATATCACGTGGCTGGTAAAGAGGAACCATGGTGATTCCCTTTGCCACCTGCGTCTAGAAACACCGTTCGGAGAAATCCATAGAATCGTAGTCCCATTACCTTGGAGTTTGCGATCAGATGACGCAGATCGAGAACTGATACAGGGCTAAATGCGAGACGTCGGGAATCTGGCAGTGCGTTCGTTAGTCCAAGAAGTCCTAGGAGTGTTCCTCAGCGTATCTTAGCATACAATTTCACATTACAATATACGGGGAACAAAGTTGCTCTAAGCTACACACGACGCTTCTCCAGTCTGACAAGGGGGTTCCAACATTTGCCGGCTTTATCTTCTACCGCTGAAGACGTAATCTTAGAGATATTTCCCTCGAAACCCGTCAAGGAGAGGATTCACAGAGAGATGAGGAGGAGTATGCGAAGTCATGGGCTTGCCTAGCAAACGTGCGGTTTTCGAGAGCGCGAAATATTCAGGGCACGCCAACAAGGTGATGGGGCGGAACACAGCCTTAATCCACAGTTGCGTGTTGATGCCGTAGATATGGTATCTGAAGGTCGGCTGCACACATTGCATCAATCGACGCCTAAATCAGGCTGTATCTGCACTACCTCCTGAACCACAGCTCCAATGGTCCATAGCATTTCGCCTTGAAAGCAATTCTTCATGTCACAGCGCGCCTTTCTCCTCATCCACCGTCGACCCATCTACTGCTAGGGTGTCTCTTTGCCTAATCATCACACCCCTCCGGTATCTTTCTTGGCCCTGACGGTACTGAAGAACATTGATCAGATGTGCTCTCACTGCAGTCCCAAGCTTGGACACTTGTATGCAATTGTCTTCTGAATGTGATAACTTACTCGGGTATGTCAGTGGTATCTTCTCTCTTGGTCCGTCGTTAAAGAATCTTCGGATCGGTGGAGCAACGACCAATGACAGTGGGCCCCCTGCTCCTATGACGAATGAGTAAAAGATTGCTGGTTTCTCGTGGGAAGCCCATCGCAAGTAGCGGAGTGGCTGATGGAAGAATTGAGGATAGGACATTCTGAAGAGGTCCGGCGTATGTCATACGTGGGGGGAGGATCTTCCTACGTAAAGTATTTTATGTCAAAGCATTTGGAAGGCAGAGTCCGTCGTCACAACGCGCGCCTGTGGTGCGGCTAAAGCTCGAATGCTTGGCGGCAAGCTGTGAAGTGTCCAGAAAGTCGGATGCATATATTGCCTACTTTAAACAATCTTGCCTCAGCCACCACACTGACATGCGTCGGCTCTTCTCTTTTTTGGTGCTGGCACTACTAGGCGTGGTGGAAGCCCTCAGTAGTAGCGGTCGCCGATTATTGATTGTCGTCGAAGAAACTGCGGAGAAAGCCAAATATTCGACCTTCTGGGGGGACCTTGAAGGTTTGTCAACCGTTCAAAAAGAATATCATCGCGCTTTGCTCCAAGTGAATCAGTCGACTCTACTTATACTTTGGTGACAATAGCTCGAGGTTACAAGCTCACGTTCGAGTCTCCGAAGAACGACAAGCTTGCTCTGTTCCGCTATGGCGAGCGAGCTTTCGACCATATCCTTCTACTCCCTCCTAAGTCAAAAGGTAGTTTCTTCGCTCCATTGGCTGGTACACTGTCTGACAGCATAGGACTTGGCCCATCCTTAACCCCCAATCTACTACTTCAATTCATAAACCAAAATGGCAACATTCTCCTCACCCTCTCCGCCGACTCCCCTACACCAACGGCCATCTCCTCGCTTCTCCTCGAGCTAGACATTCACCTACCTCCAGACAGAAATTCGCTGGTAGTAGATCACTTCAACTATGATACCTCATCAGCTTCTGAGATGCACGATGTCCTCCTATTGCCTCAACCAGCTGGCTTACGATCAGACGCCAGAAATTTCTTTGGAGGCGACGGCACGATTGCATTCCCAAGAGCGGTGGCGCAAGAACTGGGCAATACCAGCCCCTTGTTGGCGCCAATCTTACGAGCAGGGAGCACGGCGTACAGTTACAATCCGAAGGATGAGGTTGAGGCTGTTGAAGACCCGTTCTCTGTGGGAGAGCAAATCTCACTCGTGTCGAGTATGCAGGCACGAAATTCAGCGAGATTCACTGTCTTTGGATCTGCCGAAGCTTTACAGAATATATGGTTTAATGCGAACGTTAAGGCCGTTGGTGGGAAAGATGGCAAGACTGCCAATCGAGAATTCGCCAAGCAAGTCAGTGCTTGGACATTCCAAGAGCTAGGAGTATTGAAAGTTGGTAATGTCCAGCACCACCTAAGCTCTATTTCGGGAGGAGCAGCTGGGAACGATAGCGTCGCCCAGCTTGGCTACCTCAATCCTACCATATATCGTGTCAAGAACGACGTCGTGGGTGTCCCGTAGTCTTGAGTTTGAATGAATGCTAAATCTCCCCTAGACCTATAACGTCGAGCTCTCCGAGTATGCATACGATCATCTTGCACCTCTCAAGATTGACTCCGCAGATGCTCTCCAGCTCGAATTCACTATGCTTTCGCCTTTCCACCGCCTCGACCTTATTCCCGTCTCACAAACCGCAAACAGCACGATCTTCAGCTCTACCTTCCGACTACCAGACCAGCATGGGATTTTCTCGTTCCGCGTCAACTACAAGCGGCCTTTCCTCACCAACGTAGACGTCAAACGAGAAGTGACAGTAAGGCATTTTGCGCATGACGAGTGGCCGCGCAGCTGGGAGATCAGCGCAGGCTGGGTGTGGATTGCTGGTATCTGGATTACAATCATTGGATGGGTGGGCTTTGTGGGAATCTGGTTGTGGAGTGAGCCTGCCTACGAGCAGAGCAAAGGAAAGAAAATGCAATAGAAATCCTGTTATGTACACATAGTGTTGTACCAATATAAAAAGCTGATCTATGTTCTCTTGATTGCGAGTCCAAAATGCTGTCAACTAAATCTATTTCTTCAACCTTAAAATGGTCCCATCTTGTGAACTCGAGGCTAGAACAGTAGTTATCCTAAGATTTTGGAAACTTATCCGCAAGATTACCTTCTAACTCCATGGCTTGAAGCTCGCGCTTCGCAAATCGACATTCCTCTCTCGCTCCGCCACAAATGCCGTCCTCATGCAAAGACATCCGTAATGAGACAAAATTCGCTCCATAGCTACAACGACTGACCAGCCTTTCAGGTGCTGCTTTAGCTACCTGCCTCCAAAACTCAGACTGCGTACTTATCGAGCGCAATAAACCGATAGACTGTCTCCGCCCGCCTCTTCTCGACAGTCTCCCCACCCGCTGTCAGCAACTCAAAAAGGGCTATGGCGAATGCAAACGCGGCATGATTGATATGCGGAAAAGGTTCCGAGGGAATCAGCCCATTGCCGTGTCTAAGGAGATCGAAGGTGAGAAGGGACCACAGCTTTATGGTGGTGGGCGAGCGGTAGGGGACACGGGGATAGGAGGGATTGCCAAGGCGGCAGAGGCAGGGGATTTGTATGAAGGGAATGACGGCGAATTGAGGAGGAGAGATGCATAGTTTTGGGGTAGGTACTGGCAGGCGCTCGAGGCGCATGGCTGGGTGCAAATGGTACAGCAATCGAAGTCAGTGAGTTGCATTCGGCATTTGGTGAATTTACTGACAATGTTTGAAGAGACATAGACTTTGCTCTTATACCCCCCATATTCATGAATTCCATGTTACACTACATGTCCAGGGGATCAGCCATTGCACATTTGTAGGTCCATCTTCAGGTGCGAACCATCCGACTGATTGGGACAAGATCATACCGTGTATACTAATGACTGAAAGCGCTATCTTGTACGATGGTGCTTGTCGTCGTATGTGTCTTAAGAATGTTTATGTTCCTCGCTGTCATACTTGATAGTGCAAGTTCTCCATATGTCTCCAAAGACTGCTCATGGCGCCTGAAGAGTAAGCCGCGTGCAAGTCTAGCCTACGCCGTTCACATACATCTCGTTTGGGATCTGTTCCTCGGAAAAGCCCTCTCGTATCTTTTTGACAGTCCATCGAGCTTTGTTCTCCCAACATGTTGTTCGAGAACTCGAGCTATATTGCCTCTCATCACAGTCTTCGGCCTATATCTTTTTCTCATATCATAACCTCATTCGGGGTTCTACAGCGTCGCTGCGGTCAAGTCTACGAACAACAACCCCGGTCCGATAGTTTCTGAGAGCAGTATCACAGTGGTCGACACACAATTGCGTGGCTTGCCACGCTCCCTCCGTCCATGCTCACCTATTTGGCTACGACGCACATCAATACCACTTCCTGCAAAGAACCTACAGTGCATTTGACGGAGACCCTATCCGTCTATATAATCGTCACCAAAAGCCATGGAAGAACTGATGATTATGCCTTCAACAAAGCCAACTGTCAGGAAGCATCGGAGTTATTACCTAAGACTACTATCAATCAGACCTCTGAGTTCAATGACCGGGCACTTATTCCCCAGCAAGGTACCTAGTCCAATTTTCAGCATGTTTCCCGCAGACTCGCTGTTAACATTAAGCCATTCATTCAAATGTGGTACAACTTAATATCAAATTCGCTGACACAGGTCAAATTCGACGGCGAAAGGCTGGAGGGTTCGACGTACAGCTACCGTTCAGAGTCCTTAGCTGTAAATTCGCAATTTTTAGCCCTGAGCCGGTCAGGCGTGATCCATACGATCAGGGTGAACATTGATTGAAAGGCAGCGGACGGACGTTCAGCTATTGAAGTCTTAATGAATACAGGCGTATCTTCGGAAAATTCGTCTAGCTCTGTCTTGCACTAGCTGCAGTTGTCCACCAGACGGTTGTGGAAACGGCCTTACCGGAAGACTTGGTAAGCGATAGCTGGAGATAACGTATGACCGGATCTGCCAGATCAGGTGAGAATCACGCGCTCGGAATCCGGGTCGTGCCATACAGTCAATACAAACAAAGACCTTGCGCCGATGAATCAGGCAAGGGAGGTCCACCATCAGGAAGCTGCCGCACAGTTTTGGGTAAGATACCTGCTACGTACAATCACCAAGTCTTCCGCCAGCGCGGTCTTCCAGGCGTAGAAGAAGTTCTCCCTCGGGGCTCATACACTGTCACTGCTCGCTGATTGCTAATGACGGCTTCACAGAAAATAGGCGATGCGTGATAGGTGGCAATATCAAGACGTATCTCACTACTACAGCCAATTGATACAGCTTGTACCTTGCTGCAACTGCTATCGATGCCATTCGTGTTCGACGAGGTTTGGCGTTTATTCCCGTTGAAGTCGGTGTTTGTAATTGTTGGTGGACGGTGTTCAATTGGACTATAGCAAGTGGAGCATGGTCTATGATATGCTTTATAAGACAGGCCCGAACGAAAGATCTATATTGTCAATTCTGCCGTGCTCTGAACAGCATCGTCTACCTTTTTCACTCTATTTTGGAAATCCTCTCCAACGCAGAACCGAACTCCTTTACAGTTACCCTTCTCATCAAAACCGACCGCCAACAATTTTTCAACAACCCACCGTGCTGTTTGTGTATGTAAAGATGCTCCCTGCTTCCCTGCATCGATCGCGGCCTTTCCTGCTGCGAGAGCCTGGAAGACAACCAATTGATCCTGCATATACTCATCTACGCAACCACCATGCTTCAACTCTCGCTTCAGATCTTTGACGACCTTCGATACAAGCTTTTCGCATGTCTCTTCGACTCTGAATCCTTTTGTTTTCCGATCATACAGCCAGTCACGGCCCAAGCGATAGCCGTTTGACATTTCCGCAACTAACAGCAAATACCAGCGTTTGTCACTGCCTGAACCCTCATCGACAGGGAAGAGGATCTCAATATCAGGATCGAAAGCTAGTAGGTTTGCAACGACGTCGTTCCGTATGACACTCCTAGCTTTCGTGTCCGGAGCCAAGATGGATACATGGACCTTGGTCAACTCGCCCCTATCCTCGAAGGTGAAGGCCGGCGGAACAGATCCCCGCGTAAATGGTTCGAGGTCGAATGTGACTTTGCCAATCATGTTTCCTCCGGTGCTCCATCCTCGCTTGTGGACGGTAGTGGTAATTGGCGGTATGCCAAGCTTTGAGCATAACATTGGAAAGAGGACCTGAGAAAGGTATTCAATGGATGGGGAGCTGCTGACATTGGTCCCGCCATTGATGGTGATACGAAGTGGTACTGCAGAACTTATCTTATCCAATGAGCTTGAAAGACCAAAGAGCAGATACGGAAGTATTGCTTGCAAGACCAGTGGTATGGATCCTGGAGTGGACACAGGGATCTGAGAGGCACGGCAAGTGAGCTTTCCAGCATCGAAAAGGTCTTGCCATACCCCTAAATTCTCGCTGATGAGATTACCACCCGTCGAATGCTCCTTAGAGCTACTCCCAATGGGGGCTCCGGATGCTGCTCGAGCAGGCCTGAACACCAACTCTCTACTCCCTATTGACATACCTTCCGTTTCCGCTCCAGTGGCTCTTGCTAGCCATTCTGCGCCCGCAAGATGGGAAGCTTTCAAGCCTCCTCCTGTGCCTGGCAAGGAGAGGGGCCCACGCTTCCCTCTTATATCGGTCACATGGATTGGAATATGCGTAAGCGAAGAGAGTGAAAGCGCAAGACGCAGCAATTGGCCTCCACCTTCGAGTGTAGTACCGTCTAGGTGGACCAGAGACTTGGAAAGAGACATATCAGCTTAAAGCCCGACGCCTCTCGTGGTCGTGGTTCAGAGGAATAAGCCTACGAATTTTCGAGTACGAGCAAGCCTTCGGCGCCGACTTCAACAGCGAGAAGCGTGGATGATGCAGCCAGCAGCAGTAATGATCAGTAGCGACTGGTGGTCAGATCATTATGTTATACGAATCGCCTCCGTATTCCTCTCTCTCTCTCTTTCTTGAGGTCCAGATATGACTCAACATACGATTGCTGGATGACTCATAGACATAGACTCTGCTACCAATGCCAGCTCCATCGCTCCCTCGGACTACTTCACGCTCTCTCCCAAGATAAAAACATGAACACTGCCAGCAAAGAGGGTGCGGTCGTGCTATGTAGTTCTAGCTCTTCGATGAGCTCGATTGCTGCCGAAAGATTCCTGCAACACGCCTGACGAATATGCAGCGATCAGTCGGTGCTTGGGCGGCATAAAGCTAGAGTCGAGCCAGGATCGACTTCGGCAAGGAACAAGTCGAGTCTCTGTCGAGGATACTCGGCCAGTGGGGGTGGAACAATGCGGTAGGAGGCCCCTGCCCTGGACTTACCCCACTCCAAGCCGCTCTCCCAGGGCGCTTGACCCCCATCAGCCTACTTTACTACTTAAGATTGCAGCCGCGAAACGTGTTTTAGGCTTGATCCCGGAAGTTTCACCTATTCGTAACCTCCGCTCGACGCTTTCTCATCCACCCCATTTCTCTACCTGCAATCGTCTTCATTTATAGTCACAACAGAATACAGTCTCTATTTGCGCACGGCTTGAAGATGTTGCAATGCCTTCTTTCCGTCCTCCGTCTAAGGCGAGCTCCGGCTACCTTACTCTTGCCGTGACCCGTGGCCTTTCGAGCACTCCGTCTTAGTGGAGAATATGGCAAGCCGCTCTAAAATCATCCTCTGGAAGGTGGCCTTTTCCGTTTGTCGTCTCTTATTCTGTCATTCTATATTCCCACCTAGCGCCCCTACTTTCTACTTTTCTGCGTGTGTGGACCTGCTCCTGTTTTAACTTTACAGCAGTTTGCAAAGGCTTTGTCCCGGACGCTAGTGGGCCGCACGTTACAGAACCTCCCCTACTAAAAATAGATAATAAGGCCTTAATAATATATAATTATATTTATAATTTATAGACCTCTTAATAGATCTTATAAATAATTTTATATATCTTATTTTTAATATTTTAAACCTAGCCTATTATCTTATTACTATTACTACGCTATTATTATACTATTATTATACCTCTACCTATTATATTAATAATTAGGGAGTATATTAAATATAAGTTTAAGCTTAAATATAATAATAATTAGATTATTATTATATATA
>JAABUW010001483.1_pt1 | contig 39034 bp, 61 predicted proteins | sample 5560081 | NCBI WGS metagenome assembly JAABUW01 (sample SAMN10711882, study PRJNA513363) | rock metagenome | isolation source: Antarctica rocks | place: Antarctica: Victoria Land, Knobhead sud | reverse complement strand
GTAATGCTCTGCACGCGGCAGGTGCGTGGACCCAACATGGCGATGGGCTCTGTGCAGCAGCCCAAATCCGACCGTCTCACGGAGCGCACGGGTTACTCACCGCAGGAAGGCGCATCGTAGCCCTGCTCTGGGCGGTCAGGCGGCTCGCCAGCATCATAGCGCCGCGTAGCAACTGTCTTTATCCGCCTCAGAGCAATCATGCTTCGCCATGCCGACGCGGCTCACGGCGCCAGGCTGACCGTCTCGAAAGCTGTGCTTTAGGTGCAAGAATAGGCCTGCCGAGTCTTACGGTGCGTCTCGTTGTGTGGCAGGAGAACGGGGCGCGCGGGTGTTGGGCGATTTCCCACTGCTGCAACAAACATTTGGACCAAGAAGCACCAATCCTTGGTCGCCTTTGCACTGCCTTTCCTCCAACAACTGCCTTCCTTTGCCCCCAAATAAGGGCTTGAGATAACTGGTTCTGGGGGTCAATCCTTCCTTCCTTCAACCGGATGCAAGGCGCACAATTATGTGCTCTGATTCTCGATCACCTAGCTGCTTGCGTTGCTACGAAGTGGCATCTGCTCGTTGATAGCGCAGCTTTTCTTTTTATGTTCAAAGACTGGATTGGTTTCGGCTTGCCTACAGAGCAGTGGCGGATGCTGCAAGCTTGAGCGGCAATGAGCTTTCCTCAGTTCCTATCAGCAGTGCAAAACGCAATCAACCGGGAAAATGGTACGGACGGAATGGCCTCCAATCAAACTGGTGCTGTTGCGCGTGCCCGGACGCGTATCAATCTGTGCATAACGTTCACGTGTGCAGGAGCCCAGCTGCGGAGCCTGCTGCATATCAACAACCCGGACGCCAGCCACGCCGTGTATGAGGTGATCCCCGTCCCCGTCCCTTTTTCGACCGCCGTCATGAGCAACCCTGCGGCGTCAATTGCGTGATGTCAAACTTGATCGCCGACTGCCATGGCGCCTGTGCGCAGGCGAGGCAGAACAACGCCAGGTGGACGCCGGCGCAGGCCTGCCAGCGGCTTCCGGAGCCGTGGAGCGAGGTGGTTGCCGCGCACTCACAGTGCCTTGCGGAGGTGCAGTCTGGACGCCACACGGAGGCCTACGCCGCCATCACCTCTGCAGTGCAGCCTTTCATCAAGGTGCGCCACGGCTGGGCCCACAAAATTGATTGTCTGATCTGTGTCTCGAATGAATTGAGCGAATGAGTTCAATGCTGGCGCGTGAGCCACCCTTTGCCGCCGCAGTCAGACACAGCCACGCCGGAGGGCGCCTCTGGAAGCAATCGCACCTCCCCGGCATGCACGCCTGTGCAGTTCACACCGCAATGCTGGAGTGTGGGCGAGGTGCCAGCCTTGCGTACACAACGCCGCGCAATATCGCAACTGTGTTCTGAGAAATTCTTGTGCTGCCGCAGGCTTTCCAGGCAGACCAGACGGCGTGGACGATACAGCCGATGCTGGGCTTTGTGCGCAGCCTGAGAAGCGTGGCGGAGGCGGCAGACACCGAGGCGGCCGCCGGCGGCCGGCGGCCGGAGAAGCTGGCCGACTGCCTGGACAAGCTGCGCAAGCTGTTCCAGGCCGCGCAGCAGGCGGCAGGCGAGTGTGCAAGGTTCTCTGAAGAGAACACCTCTAACAAGAGAACACCGTCATCGCACATGGCGGGCATAACGTCATCGCACATGGCAGGCATCTCGGCAGCCAGAGGCCGCACATCTGTTAGGTCCAGGCCTGGTCAGCGTGAAGCTGGGCGCCATACTTTCAGCATGCTGTTGGCTACATGCAGCATCGACCTTTCTGAAGGGTGACCTTTCTGAAGGGTGTCCTTCTGAAGGGTGACCTTCTGAAGGGTGACCTTCTGAAGGGTGACCTTCTGAAGCGTGAGCTTCTGAAGGTGCTATCTGGGTTGGCGCAGCGGCAGGTGCTCACCCCCGCCCAGCAACCCTGCCAGCCGGTAGCAACCGATTTGGGCCAGCAGAAAGCAGGGATGTGGTCAGTGACCACAGCCGTCACGTCTGCATGCAGGCAACAAGGCGAAGAAGCTGGCGACGCTGGACCTGGTGAACGTGCAGTTCAAGGTGTTCTTCCGGCTAAACACCATCCGGCTGTGCGCCAGCCTGGAGCGAGCCGTCGACTCCCGCGGCTTCCTGCCCCTGGACCGCTTCCCGCCCGCGGCGCAGGTCACCTACAACTACTACATCGGCCGCCTCGCCATCTTCGACGAAGACTATGTGCGTCGCCCGGCCGCCCACTGCCCGTGGCTGCCCGTGGCCTGTCGGTCGTCCAGCACGGCATAATAGCTGCAGCATGGAGCATGCGCAGGTCCTCGCAGTGGCAGCGCCGGTTCCTCCATGGCTGTGCGGCTACACCACGTCCTTCCGCTCGATGTAGACAGCATTGTAGGTCATCTGCAGGGTTGTGACGAGTCACAATGCATTTGTGCTGCAGGGCAAAGCACAGGAGCGGCTGACGGCTGCACTGCGGCGGTGTCCCAAATCGGCAACGGGCAACCGCAGCAAGCTGCTCAAGTACCTTGTGCCAGTACAGGTGAGCATCATCCACAAAAGGGACCTTGAGAGACCTCATGCACAGAAAGGGTGCTACGCAGTCATGCTGACATGTGCCAACATCAGATGTGGAAACAGGTTCTGTCTGATATGCAAGGACTTGAATGCCCTGAGCTGTGCCAAGCTGGCTCAAGGACATGTTTGCATAACCCCTGGCGCGTCGATGCAGCTTCTACTCGGGCGGGCGCCGGCAGCGGGGCTGCTGCAGCGGCATAAGCTGCACCAGTACGACACAATCGTGGATGCGGTCCGCACTGGCAGCATCGGCGCACTGAACCAGGCGCTCGCCGCCAACCAGCGCCGCTTCATAATGGAGGTGCGACACCAGCTCCTCCACAAACTATCTGGCCGTCCTGCGCTTCTCGCTGTCCTGTTGCAACGCTTGTAGTGCGGCGGTGACCTGCTCTCTGCTTGCTCTTGTGGACACAGCTCACATGCGGACATTGGGACGCCGTAGATCGCTCGGGTAGAAATCTGAGTGCCTAGCCTCCAACCTTCGAGGCCGCTCTCGAGGCAGTCACTGTCTGCTTCTGGAGCAGCTTGTATACTCTATGCAGCTTGCCAACCCTGCCGTTTGTACTGTGCCACAGGGCATCTACCTGCTGCTGGAGAAGCTGAAGTTCCCGGTCTACCGACGGCTGTTCAAGCGCGTGCAGCTGTTGCATGCCGAGGCCGCCCCCACGAAGGCGGCGCAGCTTCCTCTAAGTGCGGCACTGGCGCCCTACCCACTTTCCAAGTCGTACTCGGCAGTCCTAATGGGTGCCAAGTCCACTCTGCGTCCGGCTGCTGTCACACAGCATGCAGCGCCTCCCGGCTGCAGTGCAACCTGTATCGAGATGAGCTCATCTCTATGATCACCGCCACCAAAGTCAGGCGTCTTGTAGTCTCTGGCCTGCTCGAGGCGCCATTGCTTTTGGCTGCAGGCCTGTTCCAGAAGGCGCTGGCGTGGCAGGGGGTGGACATGGACATGGACGAGGTGGAGTGCGTTGCCGCCAACCTCATCTACAAAAAGTTCGTCAAGGGCTACATCTCCCACAAGAGCCAGGTCCGCTGCTCTGTTGCTCGTCAGGCAGGCTGCGGTTTGATGCGAGATGCAGGAGTGCAGTCTGGTCCGCGCATTCTGCACTCTTGCCGTGTTTGTCGGTGCCGCGTATTTACAGATCCTGACGCTGCGATGCAACTGTCGCAGGTCGTCGTGCTCAGCAAGGTCGCGCCGTTCCCACCGCTGAAGGACATCGAGATGCCGTGATTGCCGCCATGGCATTAGCCGCAACTATATTGAGCCAACTCCATGCTTGGGGACTACCGTAGAGCATGGCAGGGGCTGAGGACATCAACCGTGGTTTCAAGTTGTACCGGTTTGCAGCAGATCATGATATGCTCCAACGGAGGCACCTACCTACCTATGGTGCATACGTAGATCACTCGATCAACAAAGTTCATGTTCCAACCTACAAACCACCGTTTTCAATCAAGCAGTTTCAAATGTGACGGCAGTATCTCACAAAGGACAGCTGCGCGCAAAGCCGCAGAGGTACGCCGCAGCATTTACTTCTGCAGCGACCACAAGCCATCGAAATACTCGTCGAAAATGAGTTCTGCACAGCTCTTTCCAGCCAGAGCGCGTTTCCTGCAAGGCCGCAGGTGGAACGGATGAGTGTGCAGCGCTGCTGTCTTGCCGCTACGGCGCTCATTTCACAAACAATTGCTCAGACGCATGCGCAGTTGACCAAGTCCTCAGACAAGGACAGTGCAGGGGACATCGGAGAGAGACAATGGAGGCTTACTTGAAGGCGCGCAAGTGACGCTTCGCCTGTGCGCTCAGCGGCGCCTGCTTCAGGCTCAGCATTGCGTCCGTCAGGTAGCCGAGCCACACGGCGTTGGTCGCTGGCGTGTGCGCCGCCCAGTCGCCCTTCGTCAGCTTCTGCATGCGCCTGTAGGTGTCCGCCTGCGCAGCAGAATTTCTTCAAAAGTCAGAAATGAGGGACGCACGCCTTGCCGTGCGGGCTGCCGTGCCGCATGAGGCATTATGGGGCCGTTGTCAGGGCAGCAGCGTGCTATCACAGCGTGCTGTCGCAGCTGCTCAGGTGTCTCGGCTGTCACTGGAGGAGCCAGGAGCTGCAGGTCGAACAAAGGAGCTGCAGGCCGAACAAACCCGGAACGCAGAACATCACGGTGGCACCCTGATATGACTGGGCGGCACCCTGATATGATTGGGCGGCACCTGGCAGTCGCCCTTAGGGCCGGCAAACAGCTCCGGGTCGGCGGACAGGTCGCAGAAAGCAACGGCGGCGCCCGGCATCGTCAGCCGCGACAGCGTGAAGTCAATCAGCGTCACCGCCAGGCCGCCTGTCTTGGCCTTCGTGTCCACGCCCCTGCAGCGCATGGCAACTCGCTTTCGGAGTTGCATGATCACATCCCCAAACCTGTCAGGCCTTGCATGTTTTGCAGTTGCATCAGCGATTGCGGCACCCCAAGCTGACAGAATGTGTTTCATGCAGGGCGTGCAATCTGGCCAGAACGGGGCGATCCACCGTGTACAGACACGGGATCGCGTCGCACCGGAAGCGGTAGGAGGCGGTGGCGGGCGCGCCGCGCCGGATGAGCAGGTTGCCCCAGTGCAGGTCGCGGTGCTCAAATTGGCAGGCCTCCTCCGCCACACCCACCGCCAGCGCCACCTGCAATAGTTCAACGATTGTATTGGTTTTTCGGGGCGTGCGACTGTGTGGACAAGCGAGGAGAGGAAAGGAATTTCCTTTCCCCTCACCATTGTTCGCCCAATGCAGATTGCGGTACTCGAGCTGGCAGGGCGCCATGCCGCGCACGCCGTCAGTGCCACCAGCGACAAAAGATGCACATGTCACGGAAGGAAATGGATGCGGTGCTGTGAGGTGCAGGGATGCTCTGGCCTTGCTGATCAGGGCATTTCGCAGATAGCGCGCATGAACATGCGTGCCCACATCAACATGAGCAGGGGCGCCGCACCTGCAGCAGGATGCTCTTGGCTTCGTCCAGCGAGCGCAGCTCAAAGTGCTCCAGGTCCACTCCGCCGTCCGCCACCACAAAAACCACGTACAGCTGCGTTGTGAAAGTAGAATCCGAGATTCAGGACGCACAGCTCGTGCCGGCTGAGCGCGAGAGAAATTATGTCGAGAGGAAGCTCGTGAAAGTCGATCTTGTGGGCCTGTGCACTGATGCCACTGGCACATCTCACAGATCAATCACATTCCGAAACACGGTGCTAGGCATGGCTGACAGTCAACCCAGACGCCTACTGCGGCTTGATCATCGATAGACAGCAACACTGGCATGCGTGGCAGGGCGAAGCCGTCAGGCCAAACGCTGTGCAGCATGACTGTGTCAAGTGCCCATGGCGCTTGCCCATTCTGAAAGGGCTGTATTGAAACTGCACCTGGTCGTCGGGGAAGGCATCAGGGGCATCGTTCTCGGAGCCGTGGCGCGCGTCCCAGGCGTGCCACTCGGCCACCAGCGCCGGCGCGTATCGCCCCCGGCAAACGCCCACGCCGTGCATCTCCACAAAGGCCGCCGTCGCGTTGGCCGCCGGCGGCGCGCCTGCGTATGAATGGCGCCAGATGTGGGCGGGATTGTGGATGTTATGGCACTTCCTCCAAAACGAGGCGATCTCTGGCTGACGGAATCAGTCCAACTGTGAATCGGCGGGCTGCACGCTGCTGTGTCATCGGCAAGAGCAGTCAGTTGGTGTTCACCGCTTCACACGAGCCCAACGTGGCTGAAAGAGAGAAATGAAAGGCCACTGCATTTGCTGCACAGCTGTCTGGCGACGCCGAGTCTGACAGCACACACCTGGATCGCCACGCAGGCGAGACAGCTGGATAGCGATGTCCACCTCCGCCACGATGTCAGACGCACGCTTCTGCACCTCCCCATTGACCAGCAGCTCCCCGTCCAGGGGCACGATCTTGAACACCACGCCCTCCGCCTGTGTGGCGCACAATGACGGGGCTCGCCCAGCTTGAGCATAAGACACATGCGGCAAGCTGCAGCAAGCTGCAGCAAAGAACCGCCACCACATAGCTACCGCAGTGTCGCACGGAGGAAACATTTCCTGGCGCTCAGTATAATCGTCTAGCATAAGTGAGCAGCGGATGTGGCGAGGCCATGCAGCCAAGCCTGCCCCCACCTTGAAGGCCTCGCCAAAGGTGCCTTCGCCGACTTTACCAATTGACTCCAGGTCCACATGCTCTGCAACGCATGGTTCATGAACATCAGAGTGTCAGAGTGGCAGTGCGGCAAGGAAACCTAGCGCGGATAACTCATTGCAGCCAGATGTCAGAAAGAGGCACGAAGACAAGCAGGCAGATATGTGTCGAAGGCGGTCAGCAGCCGTCATGTGCTGCAATGCACTCTATCGCAATGGCAAATGCAAAAGCGTCACTACATGATTCAAGCTGGAAGGTCACGCTGAAAGTTCGTCAAGCCGTCGTCTGTGACAGCGCTCCGCACCTGAGAGCAGCTGGGTCATGGACGGCAGCGCCTGCACGTCCCTCGGCTGCCCGCATAGCCGTAGCAGCTGCTCCAGGGGGGCGGCCGCCTGCGCTGCCTCCTGCCCTTCCTCCTCCGCCACCAGGCTGACTCTCGCCAGCTGAGCTGCCGCCGCCTCGATCGCTGCGTCCTGCAGGAGGACTGCCGCCACGCCCGCTGCTGCGCCCTGCGCATCCGCAACTGCTGCCCCTGCCGACGTCGATGCCGCAACGCCTGGGGTGGGGCCTGAAGCGTCTGCCACTGTCTTTGCCACAGACAGTGGCAGACCCGTCGCCGCTGCCGCTGCTGGTGGCTCAGCGTCCGGCTGCAAAAGTCCCTGGGAAGACGTGTTGCTGGCAGTCCGGCTGAGCGCCGACGGCGACTCCGGGCTGGCATACAAGTCCTCGTCTGCTGCCCGTAGGTCTGCCCGCGACGCCGGCAGCGGGCTGATAAATACCTCCCCTGCCTCTGCATTGCTGTCTGCGCCCGTCGACGCTGGCTGCGTCGCGCCAACTGCCGCGGCCGCGGCAACATCGTCTGCGGGGCCGCCTGTGCTGGGAGTGCCGAGGCCTGACTGCGCCTCTGGGCTTTCCACAATCGGCGACACAGCTGCGGAGGCAGAACATGACCGCTTTCCGCCCGTAGTCGTGTGAACCACGAGTGTCGCTCTTGTCTGGACCAGGCTTTGAGACTCATGCACATGCATGCAAAACTGTTACCTGCAGCATGCCGGACGGTGGCCTGCTGCCCCAGGGCAGCATCTTCTGCGCGGGCTCGCACCTCTGCGCCAGTGCCGGAGCTCCTGTGAGCGCAGTCAACACGTCAGCGCATGCTGACTGTCGGGAGGCCAACCGCTCCAGGAAAGAGAGGGACAGCTCTCAACATCACGACAGGAAGTTCGAATTCCTACATTGCAGCCAGCCACGTGACTGAACACACAACAAATCACCTGAAGCCGAAACGCTGCAGAGCGCTGGTGAAGCCCAGCGACAGGCGCGACAGTCCCGCCTCGATGCTCATCCGGTCGCTGAAGCTGCTGCGCGCAGCCGGAGCCGGCTGCCCTGCCGCCGCGGCCGAACACGGCTCGCCCTCTGCGGCGTCGGGCGCTGCACTGAGCGTTGTCCCTGTGCCAGCTGTGCCGTACCTGTAGGATGCGGCACAAGTGGCCTGAAGGGCAGCAATGCGAAAGAAAGCAATAGGGATTCTATTCATATGACCTGGCAATCTTCGTCTGTCTCTGCTCAAACCGCATCAACAGCTGCCAGCGTGTTGCAGGTAGCCGGTCACCATGCAGCCGCGCTGTGCAAGCGGTGCAGGCCATGTGTCCATACGCGGGTAACACGCAGGCACAACGGCACCTGTGCGGCGGCGGCGGGTGCGACACCATGGACGAGCGTCGGCGCGACAGCCCAAAGGATATGCCGCTGTGCCGCGCTCGGCCCGCCAGCGATGACAGCTCGGCGGCTGCCGGGCTGCCTGGCTTGCCTGCGGTGTGAGAAGGTGCCTGAATTCGAAAGTCGGGTCCAAACCTTGAAAGCGGCGAATTGCTCCTTGCCGCACACAATGGTTGGTGGGTCCTGCACAGCATGCCTGGCACAGGAGCGCCTCCATGTGCAATCCGTATGCCAGCCATGCTGGCAACTTGAGAAGTCAGTAAGGAGGCACCAGGGCTGCTGGCAGGCGCGTCTTGCACCGCTGCCGCAGCGGCGAGCCGGTCGATGAGCGGCTGCCCACCGGCAGGCGGCAAGGCGGCCTCCGCCGTCGGTGGTGATGCCTGACGGCGCACCGGCGCCGCCGGCGATGGCGTTTCCACAGCCAGATCGAAGGCATCGACCTGGCAACGAGGGCACTGAATTCTGCGGTGCCCCCCTAGTTGGCCTTTCAAGAGTGCCACTTTGTCCTTTCCATTGATCAGTGCCCTTGAGACATTCAGACACCAGGCTGAGACCAGACACATGCCAACACTAACCTCCTGGAAGTGGGCGCGCATGGCAGCGAGGAAGTGCGCGCCGGCGTCCGCCTCGTGCTGCTTTGCAGACGGCGCCACCTTGCGCGGATACCGACGCCCACCCACATCTGGCTGGCGTGCAGCTTGTGACGGCGGTGGACTGTTGGCGGCTTTGTCGGTTGTGGCGCTCGGTGCATCGCTCTCTGCATTGACGGCGGGCAATGCTGCCCTCACGCCGGCTCCTGCCTGCTTCGATGCGGACTTGCCAATTCCCTTGCCCTTGCGGCCTGACGGCTTTTCTGCTGCGGCAGCTTGGTCGGCTGCTGGCTTCAACGCCCAGTCCGTTGCTTGCAGCACTCCCTGCAGCAGTGCAGCAGGCCTTTGTTATGCACCGCCGCCCATTCCGTCGCAGCCTGGTGAAGCAGCACTGTAGTGCAGCATCCGAAGGTGCGGGATTTGGAAACCTCCGGTGTCAGATTCTCTCACACACCGTGCATCCCGCCTGATCGAGGCGCTTCTTGCGGGCGAAGGTGGCCAGCGTTTCAGGACGGTGCTTGAACACCTCCGTCGTCCCAGCGGCAACGCTCTGCCCCTCGGCTTCAGGCACCGCGTTCGTGACATCACTGAGCGCTGCCTTCTTTGTTACTGGCGACATGGCTGGCTGCGCTCTACACTGTGTGCGAGGTCCCGCGATGCCCGGAAATCACCCTTCGACAAGCCACCCTCGCGCAGAGCCCGCTTGCCAGTACAGTTCAATACTGCGCACTATGCATGATGAGTGCTGCAACGCCGCAATGAGGAGGTAGAAGACAGCAAGACACAGGCACACAGCGCTCCATAAGTCCAGATGATCAGCTGTCGTGCGAGGTCTTGCACCGGGAATCATGTCGAAATATTCAGATATGTTGTGAGTCCCGTCGATGCAAACTTGAAACGCCAGCTCATCATGCTGGGCAAAGTTGCACGTGTAAAGTTGCAAAGTTGCACGTGTAGTCGTCTGCACGACTGCCAGAAAGCTGGAAAATATCCGGGTTGCTGCATCGAACGATCGTTGTTTGTTGTTGCTGCCGTTGAATCCAGGAGCTGCCGGGTCGTCATACAGTCCCAAGTGCATCGCGGTTGCAGAAGAGCAGGTGTTGAAGGTCGGAACCACAATACTGTGTAGAACTGGACGCGATCCATTTGCGGAGCTTCCGATGCCGGCTTCAGAGGGGCAGGTCAGTCTCGTCGTCTGGAACAGCAGCGGCAATCTATCGCAGCAGAGCGCTTTGGGCAAGCATCCTACGCACTGCCACGCCGCTGACCTGCTGTTCTGTCTCGCAGAGCCAGCAAGAACGAGCTCCGGACATACTCGAACTGCATGTTATCGAGGGTGCGGCAAGCGGACAAGCACTGCCCAAGCCGGCGCGCTTCCAGACGACGCTCACAGTTGGCCGCACCAAGGTGTCGACTCTATGCCTTATGCTTTCGTGCATTCCGTTGCGACAGTCTCCAGTGACGGGGCCACACGTGCTGTCGAAGCGGGAATAAGGGCACACCGGACATGCAGCACGCACGTCAGTCTGTTGCCGTCCAGCGCTCTTTCTCACGGCATTCCATGCAGTGAACCAACCTTGCCGCTCTGTAGCAGCAATGTACTCCTTGAATCCACACAGAACATTTCGGTCGAGTTTTTTGGGCAGTGCGCCGGGTTGCACATTGCTGCGCCTGCGCACTGCACACAGGGACCTCTGGAATCCTCCGCTGCACACCCCTCTCCTGAGAACCCTGCAACCGGCTGCGCAGGCGAGCAAGGTGCACATCAAGGGCGACCAGTCCGTGTCGGAGCGCCATGGGGTGATCGCCTGGACGGCGGACGGCTGGACTCTGTCCGACAGCGGCAGCTCCAATGGGACCTGGGTCAACGGGGAGCGCCTGGAGCCAAACGGTGGGTCTGCACAGTGCACACATGTAGATTCTAGATCTGAACAGGTGCATGTCAGGTTCCAATCATGTGGACCACGGGCAGTCTGGCAGAAGGCCGATGCTGCAGACAGGCTGGACCTACGGCGACCAGGGAGGCGTGGTGAAGGGGTGTGCAGAAGGATCGCCACAAGGTCATGCTTGGTGATTCTGTCAAAGCCGCTGAGATGGTTGTCGGGCTGTGAGCCTGCAGTCAGCTTTTCTGCAGTCTGGCCCGCCGGATGGTCAGCCGCTGCGCTGCACATTTTTCACTTGCACCTTTTCATCTGCAGGCCCAGGGAAGCAGCTGAAGGATGGCGATATCGTGCAGGTCGGCTCAGAGACCAAGATGCGGGTCGAGGTGCGAGATCCCACAATTCCCAAACTGTGCTGCAGCTGAGAAGCAGTGCAGGATTGGCTGCAATCTCACACGAGAGCTCCGACCACAATGGCCCGCTGCCGTGCCGCATCCGCCTCCTGGACCAGGCATTTCTCAGCCCGCGCTGCCAGGTATTGCAAGCAAGAATGCGACATCTTTGTCTTCGATCGGTGACATTAATGACGCAGCTGGCGCCGCATGCGGACGAGGACATCACAGTGGAGCAGTACTTCGAGGCGGAATGTCACCGCCTCATCCAGCGCATCAAGGTGCTCGGCCACCTTGCCCTACCTCATCATCGACCTGTCTGCGATGTCGCTTTTGCTGCTCTCATGGCAGTCATGGAAATTATGCCTGCGCGCTGCATTACTAGGTATCTCTCTATGCACATGTGAATGGCTGTAGCATATCTATCTGTAGCATATCTAATTGAAGTGCGCTCAACATGCCTGTGCAACCCATCCCAGGGTTGTGTGTCACGGCCATGCAGGGCCGATACGAGCAGCACGCCAATCAGCTCATGTCGGACTGGCTGGTGCAGAAGCAGCAGCTGCAGGAGATGGCGGCCTGAGAATGGCTGCATGAGCGCCGTTGCAGGCACGCATTGTTCCAGCAGCGTTTTGTCACCCTCAAAAGGCTGCCTCAAAGGGAATGCTCGGCTGAAGAGCACTGACATAAAGTGCAGCAATCCACCGAAGCACAATTATCTCGGGGTAGGTTTCTTGTTTGAATTTCAGATGTTCGTACAGCCCTTGCGAGCAGCAGGAATGCGCCGCACATGGCAATGACCAATCCGGGTCGATGCCTGAATTTCTTGACCATCGCAACCAGCGGTTGCTTGTCATAACCCTTGAAAGGTAGAACGTCACTGAACCCAATTCATTTGAGACACCGAACTAGCCTTCACAATGACAGCATGCTCATGAAGGACTGCAATGCTGCCATAAATGCAGAAAATAAACGCCAAGGTCCTGTCGTACCCACAACAGTCCGCCATGGCTGCACCAAGTGCAAACGTGTGCATCAAGTCGCTATGAACAGTCTCGCCGTCTGATGGGTCGCTTGGCTGCACTCCCTATAGGCACTTTGTCCGTGAAAGTGGCCTGCTGATGCCTGTCTCGACTGTCTGCTGCTGCCTTGTCCGTCTCCCTTGCAAGGAGGGGCGCCGCCAACGACCGGCGGGACTGTTCCATCGCACCCAAGCGTCCCTCACACCATGCCATCAGGCTGTGGCGTCAGCAGACCCTCAGCACGACCACAGCCGCCACCGCACCCACACATTACGTGCTGGGCTGCGCCCCGGCGTTTGGTCGGCCTGACGAAAGCGACAGCATTGGCCGCCGCCGTGTGCCGGCATCCACTCAGGTCTGATCAGTAGTAGTCCCACGCGCCCGCGCTGCTGTAGGCCCCCCCATAGTACTCCTCGCCCTCCTCGTCCGACCCCCACGTGTACTGCGGCTGCTGGCGCGGCGGCGGCCGTCCGTAGAAGCTGCTGTAGCCGCCGCTGCCGGCGGGGCGCCGGTAGTAGGCGCCGCTGCCGTGGGGCCCGTACTGCCTGCACGGGGCCGCGACCAAATAGGGTTTAGCAAAGGCAGATGCGAGATGAAGCCTACAATTCGGCTCAGATGTCATGGAGGGGCGGCGGGTCACAACATTTCGGTGCGGGCTTGGGTGACTGCACGAGTTGGCCGCCTGTCCAGCCCTGCCATGCGGGGGACCGGCAACGTGCGCAGGATGATCGAGTTTGAGGTGCAGAGTAGGAGTCGGCAGCGGCGCACTGCTGGTAGGCGCTGCCGGACCGGGTGTAGGCGCTGTTCGGGAAGCCGCTGCGTCGCGAGGACGTGCCGCTCGTGCGCCCGTTGGCAGCGGTTCGCAGGTTGTGCACCGCATCGTACTGCACGCACAGGCGGGCGTATTATGAGTCAGGGCACAGCAGCAATAGGAGCTGCAGGGGGAGGCTTTTCAAGTAAGAATATCGGCTCGTGCCTGGCTGTCCAGAGCACGAGCAGTGGCGAATGAGGCGCATCCACAGAATGGAGGCTCTTTCTCAAGTCGGCTGCTGGCATGCGTATAGGACTGACAAACACGTGCAACAGAGCCAACAACAGAAAGTTGGCTCCTGAAACAGCTGCCCGTTTGGGAGCAGGGATCCACATGCCTGCTGTGCATGCCAGTATTGTGGCGCAGGCACAGATTTCGAGGACGGCAAAGTCTGCCGAGTGCATGCAGTGTGGGCTCCAGTGGCAGAGTCAGTGGGAGGAGGCAGTCCGGAGGTCACACCTCTTGCCGGCGCACAGGGTCCGACAGCACCGAGTTGGCTTCGCTAACGAGCGCAAACAGCCTGTTGGCCTGCTCCAACACCGCCGCCTGTGGTAGCGACACTGTGAGCTCAATACAGGAGCACGACTCATTCGTGTCAGAGAGCCATCGGTGGATGTGCTGTGTGCTTGCATTGGTGCAATGCAGCTGGTGAGAAGCTGCTGTGGCTATGATGATGACAGAGTACTGTTGGGCACACGCTGACCATATTGCTGATGACTGAAGGCGTTTTGGAGAGCACTGGGCGTTGCACCTCGATGGCAGGGGCGTCGCCGATGAGGCGGGCGCCCGGCAGCAGCCCGCTGCTGAAGCGGCAGGCAGCCGCCGCCTTGTCCGGATGCATGCGCAGCGCAAACTTCTTGTACGCCTTGCGCACCTGCAGCAACAGCAAGTAGTCGTCATGTATTGCACACGAACCAGCAAAAGCCAGCACAAATGCCAGCCTTTTCGACGGTGCAACTGTCTCTTCACATCCTCTCCAGCCAGGATCTACAAGGCAAAGGCAACAAGCCGTGCGATGCCGCCACAAGTGCCCGCGACCTGGATTGCTCATTATGTTGGCTTGGTAGCTGTAAGAAGAATTGCGGGCGTACGTCGTCTGCGGTCGCGCTCCGCTGCAGGCCCAGCAGCCGGTAGTGGTCCGGCCGCGGCGGGGCGGCCGCTGCAGCGCGCCCCGCCCGCAGCCGCGCCGCCAGCTGCCCGCGCTCGGCGCCGCTCAGGGTTTTGGACAGTCCCTCCAGGGCCTCCAGCGCCTCGACGGCCGCCGCGGGGCGGCCCACCTCCAGCCACAGTGTCGCCAGCCTCGACAGCGCCTGTGAAAACAAGTTTGTGATGCTGAGCCACTCGCATTTACGGCTGCTGAACGGAGTTGCCCGCCTCAAAGAAAGGACCTCAAGACAGGAGCGACACCCTGTGCTGATTCACGACCCAGGGCGGCGTCCCTAAGAGGGTCCCCTGAGACATAGGTGGGATTAGTAGCATGGTCACAGCCGCAGCCATACTTCCAACAGCCTCCAGGATGACAGATTCCTGCATCACCTGAGCTGATCCGGGGACTTTCAGGCCGCAAAGCAACAAACAGGACACAGAAAGCATATTACCTTGGCGTAGGAGGGGTCCAGGGCGCGGGCGCGGCCGCAGTCTGCGATGCCCTCCGCCAGCGCGCCCGCACCCTGGTGCGCCGCGCCGCGGTTGGCGTGCAGCACCGCCGCGCCGCCCGGTAGCGGCGGCCGCGGCATGCCAAGCGCCGCAGTGTAGTGCCGCACCGCCGCCGCATGGTCGCCTGCCTTGATGGCGCTGCAGCAGCAGAAGCACAGACGAGTGACCTGTGCGGAACTTGTGCGGAACTTGTGCGCAGCTGAAGGCGGCAAAGTGGATCCGCTGACGCTGCGTGAGTCCTGTGCCAGTTGGTCAACAAGCGAGTAGCAGCAGGCAGGATCAGAGGCACACGTGTTGCCAAGGTCCTTGAGGCGGGCCCTCTGGTGCGCATCCGCCAGCACGCCCCCGGCTTCCGCCTCGCTGGGCAGCCGCAGCAACAGTGCGTCGGGGCTGGCGCCCGCCGGTGGCGCCGCCATGTGCCGGAGCGCCGCGGGCGACTGCAGCGCCGATTCCGCCTGGTGCAGGAACGAAACAAGGTCAGATTTCTGTCTGCAAGGCGCTATCCTCCGCTTGCTGCGACAGAGCTGACATGAAGGGCGGCTGCAATGCAGCTGAGTCTGCTCTGCCTCCAATTGCTGTCGGTTAGTAGAGCCGCTTTGCTTGCCGGCTGTAGAAGCTTGCATATCACAGGTTCGTCCCGTGGATGCCTGCTTGTGTATGCGGAACTCTGCATACTCTCAGACTACAGGGCTGTCACCTCGGACAGGCTGCCGGCGAGCAGCGCGGCCTGCGCCTGCGTCCACCACAGCCAGGCGTCCGTCGCCGCCAGTGCCGCCTGCGGGCCACGCTGCCAATTGGCCGCCGCCAGCGCCTCCTCCCGCCTGCAGGCGACGGTCGAATTGTTTGCCTTTATCACCTTCGTTGCAGCAGGTGGCCCCAGACTTCCCAGGTGGCTGCCCCCAGCGTCTACTTATTGCTGCGGGGGCTCGAAGTGGCATGGCTGCACACATGCATGGCACAGAGCAGCAACGAGCCATGGCGATGCAATCACATGGCGGCCGACCCGAGGCAGAGGCACAAAGTACTGAGCGCACCGGCCGAGGCGCAGCAGGGCGTGGGCGCGCAGCGAGAAGGCGGGCGGCGCCGCGGCGAGCGACGGCAGCAGCTTGTCGAGTTCCGCCAGCGCCACCTTCAGCGCCTCCGCCCCTGTGGCGCCCTCCAGAATCTGCGCCTCCACCTGCTCAGCAGACGCGGATATTCGTCAGGGTTGTATCGAAACCGGATTGCGGTGCTGGACGAGTGGCGAAACTCCGAGCTGCTGACCGGTGGTCTGCCCCGGTGCGCTGCCAGACTTGCCGCTGCAAGGCGTGAAGGCCTCCAGCTACGCGAGCTGCCTGCCTGAGTGCTTGCAACAGCGCTCGCCCCGCAAGCCCGGCTTGCTGAAGATGCATGCCTCCCTGTACGTGACTCTCCAGCAGACGACTGCCGAACTGCCCAAGAGCGCCTTTGCTGGATCGAGCTGCCAGGAGAAGCAGATGACAACAAACCATGGCAAGGCGCACCCTGGAAAAGTCCTTCTGCAGCTGCGCCACCTCCGCAAGCTTGTCTGCCAGCTCCTTAGCGGCGGCAGTGCCTACGGCGGCGGACTCGGACGCGCGCAGCATCGCCGCCGCGGCGCCAAAGTCGCCCAGCCGCAAGTGGCAGGTCGCCCCGCGCACCGCCGCACGGGTGTACGCTGCATTTGCCTGTGAACACGGTCGCGGGTCATCAATACAAATTTGAATGCATTTTGCATCTCCAACACCAGAAGACCCCGATGCCATGGCCTGCGGAAGCGACCCCTCCCCTCGCATTCTTGCGCTGCCGTATGGAGCAGGAGCCCGCAAGCGCACTTGGCAGCAGCATGCAGCATGGGAGGGCCCATACAACACCAGTGGCTCGACCCTGCCAGTGCGCGGTTCCGCCGCCCTCCCAGCTGACATCAGATGGTGCAACTCCTCATCCCTCAATATGCAGGGCCTGGAGCATACTTCAGCATACTTCAGCACGGAAGAGGCTGCTCGCCTGCAGTGCCTTGCGGCAGTCGTCCAGGCTGTCGAGGGGGGCGCCCTGCATGAGACGTGCCGCCGCGCGGTTGCTGTACAGCTTGGCCAGCGTGGCGGCGCCCGTCGGCAGGCCCTCCAGCAGCAGGATCGCCTGCCCGACAGCCACAGCCCCTCAATTAACACCAGGAGGTGTTCGCTGAGCAATGATCATTGCAAAACAGGCATGCAGCAAAGAGGCATGCGGGGCAGATGTGGTCTTGACCCTTTCGAACATCGAGCTACAGGAGATGTGAACCACAGGCACCGCACCTGGCTGTAGGCGGCCTCCGCGGCCGGGTACTGCCCCACATTGAAATCGGCATTGCCGCGCTGCATCGCCGCATCCGCCCCCGAGGTCAGCGTGTCTGCTGCAGCGCCGCGCCCCGCGGACTCCGCCTTCCCTTCTGCATCGGGCGCCGCCGGCTGCGCCGGCGCAGGGGCCGCAGGTGCGCCGCTGCGGGCGCGCCCGCCGCGTCGCGCAGAGCGTGCTCGCAGGGCCGGCGCCGGCCCCTGCCCCGGGACTGCAACAACAGCGGGCGCCGTGCGGCGGGGCGTCGGCGCCGCCGCCTGCGGGCTGAGCGCCGGTCTCGGCTGATCCTCCGGCGAGACCGCCGAGCCGAAGCTGAACGGCAGCGGGCCTGCGGCAGCGGGGTCACTCGCACGGGTCCCAGCTGGCGCCTGCTGACCATGGGCGAAGCCATCGGAACCCGCTGGCCGTGCAGAGGGGCCAGAATACTGCTGCGGCTGACACGGCTCGGCAGCGGCTGCGGTGACGTGATCTGCCGGCTGCGGGACTTCGACATCGAAGTGCAGGCCGAAGCGGCGGGTGCCGAGTCCCGCTGCCGGCGCGCCACCCCGCCGGCGAGCCGCCGCGCGGGCACGCTGTGCTGGCGCCTTGGGCGCCGCTGCCGGCTGGGAGTAAAATACAGGGGCAGCGGCACTGCCTCCGCCGCCGCCGCTGCTGGCGCTCCCGCACTCTGCTGCAAACGTGAAGCCAAACTTCTGCGGGCTGGTGGGCGGCTGCTGTGCGCGCGGCTGCGGCGCCGTCGGCGTGCTGGGCGCTGTGCTCATACCACCAACACCGCGAAACGCGAACGGCGCCGGCGCTGGTGGACTTGCCGGCGCCATCTGCTTTGGGTACTGCTGCGTCGGTGCGGCGGCGGCCGGCACCGTCGGCGGCGGCTGAGTGGGGCTGGGCGGCGGCGGCGCCGGCCCCGCAGACGACGGCCGCCGCGGCGTCGCCGGATGGGCTGCTCTCTCAGCAACCGAGGCCCGCAGCTTGGGGCGCGATGCCTTTGGGGGGCTCATCGGCGACGTCGGCGCCGCTGGCGCCGCTGGCTGCCGCGAATGCGGTGCGCTGCTGCCTGCCCAAGAGGCGGCGCCGCCACGAGCGCCGGAAGCCGCCAAAGGCGAGGTCGAAAACAGCGGCTGTGGTGGCGCTACCGCACTGTGAGGCTTCGCAGCACGAGTCGTGGGCGGGCATGGCGAGCAGTCCATTGGGGAGAAGCCACCCAGCGGCGTGGCTGCGCCGCCATCCGGGTGCCCAAAGACGGCCGGCGTTGTGGCCGGCGTAGCGGCCGGCGAGGCGGCTGCCTTTGCCGCTGGCCGCCGCCCCGGCCGACGGGCGGTCCCCTGTGCCTGCAGTGTGTGCATGGCCGCCGCTGCGCCGGCTGTGAAGGTGGGCTTCTGGACGCCGCCTGCGAAGTGAAGCAGTGGACCAGGTGAGCATGCATAGCGAGACGTGCCTGGACATGTTTGGAACGCAGGAAACTGACTTGTTCCAGGTTCCGTTCTGATGGCAGACAGCTCTGCAGAGTGCTGTAAACCACACAAACTTGCCTGCAGGGCTGCTGGAAAAGACGAAGCTGCCGTGCGTCGCACGCTGACGCGGTTTCAGACGGGATGCGGCTGGCGAGTCGGCCGTCGGCTGCTGTGCGATCTCCGGTTGTGCCTGCCAGGCTGCTGCAGCTGCTGTGGGCGCCTGGGTCGGGGGCAGCGGCTCAGCTGCCAGCGCGGCATCCGGCTGCATTGGGCGTTCTGCATGAGCAGGCGGCATCGAATCCACTGCCACTGCCGGCTGCGCCGCTGCTGGCTGCTGTGACATCGGTCCAGGTGATCTGACTGGCTGCGGCTCTGGCTGGTGCCGCTGCGGCAGCTGCTGGACAGTTGGTGCTGACGCCTGGCTTTGCGGAGCCTGCTCAGCCGCCGACTCCGCCGCCGTCGAAGCTGCTGCTGCTCCGCTGCCGCCGCCAATGGCGCCGGCGTGCGGATCGGCGGCGCGAGCGCCGCTTGCATTCTCTGCCGGCCGAAGGCCTGGCTGTACAACAGCATCGCTGCCGTCGCTCTGCCGCAGCTGGGTTCCCGCAAAGCGGCGGGCCACATTCTCGCTGGCGCCGCGTTCTTCTGCGCCGCCACTGCCGTTCATCTGCACCGTCGAGGCGAAACGGCTGTGCAGATGCGCCGCGCTGTCCGTGACATGCACGGCATCGTCGAAGCGGCTGGAGAGGCCGTTGACGCTGACACGCGGGTCGGCCGGCAGCGGGATGCGTGCTTCGGCCGCGGCAGTGGCTGCTGCTGGCGTACGAATGCCGCAATCATCTGGCAGGGGGATGCGGGCAGCGGCTGCAGCCGCGGCGGCCGCAGATTTGGTGGCGCTGCCATGCGGGACGGGGCGGCAGGCGGGCGTGCCTGCCGGCGCCCGTGGCTGCGGCTGTGACTGGAAGCTGAAGTGCGGCAGCTGCCGCGGCTCCGGCGATGAGGGTGCCGCCACGCCATTTGCTGCAGCGCCGCTGTCGCCCGCGCTGTTGCTGGACACTGCCAGCGTTCTGCCACTGCCAAATAGGTCTCGCTGCGCGCGAGGCGGCTCCGCTGTTGGCGCACCAAAGCAAAAGGCAGGACCAGCCCCGCCAGGCGGCTGAGCAGCTGATGCCGCCAGCTTGGCGCCCTGCGCCTGAATGCGGCTGCTGCCGCCAAACACGATTGGCGCGGTGGTGGCTGTCTGACGCTCAGGCGTCCTGCGCAGGACAGATGAGTCTCACAAGCGGGAGAGTCCACGGTGGTTCTGGCTTGCACGTAGCTGAAGTGTCACAGTGCCATGTGGGTAGCTGTGCGAACTCCAAGGTTGCTTGCAAAGCTTCCACACTTTGCATGACAGGCATGTACATGTGATGCATGCAATCGATGTCTAGTCCAAGTGCTGCAGCTGAAGGGCTGTACTTCAGACAGGAGGCACGTCTTACACTGGAAGACAAGGAAGTCTAACAGGCCTGACCTGCCGATGTTGCTGTTGCTGGTGAAGTAGCGCGCCGGGGATTGGCGCCCCGGAGACTGCAGCTTGCCTGCCACAGAGCTCAGCTGCTGAACGTCATTTTTGCCAAATCGCATGGCGACATGAGCTGGGCCCGAGCCTCATGTACAAGCCTCAGTGCAAGGTCACTCCTGTGCAGAGCATGCAGAACAACAGTTCAGAGCCTGCGCTTGGAATTGGTGCAGAGCACTCACGGTGCCTTTAGGTTGCTTCAAATTTGCATGCAAGCTCGTGCACTTGTTTGCTGTCGTGTCCTATGCTGCGCGTCGCCAAGTGGGCATCCCGATATGTCGGAGTGGACTGCTGTGGAACAACTTGTTTTGCTTTGCAAGGCAAACAGCGAGTGACAATCTCAATAAGGAACAGCAGACTATACGCAGCACTCAGGCAGTCACGCGACTCACAGGGAACTCTTAGTCCGGCAAGTGTGTTTGAAAGGGCGGCAGCTGTCCTTGAACGAACGATCGCTTACCTCCAGGTTGCTCAGCGAGCGGACAGTAGACTTCAGGATCGAGCACAAGCATCGTCCACACTTTGCGCATGATCTGGAGTTGCTGATTTCGACAATTGCAAAGCACGCAGCTCGTGAATTGCCCTGCGCAGGGGCTAGTACTTTCGATACATGAATCGACCTAGCCTAAATCATGGTAAGTTGAATGAGCCTGATGAGTGCTGAGTGGAAGCCTCACAAGCCTCGTAGTATGCCTGTACGTGTTGGAGACAGACGGAAGGTCGGCTTTGCGACAGACATGAGGTGATTCGAGGTGTGCGCATCATTCTTTAGAACCAGGCCGCACCCTGCCGCAAGCTCGCGAACGCTGAGACAAGCGCAGCGTCAAGAGCAGCTGCCGGCATGCACAACGAATGCAGCGCAAGGAGGCTGGACAACACAACGCTGCTAACCAGCCGCTGCTCAAGCGGCGGCCTGCTCAGCGCCCGGCTGCGTCTTGATGATGTCCGAGTCACCTGCGCAACAGATCCCGCGGCGAGCATTGAGCATTTGGCGGCAGTTGGCGGCGTCAGGAGTTGGTGAGCAATCGCCTGAACATTGTAAACTGCACGAGCAGGCAGCGTCACGCATGTTCTAGCACGAAAAGCGGTATACCGGCATCGGTGATGGCCAGCACGCTGACGCGGTGCAGCTTTCCGCACGCCGTGCCCAGCTCCACGTTGTCTGCGGAAATGAGTTTGTCTTGTCAGTCAAACCAATGCTTTCGGTACCATTGATGGCAAATAGCCAAAAAAGCAGAGGCCGCTCTATCGTGCGAGTGATGCGCAGCGTCCAGGCACAGCAGGGCGGCACTCACTGCCGGTATAGTGGTGCACGCCGGTCTTCGAGAGCATGGCGTAGTACTCGATCTCGGACTTGCGGATGGGCGGGCAGTTGTTGCAGATGATGATGAGCTTGGCTGCAGGCAGGGGCAGCAGGCGCATCAGAACAGCCGCGGAGATACCCAGCAGCACACAGCAAGCTAGAACACAGGTACATGCCGCGTCCCTCCCGTTGCTGTCCTGAAAGGCGCGTGAGCATGCCGGAGTGAGCATGCAGGAGGAGGAGCAGGTGCTGCGGCACAGGTGCCACAGGCAGGACAGGCAGGCACAGGCATGTTGCTCACCCTTGCCGGAGCGCAGGCACTTGATAGACGTCTTGGTGCCCAGCGTGAACTTGCCGGACTTCATCACAAGCGCCAGGCGCGAGTTGATGTTCTCCTGCGACTTCTTCTGCGGGGCACCAAGCACAGGCCGACATTCAGCACACCCTGGCTGTGCTCACCGCGCCCCGCAAGCAGACCAGTCCAGGCTCGGCACACGTGGAACGCAGCGCGGCCTGCTCACCGACTTCTTGGCCACCATGGTTGCTGGTTGTGTGGACTGAGACCTTTAGGTTTGACCTCCTTCGTCGCCCTGCAGGAGGTTGGGGCACCGCTCAATCTTGCATAAAATGGCTTGGCCCGGACCAGTTGGCAACAGCAGGCGCGCACAAGCAGGGGAGCACCAAGCTCACCGTAAGAGCTCCAGAGGTGTGCGCTACTCAACGCACAAATACGAAAGAGGGCCGCCTGCTGCGACCTGTGCCGGACTTCGCCGCCGGGTTTTCAGGGTTTAGCGCCCAGCAACAAAGGCTGCTCAAGTGTCGCGTTTCTGCCTTTTTCCACGGCAGCAGCCTCGGAGGGAGCAGGAGGTTGCCCACCATGGTACGCGACTGCTGCGCCTGGTGCCATGCGTCCTGCGCGCTAAGTGGCGGTGCAGCGAACATCCCCTGCTTGCCCTGCACACAGGTGCTGCTGCTGCTGATGTACTTTCCGTTTGCCGCAGGCTCCCAAGGTGCAGGCGTCCAAGGAGGCCAAGGCCGCTGCGGCCCAGGCCGCCAGCAAGGGCAAGAAGAAGGTGCAGTCGCTGGCCTGCTATTGGTTGACATCACTTTGCCTGGTCGAAGCCCTGCTGGCGACTAGCAGGAGAACATGCTAATGGGCCTGACGTGCTGCGCGCCGGTCTGCAGAAATGGTCGAAGGGCAAGATGAAGGAGAAGGTCAACAACCAGGTCCTCTTCGACAAGGTGCGTTGGGCAGGACCACGCTCCCCGCCCGCCAGCGGCCGACGCTAGCGCATACTGACCATGCTGGCGCCTGGGTCAACGGCCGCCATCGTGTGAACCCGCTGCGCGCCTCACTGCTCCAGGCTGAATCGGCGAAACAAGTCAGGGCTGAGTTCAGGAGAGGCGCCTGAGCAATGCGCGGGAAGAAGAGGGTTGCCCCAACATGATTGCAACTCATGGCATGCAGGGTTCGTACGACAAGCTCATGGCTGAGGTGCCCAAGTACAAGATGATCACTCCCTCAGTCCTGGCCGACCGGCTCAGGGTGAGTTTATCCCCTCTGCCTGCTTGCCGTGTCTCGCAAGAATCGCCCTCTTTCGCCTGCCCTGCGCATCGGTGCGTCATCCCGCAGGCGAAGCTTGCGCCAATGCAAGTGCCGACAACAAGGCGTGGCTGATGGCAGAATGTCCAATGCCTCTGCAGATCAACGGCAGCCTGGCGCGCGCGGCCATCAAGGACCTGGCGGAGAAGGGCACCATCCGGGTGGTGTCCAAGTCTGGCCACCAGCAGATATGGACCCGTGCCACCAACACTGATGCCGCCTAGAGAGCGCTGCGACCTCTTTGGTGGGGAGCAGCGCCGGCAGCATATGAACGACCGAGTCGAAGGGCATGGGGCGCCCGCGCGCAGTCGGCGCATTGCAGAGTCTGCTGGCCGCTGCACGGCAGCGCGGCAGCTGCACTGGTCAGCCTCGAAGCTGCATGCTGGCAGTCGCTGTGGAAGCGTGGCTGTGCCATGTAAGGTTGCAGACGTCGTCGTGGATTGAAGCCCTCTGTAATGTCGCAGCTACTCATCTGCCATATCTCGCCCATTCTTCTCCTTTGTCTTCTCCCCTGTCTTCTCACAGGATGAGCAAATCTCAGGCTTATTGCCTCGTGTATCTAGAGCCAGCGCAGACGCTGCTGGCATGCTGTATGTTGGATTATCGTCACGCTTTTCAGACGCGACTGGCACTGCCAGGTACAGATATCTACACTTATGCGTTTGACATCCTGCTGGATTGAAGACGCTGCACTGTGCATTTGACACTGCGAATCTCAGTCCCCGGCAGCGACACGATACTGTATAGAGAGAATCAAGTCTGCGTCTCGCTCGACTTCTTCTGCCTGCTTTTGTGCCGGGCAGGCTTCTTTGCCGCGGTGCCGCCTCCCTGCTGCTCTGGTGCTGCCTGCCTGTCACCAGGTGGCGCGTCTCCGCTCGGCAAAGTCGCGGATGTGGTCGACGGTGCAGGCGCTCGGGCGCTGCCTCGCCCCTTTGTCCGCCGGCCGCTGCCACCACCAGCAGAGTCTGCACTCGGCTGCTCTGCAGCCGATGCTGCTGGCCCGCCCGACGGAAGCGCTTGCCCTGCAGATGCGACGCCCGGCCCACCCCGCCTGTTGCGCTGTTGCCCGGCTGGTGAGCCCTGCTGCGGCGCTGCTGCTGCATCTGCAGAGGCGGTTGGCCCGCCTACAGCGCCTGCCGAGACCATTGGGGGCGCCTGTGCGGCAGCGGCGGCGGCCCGAGCCATTTTGGCTGCCGCTGCGGCGGCCTCCCGCCGGGTTGCCGTCCCCTGCTTGGCTGTTGGGCGCTGCCTCGAGCCGCCGTCCTGGCCTTCTGCGTCTGGAGCGCCCTTAGCGGCGACGGCGGCGGCGTCGTCCGCCTCCTGCTGCGGCGTACGCCTTGGCTGCCAGGCGCCGAATCCAGGTCGCATTTTCGGCTCCTTTGTGGCCGGCTCCCTGGCCTTAACCTTGTCCTGTGACATTGACATGCAGTCCTTCATTGAGTGCTTTGGTTCAGTTCCCCTGACTTTTGCGCCTTGCCAAAGCAGCTGCATGCAGCTGGTTGCAACACTGCCATCTGACATGTCTCCTATGTGGAGGGTACGGTACTGGCTGGGGAGCTGGTGTGGCATTGGCCTCACCTGGGGCTGCGCTGCGCCTCCGTTGCTGCGATTGCCGCGGCTGGTCGCAGCCGGCTGCGCCTCGCTGCTGAGGCGCAGGCTGCTCAGCGCGCGGCGGGCAGCCTCCCTGGCCGCCTGGCCCGAGTCTGCTGCGCCGCTGCTGCCGGCGCGCTGTGCCATTGCTTCCTTGCTGGCTGCCCTGGCCTCTGCCCGCGCCTCTGCTCTGGCCTCTGCCTTGCTCTGCAGTGTTGGGTCCGTGGGTGTCGCACCGTCGCCACGATGTCAAGAGGCATAACCCGCAGCACTCCCTTGTGCAGGAATTGTGCGGCATCTGTGCGGAGGGGGTTCGGCATGTTGCAACAGAATGTCCGGTGAATCTAGCACCACGGTGCACACAGTTGCTGGCTCACACAAGAGTCACCTGGCTGCTGCGCAGGGCGGCGTCGCCAGGACCCTCTGCGATGCTGGCCAGGGCGCTGCCAACGATGCCGCGGCCCCGAACCGCTGGCTTGCGTGCTGCCGCCCGCACCTTGGGCGCATATTTCTCCTGGACGAACTGCATGAGCGGCGTGACGACGCGTCCGCTGCTCTCCCCTCCGCCAGCTGCATATGTTTGGGCCGTGTGAAAATTGAAATCATTTGGCTATGTGGAAAACATAAACTCCATGGATCACTTATGCCTAATGTGCAGCGCAAAAAGTAGGAGCGTGCAGCGCAAGCTGCGCCTATTTATCAAGTGCGCATTGCCTCAGATGGCTTGTCGGTCCGCCTCACCTGCCTCCTGTTTCTGATCCAGCAGCTGCTCGGCAGTTGGCAGTGGGGCGGGCTGCTGCTCGAGCTCCTCGACGAAAGCCTTATATGCTGCATCTGCAGGGCAACAGGCGGCAACGTCTGCGTAGACCCGGAAGCGAGCGAGCATGCATCTTGCGCCAGGACACAACAGCGCCTCCTGACCTTTCTCGATGGTTCCCTCTCGTGGATCCCGCTTTACGCGGCCCTTTGGTGTTCTCTGGAATGGAGCATACTCGACGAAGCAAATCTGATGCGCGCCGCGGTTGCCTGCAAAGGTCTGGCCGTCAAAACGCGACTTGAAGGCGATCACATCTGCGGCGCTCCTGAAGTTCAGGTATGCTGTCGAGTTCCTGGTCGTCTTGAGCCTGTCGCAGTTGAAATAGCGCCGTGTTGAGCATCTTGTATTACGAACGTGGCATGCGCTGCTCGACTTGATGTTGCAGCTGCCTGCACTGCACCGCGCACGCTGCGGCACTTGCCCGTGTTTGCCCTTGGAAAAGCTGAACCAGTTGTAGCGTTCCGCAAACTCCTTGTCAAAAACAGCCTTGCAGTCTGCCTCCTGCAGCATCGGCGGCAGTTCGCGCACAACGACCTTTGTAAACTCGCGGGTGCTCATCTTCTGTAGGTGCAACCCGATCTACACGCGCCAAGGCATGCTCTCTCAAAGCGTGGTGAACGATAAAGATTCTGCAGAAGTTGCTCAAACTGCTGGCAAGGTTCGAAAGTTCACAATGAGGCGGCAAGCCGTAAGCCGTCTCGGATGTGTGTTGGTGAGCAGCGAGGAGCTGCAAAAGTCTGAAGACGCGCTCAAGGACGCCACAATATTCGGTTGCATTCTTTCTGACCACTCATATTCTTGGGCCAGTGACAGTCCGCGAGATTAGATTCATTCGCGGACTGTCAGAGCTGGCGAGCTGGCCATTGCTTCATTCCTGTTGTGGCCGCCCCTGTATCGAGGCGAGCGCTTGCACACAAGAGCAAGTGCAGCAGCTCGTAGACTTCGATCGGATTGTACAAGCATTCTGAAACTCCTTCGGACTTGAGGGGCCGGGCCAGAGGCATGGGGCCCCCGGCTGCAAAGCGCAGCCGGCCGCCAGCTGCCAGGGGCGCTGCCAAGGGGGGTCGGGGCCAGGACAAGCGACAAAAAACGCAGGTGGCCACTATGTCTCCCTTCATGCTGCTGCAACTGCACTTCAGCACAGCTGCTGAACGGCGCACCGTGGCGCCGGCGACGGTGGTTTCCTGACGGCGACTTAATTCTGGCGAAGACGCAGCAGCACAAGCAGAAGCCGCACAGGGCGAAGCCCGTGCACCAGCCGGACCCTGAGGAGAGCTCCGACGAGGAGGTGGATGAGGAGGACCTGGAATTTGTGCGGCGACTGGGCGCGCCGGCGGCCGCGTTCCTGTCTGCTCTGGATGCCACAGAGGCCGTCAAGTGTGCCCCTTGTCTCAAGCTGGATGGTTTTGCTTCTTCATGTGAGCCGTGGCATGTCATATCATGCTCCAGTCGGGGCATCATGCATACATTAGAAGGTGGCTTGCCAGACGCGTCCGAGCGTCAGATCGCCGCAGAAAGTCAACTTCTGGACGTCATGACAGCACCCGGGACCCACAAGGACACAAAAACGCTCTTCTGACACTGACAGCCCAACCTGAGCGCAGGCCTGGGCAGCTGCCAGCAAAGCCGCTGCCGCAGCCAAAGCCAAAAGCTGCGGCGCCACAGCTGGACGCTAGGGATGAGGAGCAGGAAACCAGCTATGAGCGCAGGCTCCGCGCTAAGTGAGACCAGTTGTTCTAGTTCCTATATGCTTTTTGCTTCTCGCTTTCAGACTGTTTGGAGGTCACTGGCAGCACAATCATGCCTACTTGACCGACGTGTGGCACCGCGACGAATGCCCACAAGGCTGCAAGCTAAGCCCTTTCTGTGGGCTTAGATCGCTGACGTTTGATCACAGTGTGCAAACGCCTTCCATGTGTACCTGGCGCACACAGGCTGCCGGAACAGGAAAAGGGAGCTGTGCCACGGCTGCCCACAAAGGGGCCGGATGGTGGCCTCATGTACGAGCGCACAACAACACGGTCCGGCATCCCAGCTGCGGTGAGTTTTCCTTGCAGTTCTGTCACAATTGCCACAGAAATGCCTGTCTCCAGTGGTGCACGAGCCCTGCGCCCCTGAGGGTCTTGTGGCTGAGTAAACGCTGGTGCAGCCACAGTCGTGTCGCATGGGGCACCGACCAAAAGGCGACAAACAGCAAGTGGAGGGTTTCCTGGCAGGTCAAATTTGCGATGTTGACTCAAGCGTGGCAACTGCCCAGGTGGTCCGCGTGGAGGGCGTCATCGTCGCTGAAGCGCCGGAGGCCGACGGCAGCGAGGCGTCTGACTCCGAGGCGGAGCCGGAGCCTGCGGCCGAGCTGGCAGGTGACAGCGGAGCTGCGATAGCTGCGGGTGCGGCGACAGGCGGGGCTTCGGACGAGGAGCGGCTGCGGGACGCAGAGGCGTCAGACTCGGAGTCCGACCTGCAGGTGGGGCCGCTGCACCAGAGCTGCATGCAGCAAAGCGCCGCACTCGCATTCTGAGCGTGTCGTACAGGGCGCGTAGCACTCGCGACTCGAATGACGCAAGATGGCAGCTCCGCAGCCAGATTTCAGTTGCTTCGGCGGCGTTCGCACGACGGCGCTCGGCTCGCATCAATTGTTCAACTCGGAGGCTGCGGGGCCTGCCCAGCCAGGGCAGCCATTTCCTAAGTCGACGCCAGCAAAAGGTTCAGCGGGTTTCTCGCCATTGCTCCAGGCTAGGTGCTCTGATGAGAAGGAACACACCTTGTCATTGCCCAACGCGGGTGCAGGCGTTCCAGAACGCGGAGGAGCGGCGGGAGGAGCTGAAGCAGCAGATGGCGGTGGCGTGCAGCCAGCTGCTGCGGGCGCCAGAGGAGCACACCCGCAACCTGCGCGCTCTGCTCGCCCTGACTGTGGACGCCGACACCGAGGTGTGGTTAGCCCCGACAGCGCATCACTGCGCTGGCAGTACAAGCAGAGCGTTTCGCCAATACAGCATCAGGGCACCAGCTTGTAGGTAACAGCTGCGTCATGTGCAGACACATCATCTGCGATTCCTGCTGGTGTCGAGTCCCTGCCTGTGGTAGAACTGGTATCGACAGGCACCGTCATGGCGTGACGCCCTGCTCGTGGTGATGCAGATCGTGCGGCTGGCGATGCTGTCGCTGCTGGCGGTGTTCAAGGATGTGCTGCCGGGCTACCGCATACGGCCGCCTACAGAGAAGGAGCTGGCCATGCCTGTGTCCAAGGACGTCAAGAAGACGCGCGACTACGAGGCGTCGCTGCTGCGCATGTATCAGGTGCATTTGAATGCAGTGGCGCGCTGCTGGTGTCGGCAGAGTTGTCAAAAGGGGTCGGCGTCCCTCCGGCGTGTACCCAGGAGACAGAGACGCCTGCATGTGACGAGCTGGACGGATCTTGGGGTCAGCCATGCCTCCTGTGCATGTGGACGATCATAAACCAATTCCTGAACTTGCGCTCAAAGACCATGCTGTGTGGACAGGCATATGTGCGCCAGCTCACCGGAGCGGCGGCCAAGGCCGACCGCGGTGGAGGCGGCGGCGCGGCGGCGCTGAGCCAGGTGGCGCTGCACTGCATGCACGGGCTGCTGGCGGCGCGGCCCGACTTCAACTGCGCGTCCGACCTGCTGCAGAGCGTCGTGCCCGCCATGGCCCACAGGCAAGGGCTAGAGACTTGAGACAGACTCAAGAACCAGGCTCAGCGCTTTGCAGTTTCTGCTGCCTGCAAGTGGTCCACGTCATCGTGACATAACGGCGATCAGAGCAAGCATATCGGCGCTATTTCCTCCGGCAATGCCTTGGTGGCCTGCCGCAGGAACAAGCAGGTGGCCGCCGCTGCGTGCACGGCGGTGGCGGCGGTGGTCAAGGCGGACCGGCACGGCGACGTCATGCTGGAGGTGGTGCAGCTGGTGGCGGACCTGGTCAAGAAGCGCGACTGCCGCTGCGACCCTGAGGCGTGCGCCTTGCAACCTCACAAGTCGAAATCCATTTCCCGTGTGCCAATTCCTATCCAATTCATCAACCATGTTCTCCGAGACGCCTTCAAAGGCCCACAGCCATGCATTTGTGAGCTGCAGTGTCAGTATTTTGGCCCCCTCTACCCAGATTCCAGGAGCACGACACATTGAGGCTTGCTACGGTACCGGCGGGGAGTTCAGAGCTGACACCAAGGCCAGCCACCACTTTGCCGGTCCCAGCGCCCATGTCATAACATGTAGTTCCCACGCTGTGCAGGTGCTGACGTGCCTGTACGGCATGGACATCCGCGACGCGGAGATGCCGACCTTCGACAAGAAGCAGGGCGGCAAGGCCAAGAAGCGCAAGCGCAACCAGAAGAAGACTGGCGTTCTGGCCGACGTGCAGACCGCCTTCAAGGAGGCCGACGCGGGTGAGGCCTTGGCTCACGGAATCCCCTCGACTTCCTTGCGGTATGCTGACTGCGGCGGCATGGACCCACGCCGGCTGCAAATGCAGCGGCAGCATGGCTCACATCTGATGCGGTCACGAGCATGTGTGTCGGCAGCCTGGTGCTTCTCGTTGAGATGGACCCTTTCGGAGGAGATAGCAAATCACGCAACTCATGCAATGGGAATAAAGAGACTGGTCGGTTTCCAAAACCACAAGGGGAATGAAGAAGGTGGTCACGCAAGTCTCCACCCTGGTCACCATCGTTTCCAACCCCGCAGTGGCGGACTTCCAAGCGTCAAAGGAGCGCAAGTCGCTGGTGCTGGAGGCGCTGTTCGAGATCCTGTTTCGGGTGCTCAAGCACGCGGCCGGCGGCCCGCAGCGGCCGCAGGTGCAGCAGCAGACCGAGGGCGCATCGGAGAACGGTGAGCTTGTGCGGCTGAGCACATGGCCAAACCCTGAGACACCCCCCTGGGAGGCTGGAAGGCATGTTGTCAGCTGATCTTGGGGTTGGCGCACCAGTCTGAAAAGGCAAGCATCGCTTCCCACTTCTCTGCCCGCTCCAGAGCAATTGTCAAGATCGTCCTTGTACTGCGAGTGCCCATCACATTGCAGTTATCGCCACCCGCAGCGCTTGGTGACCAGGGCGTCGAGCGTCGCGACTCATACGCGCTGCTGTGCCATGCCCCGCCCACCATGCACTGTCTGTACCTCATCATACCTACCAGTTGCATCTCGTATTCCGATGCAGGGGCTGCCGGTGGCGGGCGGCATCGCGGCGCCAAGGGCCGTGGCTCGTACCCGCTGCTGGGCGCCGCACTGGAAGGCGTCCGCCGCTTCGGCCATCACATCAGCGTGGTGAGTGTCAGGGAATGCCGCACACACCTTTTGGCATCACGAGAAGCCAGCGAAGATCAAACTATCATCAGCACAAATGACCGTGGGCGTTTGTCATGTCTGGGGCCATGCTAAAGCGTCAGATCATGAAGCTCCCACTGCACAACCTACAAGAACCAGACAGAATCCCAAAACAAGCAGTCAACAGACCTGCCAATTGGTGCAGGACTACTTTGCGGATCTGTCTGCGCTGCTGGGACAACTACTGCGCAGCAGCCGCCTGACGCTGCCGCTGCGGCTGCAATGCCTCGCCACGGGCGTCCATGTCAGCAGGCGCGAGCATTTCTACCTTCCGAATCGGCTCTCAACCTGCATGTTGCTGTTTCAGCAACGCCCTGTGAAGGCTCATTCCAACCTGCAGCCAGCGACTCAGGCTGCAGCCGTTGTGCAGCAACGGCCTATGAACGTCACCTCCAGGCAAGTTGTGCATGCGAGAAGCGAAGAGATAGCACAGTACGCAGCGCCAACATACTGCAGTCGCAAACCGGGCGTGTTCGGTCGCAGGCTGCAGCAGGAGGCGCTGGGCTACAACACTGGTTCACGAAGATTTGAAGCGACTACCTGCAGTCGTTCGACTTTGGAAACTTGGGGGGACGAGGCTGAAGTTTAAAACTTTGCCATGCAGGCTGCAGCAGGACGCGCTGACGGACCAGCACAGCTTCCTGGACGACCTGTGCTCCGTGGCGGATGCGGTGCCGCTGGCGCCACTACTGCAGGGCGGGGCCGCGGACGATGACGCTGCCGCAGCGGGCCGCGCGCATGCGATGGCGGCGCAGCAGGCGCAGATGGCGGTGCTGCTGACCAAGGTCGCGCAGGTGCCAAGCTCTGCCATCAGGCAACCAAGTCAACACCAGGGAGCAGGCACTGGACCCCCATCGCCCACCACATACCTGCTTCGAGCTGGACAGATCACGTGCCTGAAGCGAGGATTGCGGCAGAAGCTGGAGTCGTCTTTCGCAATGCTGCACATGCGCCGCTGTCCGCTCCTCCTGTGTGGGCAGTCTTCTCGATGCCACACCGCACAATCGTGACTGTCCTGTTGCACGGTGGCTTCCCCACACAGACCTCAAAAGACTGCTGCACATGCACAGGACATGCTGTGCGGCACGGCGCTGCTGCTGGACGCGAAGCGCGTGGCCACCGCCACAAAGCAGCTGGCGCTGACAGCGCTGCACGCCGACTCCGGCGCGGCCATTGGCCTGCTGGCCGTCGCGGGGCGGCTGCTGGGCCGCCACGCCAAGCTGTACGGCATGTTGGAGCACGAGCCCGGGACCCCCGCAAGTGCGCCTTAGGCTTGTAGGAACTTGTTTGTTGAGAATGATTCTACTGGTGTGCGATGTTGCCTCGCCCGGGGCTGGGACAGCTTCAGGGAAGTCAGACCTGGGTAGTCAACTTGCGGACGGTGGCTCGGCGCCCTCCCTCAGCACACTCACGGTGGAAGTTGCATGATGATCACTGTCCACCGGCTGCTCTGCGCGCAGCCACGCCGACGCACGCAGCGCTGCAGCCGCTGTATTCCGCTTCCGCGTCGGCCAATGTGCTGTGGGAGCTGGCGTTGCTGCAGTGGCACTACCACCCGCACGTCGCCCAGAAGGCCAAGTCCGTGGCGCAGCGCTCTGGAGCGGGTGCGCGCCCCCGTGTCCGCGGCTGTGGTTGGTGGCTCCACAGCCAATGCCGTGTGCTGGTTGCTGCGACTGTCGCACGAGGGAGAGATGACCCGTTCTTGCGGTGTCAAGACATGATGCATCTACACAGTGATCGTTCCTCGCCACCTGCTGACGGCGCATCGAACATTAGTTGACCATGCTTGGATATAATGTGCGCAGACGCAGCGGGGGACGCAGCAGCGATCGCGGCCAGCTACAGCATCGCACAGGGCTCCTTCAAGCCGACGCCGCCGGCACCAACGGCGCGTCTCAAAGCCTCCAGCGCCGCGCGGCGGTCTGCGCCTGCAATGGGCACCGAGTTTGCAGCGGTAGCGTCAGGTGGGCTGCCTGCTTTCTATGGGTTCATTCTCATGTAGGTGCATCAGATGCGGTGATTACACCACCTCCACGGCTGTCTTTGCATCCTGCCCACGTGACGCCTGCGGCGACATGGTATGCAAGCACAATGGTTCTTACGACAGCTTCGCGAGCTGTGGTTTGTAACAATCCAGGAAGCGGCACAGAGGCGGAATACGATGGGCAGCTGGCCGCCATGCTGACAACCATCTTTATGGCGCCGCCACAAAACGCTCGCGCGAGTGCTGCGCGGCAGCGGGAGCTGCGCCTGCTTCGTTTGCAGCTATCAGAATTCCAGCACCATCTGCAGACCGATGCAGATTCATAGGGCTGCGCACTCTGTGAACACATTACACTTCGCAGGCCCCTCATCAATCCCTGATTACATATCGCCATGTCGCCTCCAAATCTCGTTGTGGATGCGGACGAAGACCAGTCATCATTGTCAGAATAAAACAGAGCTCCCTGCTACCTAAACCGATTGCAGTCTGGAACGCTTGCCATCGGTAAACCCATGCATGTTGCCACAGCCCGGCACAAGCCTCGCCACGCCAAGGTTTAAGCATTCGTGCTGTGCACTTCTCATTTGAAGCACATGACGGCTGTGCAGGGCGCTTTGCGTCAGCACGCCGTCAACGCCGCAGTCACCTCTGCACAATGCAGCAACACACATTAATGTGCCGCGACGGTGAGCTTTGCTGACGCCTGGATGAGCAATGCTGACGTCTACTGGGATAGCAGATCTATCACGCAGGAGTGAAACTGCAACATATGGGAGTGTCTTGTTATGCATCGAACGGGTAGGCCCACCTGCTGGCCCCAAGCTGCCGCAAATTCCTCTGGCTTGCGGCTCAACTGCCGGTCCCGCCACTCCACCTGCAACGGCGGTTGCGATCCGGTGTGAGTGCGTCTTCGGAGACGCAAGTTTCAGTGAGCCAGCACCCTTATCACATTCTTGCAGGCTGCATGCATATGGACTGTTCACAGGGTCGACACCGCAGTGGGTCAGGCCGACCTGTCGGTCCCAAGGATCGACGCCTGTAGGCTTGGGCTTGCCCACCAGCGCCCACTGACTGAGGCCCTGCAGTCCGCCCATCGCGGCCACCGCACCAGCAACTGCAAGGGACGACAGGAGGGAATGCCGGTCGGTGCTGTGCGTCAGTGAATTGAGCCAGACGATACGTGATGCAAAGTCAGAGAGGTGCCAAGCTGGAATGGTGACAGCGAGCGTTTACTAATGAGCAACGGCGGCAGCGTCTCCATCCACGCAAAACGCCCACTCCTGCAGAAGAGAAGCGTTGGCATGTTGTTAGCAAGAGGTGCCATTAGCCGGCAGATCGCGATGAGAGAGCTGCGCGCAGACAGCCAAGCAGGTGCACTGCTCCATCCAGTAGTCACAAGCAGCGCAAAGCTGGCTGCTTAACAACACGCGAGGGTTAACGGACACTCACATGATGGCCAAGGCTTGCCCACGGCAAATGTGCTCAGGCTGATGCTGGTGCCCCAGGACACGCCTCAGAGCTGCTGGGTGTGAAAGCAGGTGTGTGCAAGCGCACGATGCGCCTCAGATTCTCTCCGACATGACCACATGAGCACTTGCAGCCGGGACTCTAGACGCCAGACCAGGTTTCCCGGCTTTCCGCCACTGCCAGCTCCTGATGCCCGCTCGGATACTTGCTCGCACTGCGGTGCTGCATCTGCTGCGATCGGAGGCTGCTGCATGCTCTGAGTCGGGCATTGCAGTGCAAGGCAGCAACTGCCGGACCACAAAGCTTGAACGCCCTTGCTGTCTGAGCATGTTTTGGGACGCTGCACCTCCGCTGTGACTGCCGAACGCCTGCCGTGCTGCTTGTCCAGCCTCGGCCCAGAGTCGAGGCTGCGGGCGCTTGCAGGCGTTGCGAGACTGCGCTGTGGCCAGGCAGTCCTTCTCTGTGGCACACACAAGCGTTCAAGGGTGTTTGCTCGTTCTGCAGGCTCTTGCACACGGTCCGACTTGTTACTGCTTTGAGTTCAAACTGCGTGCACACGGCCCGCTGCGCGGCAGCCGACGTCGTCCGGCGCACATATTTTGAATGCGCACGTCGTTCGGACTGACACATCTCTGTCCGGAGACCATCGTCGCGCCGCTCCTGCAAAATCGCCGACGTTCGTATCGACCTGCAACCCAAGGTGCGCACAGGCGGCCAGCATCACCTCATGCACCTCTAGCATGGTGCCAGGCTACGCGGTATAGCATGCAGCTGCCGTAATGTCTTCCTTCCCTGACTCTACAGGCATTCGCCCGCCAATTGTCAGGGCCGCAGGGAGAATTTTGTGCTGCCAGACTGCGCAGCCATTTGGCAATGGCGCAAGTCCAGAGCGAGGATTGCCACACGGTCGGCGCCATCGCAGATGCTGCTGGTCCACCTGACCAGTGAGCCCAGATGCACAAAATTCTGTCCGACACCGCACCTTGGGCTCGTGGTTGTAGGAAGCATGCTGGGCTAGAGCCGATGATGACGGCTGCGTGCTCTTGAACACGTGTAGCAGAACGGCACAACTCACTGAAGCTACTTTTTTGCGCGTGACAGGATGATCGGGATCAACCTGGAGCGTCTTGCAGATGAAACGCGCTGCCCCGTCTGCCTTGGCAAGTCATCTGCAAGCTCGTGGAGCCGCGCCCCCGGCTGTGCTTGATGCTGGTGCACGTCCGCATAAGCATGCCTGCCATGCACCCAGGCCGGCCGGATGACATTCCCTATCTGCGCAGGCGTCATCAAGGACGCAAGGCTGATTGCGCACTGCATGCACCGCTTCTGCGCGGTCTGCATCGAAAAGTGGCTGCGGCTGTCAAAGTGCGGCCTGTCTATCGATCATAGCCTGCGTGTCATGTAGCTTCCGTGATTGGGCAGCTGAGAGGACCCTGCCGTATAGGTCGCCCTGCCACATTCCTGCCATGTTCGTGATCGCACATTGCCGGTGATTGCGCACATTGCCAGTGATTGCGCACATCGAGCCGTTTCCAGGAGCTGCCGTGGCCTGCGCAGGGAGAATGTCTGCCCGCAGTGCCGGAAGCCCATGCAGAGCCGACGGGACTGCAAGCCCGACCCGCGCTTCGACCACCTGGTGTCTGTGCTGTACCACGACGTCGGCAAGTACGAGGAGCAGGTGACGCAATATGACAGCGATGCTGCTGTGACTGCCAAAGCTCAAGTGCATCACACATTCGGTGCCGACGCCTCTGTCATCATCCAGCCAACAGAACAAACCATCTGCAACAGCTGTTTTCGTACTGCAGCGCGCGCGCTCCCATCAAGCTCCTCAATTTTGGTCCTCACAGATCTTCGACGCGAGTGCCGAGGTCATGGAAAAGGCTTTCGAGCAGGGTGCTGCCATCCGGCGCAAGCACGAAGCGCGGAAGGCGGCAAACCCCGGCCGCGGCGGACGCCCGCCCGGCTCCAAAAACCTGGCCACTGCGGCGCGAGCGGCGGTCGCTGGCGCCCGTGCTGCCTCCGGCAGCGGCAAGCTACCTGGCTGGACACTTATGGCGGGCCCCGTGCCGGCAGCGGCGCCGGCGCCGGAGCGGGCAGCGCCATCCATTGCGGCACAAGATTTCGCGCCGGCGCCAGCGGGTCAGGCCTCTTTGCCGCCGGGCGACTCCCTCGGCGGCAGCAGCTCCATGGACACCGCGGACACGGGGCAAACTGGGCAGCCGCCGCCAGTGGACTGGCAGCCAAAGCAGCGGCGGGTGCACCGCAAGAAGCCGCCGCAGCCGCGCGGGCCGCCGGGGCAGCCGCGCGTGCCGCTGCTGCAGAGCGGCCTCGGCATCCTGCCGACGCTGCTGCCGCGCGCCGCGCCGCGGCCGGCGGCGCCGCAGTCGCGGCCGCCGCCGCAGGTGGCTGCCGGCGCCGGCGCTGTGGCGGCTGCTGCGGGAGCCGGCTTCGCGCCGGCTCAGGCACCGACTGGGGCGGCGGTCTCGCCTTTCTCGCTGGTGTCACCAGTGCAGGTGAGACTGGCTCCTCGGTCGCCAGCCGACCACCAGGCAAGAAGTGCAGACTTGCAGCCCCTTGCAGCCACGCGCTTCACCTGTGCAGCAAGGCCACTGCGACCTCAGCTCACGCAGTTCACGAACCTGTCACAGCGGCTGACTCTGGCGCTGTCAGGCGCCAGATAGGCTGCCGCCAGTTGCGCACTGTGGCAGCGTCCCAGCGTGGAACATGATGGCAGCGCTGCCGCCGGCTGGCAAGCCCGGGCCGCATCCGCTGCTGCAGAAAGTAATGTCCTGGTCTCGCAAGTGAATCAGCCGTGGAAAATGGTGCAAATCTGACGCACCGCTGAAACAACCTGGCAGTGTCTATCCACGATGCATGACAAGCCGGCCACGCCCACCGAGGCCCCTCTACAGCGCCCACCAAAATCAGTATTCTTGCAGTTGTCCAGAGCCTCAGGTCATCTGCTGCTGAGTGATCCCTCAAGCCAAAAGTAGCTTCGCCTGAGGCGATCTCGTACTCGCAGGCTCAGCCGCAGCGGCAGCAGTCGGCGGGCAAGCCGGCGGGCAGCAAGCAGAAGAAGCCGCAGCTTCCTCGGGTGGGCAGCGCTGGCAGCTACCCAACCGGCGGCAAGAAACGGAAGCATAAGTCGCTGGCGGACTTCAGCCCGGGGTCGGTGGCCTCGGCGTCAGAGAGCGACGCAGCCGGCGGAAGCGGTACCGGCACTGCTGCTGCCGGCGCCTCCGGCCTGCTACCGCCGACGCGACCTGCCAGCGCTAGGGCGGCACCTGCTCGGGGTGAGACTGACGTGTCCCATCGTTTGCACTCGTCGAACAAACCGCCTGTCCCTCGATTCGCCTGCGATCTGCCACATCCGTGTGACACATAAGAACCAATCGTGCATGACACTTGAGAAGCGATTACGTAGTATCATTCAGCGTTTCGAGGGCGTTATCTCCTTGGAGAAGGTTCTTGAACCATAGTGATCTACTGTGCTCCAACTACCTCGCAGCGCCTCCGCGTGTGGGCCCAGGTGTGGTTCAAGTGCCGGCGCTGGCCGCTGAGGAGACCGCAAACAAAGCGCAGCTGCTTACGGCGGATGCTCAGGTGCATTCCGAGAACACGGCAGCGCCGATGCCACATCCCCCTACCGTGTCCGAAACGACAGGTTGCGCATGTTTTGCCCCATGCATGTGCCTCAGCCCCTCAGTGCTGTCATTCACATCACATACTGCTTTCTTCAAGTTGAAAGGCATGCCGCAGCCGTAAACTTCAGGGCACGCGACTTCATTGTCTTTCGAACGGTCAGGCTGTGCCGCCGTCTGCCGGCAACGTGGCGCTGCAGCTGCGGCTGGGGGAGTTGGGGCCCAACGTCGGGCTGCGGCCGCTGGCGGCGCCGCACCTGCGCTGCTCCGCTGACGCCACCGTGGGTCACCTGCAGCACGTGAGCCTTGGCTTCTGTGCACCAATGAGAAAGTCTGAATAGCTATGGATCAGCTCGCTGCATTCCTCGGTGCCTAATGCATAGGATTTAAGGATGTCATGGGCAAGTTATACATCAACACTCGACTAGTCATCGGGATTTTCTTCGTCGTTACTTCCCCTCCTGGGCTGAGGTGACCCCTGCTCGCATCCTGCATCGCAAATGAAACTGCACGTGCAATTGCAAGGAAACCTGGAGCTCCACAATGTAGCGCATCCGGCGAGATGTTGCCATCTCTCGCTGTAGATGCTCAGCCGGGCGCATGTGGAGGGCAGCGGCAGCACTGTCGGTGTCGGCGAAGGCAGCGCTGCAGCGCCGCAGGCTCGGCCACCGCAGCACTTCGTGGTGGAGGCGGTCAGCCCGCTCGAAGACGCAAGCAGCTTCTCCCGGCAGGACGGGCGCCAGGGTTTGGACTCATCGGTCGCGCTTTCGGCACTGAGCTGTGCGCGGAAGGACGTCAGAGCGGAGCTCCTGCTCAGCTTCACCATCGCTGGCGCCTAGGAGTCTGTCCCCTGCAGCCGCAAGCGAGGAAGCTGTGACGTATGTCTAGGCATGTATGTCTGTCGGCGTCTCTCTTGACATCTTGCACATCTTTCCATGTTGTACACGGCGGTGCCGATTAGGTGCAGCACAGTTTTAACATGCTGCCGGGCTTTGAGAATCAGACCACATTTCTGAGAATCTCGGGATTTGATTCGGGAACGCTGAGATGTAGTGAGCCCCCAGGAGGGTGTAGGAAGTGCGCGAGGTATATGGGGCGTGGAGGCCAGGGAGAGGGGGGCACGTGGCTGTGAC